>ERZ1673704.1092-NODE-1092-length-12501-cov-5.966254_pt1 | contig 12501 bp, 10 predicted proteins | sample MGYA00580234_ERZ1673704 | MGnify/ENA primary metagenome ERZ1673704 (study PRJEB41218, sample SAMN15661757) | gut metagenome | host: Homo sapiens | place: Canada: London | collected 2015-08-20/2019-03-30 | study: EMG produced TPA metagenomics assembly of...
TGGCGCTCATCAGCGCCATGGCATAGCGGCTGCTCTCCACCTTGACCACGGTCACACCGGGCATGGCAGAAAGGTCGATGTCGTGCTGGATGACCAGCACGCTCACGCCCTTGGCGGCGCAGTCCGCGGCAAACTCGTGGCTGTCACGCTGGGTGCCCACGATGCAGACAAAGGCAAGGCCCGGGGCCGCCTTCCGGCTGTCGTAGATGATGTCCTGCACTTCGGTATCCAGGCTGCCCTGCACCAGCGTAAAGGGCACGCCTTCCAGTAATTGTTCCAGCTTCATAACATTACACGCTCCTCATTGGGTCGTTTGGGTTTGGTTTGCATCGCCCGCCGCCGGGGTCGTTCCTTCGGCGGGGGTCGGCTGTGCCGTCTGCCCGGCTTCGGGGCCTGCCGGGGCTGCGGCGGTATCCGTTGGTGTTTCGGCAGCGGCATCTGCAGCGGCTTCGCCCTCTGCCGGGGCAGTGTCGTCTGTGGCCGTGCCTTCTGCCGTTTCACCGGTCACACCTTCTTCGGCGGGTGTTTCCTCCACCGGTTCAGGCAAGATGTAGCCGGAGGGCAGCTCCGGCTCACCCTGTGCAAAGGTGAACTTGCGGGTGCTGGACATGCTGATATGGGTGAAGTCCAGCTTTCCGGTGTCGGTCGCGGCACAGCCCTTGCCGTCCTCATTCAGCAGGACGTGCTTTGCCAGCTTGAGCTTATATTCCAGCTCGTTCAGGGTGCCCAGCCAGACGCTGATGCGGTCCTGATAGAGGAAGGCCATCTCGTCCACATCCGCAAACTCGATGCGGGTCACGTCGGCGCTCATGCCTGCGGCATCCAGCGCAGCCAGCAGGGTATTCAGGCTTTCCAGCCGCTGGTCCGCCTCCTCCTCAACAGTGCCGGAGGCGCTGCTGTCGGCGGCGCTGTCCGGGTCCGGGGTGCTGTCGGCCTTGGGCTCTGCCGCAAAGGTCAGCTGTTCGCCGGGCTCGGCAGAGACCGGTTCGCCGCCGTACAGGGTGGGCAGACCGGCAGGCTGGGCAGAATCCTTTTCCAGGATCTTCAGGCCGCCCGAGAGGGTCAGCCAGCCGGAGGAGGTCTGCATAGCCCAGGCAGGCTGGGCTTCTGTTACCCGCACCACCACGGTGCCTGGGTAATCCCGCTCCACCCGGATATCCTCCAGCATGGGGAACACTTTTTCCAGCGCGGCGGCCTTGCTGCCGGGGTCAAAACTGAAGATATTCTCTTCCAGATGGACATCCAACGCCTGCAGGATCTGGTCGCTGGTATAACCGCCGGCCTCCTGCACCACACCGTCCGCTGTCTGCACCTGAATGGAGCTGATCTTGAACAGCATCGTCACGGTGAGGTAGACCCCCGCACCGATGACGCAGAGCAGCATGACAAGGGCCGTGAGCCGCCGCATGAGCCTGCGCCGCCGGATGGCGGCCCGGGTCAGCTTCCGCTTTTTCCTGCCCTCCCGTCGGACGGGGTCGCGCCGGGCGTTCTGCCTCTGCACCGGCCGCATCCGCTGGCCGCTGCGGCTCTGGGCGTTCTGCGGGCGGCGCTGGGCGTTCCGGTTCTGGCCGCCAGACGGGCGGCGGTTCCGCTGGTTGCCCCCGGAGGTGCGCCGCTGGCCGTTCTGCCCGCTGCGGGGGCGCTGGGCGCCGCTCTGGCTGCTCCGCCCGCCGGTGGGAAAGGTGATGCTGTTATCCGGGTAGGAGCTGTAGTTCACCGTGCGCTCCGTGTACCGGCTGGGGCGGGGCGCATCGGGGTCATAATTGGGGTTCGTGATGGGGTGGCCGCCGGAGGAATATCCTGCGTACCCGCTGTACCCCAGGTCACTGCCAGCACCCGCGCTGCTGCGGCGCTGGGTGCTCTGCCCGCCGCGCCGGTCATCCCGGGCCTGATCGTAGGCCCGGCGGCGCTTGCGGTTCCGGCTGTTCCGGTCATTCTGCGGCATCCGGCTGCACCTCCTTTCCTCTGTTTTTTCCTTCCGTTACGGGGTCTTGACCAGCTTGAGCAGGGCATCCGCAATGCGGTCCAGGCTGTCGTCCACCGACAGGCTCCGGGCATTGCGGCCCATCTCAGCCAGCTTGCCGGGCTGGGCCAGCATCCCGGAAACGGTCTGCACCAGCTTTTCGCCGGTCAGGTCTTTTTCCTCAATGACCACAGCAGCGCCGGCCTTCTGCAGCTCCATGGCGTTGTAATACTGGTGGTTCTCGGCCACGTTGGGGCTGGGGATGAGCACAGCGGCACGGCCCACAGCCTCCAGCTCGGCCAGTGTCAGGGCACCGGCGCGGCTGATGACAAGGTCCGCTGCGGCCAGCAGCTCGGGCATATTGTTGATGTATTCCTTCACCACAAGGCTCTCGCCGGGGGCAAAGCCCTTTTCCTTTTCCAGATCCTGAAACAGCTGCACGCCGTACTGACCGGTGGCATGGAGATGGAGGACGGGCTTGTGGTTTTTCTGCTCCCATGCGCAGAGGTCGGCCACCACCTCGTTCACGCGGCGGGCACCCAGACTGCCGCCGAAGGAGAGGATCACGGTGCGGTCGCCCGCGCCCAGTTCGGCACGGATGGCTTCCCGGTTCTTCGCCTGGGTGAACACCTCAGGCCGGACGGGATTGCCCACCACGATGGTCTTTTCGGGTGCGCTCAGCTTTTCCACGGCGGCGGGCACAGCGGCGAACACGATGTCCACATCCGGGGCCAGCAGCTTGTTGGTCACACCGGGAAAGGCGTTCTGCTCATGCAGGGCGGTCTTGATGCCCTGTCTGGCGGCGCAGCGCACCACCGGGCCGGACACATAGCCGCCGCAGCCAATGACCAGGTCGGGCTGGATGTCCTTCATCATCTTTTTGGCCTTGGGGCCGGAGAGTGCCAGATTCCACAGGGTAATGATATTCCGCTTGATATTGTTCAGGCTCAGCTTCCGCTGAAAGCCGGTGATCTCGATGTGATGGAAGGGATAGCCCGCCTGTGTGACCAGACGGTACTCCATGCCCTCCTTCCGGCCCGCAAAATGGATCTCGGCGGTAGGGTCGGCCTTTTTGATGGCTCCCGCAATGGCCAGAGCCGGGTTGATATGGCCGGCAGTGCCGCCGGCTGCAATGAGTACACGCATCTTGGTTCCTCCTTACTGTTCTGTCTGCGCTCTGCGCGCGGTATCCAGCACAATGGTCTTTGCCTTGCGCTGGCGCTCCCGCTCGGCGTGGGCTTCCTCCCGTTCCAGACGGGCCCGTTCGCCGTTGCGTCCGATATTGACCATAACGCCCATCTCGGCCAGCAGCAGGATCAGACTGGTGCCGCCGGAGGAGAAGAAGGGCAGCGAAATGCCGGTGTTGGGCAGGGTGTTGGTGACAACGGCGATGTTGCAGAACACCTGCCAGGCGATCTGCGCCATGATGCCGATGCCCACCAGCGTGCAGAACCGGTTTTCGGCATGGAAGGCGATCCAGAAGCCCTGCACCAGAAAGAGGACGAACAGCACGATGACGATCACCGCGCCGACGAAGCCCAGTTCCTCGCACACGACACTGAAGATAAAGTCGTTGGTGCTCTCCGGCAGCCAGAGCTGCTTTTCGATGCTGTTGCCCAGCCCCAGCCCCGTGGCACCGCCTGAGCCGATGGCGTACAGGCTCTGCTTGGTCTGGCTGGTCATCCGGTCAAGATCCTGCGTCCAGCCATCCAGACGGCTCTGCAGGTAGTCGATGGAGTCCACGTGCTTCAGCAAAGTCTCCAGCAGGAACAGCGCAGCACCGGCACAGCCCCAGGTAATGATGCCGCCGCTGCCGCCCAGCAGCAGGATGGTGCCCACGATGGCCGTGGTCAGCAGGATGCCCGACATGTGGGGCTCCAGCACCAGCAGGATCAGGACAGGCACCAGCCACAGGATGGGCCGGATGAGCTCCACCACGATGCTGTGGTGGACCCACTTGCGCAGGGGCACCTCGCCGAATCTGACCTGCGGGGTCCTTGCGGCGATGTCTGCCGTGAGCAGGATCATCTCAAACTTTGCCACCTCGGAGGCCTGTAAGGTCAGGCCGCCAAAGCTGATCCACCGGCGGCAGCCGTTGATGGGGCTGCTGAACAGCACCAGCACCAGCAGGATCAGGCAGACAACATAGCCCAGCTTGACCATTCTGCGCAGGAAGCGGTGGTCAAAATAGGAGAACAGGAACATCATGCCCAGGCCCAGCACCGTGCAGAGCAGCTGGGATTTGATGTAATGGAAGCTGTCCCCAAAGCGGAGATAGCCCGTGGTATAGCTTGCACTGAACAGCATGACCAGCCCGAACACCATGATGATGGCCAGGGTCGCCATCCAGTTGAGCAGGATGGGCGGCCAGGGGCCGGGGTCCCGCTGAAAGACGGAAAACGGCTCTGCTTTTTTTCTGCGGAGTGTTGCCAAACTGCACCCCTCCTTAACTGATTTTTGCCAGCTGAACGGTCAGCGCCACGCCCAGCATGGCAATGACACAAAAGGTATAAAAGATCTGTTCCGCGCTCTGGCCCCGCAGCTCCAGCCAGCGGTGGAGCGGTGCCGAGCGGAACAGCTGCCTGCGGCCCCGGCTGGCCTTGCAGACCAGGATCTGCAGAGCCACCATGCCGCCCTCCAGCCAGAAGGGCAGGGCCAGCGGCAGGGTGAGGTCGGGCCAGCCGATGCACAGGGGAACGCACCCCAGCATCCCGGCCAGAAACAGGCTGCCCACGCTGCCCAGCCGCAGCTTTGCGGGCGGGAAGTTCCAGAGCAGGAAGGCCATCAGGGAACCGGCCAGTGCGGCGGGCAGAACGCCCAGCGGGAACCAGCCCAGCAGGGTCATCACCCCCATCAGGCCCAGCATGGCCGCAAAGGATGTACCGCAGACGATGCCGTCCATGCCATCGGCAATGCGGGCACACTCGGCCAGTGCGACCAGCAGCCCTTCCCACAGCAGCGGGGCGGCAATGCCCAGATCGACATAGCCCACGCCCGGCAGGGTGATCCCGGCTGCAAGGCAGCCTTTGGCTCCCAGCAGCACCAGCACCACGGCACCGGCAGCGGCTTCCAACCCAAGGCGGGTGTGCCGCCGCAGGCCCAGCACGGAACGGCTGCGGATGCGGGCCAGATCCTCCAGCAGGCCCACGCCGCCAAAGAGCAGAGCTCCCAGCAGCGCTGTGAGCAGCCGGACCGAGAACAGGCTCTCGGCCCCCAGCAGCTCAGGCTGAGCCACACAGGCGGCTGTCCAGCCCACGCCCACAGCGGCCAGCACCCCCACCATCAGGCAGAGCCCGCCCATGGTGGGGGCCTGCGGCGGGCGCTCCGGCTCTTCCTCCGGCGCTTCCTGCTTGGGTGATGGTGCCTGCCGGGCCTTGGGCTCATCCCAGCGTCCCTGGAACGCCCGCAGCAGCGGCACCATCAGATTCCCGAGCGCCGCCGTGAGGAAGAACCCCAGCGTTGAGGCGGCGATCAAGGCGAAACGAATCATAGCTCGATGTTACTCCTTGTAAAAGATCTCCAGCACTTTTTCCAGTGCCATGCCGCGGCTGGCCTTGACCAGCAGGGCATCGCCGGGCTGCATTTTGTTCAGCAGGGCCTCGGCGGCCTGAGCGTAGGTGTCAGCATGGAGGGTGGGCAGCCCCTTGGCGGCAGCCACCACGGCAATGCGCTTGGCCTGCTCGCCATAGGTGACGAGGTAGTCCACCTTGTTCTCCACGGCCTGACGGCCCACCTCCTCGTGGGCGGCGCGGCTGATATCGCCCAGCTCCAGCATATCGCCCAGCAGGGCAAAGCGGCGCTTGCAGGGATATTCCCTGAACATGGCCAGCGCGGCCTTCATGCTGTCGGGGTTGGCGTTGTAACAATCCTCAATGACATCCACGCCTCTGACGTGCACCACCTTCTGGCGCATTCCGGTCTGCTCAAAGTCGGCCAGACCGGCAATGACCCGGCGGGCATTCAGCCCCAGACGGGTGGCGGCGCAGTAGGCAGCCAGTGCGTTGGCCACGTTGTGCCGGCCCATGGCGGGGATCTTTACGAGGAAAGTCCCCTCCTCGTGATCCTCCAGCACAAAGCTCATGCCCTTTTCATCCTGCTGGATGGACAGGGCACAGACATCGGCGTTCTCATCGCCCAGACTGAACCAGACCGGGCGGACATGGTCGGGCAGGACAGCCTTGCGCAGGAAGGGGTCGTCCCCGTTCAGCACCAGCGGAGCACCCTCCGGCAGACCGGCGCAGATCTCCAGCTTTGCCTTGCAGATGTTCTCCTGACTGCCCAGATTGCCGATGTGGGACACCCCGATGCAGGTGATGATGCCTACATCCGGGCGGGCGCACTTGCTCAGGCGCTCGATCTCTCCGGCGTGGCTCATTCCCATCTCCACCACGGCGTACTGGGTCTCTTTGCCGATGCGGAACATGGTGCGGGGCAGGCCCAGCTCATTGTTCTGGTTACCCTCGGTCTTGATGGTACTGCCAAAGCCTGCAATGGCGGCGTAGGTCATCTGCTTGGTGGTGGTCTTGCCCACGCTGCCGGTCACGCCCACCACTTTGGGGTGGAACTGGCTGCGATAATTGGCACCCAGCACCATCATGGCGTGGTAGCTGTCCGGGCAAATCACACTCTTCTCCTCCGGCACGCCTTCCACGGGGTGGTTCAGCACCACGCAGAGCGCGCCATTCTCCAGCGCCTTGGCGGCAAAATCATGGCCGTCGAATTTTTCGCCCGGGAACGCCACAAAGATGCACCCGGGGCAGACCTCACGGCTGTCGGTGGTCACCAGCGTGACCGGGGTCTCGCACTGGGCCAGCGCGTTGACGGCCAGGCCCTCCAACAGGATGTTTGCTGCAATTGCTTCCATACTCTCATTCCCCTTTATCCACAGATCAGATGTACGATGGTTCCCTGCTGGACGCTGGAGCCGGGTGCCTCACTCTGGCTCTGGACCGTGCCGGAGCCTTCGACTGTGCAGTTGAGCCCTGCGGCGTTCAGCATCTGCCGGGCAAAGTCCGCGCTCTTGCCGGTCACGTCCGGCACCTCGGCATGCTTGCCCTCATAGGTATCGGTATACAGATAAACGGTGGTGCCGTAGGGCACCTCTGCCCCCGCGCGGGGGTACTGGTAGGTGACAAGGGCGGCGGTCTGGTCGGATTCGCTCTCGGCCAGGTGATGCTTCAAGCCCTTGATGTTCAGCTGCACCTGCGCGTTGCTCCACTCCTTGCCCGTCAGGTTGGGCACCTTGACGGTGGTGCCGCTGCGGTCCACGCCGTCGGTGGCGATGCCCAGATAGGGTGCGATCTCACTGATGATGTTGCCCACCACAGGGGCAGCCAGAATGGACGAATAGTCGGTGCGGGCATTGTTGGGGTCGTCCAGCATGACATAGACCAGGATCTCCGGGTCGTTGGCGGGCAGGACAGCCGCAAAGGATGCCACCTTCTTGTAGTCGCCATCGGCGCGGCGGTCCATGTTCAGCTGCTCGGAAGTACCGGATTTGCCGCCGATGCGGTAGCCTGCAACGTAGGCGTTGCCGCCGCCGCTCTGGGTGCCGTCGCCCACCTCAAACTCCATGATCTGGCGGATGGTCTCGCTGGCGCTCTCGCTGATGACCTGACGGCGGATGTTGGTGCCGATCTCCTGCACCACATTGCCGTTCTGGTCCGTGATCTTATCCACCACATGGGGGGTGACCAGATAGCCGCCGTTGACTGCCGCCGAGACGGCAGTGCACACCTGCAGCGGGGTCACGGCCATGGCCTGACCAAAGGCGGAGGAGGCCAGCTCCACCTCGCCCAGACGGCTCTTGCTGTAATACTGCATGAAGCTGGTCTCATTGGGCAGGTCCACGCCGGTGCGCTCGGTGAATCCGAAGGCATCAAAGTAATCATAGAACAGGCTGGAGCCCACGCGCTGGCCCAGCTGGACAAAGTAGATGTTGCAGCTGTTGCGCAGGGCCTCGGCCAGATTCTGGGCCCCGTGCGCCTTTCTGCCGGCGCAGTGGTAGGTCTGCTTTGCCACACTGTACGCACCGGAGCAGTTCAGGGTGGTGTAATAGGTCGCCTTGCCGCTGTCCACACCCATGGCGGCGGTGATGACCTTGAACACGCTTCCGGGGTAGTACAGCTCGGTGATGGTCTTGTTCTTCCACTGGATATCCCGGTAGGTGCCGGTGTAGTCGGCTTCCTCATCCGCGATCTTCTGGCCGTTCTCGTCCCGCAGGTAGTTGCCGTTCTCATCTTTTTTGTAGATGGTGTACAGCTCCGGCTCAGCCTGCACCTGCTCCGTCAGGTAGGCCAGATTGGCGCTGAAATCCTGTGGGTCATTGGGGTCAAAGTCCGGCTTGGAGGCCATGGCAAGGATGGCACCGGTCTTGACGTTCATCACAATGGCGCAGCCGCGGTTCTCAACGGTGTTGGCCGCCACGGCCTCGTTCAGGTAGCGCTCCACCACCTCCTGAATGTTCACGTCCAGCGAGAGCACCAGATTGGAACCGTCCTTGGCGGCGTAGGTGGTGGCGTTTTCATCGGCAATGGCGTTGCCGTAGGCGTTGCGCAGGGTGATGGTGCGGCCATTCACACCGGCCAGCGTGGACTCATAGGAGTTTTCCAGACCGTACACGCCCTGACCATCCGCATTGCAGAAGCCCAGCACGGCGGCGGCAAAGCGACCGTAGGGGTAATCCCGCTGGAAGCCCTTGGAGGCCGACACCGACACCCGCCCCTTGCGGACAGTGGGGGTGCCGTCGTCGCTCTCCTGCTGGCCCAGACCCAGCTTGGCCAGGATCTTTTCCAGCGCACCGGCGGATTTTCCGCTCTTGCTGTGGGCCTTGTTGTAGGTCTTGACGTATTCTTCAATGGAGAGCTTGATGGCATTGTTGACCTTGGTGGCCAGCACCTGATAGGAGCTTTCGTTTTGGGAGAGGGCATCGCAGACCGCCTGATACTGGGTCTGGTACTCTGCTGAAGTGGTGTCCACGCTGTCCAGACTCTCGCCGTCGCCCGAAAGCAGGCGCAGGGTGATCTGGGTGCAGACCTCCTTCATGGCGGCCTCATCGATGGTGCGGATCTCCGCCTTGGTGTCCTGATCGGTGGTGGTGGTATACAGGGCCGTGCTGTAAGAGGGGTCGGCCCAGATGGTCCAGACCACGCTGGTGGAAGCCAGCGTGATGCCGCTGGTGTCGTAGATCTCACCGCGGGTGGCCTGAATGGTGCTGTCCAGCAGCTGCTGCTCGGCGGCGTACTGGCGGTAGGTGGCACCGTCGCGGATCTGGATCTTGTACAGGCTGTAGATCACGGTCAGCGCGGCGACCACCACAAGAAGCACGGCGGCACCAAAGCTGATATGACGCAGCCGGGCACTGAGCCGTGCGTGCGGGTCCGCACTGCGGCGGCGGGCACTGTTCTTTTGGGGATTGGAGGATGGTATTTGCATTGCGTACTCCCGAAGAAAACCGAAAAAGCGTGCGCTGCCGCACGCTTTTCGTTGTTTGGTTTATTTTGCCGTTCTGACAGAGGCAAGAATGGTCATTGCCCCATCGTGGAGCAGATCCGACCACTGCCGCACAGCGGATGCCTTGCGCACCAGAACGCTGCCCTCATCCAGCCGGATGTAGGTGATCTGGCTCTGGTCGATCTTCATCAGCCCCAAGCGGGTGGCGGTCTCCTCAACACTTGTGATGTTGGTGCGGCTGTTCAGGGCACTGTTGTAGTATGTATACTGGCTCTGCTCGCTCACAAGTTCTGCCTTGGCGCTCTGGATCTGAGAATTCAGCTCCACCAGCTGCGCCTCGCTCCACAGCAGGCTCACCGCAAAGCCCACCAGCAAAGCCGCGCCCACCAGCTGCAGCGCGTGCTGCATGGCGGCCCGCACGGGGTTCAGCCGCTTTTTGCCGCCCTTTTCTACCCGCAGCGGGACTTTAGGCTGTGCCTGCGGCGCTCTTCTGCGCCGCACCTCTGTCATATCGTATGCTGCCTGACCCATGGTGATCTCCTCCTCACATCTCCGGGGCTTTGCCGCCCTCAGATCTTTTCCAAAACCCGCAGGTGGGCCGAGCGGCTGCGCCGGTTCTCTTCCAGCTCCTGCGTGTTGGCTTCAATGGGTTTGCGTGTGATCAGCTTTGCCTTGGCCTTGCCGCCGCAGACGCACACCGGGAACTCCGGCGGGCAGGTGCAGGCGGTGGACCAGCGGCGGAACTTGTTTTTGACCAGCCGGTCCTCCAGCGAGTGGAAGGTGATCACGCAAAGTCTTCCACCCGGTGCGAGATGCTCAAAAATGGTATCCAGCCCCTCTTCCAGTGCGTCCAGCTCATGGTTTACCGCAATGCGCAGTGCCTGGAAGGTGCGGCGGGAGGGGTTTTTGTTCTTCCGGCGCTCCGCCGGGGGCATGGCGCTGGCCACGATATCCGCCAGCTGCAATGTCGTTTCAATGGGGGCAGTTTCCCGGGCTTCCACGATCCTGCCCGCGATCTGCCAGGCAAAGGGCTCCTCGCCGTAATCCCGCAGGATGCGGGCCAGCTCCTCCCGGCTCTCGCTGTTCACGAGATCGGCGGCCGTCTCACCCTCCTGGCTCATCCGCATGTCCAGCGGGGCATCTGCCCGGTAGGAAAAGCCCCGGGCCGCGTCATCCAGCTGATGGCTGGACACGCCCAGATCGAGCAGCGCGCCGTTGATCGTTTCAATGCCCAGCTGCTCCAGAGCTTGTCCGGCATAGCGGAAGTTGATCTGCACCACGGTGGCAGGCAGGCCCGCCAGCCGGGCCCGGGCCGTCTGCACGGCATCGGGGTCCTGATCCAGCGAGATGAGCCTGCCGCCCTGTTCGCCGTTCAGCCGCAGGGCGATCTGGCGGGAGTGCCCCGCGCCGCCCGCCGTGCCGTCCAGATAGGTGCCCGCCGGGTCGATCTTCAGGCCGTCCAGGCACTCGTTCAGCAGCACCGGGACATGCTCAAACGAGGCCGGGTCAAAGGGCTGTGCTGTTTTTTCTGTGTCCATGTTCCCAGCCTCCTTTCAAAACTCAGATAAGATCCTGCATCTGCCGCCCTTTTCTGCCCGGAGCTGCTGCCCGGGAAAGCGGCCTGCGGCCTGCCGGGAGTTTGTGGCCCGGTCAGCCTTGAGGATACAATTTTATTGTAACAAAACAGGCCCCTGATTGCAAGAGTTTCCCTTTTGTTTTTTCTCTCAAAATGTACCAAAAAAAGCCCCTGCAAGCCGTCGTTTTTGCTTGCAGGGGCCGGAAGCTCTCACCGGGAAATTTCACATTCCCGCATCAGAGCTGTTTCCGGGGGCTCTGGCGCAGGTTTGCACGGACATTTTTGACCTGTGCGGCGTTTTCCGCCATCGTCTCTTCCGTGGTCTTGAGCATATTATCACAGTAGTCGGTCACGGTCTGGCGGACAGTGCGGGCCTCGGTCTGGGCGGCGGAGACGATCTCTCCGGCGCGCTGCTGGGCCGCCTTGACGATCTCGGCCTCGCTCACCAGCACACGGGCGCGCTCCTCGGCCTTTTTTACAATGGCCTGCGCCTGTGCGTTGGCCGATTCGATGAGCTGGGCACGGTCGCTGACAATGGACTGGGCCTGCCGCAGCTCCACAGGCAGGTTCTGGCGGATCTCGTCCAGATAGTCCCGGATCTGCTCCACATCCACGATGCGCTTGCCGCCTGAAAGGGGCATTCCGGCGCTCTCCTCCAGCGTATCCTCAATGGTATCCAAAAGCTCGTTTACGTTCATTCCGCATCTCCCTCTCCGGCGCTCTGCCGGGGCTTACCATACTTCCACAGCAGAACTTTGCCGTATTTATACTGTTTTTTCAGGGTCATGCCGCCCACCTCTGCAGGCAGCACCAGGCCGGTCTCACTCTCGCAGATCACGATGCCGCCCGGAGCCAGGCATTTGTCCACGCCGGGCAGGATCTTTTCCAGCGTGCCGGTGTGGAAGGGCGGGTCCAGCAGCACAATGTCGAACTGCTCATGGCAGGCGGAGAGATACCGTGCCGCCTCGCCGATGTTGACCCGGCTGCGGTCAAACACACCGCAGTTCTTGCAGTTCTTCATCACGATGTTCACGGCCTCCCGGTTCTCGTCCAGGAACACGCACCGGGCCGCACCCCGGCTCAGGGCCTCGATGCCCAGCTGGCCGCTGCCTGCGTAGAGGTCGAGCACCCGGGCACCGGGCAGGTCGAACTGGACGATGCTGAACATGGCCTCCTTGACCTGATCCATCGTCGGGCGGGTGATCTCGGTGCCGGGCAGGGCTTCCAGCCTGCGGCCCCGTGCTTCTCCTGCAATAACGCGCATGTATCTGCCTCCTTCTCCCGCTGTCCGGGCCCCCTGCCCGGCCAGCAGCTGTTTCGTGTTTTCGTATCTCCATATTATCGTCAAAACGCAACTCTTTGTCAAGGGCACGCGTTGCACTCAGGGTGCAATTGTGCTAAAATCAGGGCAAAGCGCCCCATGTGCGGCGCGTTTTGCCAAAAAAGGAGAGTATCTGCTTATGAAAGTTCTGCTCATCAACGGCAGCCCCCACGAGAAGGGCTGCACCTA
>ERZ1673704.1095-NODE-1095-length-12470-cov-5.727668_pt1 | contig 12470 bp, 18 predicted proteins | sample MGYA00580234_ERZ1673704 | MGnify/ENA primary metagenome ERZ1673704 (study PRJEB41218, sample SAMN15661757) | gut metagenome | host: Homo sapiens | place: Canada: London | collected 2015-08-20/2019-03-30 | study: EMG produced TPA metagenomics assembly of...
TCAAGTCATGTGTAGATACTGCCGCCCGATTTAACGAGCGTACAGAGGAACAAAAGCTCCAAAATCGACCCCAAACACGACAGAAAAAGGAGGATATGACACGATGAAAAAATACGACTGGAAGAACGAGTACAACCCCATCCGCAGAACGGCAAAACGCCTTTTGAGCGGAGAAGCTTTGACCGATGGCAGACCGCTTTCCGACCTGATCGAGCTGGACGAACACACCCGGAAATGCCTTGCCTTTGAAGCCACCCTCACCGACCGCCAGATTGATATGTTGCAGGAGCTGGGCTATCTGCCTGTTATCATGAGACAGTACGGCGAGGAATGTGCGAACTGCCCCTACACGCTGGACGGCCTGATCCTGAACATGGCAACCCGGATCAAGGTCAACCTGGGCGGGAAAAGTATCACGACGGTGGACGCGGCGCTGAAAGTGCTGACCAACACCGGGGTGATCAACTCCCCGGACTACTGGGCCACCGCCTACTCCTCCCTGGCATGGCTGGACACTCTGCTGATCAGCGCGGCCAACGCCCTGACAGCGGATTGAGGAGAACGACATGGCAAATGAAATTTTCAGGGTGGGCAAGGTTTCATCCATTGACTACGCCGCCGGCCTGGTGCGGGTGGTCTACCCAGACAAGGACAACAGCGTGACCGCCCCACTGCCCATGCTATGCACAGAATACAACATGCCAAAGGTGGGGGATCCCGTAATGGTGCTGCACCTATCCAACGGGACCGAGGCGGGGCTGGTGCTGGGCCGGTATTGGTCCGGCAATAACAAGCCCCCGGAGGGCGCGGAGGGACTGTACCGCAAGGACCTGGGCCGGACGCCGGGGGAAGCCATGATCCGGTATGACGGCAGCACCCTGACCATCCAATGCGCCGGGGCCATCAACATTGAGGCCGGAGGGGCGGTGACCATCAACGGCGCTACTATCGACCTGAACTAAAGGAGGCGGGATCCATGCCGCAGGCGGCAAGAATAACCGACGCGGTGGCGGGAACCACCGCCGGGGAACACACAGGGCATGTGCCGCCCCACTCCCCGGAACCGTTCAGCGGGGAGATCTCCGGGGCGTGTTCGGGGACAGTGCGGATCAATGGCCTGTCCGCCGCTACGGTGGGGAGCATTACCACCGAGCGGGACGGGTGCTGCGGGTCCAGCAAGGGCGCCGTGGGCGCCGGAAGCGGGACGGTGCGGATCAACGGGAAGCCGGCGGCCCGCACGGGCGACGCCCTGACCGCGCACAGCGGGAGCGGGACCGTGACGGGCGGCAGCCCTGATGTGAGGATAGGAGGGTAAGCTGTGACCATTGGAACGCTGGGGCGGAAAATCGTCTTTGAGGTGAGCGACGAAACCGCCCTGATCCTCCAGGAAATGACCAGGGAAACCTCTGGGCGTTGGGCAATCCATGAAGCAATGGGAGCAAAGCCAAAGGCGGAGTTTTTAGGCCCTGGCCTCCAGACTGTAAACCTGACCATATACCTGTCCGCCGGGCTGGGGGTGCGACCCCGGTCCGTGCTGGAGGCGGTGGAGGGCATGGTGGAGGCAGGGACGGCGGAATATTTGGTCATCGGCAACAGACCGGTGGGAAAAAATCCGTTTCGGCTGACCGGATCAAGCGAAACCTGGTCCACCATATTCAGCCGCGGGGAGCTGGTCAAGGCCGCCCTGTCCATCACGCTGGAGGAATACGCATGAATATTTCACCTTTTGATTTTCAACTGCAATTCACATTTGCCAATGACGCCATGGCGGAGCTGGACCGAAAGCTGGCCTTGCTTTACTCCACCAGGGAGGGAACCATGCCACTGGATCGGGAATTTGGGATCAACATGGATTTTGTAGACATGCCGCCGGAGGTGGCAAAGAGCCTTTACACGGCGGAGATCACGAAAAAGACGGCCCAATTCATCCCGGAGGTGCGGGTGCAGTCCGTCCAATGGACCCATGGCGGCGAGGGCGTATTTTATCCCAAGGTGGTGATTACAAGTGCCTGACATGTCAGCAATCGAGAACACGCCGGAAATCAGTTTTATTGACAATAAGACGGTGGAAGATGTGCGCAGCGAAATGGTGGCCGATTATGAGGAACACATGACGCAGGCCCAGGGCGTGACTGTTTCCCTGGACCGTGCCAGCGTCCACCGCATGATCCTGTACGCCGCGGCGGCGCAGATCTACCAGGCCATGCAGTACATAGACCGGCAGGGAAAGCAAAGCCTATTGAAATACAGCTATTCCGACTACCTGGACAATCTGGCGCTTTTTAAGGGCGTCACCAGAAGCCCAGCCACGGCGGCAACCTGTACCCTGCGCTTTACCCTGGCGGCGGAGCGGGAAACGGCAACGGCCATCCCGCAGGGCACCAGGGTGGCGTCCTCCGGGTCCGTGTACTTTGCCACGGACGAATACGCGGAGATACCACCGGGCGGCACCGAGGTGGAGGTGGCGGCCACATGCACCGAAACCGGAAGCGCCGGAAACGGCCTGACCGCCGGGGAACTGTCCACCATGGTGGATCCCGTCCCCTATGTGGCCAGCGTAACCAATACAGCGACCACGGAGGGCGGGGCGGAGATCGAGAGCGACGCGGACCTGGCGGAGCGGGTTTTCCTGGCACCCGGCGCCTATTCCACGGCGGGACCGGAGGACGGCTACCTGTACCACGCCAAGGCGTACAGCCCGGCTATTGGGGATGTGGTGGCCACCAGCGACCAGGAGGCCGGAACGGTGGACATTGTTTTCATCATGGCGGATGGGGCAAAGCCTGGGCTGGAAATGATCAACGGGCTAAAAGGCTATCTGCAAGACAAGACGATCCGGCCCATGACGGATCTGGTCAATGTATCGGCCCCGGAGGAAGTCCAGTACACCATCAACATGACCTATTACATCAACCGGAGCGACAGCGCCAAAGCCGTGACCATCCAGGCGGCGGTGGCCAAGGCCGTGGCGGATTATCAGACCTGGCAGCGTGCCATTGGACGGGACATAAACCCCTCCAAGCTGGTGGCCATGGTCATGGAGGCCGGGGCCAAGCGGGTGACCGTGACGGCCCCAGCATACACCGCCGTGGCGGCCACCAAGGTGTCCGCCCTCCAGGAAGAGGCCACCGTGACCTATGGAGGGCTGGAGGATGATTAAACTTTCCGGGAGCCGCTTTACAGACATTATGCCGGAAAACCTGGCCAGCCAGGAGGAGGTCCAGGCGATTGCCTACGCTGTGGGGCGGCAGGTGGAAAAACTGTGCGCCTATTCCGACGCAGCCAGGACCTATGCGGCTATTGCCACCATGCCGGAGTGGCTGCTGGATTACATGGCCGTGGAGCTGCGCACCCCGTCCTATGATGAAAACTATTCCATCAAGACCAAGCGGGCGCTGATCGAGGGGTCCCTGCTGTTTTACACACAGATGGGCACCACGGCGGCGGTCAACCGGATTATTGAAACCATCTTTGAAACCGGGTACATCGAGGAGTGGTACGAGTACGACGGCGATCCGCACCATTTCCGGGCCTATGTGGGGGACGGCGGCGAGGTAGGGCCGGGAGAGCTGGAGGAGTTCCGGCGGGTCCTGGCCTCTGTCAAGCGCCTTTCCTCCTGGCTGGATGATATTATCACCATTTCACAGATGGATCCGGCGGCCCTGACCATCACGGGCGCCATGGGGCGGGGCTACATGTCCACCGCCCTGCCGGCGGCGGCCATGGACTACGGCATGGAGGCCCCGATCCGAGCGGGCGGGGTTTTCGGAACCATCACACAGACCGCCATACCGGCGGCGGAGTAAGAGGAGGCAACCATGTTTTACGGATTTGTCATTACAGAGGCCGGCAACAATCTGCTGGCCAAAATGGTGGCCGGCGACAAGCTGACCATTACCAAGGTGGTCATGGACAAGGGCACGGCGGAGAGCGCGGAGGCCGCCCGGAAGCTGACCGCCCCCATTGACCAAGGCCCAAACGGCACCAGCACCGTGCCCACGGTGGAGGGCGCCGCCGTCAACATGCTGGTGGAATACCGCAGCGACCTGAACGGCGGATTACAGGAGGGTTTCTGGATCGGCGGTTTTGCCGTGTTCGGCAAGGTAGAGAACGGGGCCGAAACCATGATTTATTATGGGTCCCTGGGAGAGCAAAAGCAGTATGTGAGCGCCTATGTGGAGGGAACCGCCCCGGATGTGCGCCGCTACCCCGTTTCCATCACCGTGACCGCCGGCGTGGAGGTAGAGGTGTCCTATCCTGCGGAGGCATGGATGACTGCCGAGGAGGTGGCGGAATACTTCAACGGGACCCTAAAGCCGGAGCTGGAGGAGAGCCTGGGCGGCCTGATCAAAACACACAACGAGGATCAAAACGCCCATAACGGTGCCCTGAAAGACAAGCAGGACGCCATCAAGGTGGAGGGCCTGCTGAAAGGGACCAAGACCGCCGGCGAGGGCGGGGACACCTACACCGTAGGCGCGGCCACACCGGGCACCGACTACCAGCAGCCCACCAACAAGCTGACGCCGGCGGAGGCCATGACCACACAGGACTTTATCCCGTTCTATGACCACGACAGCGGCCAGCACATGCGGGCCACGCTCCAGAGCCTGAAAGAGGCCATCGGCGTGCAAAGCCCCACCATCAAGGTGACCACCTGCGCCGGCGCGTCTGTGACCTGTTCGGACGGGGAAACCACCCTGGAGGGCACGGGATCCACGGAGTTTGAGCTGCCCTATGTGGGGGACTGGACCGTGACCGCCTCCCTGGGCGGAGCAAACGCCAGCCAAGTGGTGGATGTGAGCGGCGCCCTGCTGTACGAGGTGGATCTGATGATCACCAGCGGCATTGCCGTGACCGCCCAGCCCAGCAAAAAGACCTATTACATCGGGGAGGCATTTGACCCGGCAGGCATGGTGGTAACTGCTACCTTTGCGGATGACACCACCGAAAATGTGACAAACGACTGCACTTTCTCCCCTGCCACCATTTCCAAGGGCACAACGGCCATCACGGTGAACTACCAGCGGGCGGGGATCAAGAAAACCGCCAGCGTGCCGGTGACGGTGCGGGTGCTGTCCAGCATTGCGATCACAACCGCCCCCGCAAAGACGGAGTACAAATACGGGGAGATCTTCAACCCCTCCGGCATGGTGGTGACGGCCCACTACACAGACGGCCAGAGCCGGACGGTGACCGGGTACACATTCTCCCCCGACACGGCCCTGGGCATGAGCAACACCACCATTACGATCTCCTATACGGAGGGGGATGTGACCAAGACCACAACCCAGGCCATCACGGTGGCCAAGGTGCTGGACCGTATCGCCGTCACAACGCCACCCAGCCGGACCAGCTATTTTTCCGGGGAGAGTTTCAGCACCTCCGGCATGGTGGTGACCGCCTATTACACCGATGACAGCAGCGCGGCGGTGAGCGGGTACACCTATTCCCCCACCGGCGCCCTGGCGGCGGGAAACAAAACGATCACCATTTCGTACAGCGAGGGCGGCGTGACTAAGACCACCACGCAAGCAATCACGGTGACCACGATCAGCACAACACTGAACTCCAACAGCTGGGCCACCATCAAGGCGGTTTCTGACGCTGGACAGGGGGACAATTACTGGGATGTGGGCGACACAAAGACCATCACCATCAATGGAACGGTGCAGGGCTTTACATTCTCCAACCTGTCCATTGCTGTCTTTATCCTGGGTTTCAACCACAACAGCAGCCGCGAGGGAAGCAACCGGATCCATTTCCAGATCGGGAAGATCTCCAGCAAGCTGGTGGGCCTGTGTGATAACAGTTACGGCAGCTATGTATCAAGCGGTTTCTGTATGAATACCAGCCGGACCAACTCCGGCGGATGGAATGGCAGCTACATGCGAAAAACCGTACTGGGCAATAGCGGGACCCCATCCAGCCCGCCGGCCAACTCCCTGCTGGCGGCCCTGCCGGCAGACCTCCGGGCTGTGATGAAGCCGATCACAAAATATAGTGACAACACCGGAGGCGGGAACAATACGGCCAGCTATGTGACTGCCACCACGGATTATTTAACCCTGCTGGCAGAGTTTGAATACCACGGCAGCCGGAGCTACGCCAACAGCGCGGAGCAGAACTACCAAAAGCAGTATGACTATTACAAGGCGGGCAACAGCAAGGTGCATTACAGGCACGACAACACGGGATCGGCGGTCTATGCGTGGACCCGTTCCGCCGGTGCGGGCTCCAGCAACGGTTTCTGCCGTGTCCGCACGGACGGCACGCCCGACAACAACCACGCGGACATTTCAGGGGCGCTTGCCCCCGGCTTTGCCGCCTAATCGCCGCAGCATATCCGGCCCCAATCCCGTCCCGCGGAAGCGGGCGGGATGACCGGAGTGCAGAAACCAAGAGAGGAGGACACCACCGTGTCCGTTTTGAAAGAGAAACGCACCACCAGCAAGGCGGAGTATGTGAACACAGCAAACCAGATCTATGTGAAAACCGTGGATTTTCTTTCGCGGCTGTCCGCCCGATACTCCCGGCTGATCGCGGCGGACACCTCACACCTGGCCGGGCAGGTCATGGACCACGCGGAGCAGGCAAACAAGATCTTTCCGTCCGACGGGCAGAGAAAGGAACTGCGGAAAGCGCACCACCTGGAGGCCCTGGGCGCCCTGTCCGCCCTGGATGTGCGCCTGACCCACTGCTATGAAATCCTGTACTGCAACCCGCAGGGCGCTTTCACCGACAACAAGGGAAAGAGCGTGGCGCCCAGGGAGGCCATGGAGCGGCTGGACCACATGGCCCAGGAGCTGGGGGAGCTGATCGACCAGGAGGAAACCCTGCTGCGGAACATCATGGAGAGCGATAAGAAACGAAAATAGGTCATAACTGGGTGTATTTCTGAACAAGTGCCGTGCGGCAGGGCGACACTCCGGCGGCGGTCAATGCGTGGACCCGTTCCGCCAATGCGGGCAACAGCAACAATTTCTGCCTTGTCAACACGGACGGCACGCCCAACAACAACAACGCGGACAATTCAAGGGCGCTTGCCCCCGGATTTTATAGAATGGGTTGAAAGCGGACGCCAGGCGCGTCCCGAACCCGTATAAAAGGAGAAATACTTCCCTGGGTGTAAATCCCTAAAACTGCGCCGCTTGGGAGAGCGGCATAGGGTATAACCCACAAAAATGGCCGATACCCTATCTTTTGAAGCCTTTACACGGACGCTTTTTGCATGGCGGGTGATGTGCCTTACCCCGTTTCATGTGTCGAGGCAAAGCAGATTAGACGGCACCCTACAATTTATCTGCACGAAAGGCGAATACCAATTATGACAAGTCAAGAGCGCCGGGAGGCGCGATACCAACGCCGCCAGGCGCGGCGGAGAAGAAACAGGCAGGCCCGCAGCGACGGCCTGGGCGGGCTGACGGGCGTTTTCAGCTACCGGAACATGTTCAAGTACGGGAAAAAGTGCTGCAACGGCGTGCGCTGGAAAGGATCAACCCATAACTTTGAACTGCACCTGTTTTCAGGCACGGCCAAGCGGCGGCGCAGGATCCTGGACGGGAAATGGAGGCCGGGAAAAACCATCCGCTTTCCCCTGCGGGAGCGGGGAAAGTTTCGGACCATCGACGCACCGCACATCACGGACCGACAGATCCACAAGGTTTTCACCAGGGAGGTGCTGGCGTCGCTCTACTGCCCCAGCATGATCTATGACAACGGGGCAAGCCAAAAGGGAAAGGGCCTGCACTTTCATTTCCAGAGGCTAAAGGAACAGCTGCGCTGGCATTACCGGCGGCACGGGCGGCAGGGCGCCATCATGCTGGCGGATTTCCACCACTTTTTCCCGGACGCGCCACACGCGCTGCTGTATGAACGGCACCGGCGCCTGATCCTGGACCAGGACCTGCGGGCGCTGGCGGATCTGATGGTGGCGGCGGTGCCGGGCGAGGTGGGCATGTACCTGGGCGTGGAGCCGAGCCAGCAGGAAATGGTGGCCCTGCCCTCCTATCTGGACAACTGGATGAAATGCCAGCTTTCCCTCCACGGCATGGGCCACTATATGGATGATTACAACGCGATCCTGGAGGGTACGGAGCAGGCGGAGAGGGTCCTGGCGGAAATGATCCGCCGGGCGGCGGAAAAGGGACTGACGATCAACCGGAACAAATGCCATGTGATCAGCCTGGACAAGCCTTTCCGTTTCTGCAAAGCCAAGTTTCAGATTTTGCCCAGCGGGCGGATCATCACCCACGGCTGCCGGGACGGCATGAAGCGGGCGCGGCGGAAAATGCGATATTTCCGCAAGCAGGTGGACGCCGGGGAAAAGACCGTGGAGCAGGTGGCGGAATGGCTGAAAGGTCCAATCGCCTACTATGAGCAATTCAACGACCATGGGCGGGTGCTGAAACTGCGCCGCCTGTATTACGCCCTGTTCATCAAGGGCAGGAAAACATAGGAGGTAAAACCATGTATCGGATCGTAAAAGACGGGGCAGAGCTGGCGCTGATCGAGGCCCCCAGCTATGTGCGGAAGGCCGAAAACGGGTGCTTTGTGCTGTGCCAGGAGGCGGAAGCAACGGGGATCGCCCATAACGGCACCGTGTACCACCTGCTGGGACGGGAGGAACTGGAGGGAGCGGAGAGCGTGATCCTGGAGGCGGCGGACGCGGGCGCGGAGATCCAGACCACAAAGGAAAGCGCGGCCAACAATGCCAAACTGTCCGGCCAACTGTCCGCGGCGGCACGCCTGTATGTCCAAACGGCGGCGGATGTGCCGGACGAAACGGCGCTGGAAATGCCGGATCTGTTCAAGACCTGGGAGGAGGTCCTGGCAGAGGGCAAAACCGTGGCGGAAAACTCCATCATCAACGACGGCGGCACCCTGTACCGCGTCGTGTCACCCGGAGGCGTACTCCCCCAGGCGCACCAGCCGCCCCATGGTGAGGGTATGCTGGCGGTGTACCGGCCGCCCCATGGTGAGGGTATGCTGGCGGTGTACCGGCCCATTGATACGGTACACGCAGGCACCCAGGAGGACCCGATCCCGTGGGTGTACGGCATGGACTGCACCAATGGCCTGTATTACTCCTATAACGCCACTGTGTACCTTTGCAAGGCGGATATGAAGCCGTGCGTATGGGCGCCCGGCACCGCTGGCCTGTGGCAATGGGAGGCCGTGGACGCTATGGAAGCGGAGGCGTAACCAATGAGCCGGAGATACATTGTAAAGCAGAGGGCCAGGATCGACACCATCACCGGCCCGGTCAATCTACCATACGGCACCGAGGTGGAAGCTGTGGGCGATTACCTGACCCACCAGGGGAACCGGCTGTGCGCGGTGACCAGCCGAAAGGCACACCTGCATTTTGCACCGGATGATGACGGACAGGGACGGGAACGGGGCGCCCTAACCATGGCCATCACCAGGCGGCTGGAGAAGCGGGACAGGGACCATCAACGGCGCTGGGATCTGGCGTGGGAGGATCCCGTGTGCCAGAAACACCGGAACCTGGAGCATGAGGATCACTTCCTATGGGGGCACACATTTTACGAGGCCCCGGTGGAGGATCTGCGGCACATTGCCGCCCTGATCGGCGCAAGGGGGTGACGGCCATGGACAACACAAAGCTGGTGGCGGAGCTGTGCGCCATCATTGACCGGATGAATGTACTTTTGCAGGCCCAGGCCGTGGAGCTGGCCCAGCTCCACGCGCTCCAGCACGAGGAGGAGATCGCGGCGGTCCGCCGGGACTATGCCAAGGCCATTGGGGAGGTGCGGCCATGACTATGGAGGAGATCGCCACCGGCGGCGGGATCCTGCTGGTGGCCATGACGCTGATCCAGATTGCACCCATCAAACTCAATCCATGGTCCGCGCTGGCAAAGGCCATTGGGAGGGCCATCAACGGCGAGGTGATCACAAAGGTGGACCGGCTGGAGCGGGAACTGCTGGGCATGAAAGAAAATCTGGAGGAGCGGGACGCGATCAGCTGCCGGGCCAGGATCCTGCATTTCGGGGATGAAACCATCCACGGGGTACGGCATACCAAAGAACACTTTGACCAGATCCTGCGGGACATTACCACCTATGAGCGATATTGCGACGATCACCCGAATTTTGAAAACAATACCACAGTGCTGACCTCCCGGAGGATCAAGGATATTTATGAGGACTGCCTGAAAACGGCGGACTTTCTGTGAGGAGGAGCGGGATCAATGAAAACGCTACTGATTGCAGTGGTAGCCATGATCGGAGGTGCGACCCTGGGTTTTTTCCTATGCTGGGCCGTCCACCGCCTGGCCAGGGGAAACCACACACCAGCCAGGCGTATGGCCGCAACGGAAAAAAGAAAAATAGGGACCATGGACAAGGTGCTGGTGCTGGAGGGCGTGATCCTGGTGGCCTATACCGTGGCCGCGCTGGCCGTGTTCTGGCATACAGGCGGGGAGCCATCCACCCTGACTGCCTGCGTGTTCGGCGTGTGTGGCCTGGAAAACGGCGTCATGGGATGGATTAAGACCAACAAGGACAAGGCGGCGGAGGCCGCCAGAACGAGCGGGAGCGGCCACAAAGCCACCCCGGAGGAACCGCCCACGGACCGGCCAGAGCCGCCGGATGTGGGCATTTAAGGAGGGGTTACCAATGACAGAGAACCAACTGCGGCAGAAAGTTGCCGACATTATCAACGCATGGGTGGGCGCCACCAAGGGCAGCGCCAAGCACCTGGAGATCCTGGAGATCTACAACGGCCACAAGCCCCTGGCCCGCGGCTACAAAATGCAGGTGAAAGACGCCTATTGCGCGGCCACGGTGAGCGCGGCATACATAAAGGCCGGGATCGCGGAGTACACCGGGACCGAGTGCGGCGTGGAGAAGTTCGTGCAGATCGCAAAGAACAAAGGCATTTGGGTGGAGAATGACGCCCATTTCTGCCATGTGGGCGGTGCCTGCGTGTATGACTGGGACGACACCGGGAAAGGCGACTGCACCGGAGCCGGGGATCATATCGGCATTGTGACCCAGGTAAACAGCGCGGCGGGCACCTTTGTGGTGACAGAGGGCAACATGAGCGGCGGCAAGGTGGGAAAGCGTACCATGGCCATCAACGGGAAGTATATTCGCGGGTTTATCTGCCCGGATTTCGCCGCTATTGCCAAGAAACTGGGCGGGACCTCCGGGGGAACGGACACATCGGGCGGCCCTACCATTTACACGGTGAAATCCGGGGACACCCTTTCCAAGATCGCAAGCACCTACGGCACCACCGTGGACACCATGGTGGAGATTAACGCCATTCAAAACAAGAACCTGATCCGGGTAGGCCAGGTGCTTATGCTCCAGGACACAGCCCAGGCGGCGGCGGATAAGCTGGAGGCCCTGGGGGTGATCAATTCCCCGGACTACTGGGCGGACGCGGCGGAGGCCGGAAAGGTGCAATACCTGGAGATTCTACTGAAAAAGGCTGCGCAGATCATCACAAAGGCCGGAACCCGCACCGACACGCCGGAGCAGGGTGTGGCCGCCCTGGTGGCCGCCGGCGTAATCAACACACCGGACTATTGGTTGGCCAACTACGACACATTCCCCTCCCTGGACCTGCTGCTGTGCGCCCTGGGTGGGGCTGTGAAATAATTTAAGGAGGACATACAAATGGAAACTATTATGCAGTACATCCCCATGGCGGTGTCCGCCGTCCTGCTTGCGGCCCTGATCCTGACAGTGATCACCAACATTATCACCCAGGTGGTGAAGAAAATCACATGGGACAAGATCCCAACCAATATCCTGGCAGTAGTGGTGGCCATGGCTGTCACCCTGGTGGCGTTTTTTGCGGTATGCCAGATCATGGGCTGGGCTGTCGCCTGGTACATGGTAGCTGGCGCGGTGGCCCTGGGACTGTTCGTAGCCTATGCAGCTATGTTTGGATTTGACAAGCTGCGGGAGGCACTGGAGCAGATCACAAACTGGGGAAAGGATAAAACGGAGTAAGAGAACCCCCGGCACCATGTAGGTGCCGGGGGTTCTGATACAATCATGCGATCGCCTCCAGTTCCATATCTTCGATTTCGGACCAGGTGAAACCCAGGCGGTGCATATCGTCCCCCACATTGGAGAGAACCACGCTGGCCTCCATAGTGTGGTCCGCATAGCACCGGGCGGCGAACATCTTGTAGACTTCCACGGCTCGTTCCATGGTAAAAACCCGGATATTGCCAACCATGGCCCCATACTTCCCATTCTGCTCAATCAACATGATTTTTCCCACCTTTCAAAATTCTGCGGAACAACCGGCGGAGCGGGACGAACACCGCCACAAATATCACAAGAGAAATTAGAAACTTCATCGTCTGCCCTCCTATTGACAAAACCGGATGACTTGTTTTATATTTGGGGTGCGGGGTTGAGGCCCCGCTCAGCTGCGGCCTCCACCCACGGCAGCACCGTGCCGCCCACCGCGCGCTACTCCAC
>ERZ1673704.1098-NODE-1098-length-12420-cov-3.855237_pt1 | contig 12420 bp, 9 predicted proteins | sample MGYA00580234_ERZ1673704 | MGnify/ENA primary metagenome ERZ1673704 (study PRJEB41218, sample SAMN15661757) | gut metagenome | host: Homo sapiens | place: Canada: London | collected 2015-08-20/2019-03-30 | study: EMG produced TPA metagenomics assembly of...
AGCGGCGCAGCGCGTGCGGCGGTATTGCTGAAAACCGCCCAGCTCATTCGCGAGAACCTCGCGGAACTGGCGCTGCTGGAAACGCTGGAAACCGGTAAACCTATCGCCCAGTCACGCGGCGAGATCCAGGGCGCGGCCGATATCTGGGAATATGCCGCCGGCCTGGCGCGCAGCATCAATGGCGACAGCTTTAATAATCTCGGCGACAACATGCTGGGTCTGGTGACTCGCGAACCCATCGGCGTCGTCGGCGTCATCACGCCGTGGAACTTCCCTTTCTTTATTGGCGCAGAACGCTACCCCTATATTCTGGCCGCCGGCTGTACGCTGGTGGCGAAAGCCGCCGAGATCACATCCGGTACGACTCTGCTGTTGGCCGGTATTCTTAAAGAGGCGGGGCTGCCCGACGGCGTATTTAACGTCGTCACCGGCAGCGGTTCGGTCGTCGGCCAGCGGATCACCGAACATGTCGATATCGATATGGTCTCTTTCACCGGATCCACCGCCGTCGGACAGATGGCGCTGCACGCGTCGGCAAAAAACATCAAACGCCTTGGTCTGGAGCTGGGCGGTAAAAATCCGCAGGTGGTTTTTGCCGATGCCGATATTGACGCCGCGCTGGACGGTACGCTGTTTGGCTTCCTGTTCAATACCGGGCAGTGCTGCGTCAGCGGCAGTCGTTTACTGGTTGAACGTTCTATCCATAAAGATTTCTGCCAGAAGCTGGTTAAACGCGCGCAGAAAGTGCGCAGCGGCGATCCGCTGAATGAAAGCACCCAGATTGGCGCGATCGTTACGGAGAAACACTACCAGACCGTGCTCGGCTATATCGAGCAGGGGAAAAATGAGGGGGCGACCCTGCTCACCGGCGGCAAGGCGGTTCCCACCGGGAATGGGCTGTTTATCGAACCGACCATTTTCGATGATGTGACCCCGGAAATGACTATTTTCCGCGAAGAGATTTTCGGCCCGGTGCTCTGCGTTACCCCGTTCGACAGCTATGAAGAGGCGATCGGCATTGCCAATGACACCTGCTACGGGCTGGCGGCCAGCATCTGGACGTCGAATCTGGATAAGGCGGTGCAGGGCTTCCGCGATCTGAAGGCGGGCAGACTGTGGGTGAATACCACTATCGCCGGCGGCCCCGAGCTCCCTTCCGGCGGCTTTAAACAGTCCGGTATCGGGCGCGAAAGCGGCAGCTATGGTCTGGATGAATATACCGAGATTAAATCCGTACATATCCAGTTGGGCAAGCGCGCTAAATGGCTCGCTGAGTGATTTTGGGGCAGAGGATCAGACATGTACGACTACATTATTATTGGCGGCGGTTCGGCGGGCAGCGTCCTTGCGTCGCGCTTAAGCGAAAACGCCGACTGCAAAGTGCTGCTGGTTGAGGCCGGTCCGAAGGACAGCAACCCCTACATCCATTTACCGGTTGGCTTTAGCAAACTCACCGCCGGGCCGCTGACATGGGGTTATAAAACGGTACCGCAGCCCCAGCTCGGCAATCGTGAGCTGCTGTTTGCCCAGGGGCGGGTGCTGGGCGGCGGGAGTTCTATCAACGCCGAAGTATTCACCCGCGGTACGCCGGCGGACTATGACCGCTGGGCGGCGGAAAAGGGCTGTGACGGTTGGTCATTTGCCGATATTCAGCGCTATTTTATTAAATCCGAAGATAACGACACCTTTTCTGACGCCTGGCACGGCGTCGGCGGCCCGCTCGGCGTCTCCAGCCCGATCGGCGCTAATCTGATGAGCAAAACCTTCAGTCAAGCCTGCCAGCAGGCGGGACTGCCCTACAATCCCGACTTCAACGGCGCGACCCAGGCCGGCTGCGGTCTGTATCAGACCACCACCCGCAACGCCCGTCGCTGTTCTGCGGCGGTGGGCTATCTGAAAGACGCGCGCCAGCGGAGCAATCTCACGATTAAGACCGGCTGCCATATTTCCCGGCTGCTTATCGATAACCAGCGCGCCGTCGGCGTGGAGATCTATCAGGATGGCACACCGCAACGGCTGCATGCCAGCCGTGAAGTCATCGTCAGCGCCGGAGCCATTGGTTCTCCTAAACTGCTGCAGCTTTCGGGAATTGGCGCGGCCGATGAGCTGAGTAAAAAAGGCATTCCGGTGGTTGCCGATCTCCCGGGGGTCGGGGAAAACCTGCAGGACCATCTGGGCATCGACCTGATCTTTGAGCTCAGTAACGCGCTGAGCTATGACAAGTACAAAAAGACGCACTGGATGCTGTGGGCCGGGCTGGAATATCTGCTGTTCCGCAAAGGGCCGGTATGTTCGAACATCGTCGAAGGCGGCGCGTTCTGGTATGTCGATAAACAGTCCGTCACTCCCGATACGCAAATTCACTTCCTGGCGGGTGCCGGGGTGGAAGCCGGTATCGAACCGGTGCCTTCCGGCTCCGGGGTGACGATTAACAGCTACTTCCTGCGTCCGCGCAGCCGCGGTCGGGTCACATTACGCTCGGCTAACGCCAGCGATGCTCCGCTGATCGACCCGAACTATCTCAGCGATCCGTACGATCTCAAAATGAGTGTCGAAGGCTGCAAGCTGATGCGCGATATCATGCAACAAAGCGCCTTCTCGCCCTATATTCGCCGCGAACATATGCCGGGACAGGACGCGCAAAGCGATAAAGATCTGGAAAACTACATCCGCCAGTTTGCGCGCACCTGCTATCACCCGGTGGGCACCTGCAAAATGGGCGTCGACGAAATGTCGGTGGTCGATACCCAATTACGCGTTCGCGGCATTGAAGGGCTGCGCGTGGTGGACTCGTCGGTGATGCCCGATCTGGTCAGCTCCAACACCAATGCCCCCACCATTATGATCGCCGAGAAAGCCAGCGATCTGATTATCGCGTCGCACTGATCACAAATTGTCGCCCATGTTCGTTTTCATGGGCAAAAACCGGTTGAATAAATAACTAAATAGTTATTTACTTAAAACCAGAAAGACATGTCAACATCCCGAGAGGTAACGATGAAAGTTCTCGTCCCCGTAAAACGCGTTGTCGATCATAACGTTAAGATCCGCGTACAAAACGATGGCAGCCAGGTTGATCTGAGCAACGCGAAAATGGCGCTCAACCCGTTCTGCGAAATTGCGGTTGAAGAAGCCATTCGCCTGAAAGAGCTCGGCATCGCCAGCGAGATCGTGGTGGTCACCATCGGTGAAGAAGTGGCCCAGGAGCAGCTGCGCAGCGCGCTGGCGATGGGAGCCGACCGCGGGTTGCTCATCGCTACCCCTTCGTCCCTCGAACCGCTCAACCTGGCAAAGCTGCTGGCGAAAGTGGTCGAACGGGAGCAGCCGTCGTTAATCCTGATGGGGAAACAGTCCATCGATGGCGACAATAACCAGACCGGGCAAATGCTTGCCTCGCTGTGCGGTTATCCGCAGGGAACTTTTGCCGCCGAGCTGCGTATTGAGAATGGCCAGGCGCTGGTCACCCGTGAAATAGACGGCGGCCTGCAGACCGTGTCGTTGACGCTGCCGGCAGTGGTCACCACCGACCTGCGCCTTAACCAGCCGCGCTATACCTCCCTGCCCAACATGATGAAAGCGAAAAAGAAACCGCTCAGCATCCTGCCGGTGGAGGAGTTTGGTCTTGAGCTACGCCCGCACACGACCCTGTTAAAAGTCGAAACCCCGCCAGTGCGCGAAGCCGGCGTACGCGTCGATAGCGTGGATGAACTGTTGAACAAGCTGAAAAACGAAGCGAAGGTGATTTGATATGGCTACTTTACTCCTTGTCGAACATGACAATAACCAGCTCAACGCAGTGACCAAAAATGCGGTCAGCGCCGCCCGGGAGCTGGGTGGCGAGGTGACCCTGCTGGTGGCGGGCGAAAACTGCCGCGCGGTGGCGGAACAGGCTGCGCGCATTGCCGGGGTGGCGAAAGTGCTGCTCGCTGACGATAGCGCCTTTAGACATCAGCTGGCCGAAAACGTCGCCGCGCTGATGCTTTCGCTCCGCGGGGATTACAGCCATCTGCTCGCCGTCGCCAGCGCAAACGGGAAAAACATCCTGCCGCGCGTTGCGGCCCTCGCCGACGTCGCGCAAATCTCCGACGTGATTGCAGTGGTCGGCCCCAGGGTCTTCAAACGTCCGGTTTATGCGGGCAGCGCAATCGCCACCGTTGAGAGTCTCGACCCGCAGGTGGTCATGACCCTGCGCGCCTCCAGCTTCCCGGCAGCGCAAGAAAGCGAGTCTGCCGCGCCCATTGAGCAGGTCGCCGGCGTCGCTCACCAGCCGCTATCCCGTTTTATTCATGAAGAGCTGGCGCAATCCGATCGCCCGCAGCTTGCTACCGCCCGCGTGGTGGTTTCCGGCGGTCGCGCGCTGGGCAGCCGCGAAAACTTTGCTCTGATCGAACAGCTTGCCGACAAACTGCACGGCGCCGTCGGCGCATCCCGCGCGGCGGTCGATGCCGGGATGGTCGCCAACGATCTGCAGGTCGGGCAGACCGGAAAAATTGTCGCGCCGGAGCTGTATATCGCAGTGGGTATTTCCGGGGCCATTCAGCACCTGGCCGGGATGAGCAATGCCAAAGTCATCGTGGCGATCAACAGCGACGAAGAAGCGCCAATTTTCAAAATCGCCGACTACAGCCTGGTGGGCGATCTGTTTGAGATTGTGCCGCAGCTGGTCGCGAAACTGTGATGAGCATGGGGCAGGCAACAAAAGATGGAGGTTATGGTGGAACGTGAAACGATGGAATTTGACGTCCTCATTGTCGGTGGAGGACCCGCCGGGCTATCGGCAGCCTGCCGGTTGATGCAAATGGCGCAGCAGGAACAACGTCAGCTGAGCGTTTGCGTCATTGAAAAAGGGGCTGAGGTTGGCGCGCATATTCTTTCCGGAGCACTGTTCGAACCCCGGGCGCTCAACGAACTCTTCCCCGACTGGCCGTCGCTCGGCGCACCGCTGAACACGCCGGTGACGCAAGATGAACTCTTGTTGCTGCGCGATGGTGAAAAAGCGTGGAAGATCCCGGCGGCTTTTATCCCTGCCCCAATGCATAACGCGGGTAATTACGTCATTAGCCTGGGGGATTTTTGCCGCTGGCTGGCCCGCCAGGCAGAAGCGATGGGAGTAGATATTTTCCCCGGTTTTGCCGCCGCCAGCATCCTGTATGACGATGCCGGCGCCGTCGCCGGCATCACCACCGGCGATATGGGGATCAATGCCCGGGGGGAAGAAAAACCCGGTTTTACCCCGGGTATGAACCTGCTGGCGAAATATACGCTGTTCGCCGAAGGCTGCCGCGGTCATCTGGGCAAACAGCTGATCGCGAATTATCAACTTGATGCCGGCCGGGATCCGCAGCACTACGCGCTGGGTATTAAAGAGCTGTGGGAGATCCCAGCGGAAAAAAGCCGCCCCGGAGAGGTTATCCACGCTTCCGGCTGGCCGCTGAGCGACGGCGCATCGGGGGGGAGTTTTCTCTACCACGCCGGGAATAATCAGGTGGTCGTCGGGCTGATTGTCGATCTCAACTACCGTAACCCTTATTTAAGCCCGTTCGATGAGTTTCAGCGTATGAAGCATCACCCGGCCTTTAGCGAAACCCTCAGCGGCGGAAAACGTCTCTCCTACGGCGCGCGCGCCATCACCAAAGGGGGCATCAACGCGCTGCCCAAAATGCATTTTCCCGGCGGGCTGCTGATTGGCTGCGACGCGGGCACGCTCAATTTCGCCAAAATTAAAGGAAGCCACACGGCGATGAAAAGCGGGATGCTGGCCGCTGAATCGGTCTATCGGGCGCTGATACAACCCCCCGATGACAAACGGGACCTTGCTGATTTTGCGCAGGCGTTTCATCAATCATGGCTCGGGGAAGAGCTACGCCAGTCACGTAACTTTGGCCCGCTGCTGCACCGCTTTGGTACGCTGACAGGCGGGGCGCTTAACTATATCGATCAGAACTGGTTTAAAGGTAAGCTACCGTTCACGCTGCATGACCGTCAAGCGGATCACTTGCAGCTGCAGACAGCGGAACAAAGCACCCCCATTAACTATCCCAAACCGGATAACCAGCTGAGTTTTGATAAGCCCTCCTCCGTCTATCTGGCGAACACGTCGCACGATGAAGATCAGCCCTGCCATCTCAGGTTAAAAGATCCTGAGCTGTCGGTACGGGAAACGCTGCCGCGTTTTGCTGAACCGGCCCAGCGTTATTGCCCGGCGGGGGTTTATGAAATCATCACCCTTGCCGGAAAGCCTAAATTGCAGATTAATGCGCAAAACTGCGTGCACTGTAAAACCTGCGATATCAAAGATCCTCTGCAGAATATCGTCTGGACGGTGCCCGAAGGGGGCAGCGGCCCCAACTACCCGAATATGTGATCAGTTCTTTACCCCGGCAGCGCCGGGGTTTTCTTTATCGGGGTTTGCTTTGCCTGCGTTCTGCCCCCTTCCCGCCATATGCCGGTGACAGGCAAAAAAAAGCACCCCGTCTGGAGTGCCTGTTCTTCCGGGTAACAGAGGATTACGCCAGTAAATTGCGACCGATAATCATGCGCTGAATCTGGTTAGTCCCTTCATAGATCTGAGTTATCTTGGCGTCGCGGTACAGGCGTTCCACCTCCACGCCGCGAATATAGCCGCCGCCGCCAAAAATTTGCACCGCATTGCCGCTGTGCTGCACCGCAACATCGCCGGCAAAGCATTTCGCCATCGAGCAGGCAATCGAAGTATCCGCGGCGTCAGTGTCAATTTTATAGGCCGCGCTGTGCACCAGCAGACGAGCGGCTTCGGTATCTTTGGCGATATCCGCCAGCATAAACTGCACGCCCTGGAAATCAGCAATCGGTTTGCCGAACTGTTCGCGCTGTTTCGCATACTCAATCGCCGCTTCCAGCCCGGCGCGGGCAATACCGACTGCCAGCGCGCCGATGCCCACCCGACCTTTATTCAGCACGCTCATCATAATGTGAAAGCCGCGGTTTTCCGGCCCCAGCAGCGCGTGTGCCGGCAGTCTGACCTGGTTGAAATGCAGTTCGCCCACCTGCGATGAGCGCTGACCCATTTTGTGCTCTTTCGGGCCACGGGAGACGCCATCGCGGGAGCAATCGACAATAAAGATGCTCATGCCGCGGTGACCAGCGTCTTTATCCGTGCGCGCCAGCACAAAGGCCACATCGGCCACCGGCGCATTATGGATCCACAGCTTACTCCCGTTCAGCACCCAGCCATCCGCAGTACGGGTCGCGGTGGTTTTAATTCCTGAGACATCGGAACCGGCCCCGGCTTCGGTGATGCAATAGGCCCCTTTCAGCGAGGCATTCAGCAGGCCCGGCAGCCACTGGGCGCGTTGCGCATCATCCCCGTATTTTGATAACAGCGTTCCCAGCAGCTCGACCAGGCCGCACTGATCGGCAATCGAGGCGTAACCGCGCGACAGTTCTTCCATCACCACGGCATAGGCCACCGCATCCAGTCCGACGCCGCCATACTCTTCCGGAACGGTGATACCGAACAGCCCCAGCTCCCCCATTTGTTGGTAGATCTCCGCGGCAAAGCGCTCTTCTCTGTCCAGCTCTTCCGCCTGAGGCCGAATCACTTCGTCGGCAAACTTACGGGTCATCTCGCGGATCTGTTGATGGGTTTCAGTCAAATACATGGTCATCCTCCTGCCAGCTATTAGTCATGCCGTCTGTTTCTCACGACATTCGAACACATTAATTAAATAACCAGATAGTTACTACATTGGATGAATATGGTTGTCAATCCAGTTAAATAATTGTTGTTAACCAAACGACAAATATTGCAATCACAGGCAGCGGTCAGCTCACCATTCGCTGCCCGGCTTATCACTTTAGTCGTGAGTATCTTGACTTTTCCGCGGGCAAAAAGTACACCTAAAAGTAACTAAATAGATACTTAACTGAGGAGTCAATATGCTTAGCATTCACCTGCCAACCCCACAAGGGATCATGACGAATTATCCGCTCGTGACCACAGAAGAACGTCCGACGGTTATCACCCCCGCGTTTAACCGTATCGCCTATGCCGCCGCCCACGTGGTGATCGACCCGCAGCATCAGGGAGCGGACTGGCTGAACAATCCGCGCATAGACTGGGACGCGACGCTGGCCTATCGCCACCATCTCTGGCGACTTGGGTTTAATATTGCCGAAGCAATGGATACCGCCCAGCGCGGCATGGGAGTCAGCTGGGAGATCGCCAAAGAGCTGATTATCCGTTCGCTGCAAGAGGCGCAAACCGTACCCGGTGCCGATCTTGCTGCCGGCGTGGGGACCGATCAGCTGGAGGCGGCCCACGCCACCACGCTGGAACAGGTTATCGCGGCCTATGAAGAGCAGATGGAACTGGTCGAACAACATAACGGCAAAATCATTTTGATGGCCAGCCGGGCCTTAGCCAAAGTGGCAAAAACGCCGCAGGATTATCTTGCCGTCTATAACCGTCTGCTGGAACAAAGCCAGGATAAAATTATCCTCCACTGGCTGGGAGAGATGTTTGACCCGGCGTTAGCCGGCTACTGGGGGTCGACGGATTTTGCCGCCGCCGCGGATACCGTGCTGGAGATCATCGCCAACAACGTTGATAAAGTGGAAGGCATTAAGATTTCGCTGCTGAGTAAAGAAAAAGAGGTCGCCTTCCGTAAGCGCCTGCCTTCACAGGTGAAAATGTACACCGGCGACGATTTCAACTATCCCGAACTGATTGCCGGAGAGGATGGCCATTACTCGCATGCGCTGTTAGGTATTTTCGACGCTATCGCCCCGGTAGCCGCCGCCGCACTCAACGAACTGGCGCTGGGCAATAACGGGGAATACTATCGGCTGATGAACCCCACTGTCGCCCTGTCGCGGGAAATCTTTAAAGCGCCGACGCAGTATTACAAAGCGGGCATTGTATTTCTGGCCTGGCTCAACGGTCACCAGAGTCATTTCTCGATGGCCGGCGGCATGCAGGCGGCACGCGAGATTAGCCACTATGCCGAAATTTTCCGCCTGGCGGACCAGGCCGGTCTGTTGCAAGATCCGCAGCTGGCTACCCGGCGAATGAAAAATCTGCTGACGGTTTATGGCCTCTGAGTATTATGCGACGAGGCGTTTATTTCCCAGAGTTACCGCTCTGGGAACCCCCTCCCCTAGCCAAATTCGCGGTGCCGCTGCTTGCAGATAGCAAGCACCTCATCCGGGTCCCGCTGCCACCAGTTGTTACGGGAGAATATCTCCACTTCGTGCAGACCGCTGTAGCCCAGCGCCTCGATAGCCTGGCGATGGCTACGAATGTCGATAACTCCGTCCCCCATCATGCCGCGATCCAGCAGCATATCCGTAGTGGGCACTAACCAGTCGCAAATATGGAAAGCCAACAGCCGATCGACGCCTGCCCGTTCAATCTGCTGCTGAAACTGCGGATCCCACCAGGTGTGATAGAGATCCACGGCGATACCCAGCCCCTCGTCGCCTAGTTCGTCGCAAAGATCGTTGGCCTGGGCCAGCGTATTTACGCAGGCGCGCTCGGCGGCGTACATCGGATGCAGGGGCTCAATCGCCAGCGGCATGCCGAGCGGGCGCGCGTAGTCCAGCAGTTCACTCAGCCCATCACGCACCTGCTGCCTGGCGGCGAGTAAATCTTTCGATCCCGCAGGCAGCCCTCCGACCACCAGCACCAGGCAAGGTGCGCCAAGCTCCAGAGCTTCATCCACTGCCCGCCGGTTATCCAGAGCCTTCTCCCGACGCTCCTCCGGGGTGCTGCCGGGAAACATACCGCCGCGACAATAGCCGCTCAGCAGCAGGTCATGGTGGCGGATAAGACGTGCGGACTCTTTCAGCCCCAGCGCCTGGACCTGATCGCGCCAGGGCGCAATGCCGCGAATCTCATGCCGGGCACAGCCTTCAATGATCTGATCAAGTGTCCATTTCTCCCGCACCGTGGCGGTATTGAGGGATAGTTTACGGCTGTCGGGTTGACTCATCTGTGTGACCTCAGTGTTTTGTGCCTGAAAAACGTTAAACCAGATAAGTTGAGCATCATTTTTCTCAACAAAGCATTATAGAAATTAATATGTTGGGTAAATACGACAGCAATCACATAACCAACTAGTTAGTTATATTTATAAATAAAAACGCGCATAAAGCGAGGGAACGGCAGGCGACGGATCCGTGCCGGGACAATAAGCTTGTCGTACGAAAATCGATCCGAAGGAGCGTCAGATGCTGCTTTTCAGGTGACAGCGGAAAGAGCGGAAGTGACAATACCGCCAGCTAAGATGGGCTGGCCGGTGAAGAAAGCAGACACCCGGGGTGTCTGCCCGATATTTCGCTTGTAAACTACCAGCCGCAGACGTTGGTCTCTTCATCCGATTCATAACCGCGCACGATATTAATCAGATCTTTGACGGCATCGGCAGCCACCCCCGGCGCCTGCAGCTCATTCAGGGAGGCAAACTCTTTATCCACCGATACACCATTATTATTATTGGTCACCGACAGCGTGAACCCCTTCCCCTGGCTATTGTCAGACGACAGCGGGGCAACAAGTTCTGCCAGCGCCTGCTCGGCCATGGCGGGAATATATAGCGCCATCGGCTTCAAATAGACTTTCTCTTGTCTGTCATTATTGTTGCCATTAGCAACAGCCAGTGAATAACCTCTATTTTCGTTGTTCATACGTGCAGCCTTATCCCTCTATCAGAATTTGAGGATCGACATAAAAATCTACGTTGAAGACGGTGTCTTCAGTCAATGCTTCAATTCGGTGCCATTTCTCCGGCGGAAATACGCCAAACTGTCCGGCTTCAATGGTCAGCGTTTCCACCGGCTGCGGGCTGGTCTCATCGGCATAGCCGTAATAGCGGATAGCCCCCTGCATCACAGCCAGACGGGGATAGACTCCCTGCCGGGTTCCGGCATCAAGATGCCGCTGCCAGATAGAGGCGGGCGCCGTCTCTGTAGTCCACAGGGGCGTAGTTCGCGTATGAACATAGTGGGTGGGAATAATAATTCGCTGCATGATTCGGCCTCGCTTTCCGCACCCTTGCGTGCGGTGGGAACGGTGAAATATGTTGCATATGATATACCCCTTTTAATCACTAAGGGTATTATTTTTAAAGATGAGAATTTTCTACCCCCGTTAATACTCAATAAGGGTTAGTTTTTCTGAAATATAAGAATGGACGGACCTGTGAATCAGATCCGCGATAAGACAGGAGAGAAGATGATTTATTTTACCGGCGTGTTCAGGGGGCCGGGTTTACCAATTAGATAACCCTGAACCAGATCGCAACCTAATTGTTGCAGCGAATGGAGTTGTTCTTCTGTTTCGACGCCTTCGGCGACAATACGCATATGTAAACTTTTTCCCATGCTGATGATCAGACGCACAATATCAAGATCGTCTTTTTGCAGCGGAATATTAATCACAAACGAGCGATCGATTTTTATCTTATCGAACGGGAAATAGCTCAACCGCGACAATGACGAGTAGCCGGTACCAAAATCATCAATCGAAATCTGGATCCCCAGCTCACGCAGCTGGCTGAGAATCTCTAAAGAGCGGGTGTTTTCATTGAACACATCCGACTCGGTAATTTCCAGATCCAGACGATGCGGATCGAGGCCCGTTTTTTTCAATACGCTGACAATCACATCGGTCAACGAGCTGTTAATCAACTGAATAGGCGATACGTTTACCGAGACCTTAAGCGGCGATGACCAACGCGCCGCCTCTTCGCAGGCGGTGCTGAGCACCCACTCGCCGAGGGCGTTTATCATGCCCGTTTTCTCGGCAATCGGAATAAAGGTGCTCGGCGGAACCACGCCGCGTACCGGATGGAACCAGCGCACCAGCGCTTCGTAACCGTAAATTTCACCGCTGACCGTGTCGGCTATCGGTTGGTAATACACCCGGAATTCACCATTACCGAGCGCCTGCAGCAGATCATCCTCGAACGATTTATTCTCCTGCAGACGTTGCAGCATGCCGGCGCGGAAGACCTTGACGGTACCTGCGCCCTCTTTTTTCGCCTCATACAGCGCCAGATCGGCACATTTATATAAATAATCGGTGCGCGTTTCGCGATCGGAAAGCACGATGCCGATGCAGGCATCGATGTTGATCATCGAGTCATAGATTTGATAGGGCTGGATGATTTTTTCCCGGATCACCATCGCCCGTTCCAGCGCCATCTCTTCGCTCAGGTCACAGGAGATCAGGGCGAATTCATCGCCTCCCAGACGATAGAGCGTTTCCGCAGTTTTACGGAAAAACGACAGGCGGCTGGCCAGTTCCTGCAGCAGTTTATCGCCGGAATCGTGGCCCAGCGTATCGTTTACATCTTTAAAATTATCGAGGTCGAAAAGCATCACCACGGCACAGCCATCGTAAGGCCTGACCTGATTGACAATTTCCTGCAACTTTTGCCA
>ERZ1673704.1101-NODE-1101-length-12394-cov-8.707432_pt1 | contig 12394 bp, 9 predicted proteins | sample MGYA00580234_ERZ1673704 | MGnify/ENA primary metagenome ERZ1673704 (study PRJEB41218, sample SAMN15661757) | gut metagenome | host: Homo sapiens | place: Canada: London | collected 2015-08-20/2019-03-30 | study: EMG produced TPA metagenomics assembly of...
CGGAAGGACCGACGAAAACGATAAATTCCTTATCCGCGATTTCCAGGTTGAAATCGGGAACGGCAGTAACATTGCCGGGGTAAACTTTCTTAACGTGACGGCAGCTAATGGAAGCCATAATGCTCATCCTCCAAATGTATTCAGTGGTTTCAGCCCGTGTAGAGGGGGCTGTTTCTGTTGACATGATTATAATAACAGGTTATAATCTATTTGAAAATAGCATTTTATTGATATAGAGGTGTCGAAATTGATATTTGACCCGGAAATTTACTGCACCGCTGCCGAAACGGCGGAATTGGACGGCACAGCGCCGCTGGCGCTGGCCGGAAACGGCCTGTGGGTGGGGGTGCTTTCCCGCGGGGCGTGCCTGCTGGACGGCGTTGACCGCCCGGGCCAAAGCGGCGATATTCTGCTGGGCCCTGCTCCCCTGGTGCTGACGCCGCAGAGCGACTGCCACCTGCTGGCCGTGCGGCTGACCGGCCACTGCACGGACGCCTACCTGTTGCAACTGGGGGCGGCGCGCTGGGCGGACGGCGCTGCCTGCCCCGGCGCGGCGGAGCTGATCGCACAGCTGTGCGGTGCGCAGACGGCCCCCATGGCCTACGCGCTGCTCTGCGCCGCAGCCAAGGCCGACGAGACCGCCCGTCCCCTGCCGCCGCTTGTGGCCGAGGCCGTGGCGGCCATCCGCCAGAATTATATGGCGCTCTACGGCGTCGAGGAGCTGAGCGAGCAGCTCGGCGTGACAAAAAGCCATCTGGTGCGCGTCTTTAAGCAGGAGATGGGGGTGCCGCCGGGCAAGTACATGACGAATGTGCGCATCGAGGCAGTCAAGACGCTGCTGCTGACCGATGAGTACAATCTGGACATGATCGCGGGCCTGACGGGGTTTTCCGGGGCCAACTATCTGTGCCGCGTCTTTAAGCGGGAGGTGGGCCTCTCCCCCGCGGCCTGGCGCACCGCCGCCGCACCCCTGCCCGCCGTACCCAAGCTCCCGCCGAGAAGTCAGGAGATGTATGTGTAAAAAAGAAAGGCTTCCCCCGAGGGGGAAGCTGTCAGCGGCTCCGCCCGCTGACTGATGAGGGACAACCTTGCCATTGCAACCCGTTTACGGGCAGCTGTGGCAGACCCGTCCCTCATCCGGCCTCGGTCGGGGCCTCGGCCACCTTCCCCCGAGGGGGAAGGCATACAAAACAAATGCCCGATACGGCTCATCACCGCATCGGGCATTCTTAACTTTATGCAATTTTATTCCGCAGTCTTATACCCGTCCGGGTTGTGGCTCTGCCAGTTCCAGCTGTGGGCGCACATTTCCTCAATGCCGTACTGGGCCTCCCAGCCAAGCTCACGCTTGGCCTTGGAGGGATCGCACCAGCACTCGGCGATGTCGCCGGGGCGGCGCGGGTCGATGACATAGGGGATCTCCTTGCCGCAGGCCTTGCTGAAGGCGTTGATGACGTCCAGCACGCTGTAGCCGTGGCCGGTGCCCAGATTGCAGATGAACAGACCGGGCTTCTGCTCCAGCTTTTTGATGGCAGCAACATGGCCGCGGGCCAGGTCGACAACATGGATGTAGTCGCGCACGCCGGTGCCGTCGGGGGTCGGGTAGTCATTGCCAAAGACGTGGACCTTCTCCAGCTTGCCGACAGCGACCTTGGCGATGTAGGGCACGAGGTTGTTGGGGATGCCGTTGGGGTCCTCGCCGATCAGGCCGGACGGATGCGCGCCGATGGGGTTGAAGTAACGCAGCAGCGCAACGTTCAGCTCGGGGTCGGCGTGGCAGCAGTCGGTCAGGATGCGCTCGGTGAACACCTTCGTGGTGCCGTAGGGGTTCGTGGTGCCGCCGACGGGGAAATCCTCGCGGATGGGCACGCTGGCGGGGTCGCCGTAGACCGTGGCGGAGGAGGAGAAGATGATGTTGTGGCAGTTATGGCGGCGCATGACATCCAGAATGTTCAGCGTGCAGGCCAGATTGTTGGAGTAGTACTCGATGGGCTTGGAAACGCTCTCTCCGACGGCCTTGTAGGCGGCGAACTGGATGACACAGTCAATGTCCTCGTTCTCGGCAAAGATCTTCTCCACGGCGTCCTTGTCGGTCATGTCGGCCTCGACAAAACGGAAGTCCTTGCCGGCGATCTTCTTGACGCGGGCCAGGGCCTCGGGGCAGGAGTTGTAGTAGTTATCGGCTACAACGATGTCGTACCCTGCGGCCAGAAGTTCCACACAGGTGTGGCTGCCGATGTAGCCGGCGCCACCGCTAACCAGAATTGCCATAACAGTCGTCTCCTTATGTTATATGATATTGTTGCGTGCGAACCGAGCGGCTCGCCTCTCTTTGCTTGTATTCTACTCTTTCTGCGGAGTTTCTGCAATAGGAGTTTTTGATTCTGATTTGCCTTTTTGTTGCCTGTTTTGCCGCCGGGCGGGCAGCCCCTGCTGAATGCGGCGGTAGGCGGACGGCGTGTGCCCCGTGGCAGCGCGGAATTTCTGGCTGAAATACGCGCCGGAGCAGTAGCCCATCTGCGCGGCGACCTCGCCGGGGGATGCCCCGCGGGCCAGCAGCTGGGCCGCGTACTCGATGCGCATGGCGGAGAATTCCTCCATGGCCGTGCGGTGGAGCCGCGCGCGGAACGCCTGCTGCAGCTGGGGCCGCGTGCAGCCCAGCGCCGTGCAGATGTCGTCGATCTTCAGTTCATGCGCAAGATTTTCGGCAAAATAGGCGCGGGCGTCCTCGACCAGCGCGTTCTGGCGGCGCTCCCGCCGGACGCGGGCCACGGGGCGCTTGGTACGGCGGCAGCGGCGGGCCAGCAAAATCAGCAGATTTTCCAGATGGATGATGAACTGCTGCATCGCGCCGAAGGGCAGCTCCTCCTTTAAGACAGGCCGTCCGCCCGGTACGGGGGCGGCGTCGAACAGCTCGTTGGCGGCATTTGCCAGCCAGTTCAGGTCATGCTGCTCGGCAGGCTCCGTGTGCAGCATCGCGCCGCGGAAACGGTCCATGGCCGCGCCAGTGCAGTAAAAGTCGATGCGCAGCGTCTCGGGCGGGACCTCGCCGACGGTGGTCATAGCAAAGACCTCCCCCGGCTGGTGGAACAGCAGTCCGCCTGCCCGCAGCAGCACGTGGCGGGCATCGCAGCGTTCCTCAATGGTGCCGCTGCGCACAAAGATCAGCTGCCAGGCCTGCGTCTCGCTGGGCGGGAATGAGTCGTCCGCGCGCCACTCCGACGTATGTGCCGCCGGGATCGCTTCGACCCGCAGCGGAAAGGTATCGTTCAGCATGGGTGTGACCTCCCTTCCCCGGCTTGACACCGCTGTAGGGGCCGGGCATGCCCGGCCCTCATGTGTATGGCGACCAGCTGCCTGCGGGAAGGCTCTCTCCCTCCGGCCCTGCGGGCCACCTCCCTCTGCGAGGGGGCTGGCGCAGCAGCGCCTGGGGGAGAGAAGCTTCCGGGCGGTGCTTACTTTCCTTACACCGCTACCGCGCCCGGCCAGCTCTCGCCGGCCTCCGCGCTCCCCGCTTCCCCGTCGGCTCCGTAAGAGAAAACGCCGGGGGTCATGTCGGTCAGCAGGGGGAACTGCGCAAGCTCGGGGCAGGTGTCGGTCAGCCCCAGACAGTAGGCCGTCAGCGGACTAATCTCCTTTGTGATGGCGTCAAACCGGCTTGAGCCGTCGTCCTCATAGGTGCTCAGCATAATATCGCCGGGGTAGGTGTCGGCCACATAGCTGACAAGTGCCTCGTCGACGTAGGGGTCGCTGCTGCCCTCATACAGGTCGGGTGCGCCGAACAGATGCAGGATCTCGTGGGCGTAGGTCGCCGGGGATTCCGCCTCGCCGTCGGTGTAGGCGTCGGTTTTGTACAGGCAGCTGTATTCATAATAAAAGCTGTCGCCGTCGTCGGCGTAGTGAGCCATCGTGAAGGATGTCCCGCTGATGGGCAGGAAGAACAAAAACGCGATGTGCCGGGCCCCGTAGGCAGCCAGACGGCTGTCGGCGGCCAGCGACGCGCACAGCGTATCCATCTCGTCGAGAAAAGCGGAGCTTTCCTCGGAATTTTCGCCGCCCTGCATGGCGGACTGCACAAGATAACTGCGTGTCAGCGTTGAATCGCTGCCGTCCGCGCTGCGATCACAGATCAGATTCACCGCGGCCTCGTAGCCCGCGGCCTGCTCGGTGATCCAGTCCGCGGCCAGCTGGGTGCGCTGCACGGCGGCAGCGCGGCTCTCGGCATCCCAGGTCTGCCCGTGGGCGGCGTCGTTCAAAAACACGTTGACGAGCACGGTGGCATCGGTCAGCAGTGCGGCGCTGCCGTAGGACTTCTGCTCCTCGGTAAAGGTGGGCACCGGCTCCGGCGTCGGGGTGGCGGCGGGGCTTTCGGCCCGGGGCAGCTCCGCGGGATAACGCTGCACCGTGACGCGGGCCGAGCAGCCGCACAGCAGCGCCGCGGCCAGCACCAGGGCAGCCAGTTTTCTGTACATGGTGCGCCCCTTAAATTTCCAGCACGGCACGGCCGTCGTGATCGGCCAGCTCCAGCGTGACCTCGCAGCCATCCAGGCGGCCATCGACGAGCGCGTCGGAGACGGGATCCTCAATGGTCTTGCGGATCGTGCGGCGCAGCTCGCGCGCACCGTATTTGGTGGAGCTTTCGGCTACGATGTCCGCCAGCGCGGGCTGCGTGTAGTGCAGCGTGATGCCGTGCGCGGCCAGGCCGGGCTTGTACTCGTCGAGCATGAGCGCGGCGATCTTTTCAAGGTCTTCCTCGCTCAGCGGCTTGAACGTAATAATCTCGTCCACACGGCCGATGAACTCGGGGCGCAGGAACTCCTGCAGCGCCTTCATGCTGCGGTCCGCGCTGGCGACCTCGGCCTTTTTGCCGAAGCCCGTCGCGCCGCTCTGGTCGGTGGAGCCCGCGTTGGAGGTCATGCAGATGACCGTGTTCGAGAAGTCCACCGTGCGGCCCTGCGCGTCGTTGATCTTGCCCTCGTCCAGAATCTGCAGCAGGATATTCATAACGTCAGGATGTGCTTTTTCGATCTCGTCAAACAGCACGACGCTGTAGGGATGGCGGCGGACCTTCTCGGTCAGCTGCCCGGCCTCGTCGTAGCCGACATAGCCCGGGGGCGAGCCGATGAGGCGGGACACCGCGTACTTTTCCATGTACTCGCTCATGTCGATGGAGATGAGCGGGTCAACGGTGTCGAACAGCTGGCTGGCCAGCTGCTTGACCAGCTCGGTCTTGCCGACGCCGGTGGGGCCGACGAAGATAAAGCTGGCCGGGCGGTGACGGCCGGACAGATCGGCGCGGGCGCGCTTGATGGCCCCGGCCACGGCGTGGACAGCCTCGTCCTGGCCGATGATGTGCGCCTTGAGGGCATCCTCCAGCCCCTGCAGGCGGCCATACTCGGTCTCTTTGATCTTCACAGCAGGCACACCGGTCCACAGCTCAATGACCTGTGCGACGTCGTCCATGGTCACTTCAATTTCCGCGACCTTCAGCTGCAGGGCGGGCAGCTTTTCGCGCTGCTTCGCCAGATTGGTCTTGACCGCGGCCAGTGCCTCGTAGTCGATGGCAGCGTCCTGGCCGTTCTGCGGCTCGGGGTTCTCCAGTTCGTGCTCGCGGGTCTCCAAATCGGCCACGGTGCGCTGGGTCTCCATGAGTTCTGTAATTTCAGGATGGCGCAGGTTGCAGCAGGCGCAGGATTCATCCAGAAGGTCAATGGCCTTGTCCGGCAGAAAACGGTCCGTGATGTAGCGTTCCGACAGCTTGACGATGCTCGTCACGATGGGGTCGGACACACGGACGCAGTGGTGCTTTTCATAGTAGACGCGGATGCCCTTGATGACCTCGATGGTGTCCAGCAGCGACGGTTCCTCGACCTTGACGGGCTGGAAACGGCGCTCCAACGCGGAATCCTTCTCGATATACTTGCGATACTCGGCAAACGTCGTTGCGCCGATGACCTGCATCTGCCCGCGGGACAGCGCGGGCTTCATGATGTTGGCGGCATTCATAGAGCCGTCGGAGTCGCCCGCGCCGACGATGGAGTGGATCTCATCAATAAACAGGATAATGTTGCCCGCAGCCTTGACCTCGCTGATGAGGCCCTTGACACGCTGCTCAAACTGGCCGCGGAACTGGGTGCCTGCGACGAGGGATGTCATGTCGAGCAGGTAAATTTCCTTGTCCTGCAGACGCGCGGGGACCTTGCCCTCGGCAATGCGCTGGGCGATGCCCTCGGCAATCGCAGTCTTGCCGACACCGGCCTCGCCGATCAGGCAGGGGTTGTTCTTCTGGCGGCGGCACAAAATTTGGATCGTGCGGTAAATTTCGCGGTCACGGCCAATGATGCGGTCCGTCTTGCCGTCGCGGGCCTTCTGGGTCAGGTTCTCGCAGTAGGTCTCAAGGAACTTGCGGCGGGGAGCCTTTTCCTTCTTGCCGCTTTTGGACTTGGCGTCGTCCTTATTCTGGCGCGCACCAAAGCCAAACGGGAACACGGGGCTGCCGCCCGGGACAAAATCGTCCTGCGGGGCGGGCTCGTCACCGGCGTCGGTGTCGTCGCCGTTCATCATGGGGGCCAGCATGCCGGAGTCGGAGGCCTCCTGCAAAAAGCTGGACATCCGCTCCTCCATGTTTTCCAGGTCCTGGTCGGACATGCCGAACTGCTTCATCAGATCATCCACAGGCTGGATGTGCATGGCACGGGCGCAGGTCAGGCAGTAGCCCTCCTGCACGGTCTTGCCGTTTTCAAGCCGCTGCACAAACACGACAGCGGGGCGTTTTTGGCATTTAACACAAAGCATTTACTTCACCTCTATGAAAAGTGCCCAAAGGCACATGGATTGCGATAAATTGTTGTAGGGGGCGGCGTTCTCGACGCCCGGCGGGCGGATAGGAAATCCGCCCTGCGTAGGGCGGGCAGTCCCCTGCCCGCCGCACCGCAGCTACACTACTATTATTAAACAAACCCTGCCAAATTGCAAGTTTTGGCGGGGCTTGTTCAGAATTTGTTTAATAATGGAGCAAAAACGGGTTGAACGCACCAAAAAGGCTGTATCCGACGCTGCGCTGCAAAACGCCGGTGGTCAGCCAGTCGATCTGGCCGGTGGTGATGCTGGCGGCGAACCAGAGCAGCAGCGCCAGCAGCCAGCAGTCGAACGCGCCGGTCACAAGGCCCAGCACCAGACCCAGCAGCCGGTTGGCGCCGCCAACCAGCGGGATAAGATTGACGCCGCGCAGCAGCCGCACCAGCAGGGCGAACACCCAGCGCACGATCATGCAGAGCAGCACAAACAGCACCGCCTGCACCAGCGGCAGGAAAAGCGGCTCCAGCAGGGCGTTGATCTTTTCGGGCAGCTGGTCCCCGGCAGTCTGCAGACCCGCGGCCAGCGCGGCACGGATGGATTCCGGCAGAAAGTCCAGCCCCTGCACCGCAGCGGCAATATCGCCGCCCGACTGCGCGACGGCCTGCTCGACCCGGGTGGAGACGGAGTCGCTGAAAAAGCTAAGGTAGACTTCCGGGGCCAGCGTGCGGCTGCCCCAGGAGGCAATGCCGACGCCCAGCACCGCGCCGATCAGCTCGGTCAGCCCGGCGAGAAAGCCCTTCTGCCAGCTTTTGACAGCGGCAAAGGAAAATACGGCCAGAAAAATAAAATCATAAACAAGTGCGGGAGAAAAAGACATAGATGGGTACTTCTTTCTGTTAGATTACTTGCGGGTCGAAAGGCTTCCCCCGAGGGGGAAGCTGTCAGCGGCTCCGCCCGCTGACGGATGAGGGCGAGCCTTGCCATTATTGCCCGCAAATTGGTTATTGCGGCAAGGCAGCCCCTCATCCGGCCCTGCGGGGCCACCTTCCCCCGAGGGGGAAGGCTTCGGAACTACTCGGCTGGCTTCGCCAAAACGTCCGCCTGACTGCCGGTAAAGACCAGCGTCTGCTTGCCGTGCAGAACCGCCAGCGGGCGGGACGGCAGGCCGGTCTGCACCCAGTTCTGCACGCCGTCGTAGCCGTAGCACTCGACGGCATCGGGGCAGAGCAGATAAATGTCGGTGTCAGTGGCCGAGACCGCAAACGCCTGCCGTGCGGGAATCTCCGACATAACGGTGAGGCTTTCGGACAGGGTGACCAGGCTGTTGCCGCCGTGTACGTTCAGAAGCAGCGCGGTCTGGCGGCGTCCGGGCGCAACGCTTTGCAGCGCGGCCCCGCCGTAGTCGTAACGTGCGACCTCGGCGGCGGTGCGGGGGTCGATGACCGCAATGTAGGTGTCAAACACGGCCATGACGCGGTTCTCGCTCTGCCAGTCCAGCCGCAGCAGCATGCTGCCCGCGTCGGCGGTGTAGAGCAGCCCCTCGGTGTCGGAGTCGATGTTCATAAAATAGACCGAGCAGTTCAGCTGCCCGTCCCGCGCGGCAATCATGCCCGAGGCAAACCTGCGGTTGTCGGGGGCAAAGTCCAGCGCGATCGGCGTGCCCATCGACTGGGGCATCCGCCAGCTGTACAGCTCCCGCATCGAAGGGTCATAGATGTGTACCCAGCCGGCAAAACGGTCCGCGTCGGTCACGACGGCCAGCGAGTTGTTGTTTGACATGGCGCAGAGCAGAATGTCCTCGTCAAAGCGCTGTGTGTAGAGCGTGCGGGTGCGGCTGCATACGGTCAGCTCACTGCCTGCGCGGTTGTAGACCACAAAGTGGGTGCCGCCCACAGCCAGCACGGGCCGCGCGTAGGATGGCTGCAGGCTCAGAATTTTGGAGCCGTAGGCCGAGTAGACGAGTACATCCTCATTGCCCAGCTCGACGAAGCCGTCCGCCAGCGGTTCGATTTGCAGCGGCTCGGTGATGCCGGTGGTGGTCGGCCAGCCGCCGTCGGCGCGGTTCAGGTAGAGCGATGCGCTGTCCACGGCATCACCCAGCAGCGCCAGCGAGGCCGACAGTGTGCCGGTCACAACGGTGAGCGCCAGCGCCAGCACAATGATAATGGCGATCAGGACGGTGAGCCGCCGCTGCTGGCGCTGCTTGTAGAGCGGCGTAAGGGATTTGAGCCGCGCGGCGCTCTGCGCGGACGGCTGCTCGGACGTCCGGGACGGCGGGCTGTCATCGCGCCGCGGTGTGGGAGCGGTGCGCGGCGTGCGGGCGCGGTCTGCGTCGCGGGCGGCGGCGTTCAGGGCCCGCCTCTGCTCACGCGCCAGCCGCTGCAGCAATGCCTGCCGATCTCTGTCCGCCTTACTCATAGGTGGGCCCCCTCCTTTCCGGAAAAAATTTGTGCGTATGGGTTGGTTTGTAGGGAGGCGTCTTGACGCCTCCGGGCCGTTAGCGGCGGTGGTCAGGCTCCGCGGAGGGGTCAAGACCCCTCCCTACGGTACGCCATTAAACGTCATCCAACCCGGGATAGTCTACTTTCTCCAAAAACAGTCCCTTTGCGGGCAGCGTCGGCCCGGCCCGGCGTCGGTCCCCGCTTTCCAGCAGAGCGGGGATGCTCTCTGGCGTCCGCTTGCCAAGACCCGCGTCCGCGAGCGTGCCCGCCAGGATGCGCACCATATTATAGAGGTAACCGTCGGCGGTCACGGAAATTGTAAACAAATCGCCGTTCTGTACAACAGTACAATCCGTAATCGTCCGCACGGTATCCCCGTGGGCGGCGGCGCTGGACCCGGACGCGCAGAGGGCGGAAAAATCGTGCGTGCCTATGAACTGTGCCGCAGCGGCCTGCATGGCGGCCAAGTCGAGCGCGGCCCCTACCCTATGGCAGGTGTCGTAGGTGAACGGATCATCCACCCGCGCGTTCAAAATGTAGTAGCGGTAGGTCTTGGCGTGGGCGGCGTAACGCGCGTGGAAGCCGTCCGGCACGGACCGGATGTCCACCGCGCGGATGTCCGGCGGCAGGTGGGCGTTGAGCGCGGGCACGATTTTCTGCATCGGCACTTTGCCAGTATAGCAGAAGCTGAGCGCGAAACGCCGCGCATGGACGCCGGCATCGGTGCGGGAGCAGCCCTTGACGTCGGGGCGGCAGCCGAACACCGCCTGCATCGCGTCCTGCAAAACCGCGCAGACCGTGGGCGCATTTGGCTGGACCTGGAACCCGGCATAGCGGGTGCCCTTGTAGGAAATCCAAAGTAAATAATTCATGTCAGAACCAGGTAGGGGCCGGGCATGCCCGGCCCGGTTGTGTAAGGTAAGCAGATGCTTGCGGGAAGGCTGCGGGCCGGGCATGCCCGGCCCCTACAAGGCGGCTGATTCTTACGCCAGCCCCGGCACAAAGAATCGTGTGCAGGCAATGGCCACCAGCGCCACGGCAATGACCGCCAGGCATTTGAAGTCCTCGCCGGTGAATTTCAGCTGCTTGAGCCGGGTGCGGCCCTCGCCGCCGTGATAGCAGCGGCATTCCATCGCCATGGCCAGCTCGTCGGCGCGGCGGAACGCCGAGATGAACAGCGGAATCAGGATCGGCACCAGCGCCTTGATGCGCTGGGTAAATGTGCCGCTGTCCAGCATCGCGCCGCGGGCCTTCTGGGCGTTCATGATCTTTTCCGTCTCCTCGATCAGGGTCGGGATGAACCGCAGCGCAATCGTCATCATCATGGCCAGCTCATGCACGGGAAAGTGCAGCTTCGCCAGCGGGCGCAGCAGGCTCTCGATGGCGTCGGTCAGCACGATGGGACTGGTCGTGTAGGTCAGCAGGCTCGTGCCTGCAATCAGTGCGCAGACGCGCACCGCCAGCAGGATGGCATACTTGACACCTTCGACGTAAATGTTCAAAACCCAGAAGTGTACAAGCGGCTCCCCCTGCCCCGTGACGAAGAACAGGTTCAGCACCGCTGTAAAAATCACGATGGGCACGATGGGCTTTAGGCTTTTCAAAATCATCTTGCCGGGAATCTGTGCTACCTTGTACAGCGCGGCCAGCAGCAGGATGGACAGTGCCAGCCCCAGCGGGTTCGGGGCCACAAACAGCACGACGATATAGGCAATCGTCGCGACCAGCTTGAGGCGCGGGTCGCAGCGGTGCAGGATGGAATGCCCGGGAAAATGCTGACCTATCGTAATATCTTTAAGCATTTGCCCCACCTCCCTGTTTGGCGGCCAGCGCCTTTTGAATCGTTTTGACCGCATAGGGGATCGTGTAGACGTCCGCGGGGATGTCCAGCCCCATCTGGCGCAGCTTTAAAAAGATCTGCGTGACCTGCGGCACCGAAAGCCCCAGCTCCAGCAGCTCCTGCGCGCGGGCAAAGACGTTTTCCACCGTGTCATACATGGCAATTTTGGCGCGGTGCATGACCAGCACGCGGTTGGCGTACTTGGCAATATCCTCCATCGAGTGGCTGACCAGCAGCACCGTGATGCCGGTTTTCTCATGGTAGTCTCTGATCTGGCTCAGGATCGTGTCGCGGCCCTCGGGGTCCAGACCGGCGGCGGGCTCGTCCAGCACCAGCACGCGGGGGTGCATGGCCATGACGCCCGCAATCGCAACGCGGCGCTTCTGCCCGCCCGAAAGCTCAAACGGGCTTTTTTCCAACAGCTCATCGGACAGGCCGACGAACGCGGCGGCCTCCCTGACGCGGCGCTGGACCTCGGCCTCGTCCAGGCCCATGTTGCGCGGGCCGTAGGCGATGTCGCGGGCGCAGGTCTCCTCAAACAGCTGGTACTCGGGGTACTGCATGACAAGGCCGACGAGAAAGCGGAAGCTGCGCAGGTCTGCGCCCTGTTCCCACAGGTCCCTGCCGTCCACAAGGACGCGGCCCGACGTCGGGCGGTTCAAGCCGTTGAAATGGCTGATAAGCGTGGATTTTCCGCTGCCCGTCGAGCCGATGATACCGACAAAGTCGCCCTCCTCGACGGTGAAGGATACGTCATCCAGCGCCTTCGTCGCGTCGGGCATACCCTGGTTATAGATGTAGCTCAGGTTTTCAACACGAATGATTTCGGACATAGTTGTTCCTTTCCCGCCGGATACAGCCCGGTTGCGGTGCCGTTCCGGCATACGTGGGAGTTTTTCGTCAGAGTGGCTTCCCCCTTGGGGGAAGCTGTCGGCGGCCCCGCCCGCCGACTGATGAGGGGCGGCTTCGCGGCGATTTCCCATAAACGGGATACCTCGGCAAGCTCGCCCCTCATCCGGCCTCGGCGGGGCCTCGGCCACCTTCCCCCTTGGGGGAAGGCTTCCTTTATTTCAGCAGCTTGTATAATTCCTCCGCGCAGGCGTCGGGGGTAATGACATTTTCCGGCATCGGGATCCCGGCCTTGACCAGCTCGTCGCGCAGCTCGGCGGCCTGCGGGACATCGAGGTGATACCCGTGCAGCCGCTCGGTCTGGCTGAACACCTGCTCGGGCGTGCCCTCCATGACGATGCGGCCCCGGCTCATGACCAGCACGCGGTCTGCCTGGGCGGCCTCCTCCATGTAGTGGGTGATGGAC
>ERZ1673704.1107-NODE-1107-length-12323-cov-22.579964_pt1 | contig 12323 bp, 6 predicted proteins | sample MGYA00580234_ERZ1673704 | MGnify/ENA primary metagenome ERZ1673704 (study PRJEB41218, sample SAMN15661757) | gut metagenome | host: Homo sapiens | place: Canada: London | collected 2015-08-20/2019-03-30 | study: EMG produced TPA metagenomics assembly of...
TTAATTGTATTAGCAACTGAAAATCCGATTACTTTTAAACCTCTTTTGTCGCTCAGAATTTCAGGTACAGGAGAAAAGTATAAAATTTATATCCCTGAAGGCTCAATTACAACAGATTTTTCGGTTGATATGAAATAATGAAAGGAAAAACTCTATGAAGTTTGAAATTAAAAATAATAAAATTTATAGAAAGGGTGAAGAAATCAAACCCGATACAAGCGGTACAAATGGAAAGGTTGTGAGCGGAATGTCGGCACACGGCTTATGGTTTTCAGCTTCAACAAGTACCGAAAAAATTACAATATACAAAAAGGACATCATTGACCTTGCCCCAAACGCCCACGAAGTTTTTATGAGCTATATAATTTGAAAAAACAACAAAAAAGGCAGATAACATCTTTTTTGATGCTATCTGCTTTTACTTTTGTCCTTGTTATGTTGTGATTGATTTTCTTGTGTGTGGGATATAATTTTTGAGTTTTGATTTATCTGCTTTCTCGATAGACGGTATGGTCTTAAATTCGTTTTTAACCGGGTTTTTGCATAAGAAAACCTTTTTGATGATTCTAGTATGTACTGTGCTAAATCGGGTGATTTTCTCACTTGTTTAAGGTAAAGTATAAGTCATACTAACGCTTCAACCGAAACAGCAGATGGTATATGTTCAATTATCCACTCATATTCTTTTATATTGCTGTACAAAGCACCTAAATCAGACTGATTATCGCAAAGAATAATCTTTGTGTTGTATGAGCATAAGTCTTTATACATCTTTTTTACGCAGTCTAAAGCAGACTTAGAGCGGAGATATTTCTCGTACTTTGCCATAACAGCATTTGCATATTCTACCAAAACTTCACATTGAGCGGTTACAAGATAATTAGTTTCCATATACATACTCCTTTCAGTCTGAGCAATAATAATTAATTGCAATTTGTTTTATCCGATTGAAAATACTCAGTTTATTCGGTTTAATTTTAAGATTATCAAATGATTCATTGTTGGCGAAATAATAATTGCTCAATGCTTCAAGAAAAGCAAGCTCATCTATGTTGTCATAATCAGAAAGCATATCGTTTATAGTCTGATTAACAGTTGTACATAAAACACCGTCAAAATTGAGATACTCTATATCGTCAAATGAATTGACAATATGATATTCAATGTTATCAAATTGTCCCTCGTTCTGAGCATACACCTGTATCTTAGATTCATTGACATAACCATTGAATAATTCAAGGTACTCAAGTGCCGAAACTCCGCACAGGATTAAATCCGTACCTTGAACCACATCTTGTAACCAATCGACATTAGAAAGATATCGTGTACTTGTAATTGACATCATAAATATCACCACACTTCATTTTCTTTACATATTATTATATGTAAAAATCTGCAAATTTGCAAGTTTTAAGGACAACAAAAAAGAGCCGTTCAGAGCCATCTGAACGGCTGCTTTTTAAATTAAATAAAAAATATTTATCTACGCTATTCATTCCTCAATAAAAGGGAGCAACTGCATATAATGCAGTTGCTCCCAAAATCGTTACTTTTTGTCGCATTCTCCTGATATGGTAGTCAGACGGTAGCGAAGCACAACCTTAAAAAATATCGCATTCTCCTGATATGGTGGTCAGACGGTAGCGAAGCACAACACTAAGATGAGTAACCAACATCGTTCAAATACTATTATATGTTATAACTAAGAAAAAAACAAGTGTTTTAAAAAGAAATTCAGAAAAGAATTTCTAATTTTAAAGTGAAGTAACAATATAAAATGTCACTTTGTCACTTATAAGATTATGAGCTAATAAATTTTGAACGGTTTTTTTGTCAAGTCCACCTGTTCCGCAACCAAGTAAAGGTATGGCTACTGAATTTATGTTTAAGTTTTCAGCTACCGCTACTATCTTTGGAATCAGATCTTTAATTTTTTTGATTTTTGCTTTGCTACCCGGAGTACGCATAGTAACTGCGTGTATTATTTTTTTACACTCAAGATTTGGAGCATCAGTCACAAAAACAGTTCCGGGTGAATAACCAAAAAAGGAGTGTGCCTTACATTTTGCTCTTGCAAGCCGTTCAACAGCACCGCAAGATGCAAATTGAATGCTCTCTGCAACTCCTCTATGTAATTCATTAACACATCTTTTACCTCCCATATAACCAAAACCGTTGGATGCATTTACAATAGCATCTACATCAAATTTTGTTATATCGCCTTGTGCGTAAACTATCATAATTCAGGTTCACTCCTTTTAGGCTCTGATTTCATAACTGTTTTATTCTGAACTTGCTTTGAAGATTTGTTCCTGCCGAGGATTTTATCCTTACCAAAGTAATGCGTTTTGGGCTTTGATTCTGTTTTTTGGTGAGCAAGCTCAATGTTCAAAATCTTTGTTAATTCAGACAGGCGTGCTGACTTTTCCTGCAATTCCGCTTCATATTCAAAAGGCTTTTCAAGCAGGGCAACACTTGTTTTGTAATCAAGGTCAAGCTTGTTAAGAGAATTCTGACTGTAATCAAGAACACTTTCGGTTTTGTACAGCAACCCCTCTATTTTACTGAGGTTATGCACAGCAGAAACACCGAGCTGAGCAGAATATGAATATTTACCCTTGATTGTAACTACAATGTCATCATACACATTTCCGTTGTTTATAACGCTTATATCGAATCCGCAAATGTTGCCAACGCTAACCTGCTTCTTTCTGTTGTCGGCTATTCTTACCTGAGCAACAGCAGTTGTAAGAGCTTTGGCAGCATTTTTTCGTTCCTCATCGTTCTTCAGGTTAAAAGTCTGAGAACCTAAAGTTAATTTGCAAATAAGTTTACCGTCCTTATCGACAAATGACTTAACATTATCGATATCGGATTTTATGTTGCCGATAGTACAAAGGAGTTGCTTGCGTTTTTCGGGATAAGCCGCAACAGCATCTTCAAGCTCATATTTTGTATTGTTGTAATCAGCTTTGAGAGAGTTAAGCTCCTTTACTCTGTTATCAAGCGTGAGCTTCTCACGGATACGGTCATCGCCGGTACAGAGAGCCTTAATTTCGCCATATGAAAGAGCCGCTTGGTCAACATCGGCACACTTGCGTGCAGGAGCTTTGTCAGTCATAACCTGACTTATAAATTTTTGCTTGGTTTCGAGGAGCTGATAGCTGTACGCATCAAAAGTGCCTTTGGTAACATATCTGTACAAATGCACTTTTTCGTTAATATTGCCCTGCCTGACCATTCTGCCACGCCTCTGCTCGAGGTCTGCCGGTCGCCACGGAACATCTAAATCGTGCAGAGCAATGATTCTGTCCTGCACATTTGTGCCTGTTCCCATTTTGCCCGTTGAACCGAGTAAAATTCTCACTTCACCGCTTCTGACCTTTGAAAACAATTCAGACTTTTGAGCTTCGGTTTTTGCATTGTGTATATATGCTATTTCAGTCGCAGGGATGCCCTTTGCAATGAGCTTGTCCCTTATGTCATCATACACGCAAAACTTGCCAGTTTCCTCAAGAGAGTCAAGTTCCGCAACACTCTTGTTATCGTTTTGCTCTTTTGAGGAGTCATTGCCTGTGTTTTTTGACGGCACACCGAGGTCACAAAAAACAATTTGAGTAAGCTTGTCTTTTGCTGTGTCTGTATAAATGTCAAATACATTGTTTACACACACATTCAGCTTTGTATTTGGATCATCCTCAAAATCGGGACTAATAAGTCGGGGGTCAAGACCGAGCTTTCTGCCGTCACCGGTAATTTTGAGCATATTATCCTGTGACGGATCTACGGAGCCTGAATTAACCTCATCTGCTCTGTCGGATAATTCATCGACAAGCTCCTTTTGAAGCTCTGTAGGCTCTACATCAACAATGTGAAGCTCACAATCAGGCACTTTAAGTTTAAGAGTTTCAGCCGTCTTTACATCGGCTACCATCTTAAACATAGACATAAGCTCAGGCAGATTGGAATATTCCGCAATCCTTGTGCGTTCCTTAAACTTGTTTCCTGCCGGAGCTAACTCGTATTCTTTCTTTTGCACACCGAATGCAGAAATCCAATTATCAAAATTCTGCATATTGTTGTGACTTGCAAGAAAATCATAATTAAGGTATCTCATCATTGTGTGAAGCTCTGTAACGCTGTTTGACAACGGTGTACCTGTGGCAAATACAACACCCTTGCCGCCTGTCTTTTCGTCAAGATAACGGCATTTTGCAAACAGCTCTGTTGCCCTCTGAGAAGCTCTTGAAGATATACCCGAAACATTTTGCAGCTTTGTTGCACAGTACAGATTCTTAAATTCGTGAGCTTCGTCAACAAACAATTTGTCAATTCCAAGCTCCTCGAAATATACGGTATTGTCTTTCTTACTTGATTGAAGCTTCTCAAGCTGATTTTCGAGATTCTTTTTTGTACGCTCCATTTCCTTAACGGTAAATTTATTACCGTCCTGAGCTTTCATCTCAGCAAGACCGGCAACAATATCATCAATTTGAGATTGTAAAAAGGCTTCCTGCCTTTCAGGAGATAGGGGCAGCATCTTTAATTGCGTATGTCCGATAATAACGGCATCATAATTGCCAGTTGCAATTTTTGACATTAACATCTTGCGGTTTGATGATTTAAAATCATCCTTTGTTGCAACCAATATGTTTGCGTTGGGATAGAGCTTCAAAAAGTCTGCTCCCACCTGTTCTGTCAGATGATTCGGTACAGCAAACAAGGATTTGTGACACAACCCAAGCCGTTTACATTCCATAGCAGTAGCTATCATTTCAAAGGTTTTTCCTGCACCTACCGAATGAGCAAACAGTGTGTTGCCTCCGTAAATAGCGTGAGCAATGGCATTTTTTTGATGTTCGTGAAGCTGAATGTTTGAATTCATTCCCGGAAAATTAAGGTGTGAACCGTCATACTCTCGTGCGTGGACGCAATTGAATGTGCGATTGTATGTGTCAACAATATCTCTGCGGCGGTTAGCATCTTTAAAAATCCAATTCTTAAATTCACGGCGAATGGCATTGGCTTTTTGCTGTACAACCTGAGTCGCTTCTACATCAAGCACTCTTACAGGCTTATTGTTTTTATCACGCTCAACAACACCGTATTCGTCAACCTTGTCTTTATACACTTTCGGTTCGGATAAATTGAGAACGGATTCAAATATCTGATATGCAGATAATCCGCTTGCACCGTAGGTCTTTACAGTAGTTACCGACAAATCCGCTCTCTTATTCGTGATATTCCATCTGCCGGAATACTCTGAATAGTCAAGCTCTATTCTGTCGGATTTAAAAAATCTTGACACATAATCCGATTTAAGGCTTTGCGGTGTTTCAAAAATCTCATACATAAATTGCTCATAGTATTTTTTATCAATCCAAGTAGCTCCGAGGTTAATATCAATATCGCCGGCTTTCAGAGGAGTAGGCAATACTTCCTTTAAGGCGACAACATTTGATTCATATATGCCGTTGACCGAAGCGTATGCTTTTGCCATGTCAAGCTTTGCATATATATCTCCCGACAAATATTCGGAAGCAGTTTGATATTCGTAGTCCTCATCGCCTGTATATGACGGTACGGCAAATATTTCACCTTTTTCTCTCAGCCCGATTTTCAAATCCTCGGGCGGCACATCCGTAATTTGGCTCATATACTCGAAGTCGATAACACCTTTTTCTGCAACGCAGACAGCAAGAGCTTCTTCAGCCGTATCAACATGATTTATTGTTGCTGTCGGCTTATTTACACGCTCTGTAAATATATCGGACTTCTTAACAAGTAAATTATTATCTTTGGCAAAATCGGCTTCGAGAGAAGCAACAAGCGGATATGCTCCGTCAGAGTTTAACAAGCTGTGATTGTAACTGCTGTGAAGCAAGCCGTACTTACTGTAGAAGCTGTCATAACAGTTGTTGAGCTTTTCCTGCAATTGAGCTATCTCTGAATCCTTGTTATCGTACTGCTGAACATCAAGCAATTCACGCAAAGTGTCACGAATATCAATAAAGGAATTGATGCGTTCGTGATTTAATTTTTTCCCAAGTGCTTTGTCTGCGGAAACATTAACTATTTTACCGCTCTTATCAGAGCCGTAAAAATATATTTCGCCGTTTCGGCGATAAAAGCTTTGTAAACGCAGTTTTAAAGGTTCGGCTGTTAAATGTTCGGAAACCGGAATCAGCTTTTCTGCAGAAGCGGAATATTCAAAATTGATATTCTTTACCGCCGAGGAAAGAAGCTCCGACAATGTTCTGCCGTCATTAAACGGCACACACATCGTATCGTCTGTTCTGCCGAACATTTTATTGCCTTCAACAACTTCGCCGAGTATCATTTCGGGATGCTCAACAAAATAATTGTTGACGGTTAATCCGTTTTCAAGCTGTCCTGTATGTACCCAAGACGGTTCAATTTCTGACTTTTTTTCTCTTTTTTGGAGGAATATAATGTCAGCTGTAACCTCCGTTCCTGCCGATTTAAAGGCGTTATTCGGCAATCTCACAGCACCTACCAAATCCGCTCTTTCGGCCAAGGTCTTGCGGAAAGAGCTGTCCTTTTTGTCAAGCGTACCTTTGGAAGTTACAAAAGCCACAATGCCGCCGTCACGCACTTTATCAAGTGATTTCAAAAAGAAATAATCGTGAATTTTCAGATGTTTTGAGTTGTATTTAGAATCATTAACACTGAAATCGCCGAAAGGAATGTTTCCGATTGCAACATCGAAGCTGTTGTCATTGAAACGAGTATTCTCAAAGCCGTCAATCGTAATGTCAGCTTGCGGATACAGCTTTTGAGCTATTCTGCCCGATAAGCTGTCTTTTTCGACACCGTACAAATTCACCTTATCACGAAGTTCTTCGGGAAGTCTGCCGAAAAAGTTTCCTACGCCCATTGCAGGCTCAAGTATGTTGCCGTCCTCAAATCCTGCGTTACGAATGACCTCATATATACTGTCAACGATTGCTGTATCTGTGTAGAATGAATCAAGCACAGTTGACCGTGCTGCGGTATATTCTTCATCCGTAAGCAAACCCTTGAGTTCAGAATACTCATTTTTCCATTTATCATTATCAGACTCAAAAGCATTGGCAAGACCGCCCCAACCGCTGTAAAGGAACAACTGACTTTGTTCTTCAGGTGTAGCCGCTCTGTTTTCTGCTTCCGTTTGCTTTAAAATCTTAATGGCAGCAATGTTATTTTGAAACTTTGTTTTTGCTCCCCTGACAGCTTCTCTGTCCTCAATTACATAGTTTTTGGCTTTTTCATCATTTACGCTTGTTTCGGTCTGCTCTGAGCTTTCGACCATATCAAACAATGTAGGCGGTTCAGCTTTTTCTGCTCTTGACGGTGCGGCATTTTCAACCTCCACGGTAAGCTCGTCAACGCTCTGTAATTTTTCATTGCTCCTGACTTCTCTTTCTTTGCTTTCCGTTATCGGTAAATCTGCGGCTTTCTCATTTTCACCTTTATCAAGCTTTATATCGGCTTCGAGTATTTTTACAACACCTGAATACTGCGGATATTGATTTAAAAAATCAATAATTCCACCGTTACCGTCCCCGATGTCCTGCCGTTCGGTGTATTTCGTACCGTTCGGCATATTAATAATAAATTTCGTTTTTTCATAACCAAGATGAATATTGTCAAGCTCACCGTTTCTGTATGCTTCTGCAACCGCATTTTCACTGCCGTATTCCTCAATTTCAAGCTGTCTTTGCTCAACCCATTCGTCATCGGCATTTTTCATAAGTTTGTCAAATTCAGAAACAGAGTATGTTTTGCCGTTCTCAAATACCGGACTTTCACTCCAATCACAAGTAATTGTCGGACGAATTATTTCCTGTACAGGCTCAGTTTGTTCAGGCTCGTTTATCGGGACGATTTCATTTTCTGAATTAAATTGATTAACGATTTCTTCTGAGCTGACATTCAGAGCACCGGCATCGGATTCTGCGTCAGCCATAACCTGTTGAATAAATGGATCACTGTTCAGCTTATCTTCATCGACAAGCTCACCGTTGACTATCCCTGCGTCCTCAAGCTGCTGACGAATAACTGCGGGATCTACGTCGTCAAGCTCGTCGTGTTCCTCATAAAACGGTGCAAGCTCATCATCAGATAGGTATACAAGGTCATCAAATGATAAAGAGTACAGGCAGTTATCAATCATATCTTTAAGACTTGAATATGTTTTCTCTTTAAACAATTTATCGTCAACATAAGTTTCAAGCCTATAGTCAACAAGATTTACAACAGCTTCAACAGTATGCTTGCTGTCTTCTGTTGTTGTGTATGCCACTCCGACCTTTTTTAAGTCTGAAAAATCCGCTTCTGAATCAAACTCGTCATTACAATACAAATTTATAAGCTGCTTTGCATAAGCAAGCACAGAGTCACGAACAATATTGTCAATCGTAGAGTGAGTGTATGTAGCAAAATCAATCTGATTGTTGTGAAGTGTATTTTTTAGTTCATCATCAATTACTATACTTTGTTCCAAGTTGTGTATTCTGCCTTCTTCTTCAAAGGCTGATTTATCTCGTTCAACAAAATAATTGAAATTATCATATAGAGTATAAATTTTCTTAACATTTTCACAATAAGTAACATAATCATTTGTACCTTTATCTTCATTAAGGTAGGTATTATTAAGCAAAACAGGTGAGTCCGTCAAGATAAAATCGACTTTACCATACAGACGGTTAATACGCTTCACTTGTTCCTTGAGAATATCAAATTGATGTTCATAATGTCCGTCAAGCATAATAAGATTGTTGTCATATACAAGCTCTTTGGCATATTCCTGTACATATTCCGTAACAAATCCTTGCTTTTTCAATTTTTCGGCTACTTCAAGACAAGATGTTGTTTTTCCTGCACCCGGTCCGGCAAAAGCATTGATAACTATTGTATGCTTGTCTGACACATTGCTCGTAATTTTTTTCTGTTCAGATATGAGTTTGTTAAACTCATTCGAGAGATCTACAAGTCCCTCATATTTGATATTCACAGTAAATCCTTGTGTTTTAAGAAGTTCAGTATTATCATTCAGTTTAAAATCAGGGAATCCGACTGTATCAACTGAAGAACCGTTAATGTTTCTTGTTGTAGAAACAAGGTCGAGAATATCTGCAACGGTTTTTGCGTTCTCACCTCTGACTTCATAAAAATCACCGACCTTTATAAGTTCTATTTTCCGTACTTCAGGTAATTTGATTTCGGGAACTACTGCAAGCTCAACGAGCTTGTGCTGAATATCTGCATTAAGACCTTCGGCAAACTCCGTACCGCTGTAAAACTTTTTAACAGCGGTTCTGAAACTTTCGCTGCCGATATCAATTAACCTTTGTTCGCCTGTTGTATCAAGAAAATCAAAGAATCCTGAAAAATCATCTCCGTATTCTTTGTTAGCTTCCGCTATCTGTTTGTAAGATACCTCGGTAATTACAAACTGACCGCCGGAGTATGCGTCAGGATTATAGTACATATATGTAATACTTTCGGCTTCGGACTCTTGAAAATAAAGGGTTTTCTCAAGAGTGTTAAAGTCGGGTAAAGCAGGGGTATATGTACCGTCAGAAATCATACCTTCCACTTCACTTCGTGTAACACCTTTGACCTTAGATACAAGATTTATAAGAGAATCATAATCACTGCGACTGTATGCACCTATGAAAGTTTGCATTTCCGTAAGCGAAAAAGTATAATCAAGCAAATTGATTGTGTCGTAATCTATACCCATATCAACCATATCTCTTATAAGTTCTGACTGGGCATATGAATACCCATGATTTTCAATGAGCTTATCGGCAAGATTTGTGTTGATGAACGACTGCTTAATTTCGTTGAAATCAGCAGTATTCGCAAGAATCAATTCAGAATCCGAAAGGCCTGAGTATGTCTTGACAAAATTCATAGATAACATATTTAACTGTTCAGGCTTAAAGTCAGAAGTATCTTCAAACATCGTACTGAATGTGTCAATCAGCTCCGGATGGTTGTTGAGCAGTTCAACCGTAGAATTCAAAGACTCCAACTGATGTGCTTTATAGTGCAGTACCGAAAGAGCATTAAAAAGATTTTCCGTGTTATCTTCTTTGGAAACTGTCACGCTGTTTTTAACCGTTGCAGACGGTTCGTTTTTTTCGACTGCTTTATCATTGTACAAAAGCTCTCTTTGCTCACGAATTTCGTGAGCAATTGCGTTGATGGCATCTTTGTATATATTGTCAACCGTAATAGTTGTATTTTTACCGAATATTCTGCCCGAAAACGGAATATCCTGCTCTGACAGTCTTTGAGCAACCTTGTAAGCGAAATCAGTATTATATTTGCGATACATCTTATCACCAATATCATTGTATTTGGTTGTTCCGATGATATTGTTTGTTACATATTTCCTGTTGTTGGAATCGACTATTGAATCATAACTGATATTTAACTTTTCAAGATTCGGAACAGTAGCTCTGCCAACCGCAATATATGATTTGTTCTTGTTAATATAGCCACAGTAATTAAGTCCTGCGTTTTCGAGAGCATCGGTTATGCTCTCAAACCGGCTTTCAGAAGCTATAATAACCTTTTTATACTGATTCGGAGTGTTGCTGTTCCATATCTCATTTCCATATAATTTAATCATTTCATTCACCTCTTAAAGAAGGAACCGTTACACTAAATGCAACAGTCCCTAAATAATATTCATAATTCCTGTTCTTTCGATTTAGTGTTGTTACGCTGTTCGTTATGTGTATGTGCAATTTTGTCCGCATTCTGTTTTATCTTACTGCGAGATATTAACGGCTTAACCTGAGCTTTCGACCTGGGTTCTTCAATCTTCTCAACCCGATTGCCTCTTTTGTCAAGCTCATATCCTGCGGCAAGGTCGTTATAAATATCAATTATCCGTGTCTTACTTGCTGTTATGTACACGGTATCTTCTTCTCTTCCGTCAGGATGATATAAATCACGCTTTTTTTCGCCTGTAACAGCATCGTATGCTTTTGCATTACTTGCTTCAATCGTGTGATTGCTTACACGATAATTCTTACCGTTCAGCATAAAATAATAGCTGTCATTGCGAAGACTTCTGTCAATACCGTTTTTGTTGCAAAAATCTTCAATTTCAGTCATCTTGTTTTTAAACTCTGCCTTTGCGGATTTACTGGGATGCCACTTCCTTTTGTACATATGATCACCTTTCCTGTTTTGCTTCCCATCCCTGTTCACGATGTTCTGATTTTGCAATCTTGTCCGCATTCTGCTTTATCTGACTGCGAGAAATCAGGGACTTTTTCGGTTGCTTCGGTTGTTTCTCGGCATTATGTTCCTTATTTGGAGTTTTTGCCGCTTTGTCATACTCCTCTTGCTTATTGCCGTTGTTGATGATACCGTCAATGCTGTCATAATCATCTTCAATTGACATTTCGGCATTTTTGAGATAATTTTCTTCGAATACAGCTTTTGCGGCAGATGAAACGATTACATCAGCCTGCTTTTTTAACGCCTGAGGGTTGTTTGTAAACTCATCAACAATGTTCTGACAGCTCTTGCTGATAATATTGTCAGCTTCCTTATCGGGCATAGTTTTAACCGATTCAAACTTATCTGACCACTCATTAAGAGCCTTGAGCTTGTTTATCAGCTTCTCTTTTTTGTTGGTGAGCTTGTCGATTTGTTTTCGCAGTTTGAGTTTTTCGGACATATAATGAGTTTGACCGTATGCTTTTATTGCAGCATCGAGTTTGCTCTGAGTAGTATCAAACTTTTCAGAGGTTGTCCTCATTGCCATTGTCCCGTATTCCTGCATACCTTTGACAAAGTTTTCTTTCCTGCCGTCAGGGGATTTCATATTGTCAAGAAATTTATTGATTTTTTTGCAGTTCTCAGCACGGCTTTGTTGCTTCAAAATCTTCTGCTCATTCGATTTGATGTTCAGCTTATGAGAATGGATTTTCTCATTGATATTTACTATTTTCTGTCGCCTTTCAGCCGATAGAACAGACAATGCTTTATACACAGGCATTGGTACAACATTTCTCATTGATTCAACCGTTGAAACAAATTCAGCACTGCGAACCTTTTTTATGTTGAGTTTTTCGATTTTTGCATTGAGTTTATCGTTTTTTAGATTAAGCTCATCAATCTTAAGATTGCACCTGTCATACAGCTTTGCAAAAATCGGTATTGAAAATTCTTTGCTTTTCGTTTGTTCAAGCAATTCGGGTTCGGATTTTGTCTGTTCGGGTTGGAGATTGTCATTATTGACTTCTTCATCTCGCTGTTTTCTTTTATCGGTATTTGGATTATTATCAAAATCA
>ERZ1673704.1120-NODE-1120-length-12210-cov-12.907116_pt1 | contig 12210 bp, 9 predicted proteins | sample MGYA00580234_ERZ1673704 | MGnify/ENA primary metagenome ERZ1673704 (study PRJEB41218, sample SAMN15661757) | gut metagenome | host: Homo sapiens | place: Canada: London | collected 2015-08-20/2019-03-30 | study: EMG produced TPA metagenomics assembly of...
TCTGGTCGTTAATAAACTTATATACAGCTGCAGTATTGGTCATATATTCCTGAATGGTATCATTTCCCCAATGTGACCAGTTATGGGACTGGAATACTACATCTGCCTTATCACCATAAAGAGCCAGAGATTCCATGATATACTCTGCCCATGCGTTTCCGTCACGCACCTGATAAATTCCATCAGTCACTTCAAAAAGGCCATAAATATGATTCAGCTGTGTATCTCTCCAAAGGCTGGGATTCGCTGTATCCGGAGAAGCAAGCAGACCTTTGGTCGCATTCTCAAACTCCGCAGTATCTTCAAAATCCAGCAATGCATAAACTTCCTGATTTGCATCAATCGTATACTGGGTAGCCGGTTTGCTTTCCGCTGTTAATTCCGATACTGAAATTGCGGTTGAACTGGCCACAGCCAGTCATGGTAAATGCCAATGCAGCGACGATCAAAGTAATTACTTTTTTTCTGTTCTTTTTCAAACCTAAATTAGCTTTTTTTATTTTAACATAAATGCGCTTAAACAGCAATATCTTTATGGATTTAAAATGAGTAAACACATACAAATTTTAGATGTTTTTCAATATATTAATTTAAGTTCAAAATAATCATCTATTATCAAGAGCTTAAAATGAATTTTGAAAAGTTTTATTGTATTTTGAAGAAATTTGTGAATATTACAAAAGGTATTCTTCTTCGAAAATCACAGATTGTAAATATTTCAGATGAATACATTTAACTTTCACATACCAGGGATGCTTTGAACAATACACAACCTCCCATACCCCAACTCCCCATTCGGCCACCTCTCATACCCGGGAATCTGTCTCGCCCCTCTCCGCAAATATGCTTTCACTTTCTCTCCATACAGATACGGATCATTTCCTTTCACAATCCCCCACTCCATCAAAAGTGCCGCGCTTCCTGTAACAAATGGCGTTGCAAATGAAGTTCCTGTGAACTCTGCATATCCTCCGCCCGCTACCGGAGCCATTACCCTCACACCCGGAGCTGCCAGATCAGGTTTGTTCGCATTTTCCCCCTCATATATCTGTGTCGGTCCTCGTCCGGAGAAGTCTGCATAAGAAAAGGTCAATGCATTATACGCTGCCACAGTAATAACAAGAGATGCAGTAGAAGGTATCGTAAGTGTTGTGGAACTGTCTGGCTTTAAAAATGCAGTACCGATATTAAGTGCATTCTGTACCGGAAGCCACATTTGCCACAACTTATCCACAACCTGTCCTGGCATCATCTGTATTTTCCACACTCCGGCTGTGACAAATTCATTTCGTGGTAGAAAACTAATATATATTTCCTGACGAATACTATATGGTTTTGGCTCTCCATAGTAAACCAAGAGTTCTGTTTCACCAATCTGTATTCTTTGTGTTCCTTCTTTTTCTTCCAGTCTGCCGGAATGATTTCCGGATGGATCGACAATTGTAATTGCGACTTCATCGACATAGGATTTCCAAATTTGCAAACTAAATGACTTCTCCCTCTGCTGTACTGCAAGTTGAACTTCTGTCATCATTCCTTTTCTATATTCACCTGCCGCATGTCCCGCAGTCGTTCCTTCATTTCCACTTCCTACACAAATCACATTCTTCCAACGTTCAGATACTGTATTCAAATATCTTTCCAAAAGACTTGTTCCATCATGGGAACCATATGTATTCCCAAAACTGATATTGATCGCCACCGGCTTTTTTAACTCTTCCGCTTTTCGTACGATATAATCCACACCTCGCATCAGCTGGGTAGTTCTTGGGAATCCTGTTTCCCCTGCTCCCCCCATCTTTACAATCAGCAGCCCTGCTTCAGGTGCAGCTCCCCGATATTTTCCATTCTTACTACCCCTTCCATTTCCAGCCGCAATCCCGGCTACTGCTGTTCCATGTCCACTGGTATCACGACTTGGTACTATGCGATACCTTTCTTCCCTGACTCCCATGCGTAGTGCTTCATTTATCTGTTCTGAAGTGAACTCTGTTCCGATATGATATCCTTGCGGCGGTTTACCGTTTTGTAACGTCTGATCCCATAAAGCAAGAATTCTTGTCGTCCCATCTGCATTTCTAAAATCGGGATTTTCATAATCAATCCCACTGTCTACAATTCCGATCAATACGTCCTTTCCCAGCAGTGGAAATGACTGTTTTTTTCTGCTGATTATCCTCTACCCCCTCTTGCCCAATCGAAGAAAAAGAAGACGCAGCCTGTACTTCATCAATACAGGACACACGCCTTCCATTCTCTACTTGAAAATATAAACTTTTTGGTTTTTCTATAAATTCTACTTCTGGAAATGCTGCCAGTTCTTTTATCTGACTTTCTTTTATTTGGATAATGGCATATCCACCTGTCAGTTCCGTCACATAAACAGCTCGTGTTCTTACTCGCTCTAACGTCCCGGAATACTTCACGATCAATTCCCATTCTTTTTCTTCCAGATCATATCCGATATCCAGACTCTCGCTTTTCTGACGTTCTTCTTCTGTGATACTTAATGCAAGATTCAATTGATTTTCTATTTTCTGACTCACGAAGGTTGCACCTTACTTCATCTCTTATTTCTATGTTTTATGAAGTAATTTAGCAGATTATTCCATTTTCATCTCTAAGACAACCACCTCACAGCTTTTCAGATTCAGCCTGTTCTTTGTATAATCTACTGTCTCGTTCTTCTGGTTCGACATTAATACTCTTTTCACATTCCCCTTCAATTCAATGCTTGCTGCGTCTGTTCCGAAATTAGCCACGACAAGAATACTTGTCGCTGCGTTTGTTCTATAAAATGCCAGGATATCATCCATTTCTTCATATTCCGGAATGAATTCTCCATAAGTAAATACATTTTTAAATTCATCTGATTTGCGCAGTGCTACTAACTTTCGATAATAATTCAGAACAGAATCCGGATTGTTTTCCTGATCTTCGACATTGATCTCTTTGTAATCAGGATTTATCTTTAACCATGCCGTTCCTTTTGTAAACCCGGCATTCTCCCCGCTTGTCCATTGCATTGGTGTTCTCGCATTGTCACGGCTCATCCGATTACAAGCTTCCATTGCTTCTCGGTCAGATAATCCAGCTCCACGGGCAATCTGATACTGGTCTTTTGTACTGATATCATCGAATTCGTCAATGCTGTTCCACTTCGCATTTTTCATGCCTATTTCCTGTCCCTGATAAATGAAAGGAATTCCTCTGAGAAGAAGATTAACCGTACCAAGCATCTTCGTTCCCGCCGGTGTCTGGGCATAAGCCGGAAGAAATCTTGACACACCTCTCGGTTCGTCATGATTCTCTATAATATTTGCTTTAAATCCATACTTCTGTGTTTCCACCTGAGACTGGAAGATTGCTTTTCTCCATTTAGAAAATTCCATCTTCGGAGCATCATACCATCCATGTTCTCCATCACTGAGACAATGTGCACTAAAGTCAAATATTGTTGAGAAATGTCCGTTTTCTCCAATAAATTCCGGTAATTCATCCGCTTTCATATTGAAGACCTCTCCCACTGTAAATGCATCGTATTTTTGGAATGTATTTTTCTTTAAGTCTTCCAGAAGTTCTCCGACACCATCTACACTTTCAACCATTTTCCAGCAGCCGGCCATGCCATCTGCCCCATCCGGTTCAAAATCAGGAAATTTCAGATCTTTCTTGATATTAATGATCGCATCGATTCGAAAACCGGAAAGTCCCTTTTCCAGCCACCAGTTGATCATATCATAGAGTTTCTGTCTTAATTTCGGATTCTCCCAGTTCAGATCCGGCTGTTCCTTTGCGAACATATGAAAATAATATTTATCAGTTCCCGGCACCGGTTCCCAGCAGCTTCCGCCAAAATAAGAACGATAATTACTCGGCGGATTTCCATTCTTTCCTTCTCGGAAATAGAAGTAATCCGCATATTCTCCTTCCGGATCCGCTAATGCTTTCTGAAACCATTCATGTTTGTCAGAACAATGATTAATTACCAGATCCATGATAATATGCATGTCTCGCTTTTTCGCTTCCGCCAGCAATTCATCAAATTCTTCCATCGTTCCAAATTCTTCTGCGATTGCATAATAATCTGCAATGTCATAGCCCTGATCTACAAATGGTGATTTATAGATTGGTGATAACCATATAATATCAATTCCAAGCTTTTTTAAATAATCCAGTTTCGATATGATACCTCTCAAATCTCCGATTCCATCTCCATTTGTATCAAGAAAACTCTTCGGATATATCTGATATGCTACCTTGTCATGCCACCACTTTTTTTCCATATTATCAACCTCTTTCACATCATTTTATCTTCCACATAATATGGCGTCACGATCCCATAAGCTTTCGTATTGCCAGATCCCATCGCCTGTATTATACTGCTATTATATGATTATATTTGCATAAATTCTTGCATTATTTTTTCATTGTATAACACAATACTGCTATTTTAGGAGGGAACTCGTATGAACGTTCCACATTCACTCATATTAGAGCAAAAAGAAAATACAAAACATGGAGAAGTATTCTTTCCGATCCAAAAATATATTACAAAACTTAACTTAAATTCCCCGGTCATTATGACTCACTGGCACGAAGAAGCGGAACTCACTTTGATAACAAAAGGTTCCTGTATTTATCAAATTGATTTAGTTGACTATGAAGTAAATGAAGGTGATCTGTTATTCATTCCACCACTGCTTTTACATTCAATCCGCCTGAATGGAACTGATGATTTCTGCTCAGAAACCTATGTGTTTCATGTTAACTTTTTAGGGGGAAATGCAACAGATATATGCTCCACCCGTTATCTTACACCTATGATAAATCATGAATTGACCTTGCCTTATCATATTTCATCCACACACCCTGCACATCATTCTCTTCATGAATGCTTTATAAAAATGGCTTCACTCTATACGGAACAAACATTTGGATATGAAATTGCCCTGAAATCAGTCCTATTGCAGGCACTGTTTCTCCTACTTCAATATAGCACCACAGAGTCTGCAACTATTTCTGCTTCTTCAGATAAGCTGAAAAATGTACTCGATTATATCGATCTCCACTATGCCGAGCCTCTCACAATTTCCGAACTCGCAGAGCTTTGCTATTTCAGTGAATATCATTTTATGCGTTTTTTCAAAAAGCATATGAACATGACCTGCATCCAATATATTAATAATGTCCGGCTCGAAAAAGCAGTAGAATTATTTGAACATGGAGAAACTTCCATCCTGGAAGTCTCACTCTCCGTTGGCTTTCATAATCTTTCTTATTTTCACAGAGCCTTTAAATCCAAATATCACATGACACCATTATCTTTTATCAAAAGACTGAATTAATGTTTTGCTTTAAGAAAAGCAGCGGCCGAAACTTCCATTTTCAGCCGCTGCTCCCATAAATTCAATCTTCTATTTTTTCTTTCTTCGTCTCTTCTTGATTAACTTTCGAATCAATACTACCAACAGAATAATGATCAGAATAAGAACCAGAACGATACCAACGATCATCACTGAAAACTTATTCGGATTCTTCACGAGATCGATCACATTTCTGCTTTCATCTACAACTTTACGTCCATGTGTCGTCTCATAATACTCCGGCACATTTGAAATGCCGTTGCCATCTGTATCATCAAAAGACTTCATATATCTTGCGATCGCATCCCATGCTTTCAGCTCCTTATTGCCTTCCATGATTGCCTGATCTTCCAGATTCTCGATCGGATTACCATCCTTATCCTTCGGCTCGATCTTCAACAGACCATAAGACATTTCCATTACAGAGCCAAGCATCTGTCCAGTATAAAGATCCGTCACAACTCGGTATAACTGGTCATCCTGGATTTCGATTCGCTCTCCATCTTCTCTTGTCAGATAACAGTCTGTTACTTTATTCAAGATCATTCGATGCGGATTGAATGTGAAATTCAGCCCACTGCAATATAATCTTGCAGTTGTCATAAAATCGGAAACCGAAGCGTCTACTTCTGCTGCCAGTTTCAATTCTTTACCAGTCAGATAAACATCAATCAGCGGATATCCTGCCAGTCCGTCTTTTCCTATTCCAAGTGAAAATGAATTATATACATCTTCTACAGTGATATTTCCTTTCGTATATGTGTCGCGCACACAGCCGCTTGGAACAACAGCTACATCCACCGGCGTTCCATTATAGTCTTCTGAATGCTCTACAGAATAGATATACGAATCAGACATAATATCTCCAAGATTCAGTTCTTCATGCTTCGTCTCCATTTCTCCGAGACTGTTGAATTCGACATCATTCTCGGCAAGAACTTCATCTCTTGTATATCCGAAATTCGTCAGATAATTAGTATCTACTGTATCCATCAGCGCATCGATCCGCTCTTGTGTCGCCTGATCCGGCTCAATATCTTCAGATACCGGAATCAACTCGTAGGAAGTCATCTCCCAGCGACCATCCTGTTTCTGTGTCATGGAAAGTGATCCAAGATTTCTTGCGTATTCTCCACAGGATACAATGTAGGTATTTCCGTGCTGAATAGGCTCTTTTAACTCGGTATGTGTATGTCCGCTGATGATCAGATCAAGATCCGGTACTTCCTTTGCAAGGATCTCATCTTCTGATTTTTTCTCGTCCTCCCAGGTTCCGCTGTGAGACACACAGGCAATCATATCTACCGTTTCATTCTTCTTGATCTCTTCTACCGTTTTCTTAACTGACTCAACCGGATCTTTAAATAATAATTCACAGGTCGGTGCACATTTCAGGGCATCTACTCCAAACACGCCCACTACGGCGATTTTTACATCACCTTTCTGAACAACCACATAATCCTTTACGCCATAGTTTTCAAATGCTGACTGGATCTGTTTTTGCCCTTCACTTAATCCGTTCTTTTCCATGCTGTCCCAATCAACATTACACACGACAAGACTCGGTACCGTCTCGCCGGAATTCTTCGCCGCTGTCAGCATGTCTGCCAGTCCCTTGGAACGATAATCATATTCATGATTTCCAAAAGTTGACACATCACATCCGAGATATCCCAGCATCCTAAGTTCCGCTGCTTCGGTATCATAAACTGTCTGGATCAGCGTCCCCATTGAAAAATCGCCGCCGTCCAGTATCAGTGTATCCGGATTCTCTTTCTTCTTCTCGTCAATCAGAGTCTTTAGCTTCGCAAATCCGCCGACTTCTTTCTGTTCTCCATCTACAATTGTTGAAAAGCTGTTTAAATGAGAGTGTGTGTCATGCGTAAACAAAACATCTAACTGTTTGCTTTTTTCTGCCGCTTCTGCCGGAATATTCATTACAAATGGAAGAAGCATTGTAATGATCAGCAAGAATGCCAGAATCTTTTTTCCTCTTTTCATAAGTTCTTTTCTCCTCTCAAAACTCGTGGTCACTGGGCTGAAAGCCCCGAAACTACGGTATTTATTTCAGCGACTACATATAGTCGCTGTAGTTACTTATATTCTGTCAGTTCCTCATAATCAAGATCTTCAAAATTAATTGCAATAATCTGCTCTTCGTCCACGCCATGCTGTTTTAGATAATCCTGATAAATCTCCAATAGTATTGATTTTCCACATCGTCTCACCTATGATAATGTAAAAAGCAATAATATTCAATAGTTTTTGCATCGCAATGTAAAAACTATATGAATTTTATTGTTTTTTGCATTCTATTAACTTTTATAGATTCTATTATTAGTTCTAAAATTTTATAATTTTATTACTAGACTAAGGCAAATCGATTTTATTTTCTCTTAATTGCATTCCTTTTCATTCAGTGTTAGAATTTATATTATTGCTCTAAAATTTTTACTGCAAAAATAAACAGGGATAAGAGGATAAAGATACTATGTTTCAGATTTTTGTTGACTCGGCAGCCAATCTGCCGGCTGTAACTGCAAAACAATACGATATTCACGTGATTTCTTTCGTCAATCTTGTTGACGGCAAAGAGATTACCTGTTTTGACCCGGATCTTTCACCAGAGGAAGAACGTCAGAAAGGAACCGAATATTATCAGGCCATGAGCAGGGGCTGCGAAATCAAAACCGGACTGATCAGCACTGCTGCCTTTGAGGAAGCATTTCGAAGCGCACTCGAAGCAGACCAGGATGTGTTATATTTCTCACTGAGTAAAAATATCAGTGGTACTTACAATTCTGCAAGATTAGCTTCGGAAGAGCTGTTAGATGAATTCGGAGATAAACACAAGATTCGTCTGGTCGACTCTCTCAATGCCTCACTTGCCCAAGGAATCCTTGCCATCTATGCAAGCGAGATGCGTGCCAAAGGAATGTCTGTGGATGAGGTCGCTGATACTCTGGAATATTATGTTGAAAAAATGAACGGAGTCTTCACTGTCGGGGATTTAAAATATCTTTCTCGCACCGGAAGAATCAAAGGAAGCGTTGCCACCATCGGAAATGTTCTTAAGATCAAACCAATCTTACGTGGAAACAAAGATGGCTATATCGTTTTTTACAAGAACTGTCGCGGACGTAAATCCGCACTGAACGAACTGGTCAATCTGGTCTGTGACAACATTGTAGAGCCAGAAAAGCAGATTCTCGGGATCGCACATGCAGATGCATATGAAGATTCGCTTTACATCATGGACAAGATCCAACAGAAAATCAAAGTGCGTGATTTTATAAATACTTCTTATGATTTCTGTACCGGAAGCCATGTCGGACCGGATACGATTGCACTTTTCTTTATTGGGAAGGACAGGGAACTTTCATAATATATAGATAATAAAAGAGGAACAAGCCCATTGGCAATACACATGCCACCTGCTGTTCCTCTTCATTTATAAATCTGCCCGTTTTTTCAAAAACTTCTGAAATGCCTCATTGCCTAAAATCCAATGTGCAAATCAAGAAAACCAGGAAGAAAATATCCCTGTGGGTGCTTGCATACCGGACACAATGCAGGTGCTTCTTTTCCTTCGTGGATGTGACCGCAATTTGTACAGATCCATTTTTTTGTTCCATCCGCATTTTCACACATATAAAACGTGTTATTCTCCAGGCTGTCTGCAATCTTACGAAATCTTTGGCTATGTGCTGCTTCTATCTCTGCAATCTGCTGAAATGTTGCTGCTACCTCAAAGAATCCTTCCTGTTTCGCTACATCTGCAAATGCCGGATACACATCCTCCGCCTCTTCCTGCTCATTATGTTCTGACGCACGCAACAGCTGAACCAGAGTCTTCGTCTCATCTACCGGATAACTTCCATCAATAAAGATATTCGTTCCTGATGCTTCTTTTAACAATTCATAGTATCTTCCCGCATGTGCCCGCTCCTGATCTGCTGTGTATAGGAAAATGTCTGCAACTGCAGGTTTTCCTTCTTTCCGTGCCTGCTCCGCCGCAAATGTATAACGGTTTCGCGCCTGTCCCTCTCCTGCGAACGCACGCATCAGATTTTGTTTTGTCTTGCTTTCTGAAAATAAAACAGCCATGTCATATACTTCCTTTCTTCAGATCTTCTACTCTTTTCTAAAAGCTAAATTCATCCAAATCAGTATATGTCATGACTGTTTTTTTCATTCACCCGTCCTAAATATTCATGGGAATTTTTTTATTTAATTAAATCCGATCAGTCTTCTCGCAACCGTATACGCAAGTGAAGACACTCTTCTTCCTGATCTTCCCGGAAGATTCATCGTCTGTCCAAGAATTCCATAACGGATCTTCATATAAGTCCTATAGTCTTTTTTCTTCAGATAAGCCCACAGTTCTTTCTTCTTCTCGAAATTCTCTTTCTTCTTAGAGCGAATGCATAAAATAGAAGAAACTGTCATCATAATCGCCAGATAATTCACCATATATTTTCTCAGCTTCTTGCTTCCTATCAGACGCAGCTCATACATGGAAATCATTTTCTTCGTTACGAAAAGCTGCTGGTCGATTCTGCTGATCATCACCTTCTCATTGACTGACTGATCCTCACGTCCGATGAAATATCTGTAAAGATCTACATTCATGTAATAAAGTGTGCGTACATGTGGCAGCGGATAATATACATAAATATTGTCTACATAAAATGTGTGCTTCGGCAGCTCTAACTGACAAAGCTTAAGCATCTCTGTACGATAAATAACAGAGTGCATCAAGATATACTGATCGAGACGGAAATGTCCGATGTCCTCCCATTTAAAAATCTGATTCTCCGGAAGAACGTTATCGTAACGAATGACTTTCTTATGCGTCATGCCAACCTTCTCATATACATAGTTCGCAATGACCATATCTACTTCAGACTCATCTTTTACAAATCCTTTGATCGTATCAAGGACCTTCAGCAATGCTTCCTCGTCTACCCAGTCATCACTGTCTACAACCTTAAAATACTTTCCTGTCGCATGCTCCAGTCCACAGTTCACTGCATCTCCGTGTCCGCCGTTCGGTTTCGCAACTGCTTTTACGATCGTCGGATATTTTTCCTGATATCGCTCTGCGATTTCCTGAGTTCCGTCTTTTGAACCGTCATTCACTACAATGATCTCAACATCCTCGCCCCCAACAAGAATGGAATTGATTGCCTTTTCCATATATGCTTCTGAATTATAACATGGAATTGCAAATGAAATATATTTCATTGTTTAACCTCCATTTTTAAATGCCGCCTTTGGCGTCGCTTCCTTTTCTTTTACGTTTGACTATCTCATGAACCCGCGCTAACCGCGCTCTACCGCCTGTTACACAGGCTGTTCATTCGATAATGGCGTAAGAAAAGTAAATGCCGCCTACGGCGTCGCTTCCTTTTCTTTTACGCTCATTATATCATCTTTTCGACTTATTGTTGTAAATTTTCTTTTTTTCAGCTATAGTAATAACGAATCATTAATATATTATTGAGTTCTTAGAATATATTGACAACAGAAATTGACTATCTCAACTTAAACCAAAGGAGAAACTTTATGAAGAAGAATGCAATCGTCGGACAGTCCGGCGGACCAACCGCAGTTATTAATGCCAGCCTTTATGGGGTTGTTTACGAAGCACTGAACCGTGAGGATGTCATTGGAACAATTTATGGAATGATCAACGGAATCGAAGGTTTCCTGAATGAGAATATGATGGATATGAAACCTTTAGAAGTGAACGGTGAGCTTGAACTGATTAAGACAACACCGGGATCTTATCTTGGTTCCTGCCGCTACAAGCTTCCGGAAGACCTGACAGACGCTGTCTATCCGCAGCTCTTTGAAAAATTTGAGAAGTACAATATCGGTTACTTCTTCTACATCGGTGGAAATGATTCCATGGATACAGTAAGCAAGCTTTCCCGCTATGCTGAGACTGTAAACAGCGAGATCCGTTTCATCGGAATCCCTAAGACGATCGACAATGACCTTGTCCTTACAGACCACACACCGGGATTCGGAAGTGCAGCCAAATATGTAGCATCCACTGTTCGTGAGATTGCGATCGACGCTTCTGTTTATGATAATAAAAAATCCGTTACAATCGTTGAGATCATGGGACGTCATGCCGGATGGCTGGCTGCTGCCAGTGTCCTTGCCCGTAAATTCGAAGGCGACAATCCGGTTCTGATCTATCTTCCGGAAGTTGCATTTGATCAGGAACAGTTCCTTGCAGATGTTCAGAAAGCTTTCGAGCATACTTCCAACCTGGTTGTCTGTATTTCCGAAGGAATTAATGACGGAAACGGTAAGTTTGTCTGCGAGCTTGCAAGTGATGTAGGCGTAGACACATTCGGACATAAAATGCTGACAGGCTCCGGAAAATATCTGGAAAACCTCGTGAAAGACCGCCTTGGCGTAAAAGTTCGCTCCATCGAGCTCAATGTCAACCAGCGTTGTTCTTCCGCTATGCTCTCTGCGACAGACGAGAAAGAAGCAATTGCTTCCGGTTCTTTCGGTGTGCAGACTGCACTGAAGGGAACAACAGGAATGATGATTGCCTTCCACCGTACAAACGATGCGGATTACCACATTACTTACGCTCCGGAAGATGTAAATCTCATCTGTAATCAGGAGAAAACAGTTCCTTTAGACTGGATCACAGAAAATGGTTCCGATATCGGACAGCAGTTCATTGACTATGCACTGCCTCTCATCCAGGGTTCTGTAAAAGTACCGGAAGAAGGCGGACTGCCGAAATTTGCTTATAGGAAATGTAACTGTTCAGAGCCAAGCAAAATTTCATAAAACAGGTGTAAAATGCTTGCAT
>ERZ1673704.1121-NODE-1121-length-12209-cov-5.624239_pt1 | contig 12209 bp, 7 predicted proteins | sample MGYA00580234_ERZ1673704 | MGnify/ENA primary metagenome ERZ1673704 (study PRJEB41218, sample SAMN15661757) | gut metagenome | host: Homo sapiens | place: Canada: London | collected 2015-08-20/2019-03-30 | study: EMG produced TPA metagenomics assembly of...
TGGTACTGAAAGGGATGGAAGAGGAACGGGAACTGACCTGTGTGGGGACATTTCCTGCGATCACCCAGGGGGCTGCCATTGAAGCTTCCGGAAATTATACAACACATCCGGTGTATGGCAAGCAGTTTCAGATAGCCTCCTACGTAGAAAAAATGCCGGAGGATGCACTGGCCATGGAGCGTTATCTGGGTTCCGGTGCGATCAAGGGGATCGGAGCGGCACTGGCAGCCAGGATCGTACGTCGTTTCGGTGATGATACTATGCGTATTGTAGAGGAAGAGCCGGAGCGGCTGGCTGAGATCAAGGGAATCAGCGAAAAAAAGGCCATGGAGATCGCAGAACAGATGACGGAGAAAGCAGATATGCGCCGCGCTATGATCTTTCTCCAGAAATACGGGATATCACTGAATCTCGGCGCAAAGATCTATCAGAAATATGGGCAGACTGTATATGGAGTCCTGCAGGAGAATCCGTATCGCCTTGCAGAGGATATCAGTGGTGTGGGATTCCGTATCGCAGATGAGATCGCTTCCCGGATCGGGATCCATACAGATTCAGATTACAGGATAAGAAGCGGAATGTTGTATACTCTCCTACAGGCTTCAGGAGAAGGCCATATCTATCTCCCGAAGGAGGAACTTTTTTCCAGGGCATCCGGACTTTTGGGAGTAGATTCCTCCTACATGGAAAAACATCTCATGGATATGGTAGTAGACCGGAAACTGATCCTGAAAGAAACAGAAGACGGTGCAGTTGTCTATCCCACACGATATTATTATCTTGAGCTGAATTCAGCCAGAATGCTCTGTGAGCTGAACATCCTCTGCCCGGAAGATGAGGAGATGATGGAGAAACGGATCAACAGGATCGAAAAGGAGACAGGAACCCGGTTAGATGAAATGCAGAAACAGGCAGTGGCGGCAGCTGCCAGTCATGGTCTGTTCATTCTGACCGGCGGGCCGGGAACCGGAAAGACTACAACGATCAATGCGATTATACGTTATTTTGAAGAGGAAGGCGCTGAGCTGCGGCTTGCAGCTCCCACCGGCCGTGCAGCCAAGCGAATGACAGAGGCTACCGGATACGAGGCTCAGACGATCCACAGACTTCTGGAGCTGAATGGAATGCCGGAGGAAGAGCAGGAAGGCCGTGCAGTTCATTTTGACAGGAATTCGGAGAATCCGCTGGAAGCGGATGTGATCATCATTGATGAGATGTCCATGGTAGATATCGCACTGATGCATTCATTGCTTCTTGCAGTGACAGCAGGGACCAGACTGATCCTGGTAGGTGATGAAAATCAGCTTCCCAGTGTAGGCCCGGGAAATGTTCTGAGGGATATTATCCGCAGCGGCTGTTTTCCGGTAGTAGAGTTGAAAAAGATTTTCCGCCAGGCATCTGAAAGTGATATTGTGGTGAATGCCCATAAGATCAACCGGGGCGAGCAGGTGACCATCAATAACAAGAGCCGGGATTTCTTTTTTCTGAAAAGATATGATGCGGACATCATTATCCGTGTGGTGATCGCACTGATCCAGGAGAAGCTTCCGCGTTATGTAGATGCAAAGCCCTATGAGATCCAGGTGCTCACGCCTATGCGTAAGGGACTTTTAGGTGTGGAGCGGCTGAACCAGATCCTTCAGAGATATCTGAACCCGCCGGATGAAAAGAAAAAGGAGAAAGAGATCGGACAGCGTCTTTTCCGTGAAGGGGATAAGGTGATGCAGGTGAAGAACAATTACCAGCTGGAGTGGGAAATCCTTGGACGATATAAGATTCCTGTGGATAAAGGTGTGGGCGTGTTTAACGGAGATACCGGTATTATGACGGAGATCAATGAATTTGCGGAAACGGCCACCGTGGAATTTGAGGATGGCAGACAGGCAGAATATTCCTTCAAACAGTTTGAGGAACTGGAACTTGCCTATGCAGTGACCATACATAAGTCCCAGGGCTCAGAATATCCGGCAGTGATCCTTCCGATCCTTTCCGGACCAAGGATGCTGATGAATCGGAATCTTCTGTATACAGCAGTGACCAGAGCCAGAAAATGTGTTACCGTAGTAGGCAGCGAGACCACTTTTGCGGAGATGATCCGTAATGAAAAACAGCAGCAGAGATACAGCTCTCTGGACAGACGGATCCGGGAGCTGGATGAATCTGAACAGAAAGAGAGCGCCATCGGGGAGAAAGGACTTTCTTGAAAAAAAAGCAGATTTTTTACTGGACATGCTTTACCCGAAAAAATGCCCGCTGTGTCATCAGATACTGAAAGAAAAAGACCGGCTGATCTGTCCGGAGTGTTCCGGAAAGGTCAGGCCTATATCCGGTCCTAGGTGTATGAAATGCGGAAGACCGGTAAAAATGGAAGAGGAATACTGTGAAGACTGCCGCAAGGGTGCCTATCATTTTACTGAGGGCAGAAGTATTTTCTGGTACGGAGAGGTCTGGAGACAGTCTCTGGTACGATTTAAGTATTACGGATGTCGGGAATATGGGGATTTTTATGCAAAGGCAATGAGCGTCTTCGGAAAGAAATATCTGGAACGGTGGAAGCCTGATCTGATCGTTCCCGTTCCTCTGCATCCCAGAAAAAAAAGGATGAGAGGTTTTAACCAGGCAGCATATCTGGCAGAAAGGCTCAGTGTTCTTACAGGGATCCCATGGAATGAGCATCTGGTAAAGAAGATACGAAGCACAAGATCTCAGAAAAAACTTAATGCCATACAGAGGCGTCAGAACCTGAAAAATGCATATCAGGTAACCGAAAAGATCCCGGGTTTTTCTGTACTTGTGGTGGATGATGTATACACAACAGGAAGTACGGCAGATGCCATGGCAATGTGTCTTCTTGAGGCTGGTGCAGAGAAAGTTTATTTTCTGACAATATGCGCAGGAAGGGCATGAAACAGCCGAAAAAACACTTTTCATAGGTATGGAACTATGCTACAATAAATTTGATTGCAGTTAAACAGTATAACTGTATGGAAAGCGTAATGCGGATCATATATTGGGGATTTTCCTGATAAAGAAAGCTTATGAGGAGTTATTTTTATGGTAAATGAAGAAAAAGTGAAGATTATGAATCGTCTGGCTATGTATGAACATGGCGAAGGCAGGAAGTATCTTCCGGTGAGCAGATATTATCGAAGTGATTATATTGGACTTGCACTGATCAGAAACTTTTTTCTGGTAACGATCGGATATGTATTGGGACTTGCAGGCGTTGCCGCATATTTTAGCGAATATCTTATGGATAATGTGAATAAGATTAATCTGGTCGAGGTTGGGATCTATATCATCGTCGGTTATCTGATCGTGCTTGTTGTATATTCGATACTGACCTACATCCAGTATTCTGTGAAATATTTCCGGGCAAAAAAAAGTGTCAGGGAATATTATCAGGATCTTACAAGACTGGAAAAAATCTACGGGCGGGAGGAAAAAAGAAATCCGGTCAGGAGAAATGCAGGAGGACATAGAAAATGACAGCTTTACTTGAGATCAAACAGAATATCAAAAGATTTTACGGACAATATGAAGTATATATACTGCCGGTCCTGAAGTTTGTTCTGGCATTTGCCTATTTTCTCTGGATCAACAGCAATATGGGTTACATGAAACAGCTGGATAATATTTTTGTTGTCCTGATCCTGGCGCTTGTATGTTCGATCCTTCCGGTTTCTGTGATGATGTTTATGGGATTTGCGTTGATGATCGGGCACTGTTATGCAGTCGGGATCGAAACGGCAGGATTTATGCTGCTTCTTATTCTGTTAATGCTGATCCTGTTCCTAAGGTTCAGCAGGTCACAGAATCTTGCAATGATCCTTACACCACTTTCCTTCGGATTTGGTGTTCCTGCACTTATGCCGATCGGAGCAGGCCTGCTGGGTAGCGCATTGTCAGCGCTTCCGGCCGGATGCGGTGTTATGATCTATTATTTTATACGGTTTGTACATGCACAGTCGGCGGCACTCAGTGATCCTGCCGCAGAGATCACAGAAAAACTGAAGCTGATCTCTGACGGACTTGTCCACAACTGGGCAATGTGGATCACGGTGATCGCGTTTGTGGTAGTGATCCTGTTTGTGAACCTTCTGAGAACACGGGCGTTTGATTATGCATGGAGGATCGCTGTCATTGCCGGTGGCGTGATCTATATCCTGATTATCCTTGCCGGAGATTTCTGCCTTAGTATTACGGTAGCCATGGTGCCGATGATCCTGTCCACAGTGATCTCCGTACTGGCAGGATTTGTTCTGGAGTTCTTTGTTTTTGGCGGAGATTACAGCAGAACAGAACGTCTGGAATATGAGGATGATGAGTACTATTACTACGTAAAAGCCGTTCCGAAGGCATCGGTCGCCACTTCTGAGAGAAGTATCAAAAAGATCAATGCGGAGCCGGTAAAAGAAGAAAAAAAAGAAGACAATATTGTGTCTTTCAGTGATGATGTATTTCCTGAGAAGAACGAAATGCATACAGTAAAGATGCCGGATATGGTTTCCGAAAATACAGTAAGTGAGAAACCGCAGGGATTGGACAAGATCGATTTCGAAAAACAGCTGGAGGAATCGCTGAAGGATCTTTAAACAGGAACGATTGGAATAGCTCAGGAAGAAAGGAGGAGACTTATGCAGAATGTGCTGACAGTTGTGGTCGGATATCTTGGGAAAATTTCCCTTCCGGGACTTGGCGTGATAGATATCATTGAGATCGGACTGATTTCCTTTTTTGTATATCAGTTTATGGCATGGATCAAATTTACACGTGCATATACCCTTCTGAAGGGCATTTTGATCGTCCTTGGATTTATCTTGGTTGCATATATCTTCAAAATGAATACGATCCTCTGGATCTTCCGGAACCTGGCTAATGTGCTGGTGATCGGTGTGATCGTAATCTTTCAGCCGGAGCTGAGGAAGGCGCTGGAGCAGCTGGGACAGAAGAAGTTTGTTTCCAACATTATTCCCTTTGATTCTGGCAGGGAAGTGCAGGAGCGTTTCAATGACAAGACTATCAACGAACTGGTAAAGGCCTGTTTTGATATGGGTGAAGTTAAGACCGGAGCACTGATTGTGATCGAGGAAGAGATCCGGCTTGATGAATATGTGAGAACCGGTATCAATATTGACGGTATCCTTACCAGTCAGCTGCTGATCAATATTTTTGAGCATAATACACCTCTTCATGACGGAGCGGTGATCGTGCGGGGGAACAGCGTAGTAGCAGCAACCTGCTATCTGCCTCTTTCAGATAATATGGAACTGAGTAAACAGCTGGGAACAAGACACAGAGCAGGTGTGGGTATCAGCGAAGCTACGGATTCTCTTACGATCATTGTTTCGGAAGAGACAGGACAGGTTTCTGTGGCCAGAGGCGGTGAGTTATCCAGAGGGCTTAACAGTAAGCAGCTTCGTGAAGTACTTGTTTCTGCTCAGAATAAAAAGGTTGTTGACAACGGTAAGCTGAGAAATCTGCTGAAAGGGAGAGTGAAACATGAAGAAAAATCTGACTAAGAACATCCCTTTGAAAATCATGTCGATCATTGTGGGAATCCTGGTGTGGCTGATCGTAGTAAATGTTGATGACCCTATCATTACAAAAGGCTTTGTGATCTCAGATGTGCAGATCATCAATGAAGCTTATGTGGATCAGCTGGGCGAGATGGTCATGCAGGATGATCGTGAAAATTCCGTACGTGTTTATATTACAGGTGAGCGGAAGTTAGTCAACCGTCTCACCTCAAGTGATATTAAGGCAGTTGCAGACCTGCAGCAGGCTCAGTCTACCGATACAGACCCTGTAATGATTCCCATTACAGCAACCTGTTCCGGGATACTTCCAGAGAATATCCAGGTGTCACCGCAGAATCTAAGTGTCCATCTGGAAAAAAAGGTGACCAAGGAATTTGCGATCAACGTTACCAGTGATGACAGCAAGCCTGCACAGGGGCTGGAGGTTGCTTCGCTTACCGCAAATCCGGAAAAAGTCCGTATTACAGGACCGGAATCCCTAGTTGGTAAGATAGACAGTGTGAGTGTGGATGTAAGTTCAAAGCTTGAGGGAATCGACCAGGATACGACGATCACAGGCGCAGAACTGACCATCACAGATAAGAATCAGGATACACTTTCATCAAATTCCATGAGCTATCTGAAATTTGACAACAACGGAAAGGTTAATGTCACGGCAAAGCTCTGGAAGGTGCGTTCTGATATACGGATCAGTGCGGGATATACGGGAGAACCGGCAGAAGGTTATGTTGTGGACAGTGTCACGACAGTACCGGAGACTTTCAGCGTAGCCGGAAGTGAAGAAGCACTGAACAATCTGAAACTTCAGGGAAATACTATTTATCTTGATAATGAGAATGTGGATATTTCAGGAAAGAGCAATGACGTGGAAAAGAAAGTAAACCTGTCAGAACTTCTTCCGGATGGCCTTAAGCTGACATCTGGATCCAGTACGGACCTCTGGATCACAGTCAATATCCTGCCGGAGGGCAGTAAGATATACAGCTTCCCGACAGAGGATATCAAAGTAAAGGGTCTGCCTGATGATCTGCAGCTGGCGTTTGAAGTTGCGGATATTGAACTGAAGGTGCAGGCGGAAGACGGAGATCTTTCCCAATTTGATCTGAAGTCGGTAGGAGCAGCACTTTCCATGGATGACTGGGAGGAGGGCAGCTACGAAGTACCGATCAAAATCAGCCTTCCGGAAGGCTACAAGCTGCTGGAGGATGTAACCGCCGAGATCAAAATCTCCAAGGTTTCCAATGTAGACAGCAGCAGTCAGTAAGTAATCACAGCTTTGGACAAGGCTTGAAGGATAAGTAATATAAAGGGAGACAGCAGCAATGTTAAGTTATAAGGTAACGGTCAGGAACCCGTCAGGGCTTCATCTTCGTCCCGCAGGGCTTTTGTGCGGCGAGGCAATAAAATACAAATCGTCCATAACATTTCAGTATGCCGGAGGTACAGCGAATGCCAAAAGTGTTCTGAGTGTTCTGGGTGCCTGTGTTAAAAGCGGGGATGAGATCACACTGGTCTGCGAGGGTGAGGATGAACAGGCTGCGATAGATGCGCTTGTGGCTCTTATCGAAGGCGGACTGGGCGAATGATACGTAACAGATACAATAATTATTTACAGCAGCATGATCAGGAGGGATTATCGTGAAGAGAAGAGTTGTGGCAATTTTTCTCAGTCTGACATTATGCATGGGCGGAACTCTGGAAGCCGGCGCTGCGGCTTTGGGAAGTACAGACGTGCAGATGGCAGCAGAGACAGCCGGCGATCCGGCTGAGGATGTATTCAGTGATGAAGCGGAAACGACTGTACAGCAGCCAGAGACAGAAGCGAATCAGACAGGTAGTACTGACAGTACAGACAGTTCAGAAGAAACACCTGTTACACCGGAGAACCCCGCAGAGACACCGGATGTTATAGAAACACCGGAGATTACAGAGATACCGGAAACTACAGAAGCACCGGAGGCTACAGAAGCACCGGATGCGACAACAGAAGACAGTACAGATCCGGGCGATGATTTCAGTGCAGGTGATGCACAGGAACTGGATGCACCGTCAGCAGATACCGCAGTACAGAACAAAGTAGAGAACAACAAGGCAGAGGAAACTTCTGCTACCGGAGCATCACTGGTAAACGGTGTAGTCGTTGCCAAGACAAGTGACTGGGTTTCTGCAAACGGTTTTTACAGACTCCGCAAAAAGAAGGTTGCTGCATCTGCAGCCCCGGAGGGAAAAGCTTCTGAGGATCCTGCAGAAAGCAGCGAAGAAGAGCAGAAAACAACAGTTGATGAAACAGCTGCAGCAGCACAGGAGGTACAGCAGACTGAAGAGCTTCCGGAAGGTGCAGCAGAGAGTGAGCAGGCTCAGGTACTCCAGAATGAGTCAGCAGAAGGAGAGCAGGAGACTGCAGCCGAGGAAGGTGCAGCAGAAGAAGTTTCTACAGAGGAAGTATCCGCAGCAGAAGCTTCTGCAGAGGAGACATCCGCAGAGACAGCACCCGTAGAAACAGAGACGGCAGTCGAAACATCAGAGAGCGTAGATAACGCAGAGTCTCTTGCCCAGGATGAAGGGAACGCTTCTCAGGTATCAGAAACAGGTTCCATCGAAGATAATTATTTTACTGCGCAGGATGGTCTTCTTAAGATCAATACCAACGGACATGTGGGATATTATCTTTTTAATGAAGACGGATATCTGGTAACCGGCCGTATGACCCGTGAGCCAGGTGCAGCAGGTTATACCGGAACACAGAAGACAGAATGGTATTTCCTCGAAAACTCCAAAGCTTCCCTGTATTCGGATTCCACCGGAAAAGCAATTACACCGTGGACATCCAATCTTGGCCAGCAGAAGAGAAATTACTGGTTATGGACAGGAACTGTTTTCCGCTATTATAATTCCCAGGGTGATTACAAATCCATAGAGGCTCAGAACCTTGTAGGCAAGATCAAAAAGATCGGAAATGCTTATTATACACTGATGCGTAACGGAAAACCGCGAACAGGAATCCTGAAGCTGACAACCGGTTCCACAACATATCAGTATTACTTCCAGCCGGCATCAAAGGCAGGAGAGATTCCAGGAAAGCTTTTTTATGGCGGATGGACATATGTTTTAAACAGCAAAAATCAAAAACGTTTTATCTATTGTAGTCCGAAGGCTGCCACACGTGGACAGATCATGAAACATGGAGTTTATGTATCACCTGTAATGTCAAAGAAATATCGATATATGCTGAATGCCAGCGGCTATGTTATGACGAATACAATGGCGAAGGCGCAGAATAACGCATATTATGTTTCAGACAGCAAGGGCCGCATCATTACAAAAAAACTTGTGAAGTATAAAGGCAGCAGATATTATTTCGGAGGCAATGGCCAGAGAGTTTCCTGGAAGAACTGCTGGCATGGCTGCCCGGGTGCATCCAACAAGATTTATTATTTCGGAAGCACAGCAGGAAAAGTTGTTGAAAAATATGGCTGGCAGAAGGTGACCGACGCAAAAGGCCAGTTCTTCGGATGGTTTTACTTTGACAAAAACGGAAACCATTATAAGAGCCAGATGATAACAAACAAGTCCTCCAAAAAGAGCTATTACTTTAATAGCACAGGACAGCTTGCAACAGGAAAAACAAAGATCGGCAAAAAATACTATTTCTTTGCAACATCAGATGCCAATGCGCACAGAGGCTGGATGTACAAGAGTACATTGATCCGTTACCAGAATAAGTGGTATTATGCAGGCGGCAACGGTGTTCTGAAAAAGTCAGGCTGGCAGAAGGTAGGTAAATACTGGTACTATCTGCAGAACTATACCGTTGTGACAAATAAATCCATGAAGCGTGGTTCCGTAAATGGTTATCTGGACAGCCAGGGACGTTTTTCCACCGGCTGGGTGATCGTCAGCGATTACTATGATCAGGTCAAATATATCGATCCGGACAGCGGTTCCAAGTATCTGACCAATACAAGCAGATGGATCGATGGAAAACTGTATTACTTTGATAAGGATGGTTACCGCCGCAATGATGTTTCCAGTATTTACGGAGGACCATATTACCTGGAGGTTGATAAGACCAACGGTGTTATGACTGTATACACAAATAGTAGCAAGACGATTCCTGTTAAGACAATCCGTGTTTCTGTAGGTCTCTCCGGAACACCTACATGGGATGGTACATACAGACTGACCCGCAGTCTGAGATGGCAGCCACTGATGGGACCGTCCTGGGGACAGTATGGAACACATGTTGACGGATGCGGACAGGGAGGAATCTTTATCCATTCCGTAGCCGGATCGACCAGGAGTGTTTATAATCTTCCGGCAGGCGAGTACCTGAAGCTTGGTCAGCCTGCATCTCACGGATGTATCCGTACCTGTGTGGCTGATGCGAAGTGGGTATTTGAGAACTGTAACGGTTCTACGATCCACATTTACAGCAGCGGAAATTACGTTAACAATGAATCCTTCAAGGGACCGTTAGGCCGCAGACCGCTGGCAACCTTCCGTGGAGCCGGAAACTTTGATCCTACAGACCCGGAAGTTCCGTGATCTTTACCGAACAGTACCAGAAAGAAATATATAGAATAACTGAAGACCGATGTTCAGCTGTATGAAGCTGACATCGGTCTTTTTCCATATATGGCTTTACTTTCCATTTTTTCATATGTATAATAAAAGTCATGCACAAATAAACAACATAATTTATGGAAGGAAACTAAAATGAAAAACTGGAAGAAATGGCTGGTGGCAGGCTGTATGGCAGCACTGCTGGGAATAGGAACAATGGGAACTACAGCGATGGCCATGGGCGGCGGAGGCGTAGACCGAAGCGAGGCAGTTGCTGAGGAAGAAAAGGTCCCCAGCGGGAAGGCAACACAGAATTCCAGGGTAAGTTCAAAGGCCTGGAAGAAGATCAACGGTGTCTGCTATAACGGAAGCGGCCAGAAGCTGGAAGGTGCTGTCACACGTGGAATCGATGTTTCTGAGTGGCAGGATACCATCAACTGGAGCCAGGTCAAAAAATCTAATGTAGATTTTGCTTTTGTCAGGATCTCCTATGGTCTGAATCATCTGGATAAGACATATGATTACAACATGAAACAGGCAGAGAAGGCAGGAGTTCCGACAGGAACCTATGTGTACAGCCTTGCGCTGAACACACAGCAGGCACTGAAGGAAGCGCAGCTTGCTATCCGTAAAATGGATGGATATAAAGTATCCTATCCGGTGGTTTATGACATTGAATATGATCAGATGCGCAATCTTTCCGCATCACAGATCGCAGATCTGGCAAAGACCTTCTGCAATGAGGTAAAAAAAGCCGGATATCATCCAATGATCTACTGCAATACAGACTGGTATGACAACAAGCTTGACTGGAGCAAGATGACAGGTTATGATGTATGGCTTGCGCGGTATGGTGATACGATTCCGGCTCCTGACAAGAAAAAGTACAAATATACCATCTGGCAGTCCACCGATGGTGACGGTGGCGGATATCTGAATACCACCAAGGGTCTGGTTGCGGGAATCCCGTCTTATTCTACTGTAGATATTGACTTCGGTTATGTTGATTATACCAAGATCATCACATCCAGATGGCATGCACAGACCGGATACAAGGCATCCACCAGACCGGATACCAGCAACTATAAAGGAAAAACCGGCTGGGCAACAGAGAACGGAAAGAAATTTTATTATGTCAATGGTGTCAAAAAATACGGCTGGGTTCAGGTGAAAAATAAGAAATATTATATCCATAAGACCGCAGGAATGTGCCGTTCAAAGCTGATCAGGGATTCCAAGAATATTTCCAGATATGTAGACAAAAATGGAGTCCTTGTGAAAAATACTTGGATCACCTATAAGGAGAAAAAATATTATTTTGACAAAAACGGACATGCATTAAAAGGCATGAAAAAGGTTGGAAAGAACTATTATTATTTTCAGGCCAAATACGGATACATGATGAGACATGTGCGGTACATGAACAGCAGGAATGATGTATATTATTTTGGCGGTGACGGCGTTATGGTCAAAAAGGTATTCTATACATGGAGCGGAAACAATGAAAGCCATACCTATTATTTTGGCTCCAATGGAAAGATGCAGAGAGGCTGGCTCAAACTGGACGGAAAGAGATATTATTTTGATCCGGAAACAGGAATCATGTACAAAAACTGTACTATTGAGAAAAACGGAAAGAGCTATACATTCGATGAAGATGGTGTATACACAACTGTATCCGCAGCAAATAAGAAAAAATAAAAAAATGCCGGCAGCGAACATAAAGCTGCCGGCATTTTTATGATCATAAGGTATAAACAAGGATTCCCAGGATGATGATCAGATTTCCGATGATCTTTCCGCGGGAAATCTTTTCTTTCAGGATCCGCCAGGAAAACAGCAGGACAAAAACATAGGCGGCAGTATCAATCACCGGTCCGAATTTCATATCCACTTTGGTGTAGCACCAGGTATTCAGGAGCAACACTCCAAAAAAGATACCATAGGCCAGGATCACCCTCCAGTTCAGATATTCCCGGAGGGGATTTTTGTATTCCATATTGGCACTCTGCTTCAGAAGTACCTGGGAAATTGCCGAAAAAAAGGTTCCGGCCAGCATGATCAGCATAAATGTTCTATTCATATCTCTGCACCATCCAGACTCCG
>ERZ1673704.1158-NODE-1158-length-11810-cov-4.756444_pt1 | contig 11810 bp, 13 predicted proteins | sample MGYA00580234_ERZ1673704 | MGnify/ENA primary metagenome ERZ1673704 (study PRJEB41218, sample SAMN15661757) | gut metagenome | host: Homo sapiens | place: Canada: London | collected 2015-08-20/2019-03-30 | study: EMG produced TPA metagenomics assembly of...
AATGGGCGTCCTGGATCTGGGTTATTTATTTAAAGATTACAGTCAGGTAGGGAAAGCGCTGGACGGCAGCGCCGGGGAAAAACTCTCCGCCTTAATGATGGATAAAGCCAACGTGATGGTGCTCGGCTACGGCTTTAACCTCGGCGCTCGCAATATTTATACCAAAAAGGTAATTGAAAAGCCGGAGGATTTAAAGAACCTGAAAATTCGCGTGCTGCCGGTGCCTAATTTCATTGCCACGTTAAACCATATGGGGGCGGTGGCGATCCCGATGCCGGGCGGTGAAGTCTATTCCAGCCTGCAAATGGGCGTTATTGACGGCGTAGAGCACGATGCCCCGACGATTTATGCGAGCAAATATTATGAAATCATCAAAAACGGCACCCTGACTCGCCACAGCTACAACCCGCTGATGATTGCGATGAATAAAAAGAGTTTCGAACAAATCCCGCCGGAGCTGCGTGCGGACGTGCTGGCGGCGGCGAAAGAGGCGACGGACTATGAACGCATGCAAGCGGGTAAAAAAGAACAGGAAGCAATAAAGAACCTTGAAGCAAAAGGGGTGACGTTCCGCGAAACCGATCGCCAGTTCTTCTATCAGCAGGTGCAGCCCGTGTGGCAGTCGTTCCTCAAGCAATATCCGGATATGAAGCCCATCGTTGATGAAATTACCGCGGCGGCAAAAGACCCGTCATGATCGGCGCCGCTTAACCCGCCCGTGCCACGGCGGGGTTAAGCGGTGAGATTGGCAATCTTGTGGAGAAGATTCAACATGGCTGATATCTCTATTAAAGCAAAGGACGGGTGCGTTGCCCTTGCGCTATTGGGCAAACTGAGCCGCTTTTTAACCACCTTAACCGCCTGGGCCGGAGCGCTGGTGCTGTTTATCAACGTGCTGGTGGTGTTTGCATCCGTCATCTGGCGCTATGCGCTGCACTCGCCCATTCATTGGGCCGAAGAGGTGGCTCGCGCGCTGATGATTGCGCTGGTGTTTTTCGGCGTGGCCACCTCGACGGCGAAAGGGGGTCATATTGGCGTCGATCTGTTCCTGCGTTTCCTGCCTGAACGGGTTCGACCCTATGTCGTTCATGCCAGCCGCTGGATCCTGTTTCTGGTCTCGGTTGGGCTCGTCGTTTCCAGCTACGACCTGGTGCAGGCCGCGCGATTGCAAACCACGGAGACCGGTTTACCGCAGACAATCTACGTCATTCCGGTGCTGATTGGTTCGCTGGTTATGATGGTGGCGGCGCTGGAGCTGGCCTTGCGAGAACGTGTTCGGGTTGTGCTGTTCAGCGGCCTTGGCATTGTGGTTCTGGCCGCCATTGGCTATATGAAACTTTCGCTCATGGCCGATCCCGCCAGCGCTGCTGCCGGGCTAATGCTGATCTGCTTTGTGCTCGGTATTCTCGCCGGCGTACCGATTGCGTTTACCCTTGGTCTGTCGGCGATGGTGTTCTTTATCTGCGATCCGTCATTACCGTTTGTCTTTTTCTCCCAGCAGGTCGCGGCGGGGGTAGATCACTTCGTGCTGTTGGCTATTCCGTTCTTCCTGCTTGCCGGTGCCGCCATGGAGATCAACGGGATGTCAACGCGGCTCGTTGAACTTATCGTGCGTGGCATGGGGCGCTTTCGCGGCGGCCTCAATATGACTACCGTACTGTCGATGGCCTTTTTCTCCGGGATCTCCGGCTCCAAGCTGGCAGATGTTGCGGCGGTTGGCGGCGTGCTGATGCCGGCGGTGCGTCGGGCTAAACAGGATGGCGAAGAGGCCGCCGGGGTGTTTGCCGCCTCGGCCGTGATGGCCGAAACAATCCCACCTTGCGTGAATCTGATTGTTATGGGTTTTGTCGCGAACATCTCGATTGGCGCGCTGTTTATTGCAGGCCTGGTGCCCGCCGTCTGCCTGCTGGTACTGCTGATGATTGCCGCCAACCGGTTTGGCGGCAAAATCAACGTTAGCGAAGCGTATCCGGTATTACGGCCGCGCACGCAGCTCTACCTTGGTGCCGCCGTTGGGCTGGTGATGATCTTTATGATTGGCCGCGGCGTCATGATGGGGATCGCCACCTCGACAGAAATATCCGCTTTTGCAGTGATTTACGCCATCGTCGTCGGTCGCCTTGCATTTCGTGAACTGACGTTCAAAGCGACGGTAAAAATGTTTATCGATATCGCCGCCATGTCCGGAGTGCTGCTGTTTATCGTCGCCTGCGCCACCAGCCTTTCTTATGCGCTGACGATACAGATGATCCCGCAGCAAATAGCGGAATTACTGGTCAGCATTGGGGTTGAGCAGGGAGCCTGGCTGTTTCTGCTATTAACCATCGTTATTCTGGTTATTTTTGGCGCCGTTCTGGAAGGGGCTCCGGCGCTGATTATCTTTGCGCCGATTCTGGTACCGATCGCCGTTCAGCTTGGTTTCAGCCCGCTGCATTTCGGCATCATTATGATTATGGCAATGGGTTTTGGTCTCTTTTCACCGCCTATCGGACTCGGTCTTTATACCACTTGCGCCATTTGCGGCGTGGAGATGAAACACGTTATTCGGCCCATGGCAAAATATCTGGCGGTAGTCTTCGTCGGGATTATTATCGTGGCTATGGTCCCACCATTAACAACATGGTTGCCGGGGCTCGCTGGTTATTAATTTTGAATCCAGTCGTCAACCGCATTCCGTTATTTAAACACGGTTAAAAGAGGCGTCCTGTCAATATCGGCAGGGCGCAAGGTCAACAGGTATCGCTCAGGTTCTGATATTTAACACGCCTGCAGGTGGGGATAACAACGTCCTGAATCTCTCGCTGATAAATATTATGCGCCGATGGCGGATTTATTCTGAAACAGGAGTATGCAATGGGGTCATTAACGGGAAAGAAAGTTTTTATTACTGGCGCTGAGCAAGGTATTGGTAAAGAGACTGCGAGAAAATTAATTGAGGCCGGATGTGATATCTATATTCACTATTTCAGCGGTGAAGAAGGCCCCAGAGAATTAATCGCGATTGCCCAACAGCGGGGAGGCAAGGCCGCCTGCGGCTATGCGGATTTGACCAACGAGGCGGATGCGGCGCGCTGCGTTGCCGAGGGGGCAGCGTTCTTAGGTGGCATCGATATTCTGGTGAATAACGTCGGGGGAATTATTGCCCGCAAATGGCTCGGTGAAATTGACCCGCAGTTCTGGCGTACCGTCATTGATGTCAATATGACGACCATGCTCAATGTGACTCAATCGGCGCTGCCGTGGTTAAAAGAGGCGACTGACGGCGCGAGTATCGTCAATCTCGCCTCGTTAGCCGGACGCTCCGGCGGGCACTCCGGATCGCTGGTCTATTCGATGACTAAAGGCGCGGTGCTGACGTGGACCCGCTCCCTTGCCGCAGAGCTTGGCGAGTTTGGTATTCGGGTGAATGCGGTGGCGCCAGGGCTGATTCTGGGGACACGTTTTCATAACCAGCATACCACTCAGGCCTCGGCCGATCGGACTATCGAAGATATTCCGCTGGGAAGAGCCGGTACGCCTGAAGATATCGCACGCGCGATCTGCTTCCTTGCCTCGGAATACGATGGCTTTATCTCCGGGGCGACTCTGGATATTAACGGCGGTATTTATCGGGCATAAATCTCAGGGCGGGTTATATCCCGCCCATATTAAGAGAACGTAGTCATGATCAAAACAGAAATTATTCATCCGGATTTGCTCCAGGCGTTGGCCCAGTGTGGCCATAAAGCCAATATTCTTATCGCCGATGCTAATTATTCATTTTTAACCAACTCATCTCCGCGGGCGCGGATTATTTATCTCAATTTTTCCCCGGGTTTGATTAGCAGCGTGGTCATCCTGCAAAAAATGCTCGGCTACATCAATATTGAAAAAGCGGTGCTGATGTCCTGCCCGGATGATTTTGATAATACGATTGCGCGTGAATATCGCACTCTGCTTGCTGAGTCGACCGCAGTGGAATATGTGACCCGGGAGGCCTTTTACGCGCTGGCGAAATCGTCGGATACCCTGCTGGTTGTCGCCTCTGGCGAGACCCGCCGCTTTGCCAATATTCTGCTCACCGTCGGCCCAACGCTACTGTGACGCGGGAGAAGGGCAACGTGTTCTTCTCCCGTCACAGGCACAAACACAGCGGCGCGAGAGTCAGACCTCGGGCGCATCGCGTACCGACTGACGGCACACCAGGGAAGGCGTAAACAAAAACTCCTGCGGCGGGAGGGAGGGGTTGTCCGTCCGCTCAATCAGGCGTTGTACCATGACCTCCGCCATATCACTCAGCGGAGGCATCACCGAACTTAATCTGGGATAAACCAGCCCGGAGAGCGGGATGTTATCGATGCCGATGATGGAGATCTCTCCCGGCACGCTAATCCCGGCTTCGTGCAGGCCGGCCATCAGCCCAATGCCGAGCGCGTCATTAATTGCCACAATACCGTCAGGACGGCGCGACTGGCGGCAGATTTTTTGCGCCAGCGATCGGCCCAGTTCGGTCATTTCCGCATCACCGTACGCCGCTTGCGTCTTCTCCTCGACAATCATGCCCTCACGAAATAGCCCGTGGCGTTGCACCGCGCTGAGAAAGCCTTCGATTTTATGGGCGCGGCTCGGGATCATACCGGCGACGGTGGCGAAGGTCAGGTGTCGGCACCCGCGCGCAATCAGATGCTCTGTGGCTAAACGTCCGGCTTCGACGTTATCCATGGATACGCTGTCGAGCGCCAGACCGCCGGAACCGGCGCTGGCCGGCATACGACTGTCGTAGTTGACCATGATCATGCCCTGAGAGGCGGCACGCACAAAATGCGGTTTTTCAATATCACCGGCGGCGACAATAATGCCGCGCACGCCGTGGGCAAACATATCTTCCAGAAAGGCTTCTTCTTCTTCAATCTGACGGTAGGTGTTACCAATCAGCACGCGATAAAAGCGCTTTTTTGCCGCCAGATCCACTTCACGGACCAGCGAGGCGAAGCTGGGGTTGACGATGGACGGAACCAGCAGGCCGATCATTTTGGCCTGGCCCGTTTTCAGCTGCTGGGCGACGCGATTAGGAAAGTAATTGAGCGTTTGCATGCTTTGCTGGATACGCGCCAGCGTCTCTTCGCGCATCTGGTCGGTACGGCCATTGAGCACGTTGGATACGGTGCTGACGGACACGCCAGCATGCTTTGCGACATCGCGAATGTTTGCCATACATCTCCTTTGCAGCGGTGGGCGAGGCGCGGACGAGAGCGATTCTCCGCGCCGCTTTATACGGGGTCGACAAGCCTGATCCTGCATCGTTTTCTGATGAGGATCATCAACAATAACGGTTTAGTGTAACGTTACAGCTGGTGCTGTCAATGCGCTTGCAAACGGCAAGTGATGTCAGCCACGCGACTGCGCCCCAGGCTGCGGGAAACCGCAGGCCCTTTATTTAACCCGGTCCGACACACCGTCGGGGATGTTTCCCGTCGGCATAGCCATCCATGCAGACAGTGAGGAGGTGCGAAAGGAGACAAACGAGAACGGGTGGCGTCTCGTGGTCATCGTGAGGCCTCCTGACCTGCGATGGTAAAATAATGACCCATTGATATTAAAAGATTTATTGCTGGCGATAATGCATTACGCTGTATACGGCAGCGCGTTAAGCGCGACGTTAACTGCCGCTAACAATCGCGCTTCTGAGACACCGTCGCGCGCCTGAACGGAAAGACCATGCAAAAAGACGGCGAAATAGTCTCCCAGACTGTCGGCATCGGTTGTATCCGGTAGCTCGCCGTTATCCACCGCCTGTCTCAGTCGGTCGATGATCTGTTGCGTGCGTTGCAGGCGGTGCTCGGCCAGCCAGGTTTTGATCTCATCATTTTCCGCGCTGACACTCGCGGCAGAGGCGACGACCATACATCCTCGCGGTAATTCCGCCTGGCTGTACAGGCGCACGGCGTCGACAAGCATCTTTTTGATCGCCTCCTGCACGTTGTTCTCAGCGGCGAAGGCCCGATCTGCAAACCCGCCTTCCTGGCTTTCATAATGGGCGATGGCCTGTCGGAACAACTGTTCTTTTGAACCGAACGCTTTGTAAATGCGCGCGGAAGCGATGCCAAGTTCTGCCACTAAATCCGACATTGACGTACCTTCATATCCCTGTCGCCAGAAGAGATTGCGCGCCTTCAAAAGCGCATGTTCGCGATCAAATTCGCGCGGTCTGCCTGCCATTGTGCTGCTCCATTTTGCCTGCCGTTCAGTCACACAGGATCGCTTAATCCTGCGCTATTACCAAAGAATTTATAAATTTTTCTTGTGGTTCTCCGATTTTACTCCTATTGTTTGTCAATCGACAAACAATAGGAGTTTACGATGAAAACCATCAAAGGCCCAAGCCTGCATCTCGCCCAATTCAGTGATGGGATAGCCCCGTTCAACAGCTTGCCTGCGATTGCCCGATGGGCGTCGGAAACCGGCTTCAAAGCATTGCAAATTCCGGCATGGGATCGGCGTCTGTTTGATGTAGCCACCGCGGCGGAGAGCCAGACCTACTGCGATGACCTCACCGGAATGCTGGCGGAACATGGCCTGGTCGTCAGTGAACTGACCAGCCATATTTTCGGCCAGCTGATGGCGGTACATCCGGCTTACGACGCCATGTGCGACAGTTTTGCGCCGTCGGCACTGCATGGTGATCCGCAGGCGCGCGGTGAATGGGCGCGGCAGCAGCTGCTGTTGGCCGTCAAAGCCTCAGCACGGCTTGGTCTCAGCGAGCTGGGCACGTTCTCCGGCTCGCTGGCCTGGCCCTATCTGTTTCCGTTCCCGCAGCGTCCGGCAGGGTTAATCGAAGCGGCTTTCGACGAGTTGGCCAGACGTTGGCTGCCGGTACTCAATGCCTGCGATGAGCAGGGCATTAACCTGTGTTATGAAATCCACCCGTGCGAAGATCTGCATGATGGGGTGACGTTCGAAATGTTTCATCAGCGGGTAGGGGAACACCCTCGCTGTCAGGTACTTTTCGATCCCAGCCACATGGTGCTTCAGCAGCTTAACTATCTGGAGTTTATTGATATTTATAAAGATGTTATTGGCATGTTTCACGCCAAGGATGCCGAGTTTAATCCCACCGGTCGCCAGGGCATCTATGGTGGCTATCAATCGTGGATTGACCGTGCAGGCCGTTTTCGCTCGTTGGGGGATGGTCAGGTTGATTTTAATGGCATCTTCTCGAAGCTGGCACAATATGACTATTCCGGCTGGGCTACCCTGGAGTGGGAATGTTGCCTGAAACACCCGCAGGACGGCGCCCGGGAAGGTGCTGCTTTCATCCGCGACCACCTCATTAACGTCACTGATAAAGTGTTCGACGATTTCGCCGGCGCACAGGTTAATCCTCATCAGATCAATACATTACTCGGCATTCGCTAAGCCGTAATATCACAGGGAGTCCCCCATGAAACAGCCATATGACGAGATCCTGGAACAGGATCCCGGGACGCAACACGTCTATACGAAGGTAAACGGACAACGCATCCACTGCGTTGTCGCAGGGAAAGGGCAGCCAGTCCTGCTGATCCCCGGATGGCCGCAGACCTGGTATACCTGGCGCCATGTTATGCGTGCGCTGGCCGCGGCTGGTTTTCAGGCGATAGCCGTAGACCCGCCCGGCATCGGCGATTCGGACAAACCGCGCGACGGTTACGACACCGGAAGTATCGCCGTGATGTTGCATACGATGATGACGCAACTGGGACATTCGCGTTACCGTCTGGTGGGGCACGATGTCGGCATGTGGATTGGCTACGCTATGGCGAGCGATTTTCCGCAGGCCGTCGAGCGCCTGGTGCTGACAGAAGCGGTGATCCCTGGTCTTGCTCCGCCACCGCCGATTTTTGTCGCGCCGGAGGAGAACATTTTTCTGTGGCACTTCATGTTCAATCAGTTGACTGATTTACCTGAAACCTTGACCTACGGGCGTGAATCACAGTATCTCAACTATATTTTCAACCGCTGGTCCCATCGCCGCGATCAGGTCGCCGCAGAGGTTTACATTGCCGCTTATTCGACTCCGGGTGGATTGCGAGCGGGCTTTGAGTACTATCGGGCGATCCCGGAAACCATTCGACAGAATCAATTACGCGCGCAAACGCCATTAACCATGCCGGTACTAACAATCGGTGCGGAGCACGCGACGGGCGATGCGCCGCTGGCCACCTTACGAGGCAACGCGCATGATTTGCGCGGCGAGACGGTGGCCGACTGCGGACATTTTATTACCGAAGAGTGCCATGAGGTTTTTATCGCGCTGATTGTGCCATTTCTGTCAGAGGGGACCTGTTATGCCGCTTGATAAGCGTATTGCCGAGTTTTTGGCCTCTTTGGCGGGAACACCGGCGCCCGTGTCGCTGACCGATATGAGAATGGCGACAGAAACGGGTTTGCGCCAGCTGCAGGGCAAAGGGGAAATGAGCGGAGGTATTAAGGATTATATCGTTGTCGCTGATGACGGCCATCGCATTATGCTTCGCGCCTATAAGCCCGTAGAGGCAAATGACGGGAGCGCCCGGCCAGCAATGCTGTTTGCCCACGGCGGCGGTTGGTGTCTGGGGTCTCTGGCGCTGTACGATCAACCTTGCCAGGCATTGGCTAACGCGACGGGCCGGATAATTCTGTCGGTTGATTACCGGCTGGCGCCAGAATATCCGTTTCCTCGCCCCCTGGAAGATGTCTATCAGGCACTATGCTGGGTTTACGAGCAGGCGCATCGTCTGGGTATAGATGCCAGTCGGTTAGCGGTGGGCGGCGATAGCGCTGGAGGAAATATGGCTGCGGCTACGGCATTGTTGGCTCGGGACCGCGGGGGGCCTCATATCGAGCATCAGCTGTTGTTGTATCCAGCGTTAAGTCGCGATATGGCGACGGAGAGCTACCGGGAGTTTGCCGAAGGCTACTTTTTAACGCGAGATGCGATGGCGTTTTGCTGGGACAACTATCTTGGCCTGCGTCGTCATCCCTACGCCGAACCGCTGCATGCCGCTTCACTCAGCGGCTTACCTCCGGCCACCATTTTGAGCTGCGAATATGATCCGTTACGCGATGAGGCTGAAGATTATGCGCAACGGCTTCAGAAAGCTGGCGTTAAGGTGCGCAGCGAGCGATTGCAGGGGATGGTCCATGCCTGTATCCATATGTCAGGTCTGACCCCGGCGACAGGCCAGCTATTCGAGCTCGCCCGCGGTTAACGGAAGGCGTGCAGCCAAAAAAGCACATTGCAACGGCGCGGCCGGTGGTTTACAGCCGCGATAATCATCCGCTCAGGCATTTTTGCCCTCCCGATTTTCAGCTCGCATTAGCTGTAATTAGTGCCGGTTCAACCCCACAATGCCTGCAAATGGACCGGCATTTTCCGCCCCGACATGCATCGCAATTTTACTTAACATGTTGAGCCGCACTGACGGTTTAACCTCAGCGACTGGCTGCGCCTGCATACGGGAAAATAGCGTTGGAAATGTCTCTATGATGGCGGAGGCATCTGGTGCCGGCATTTGGCTGTCTTTTCAACAGTATTTCGAACTTACGCGCGTAATGACAACGAAACTGCCGGCTCTTGCTGCCATTAGGTTCGACAAGCAAAGATAGCCCCTGCCGGTAGTCGGAAGACGTTCAACACCGACGATAATGATAAGTAAAGGGACCGTTGCGGCCCCTGTGGTGTTATGCGGTTGGGCGCTCGTTCCAGGCGTCTGTATACTGGATATTACCGTCATGAATCTTCCAGGTGATCTTTTCGTACTGCATAGCCACCGATTCCATGTGATTCATTTTGTCATTGGCGGCAAGTTTGCAGTTAGGTACACCGCAGTTCACGCCTGTGATCTTCACGTTTTCCATCAGGACGGAGTAATAAGCTACCTCTTGCCCTGAGTTGTTGATGTGGTAGAAACGAATCTCCGCGCTTTTCAGCGTCTGACCCGTTGCAGCAGCCTTATAAAGATAAGGTGTAGAGCTATCAACTTCTTTTTCAATCATCATCGATGAATGCTGGCGTGTGCCAGTAATTTTACCGTTGGCATTGTCTACAGGTAAGTTAATACCGTGGCTCAGTCCGATAATCTCAATACTGCCGTCACGATCCTGAACATCTACAGATCCTTTAATGTCTGCGCCGCCATCATCTTTAAGCCACATATACGGAGGAATTGGCATTTCATTTGCTCCTTATTTTTCTGATTAACTTCATCGTTATGAGATAAATTGCTGTTGCTGCTGTGATCTCAGTAATGAATGCAATATAGAAAAACACATCTTCTATATTCTCGACTCCTGCGTCGTCGTCGCCATAAAACAGGTGTACAACCCAATAGCCAAAGTCATGGTTAACCCATAAGTACGGATCGCCTAAGGTGCGCCCAATAACAAGCAGGATTAACAGAAAGTAGGCAACCCTGGCTAATCTACGGGCAAGTGTTCGAGCCATTCGCTACTACCTCAATCGTGCCGTATGAGTCTAAATTTTTTCCCGGTACTTTCTCTTTCATTGTTCGTAAAAGAGCGCCACGCAGTCTGTTGAAGTCGGATTGGTGAGCAAGGGTTATGCAGCCGTCAGAAACCTGGCCCGGATGGAGTCTAAAGCTACCTCTGGAAATACCCTTGTAAAATGTGGTGTCGTCAACCATATCGTCAGCCCGATACAGGGCGAACCATTCAGAATGATCAACGTGATACATGAAGGTGCTTTTAAATAAGTCGATACCCCACGCCCTAATCTGGTTTAGCTTGCTCCCGGTTGGCCTGTCTACGATGTAATACTTTCCCGGAGGTAGTGGACCATCATTGATTATCATCCCACACGCGCCTTTGTTCTTATAAAGACCATTGCCAGAAAAGGCCATGAACACGCCGATACCGTCAAAAGTAAGCGGTACGTAATCAGCCCCGCTTAGTATTAACTTTCCATGTAGAGCCATATTAACCCTTTATTTTACATAGGTATTGATCGTTAATCGTACAGCTACGCAATCAGACAGGGGAAAGTTTTCTTCCGGGAAAGTTCTGATTTTAGACAATAGAAGCCATTTAGCGCCGTGTTGGGCATGCCAACATTAAGCGCCGAAGGTTCATCAACATGTGTCTTGCCAGTTAACTGCTCTCTTATCGAGTACCGATCTTTTATGGCTCGGTGGACGGCCCGGCAGAGCCAGACCCTTTCCCGGACTGGTTAGGATTCCCAACATTTGCTCGTTTATCCGTGGCGTGTCATCACGACAGGCTGTAACGGGACACCGGGCTAAATGTGGAACGGTTTAAAAGTTGTGGGATTGTTTCGGGATGCGGGCAGCGTCATCAGCTTCGAATTGATAGAGGTTCGTAGAGACTGTTCCCGCTTTGTACCTGTTCGAGATTTACAACTACAGGCCGCCAGGCGCTCTAACATCTCTGAGTAGTCACCGTTAACCATAGCGGCAACTGTTGGTCATAGAATCCCTAAAAAAAGATCGTAAGTTGAGACCAGAGGTCTCCGCAAATGATTGTTTTTAATGTATTTTATCGTGTGAGTGCCGATAATAGGAGTCGAACCTACGACCTTCGCATTACGAATGCGCTGCTCTACCAACTGAGCTATATCGGCCCTGAAGAGGACGCGTCCACGAACGTGAATCACGGGGTAAAAGGTTAAAACTAAGTGGAGGGGGCGTCAATGCCCTCTTGTATCGAATGGCTATTTTTCCAGCATCTGCACGGTATTACACATCAAATTGTCCACTTCTACGACGATCATTGACCTGAATTGCTCAGGGGATGGGCGCGAGCTGCTCTTTAGCGACACGTTTCAAAACGCCATT
>ERZ1673704.1159-NODE-1159-length-11793-cov-18.499915_pt1 | contig 11793 bp, 13 predicted proteins | sample MGYA00580234_ERZ1673704 | MGnify/ENA primary metagenome ERZ1673704 (study PRJEB41218, sample SAMN15661757) | gut metagenome | host: Homo sapiens | place: Canada: London | collected 2015-08-20/2019-03-30 | study: EMG produced TPA metagenomics assembly of...
AAAGGCCGTGAACGAGGCCGCAAGTATGCCCAAAATAAAAAGCTGGCTCAACAGGAGTCTGCTGATACAGTCCCCATTCAATTTGAACCATCTGAAGAAATGAAAGGAGAATCCGCATGAACGAACTGAAGAAATCCATCCATGACAACGCTAACGGTCTGGACTACACCCTTGTCAACGACCACTATCTGCCGAACCTGACTGCAGCAGCCCCGGCAGAGCACCCCACCGGGCGGTGGGGCCGCTTACATAAGAGGTACCTGAAGGAGCAGCATCCCATCCGGTACAATCAACTGCTCCTGTCCGGTGAGTTGGCCAGCTACCTTGCCAGTCTGGACAAACAGGCAAACGAACAGCTTGCCCTCATCATCCGTCAGATGCAGGATGCAGAGGGCGTGACCGAAGCCCTGAAAGCTGCCGATCAACTGGAATGGGTGCGCCGGATGAACAGCATCCGCAACCGTGCCGAAGAGATCATCAAGACTGAGCTGATTTTTGTCTGATACAATGTCGCATTTCTGACCGCCCTGCACAACGCACGGCGGTCTTTTTTGTTACATCGGGTCTGCACAGGGCAGGCCCTTTTTTAATACGGAGGAACAAGCCTATGAAACTGACGTTTGAAGAAAAGAAGCTGCTCTACACCTATGGCTGCGCCGATCTGGAGTTGACCCGCAAGCGGCTGTGCGGAGTTGCCGGGCTGACGGTTGACCCCGACCAGAACAAGCTGGTGCTTGACTTCTGCCGGAAGCTGGAGGACGAAACGCTGGCAGACTGGTACGACCAGATGTTCTACTTCGTCCGTTCCGAGATGGAGCATTACACCATGATGCAGAAAATGTCACGGGACATCGAGAAGGACGAGGACTGGGGCCCGACCATCTTTGACGAATCCGAGGAGGAAGAACTGATTGACGATGTTTAAGCTGGAAACCATGATCTACGCCAGCGAGGACGGAACGAGCAGCGTATTTACGCTGAATCCCACCTTGCAGAAGCAGCTTGATGCCCTTGCAACGCAGCACCCGGAGGTGTGCCAGCGGAAGGCAAGGGGCGAAGCTGGCGGGGCAACGTATCAAGTTAGGGGCGCTGCACTGGCTATCCAGCCTGTGCGGGTCTCCTGAAAGCGATAAACGATCTGCTATGGTAGAATAAAGAGCAACGGGCAAAGCGTCAGGAGGGATGCTTTGCCCGTTTTACATAGAACGATGAAATTCACTTTTAGCAGAGGGAGCGATTTATTGGGGAATTTATATGGCTATATCCGGGTCAGCACCCGTGACCAGAACGAGGACCGGCAGTTGATTGCATTGCGTGAACTGAAGATCCCGGAGAAAAACATTTTTATGGATAAGCAGTCCGGCAAGGACTTCAACCGTCCGCAATATAAGCGGTTGGTGCGGAAATTGAAAAAAGACGATCTGCTCTATATCAAGAGCATCGACCGTCTTGGACGAAACTACGCTGAAATTTTAGAACAGTGGCGGCTGCTCACACAAACAAAAGGCGCTGACATCGTGGTGCTGGATATGCCGCTGCTGGATACCCGGCGCGGCAAAGACCTGATGGGCACTTTCCTGAGTGACATCGTGCTGCAGGTGCTCTCCTTTGTGGCGGAGAACGAGCGCACCAACATCCGGCAGCGGCAGGCAGAGGGCATTGCAGCGGCAAAGGCTCGCGGTGTGAAGTTTGGCCGACCGCCCCGGCCGCTTCCAGACAACTTCTATGAGGTGCATAAAGCATGGAGAGATAAGAAATTGACCCTTAAAGAAGCTGCGGAAACCTGCGATTTACCCGTAGGTACGTTCTATGGGAAATCTATCCAATTTGAAAAGTCCACCTAAGCAAACTCCTTGCAAAATTTTGAAAGGTGTACTTTTCAAAATTTTGCAAAGCTCACTCTTTATAAGGCATTATGCCACAAATCTCGCTTTAATTCAAGAGAAATTGGAAGTTTCAACGAAAATATATCATCGTTTTAAAAAGTACACCTTTTAAATTCAAAGAACACTTCGAAGCAACCGCTAACCCAAAAGTGAGTATGCTATTTTCAGCTATAATATTAAGTTCCACTACTGTAATTATAGGATGTCTTGTCGTGTTAATTACCGAATCTTTGTACAACTTGCTCTACAACCTTCCATCCGCTCCACCTGAAATGGGTGGCTTGCTTGGGCAATCAAAAAACACAATTAATACCATTTTTGTCGATTCAGGAAAAATATCTTTTAGGAAATCTTGCCAGTATGTTCCCAATGAATTGCTTTTGAATCAAACAATATCGGACTGGGACGCTCAAGGAATTATTTTTAAAGGAATATTTCACACCCATAAAGAGGGGCACGGATGTCAATGCTTGTCATCTGCGGATATTGTCTATATTCGATCAATTATGAATGCTTATGTGAAAAAGTTGTATTTTCCGATTGTTATTCCTCATACTGGAGTTTTCCCTTATCTCGCAGTTTATGATCAATTATCCGGACTTTCTATTACGCCCGAAGAATTGAATCTGACACTTTAATACAATAAAAAGGAGAAAAACATTATGGACAAAAACAATATAACCTCTGTGAAAATTCCTGCGGGTGCCTTTTGCGGACACAACTGTTCTGACGGATGTATCTATTGGAACCCTTATGACCGTGATAGTAATGGCCGCCAGTACTGTTCGCATTATGATGCTTACTACTATCCGAGAGAGCGCCAAGGATGTCTTAGTTATGAAGACTAATTGCTTCGATTGCACGGAGGGCGTACCCCATGATGTGGCATTTCTATGAGATTCCGTACATTCCCGATTTAGAGCTAGTTAAATATCAATCTCTTGGTGAACAAGGTATAGATGGTATTCTTGAGCGACATAATCGTTTTTTACGTCAATGGCAAAGGAATACTGTTCTAATCCATACAACCCTACATTTTTTCCTTAGCTATACTCATGAACGTCCAAAAGGGAGTCGTCTGCAAATTTTCTTGGCATTTTCTTCCGATCAGACTGTAAACTTTGAATCAATAGATGCGCTTATGCAAGCAAGTCCTTTAGCTGACTACTATAAGATTGCTCCTATTGAAGATGTTCCTGTTTGCTTGCGGAAATCATTTACAAATATTCTTCTAGTCAAAAAACAAGAACAAACACGTCTTTCCACAGGAGATACGCTATTTACAGTCGAAGGCTGGAAATCCAATCCCAAGTCACGTCTTTATGAAATGGAAAAAACCGCAGAGGCTCTTAATGAGGATATGGTTTATCATATTTCAATCTATGGAAGTGACACCTATAAAACTGCACAGCAGGCCTTACAAAAGCCTATCGCAATTCTACGTGAGAAAGCATTGGGCCGTAGTGGGCAAATCACCCTCGCCGATAACAAAAATCGTCCGCGAGATGTCTCAGCCGAAGAAACCCTACGGATATACGAAGAGTTTTTATCAGATGTTGCCAAATCGCCTTGTTTTTTTGCCAACATTTTACTTTACGCAAACCAAAAAAGTAGTGCGCATTTTTTGATGGATGCTGTCTGCGGAGAAGCTATCAAAGAAGGAACTTGTGAAATTCAGGAAATTCCCAGTACGGCCACACCGTTGGAATTGCAGGAAGTAAATCAGCCTTACTGCAATCTTCTACCACCCTCTTTAGCATTCTGGCCAACCGCTTATACACTTGATGAACTTTCTTCTTTCTTTCGGCTTCCAATACTATTTGATGGCGAGAATATCGAAATAAAGAAGGAAACTGCTCCGAAGTTGGAGCAAACTGGCATTTACCTTGGACAAACCAACAATGGGTTGAGCGCTTTTATCGATGCATCATCCTTCAAAAAACACGCTTTCATATGTGGTGTTCCCGGCTCTGGTAAAACTAACACCATGCTGCATCTCGCTAATAGCCTATGGCATCATAAAAAGCTAATCAAGGATGATACCGATAATTTGTCGGTCACTTTTAAAGAAGAAAGTGATCCTATTCCTTTTTTGGTTTTGGAACCCGCCAAGCGTGAATATCGAGAACTTTCTAGGTATGATATTCCAGAGTTAATTATTCTTTCTCCTTCAGCTAGTACAAAATTTCCTATGAGGTTGAATCCCTTCGAATTCCCGAAAGGACTCACACTTTCAGAACATATCTCTAAACTGTGTCAGGTTTTTGAGGGTGCTTTTCCGATTGCTCCACCAGCTCCTTTTATATTGGATAAAGCTATCGAAGGTATTTATCGAGCACATGGTTGGAATACCAATGATATTAACACCGGGGAAAAAGAATATCCGACCATGTCGGAATTATATGATCGCTTTCAAAAAGAACTTAGCCAAACAACTTATGACAGCGAAATTCAAGGTAATATTCAATCTGTTCTGGAAATGCGTATTGGCAGTCTCCTACGTCGGGAAATGAAGGACATTTTTGATGTAAAACACTCTACATTCTCTCCAGAGGAATGGCTAAAGCACCCTGTCATTGTAGAACTCGAATCGTTAGGAGAAGGTCCTGCCAACTTTGTTACGTTGTTATTATGTACCCTCATTCGAGAAACTTTGAAAGCCTCTCCTCGTGCAGATGAAGAAAAGGTTGTCCGGCATATCATTTTTATCGAAGAAGCCCATAACCTTATCGCTCCTGAAGCACAAGTAGCATCTGGTCAAGATTCAAATCCTAAAATTGCTGCTACAGCATATATCGTTAAAATGTTAGCAGAGGTTCGTGCTTTACGCGAAGGTATTATCATCGCAGACCAGCTTCCTACTGCTATGGCACCTGAAGTTATTAAAAATACTAATATCAAGCTGATTCATAGACTTACCTCTATAGATGATCGACAACTGATTGGCAGCACAATGTCTGCTAGTGGCATTCAACTAGAACATGTTGCAGTTTATCGTCCGGGTGAGGCCCTAATGTCTTATGAAGGACTTCAGCGACCATTTGAACTCAGAATTCAAGAGCAAAAAGGTCATGGTTCTGAAACGCCCAATGACGACGAACTATATGATATTATGCTTCACAAGCCAGCATTTTTTCAGTTGGCGCAAAAAGAAGAAAATCTAAAGCTAGAAACTCTAAAAGAAAATGTTAAATCACTAAAGAAAAAGGAGGTTGAAGCTCTTTGTGCACTCTCCGAATATGACTCATCCGTACATACATCCACTCAAATCACAGATTTCTATTGGCACATGGAAAATATTTACACCTCGATTGTAATACTTCGTTCACAATACCGAAGAGACTGTCAGGCGATAAATGAACTTTTCATTTCAGCCGAAAGAAAAGCGATGTTGGATGAATTGATTCGCAGTATAGGAGAATCTCTCCAACAAAAAATCAAAAATAACGTTGTTTTTCTTGATTCGAATGGCCAATTAGAATGAGGTATTATTATGGCTGAAAATTTTAGTATTGAGCATTCCAGAACGAAAATCACTGAGGTAAAGAAAACTATTGAAGATAAAAAACAAAAGCTGGACGAGTTAAAGCAACAAAAAAAGAGTCTTATGGATGCCGGGCTTGCGTTGGATTCTTCAAATTTAGATTCAGCTGTTCAAGCTACCCTTATGGAAAGCATTAACGATTCTCTGCGTGATGTTGAGAACAAAGCTTATGACGTTTCGAAGGATGCAAATCAGAATCTACAGAGCCTTGAACAAATCCGGCAAAATGTTGACGATGAAATCACAGATAGTCAAAAGGCGAAGAAGAAACTCGACCAAACCAAGAAGCTGTTAGACACATTAGGTGTTGGAAAATCATTGGAGAAAGGAGTAAACAAGCTGGATGACCACTTACAGGAAGCAACCGGCTTAAAAGGTGAAGTCATTTCAGCTATGCAGGATTTGGAAAAAGTCTACCGTCAGTTAGATCAAATTTAAAATGGGAGGAATTATTTATGGGCTTACTCGGATCTCTTTTTTCGGCAGCCGCCGATATCGCAAAGGAAACTATCACAGAAACAATGAATCAAAATGAAACCGAAAAATTCATTAAGATAATGATGGAGCGCGATGCTCAAAACGCTGAAGCAAATGAAAAACTCTATCAAGACTGGCTCACGCATGAAAGAAGCAACTATTTTGCGGCTAAAAAGAATACTATCATTCATGATGCCTTTGATGTTCTGATGGATTCTTTTGAGGATACCGGAAAATTTGATTTTTCTGCTGTGGATAGTTTGAGCGATGAACTGAAGAGCAGCGATAGCTATAAGCAGGAGGCAGCTGATGTTGTTAATCTATGCTGCGAAGCTCTAGTTAAACTGCATCAAAAGTGTTGTATTTCCATTCGATTTGTTATGCAGACAATTCACAATTTACAGCGCTTCGCCGATATTGTCCCTAGCATTCGAGGCTTGGATCGTCATTATGATGCTTTCTTCCCTGTTGACAATGCCGATTGCAGTTTTTTGACAGATTTCGACAGCATTGCGGAAGGATTAGAAGCTGCCAAAAATGATTCTGATAATTATCTCGCGATGGTTGGAAGCAACAGTCCGTTGTCAAGGCTTGCAGCTTTGAAAGATATTTTGAAATCGGAAGACTATGTTGCTGCTGTTTCCAATTTACTTTTTGCCGATCAAGAGGTTGCTCCTTATGCAGGTATGAAAAAAATGATTCTCTGTCTCTCTATGGAGGAAACAGACGAAGCTACCGCTCTTCTTTTGGATACATATTGTACGGTTATTATGAATTATTTACGGCTTTCAACAGCTAAAGAAAAAGTCGGAAAAGATAATCCTTTTATTTCTGCATCAACAGAGCAAATCCTGCCAATCGATCTTTTGATTGCTCAATCTATTAAATCTTCGAAATCTGGTAGCCCGCAGGAAGTTGATACCAATCTCGATGAGTTCCTTGAATATTATCCTCTGATTTGTACATCTAGCTGGGAAGATCAGCTTTTCATACTTCAGAAAGTTTTTGCTTACCTCAAAATGTATTCTCAGGAGAGAAAGGTTCTTGAATTTTTAGTCAAAAACAATATTCCTCGTACTGAGCAAATTGATCGTCGGTTAAACTTTTTGAAAAATCTTAATCAAAATGACATTAGTAATGCGGCCAACAGCATAGAGGAATTTAGCATTCAGACAAGTGATAATGAAATTGCATATGATTATCGATTTATTTCTTGGACAGTTTCGGAAATAAACTCCTATATGAACCTTTTAACTAGCGAGGACAAAACACTCGATCTTCCTATGGTTGTTGCTGAATGGAACAAGAAAATTCCTCAAAAAAATATTCGCTGGAGTACAGATGCTATGCAAGTTTACCTTGATAAGTATCTCCATGAAAATTTTGGTGATCTGTATACAACCAAAATTAAAAACTGCGGTGCAGTACTCTCAAATGAAGTAGAGTACGAGCCTTCCGTCTATATTGAAGCAACCGACAGCGCTAAATATCCGTGGCTTTCGTTTGTTGTTACTGGTGAACAGCTTACCATGACACAAGTTTCCTTCGCTATTTATGCGTTGTATCTGCCTACGAAAGACTCCCAATGCACTCAGGCGGTTGATACAATCGAACAGAATCAGAAATACCAAAATCGACTGATTACTTTAAAACAAGCTCAGAATCCTAAAATCAAGAATTATATTGAGTCCATCAATGAAATTCTGATTTCTGGTCTTGAAGCATGGCTAAATAACAACAATACTTCTAGCATGTATGATTAAGGAGAAAAAGTATGGAAGACATCAATACCTTAACTCAAAAAGCCAATTCAGGTGACGCTGTTGCCATGCGTAAGCTGGGTTATGAATACCTGATTGGAAAAAACATTCAAAAAGACGAAAAAAAGGCATTTCAACTTTTCCGTGCAGCTGTTTGGGAAGGCGATTTGAATGCGACAATATACTGTGGCTATTGCTGTAAAACTGGTGCCGGTCTTGAAAAGCCTAACATCGTCGCAGCCGCACGATACTACGAGTATGGTGCACGTGCTGGCGTTGCTGCGGCGCAGTATGAACTTGCCAGAATTTATCTCGACAAAGACATGGGTGATGCTTGTTTTGTCGGAGGCGCTAATCCGTATATCGGTTGCGAACGATGGCTGAAAAAAGCTGCGGAACAAAACTACATCTATGCTGAAGAGTTGCTCGCCGATAAATATTATGAGGGTGTTTATATCGTCAAAGATGTTAAGGCTGCAATTTATTGGTATGAAAAAGCAGCAAACCAAGGCAGCGTCTACGCTATGTATCGGGCCGGATACATTTATTACTCCGAACCAATCGACTACAACAAAGCTGGTCAGTGGTTCTCACTCGCCGCAGAAAAGGGAGACAAAGATGCCGAAGAAGTTTTGCGCAATAATCTGAGGTATAATCGCTTTACCAAAAAATGGGACGCAGTTCGTTAATCGAACTATTTCCGAAATAGCATAAGAGCCGCGCATCCATGTCGTTTTTGACCTCATGAATGCGCGGCTTTTATAAAGTGCAAAAGGAGTGTGATGCCATTGACCCAACCGAAAACAGACCTAGCCTACCTCCGCAGCGAAAAAGCCAAAGCAGAGCAAAAGCTGCGCTCTTGCCAGCACCGAGAGAAGATCCTTGAACGACAGATGTCGGAGCTGAACCGGAGAGAGCGTGTGCATCGCCTTTGCACTCGTGCCGGAATGCTGGAAAGTTTTCTGGTCTGTCCGGGAGAATTGACCGATGATCAGGTGATGGAACTGCTGAAAATCTCGTTCCGCCAGCCTGAAGTCGTGCTGGCACTTGCAAAGATGGTGCATGATGTTCACGAACGCAGCAACGTCCAAAACCCTTTAGAATAAAGGGCGCAATTATACACCGTTCCGGTGAAATTGCGGTCTTGCAGACGGCTCGATGAAATCGAAGCTGGCGTTTGTGCGCCAGCCCGATTCCATCCCAAGGAAAACTGCATTTTCCTTGCGCTGCTTTGCAGCTATCCTTTTGCAGAAAAACACGATATAAAGTACAAAAGCCGACCGGGAAAATCCTAGTCGGCTTTTGAATTTTTAGGGATAAAGTTCAATCAAAAGAGCATCAAATTCTTTGCAGTAACATCTTACGGTCATCCTCAGAAATCCCCATGGCATCCATAGCCTGTTCTGGGCTGAGATTCATGTTTTTCATCAGATTCTTTACAGACACCAAAAGAGTTTTGATGTTCTGCTCAGCTGCGGTTTCATCCCGCATTTTTTCCATAGCTCTGCACATAGTTGCCACTCCCTTCTCGTTTTCTTTGAAGTACCATACTCGATTGGCCAAAATGGGATAGTACATTTTGCTGGAATCGGTACAGAAAAAGTCATGCATCAATTTACCAAGCGCCGTTTCATCCTTGATCTGCGAGTTGACATAGATGATATGAGCCTGATCATTAAAGATCATACCAGTTTCCTGAACAGTTCGGTCAATATGATAAATCGGAAGCCCGGCCCTCAAAATATCGTTTTCTGTGATAAAGATGACATAAGTTTCATTCAACGCATCGTATTCCTCACCGGAATCTGTCAGGTTTGCATCAAGCAAGCTGCTATTGTAGCGAGCACGTTTTTCACTTGCGCCCCGGTCACTGCGCTGGACTTCAATATTATATGCACGGTTGTTTCGGTCTACCGCCAGAATGTCCAGCCGAACCGAACGTCCCTGCAAATTTTTAATGCTGTATTGTCCATGAACCTCTCGCACAACCAAATCGTCCCGCTTCAGGATGATTCGGAGCAAGAACTCTGCGCAGTCGTGGTCTTCAAACACCGCAGCCATAAAATCATCATCAATCAAACGAAACTCTCGAATCCGCTGCAAATCTTCCTTGTGCTTCTGCTCAAAGTCCAGTTCTTGTTCTGATTTTCTTTCTGACATCGGCTCACCAGCTTTCTGTTTACTTATCCAAGATAATAGTATCATAAATCCACATTTTTTACAAGGGAACGTTTCAAATGCTCACAAGGAGGTGATTCCTATTCCGTGTCCGCATTTCAAAATCTCCATCGTAAAACGCAGCCAAGGGCAGTCCGTTGTTGCCGGTGCAGCCTACCAAAGCGGCGAACGGCTGTTCAGCGAGTACGACCAGAAAACGAAATTCTACAACAAGAAGAAAGAACTCGTCCATGCCGAAATCATGCTGCCGCCCCATGCGCCGTCCGGATATGCAGACCGGGCAACGCTCTGGAACGCAGTAGAATCCGTTGAAAATCAATGGAACTCGCAGCTTGCCCGGCGCATCGTGCTGGCGTTTCCGGTGGAGGTGCCGAAGGAACAGTATCTTCCCATGCTCAAAGAATTTTGCAACGAGCAGTTTGTTTCCAAAGGTATGATAGCCGACTTCGCCATCCACGACAAGGGCGATGGCAACCCACACGCCCACATTCTGCTGACTATCCGGGCAATGGATGAACACGGCAAGTGGCTCCCGAAAGCCCGAAAGGTATACGACCTTGACGAGAACGGCGAACGCATCCGGCTTCCATCCGGGAACTGGAAGTGTCACAAGGAAAACACGGTGGACTGGAACGACCAGAAGTACGCCGAGGTCTGGCGGCATGGCTGGGAAACCATCACCAACCGCTATCTGGAAGCCGCTGGCAGACCGGAACGTGTTGATCTCCGCTCATTCGAGCGTCAGGGCGTGCAGCAGATTCCGACCGTGCATCTCGGCCCCGCTGCTCACCAGATGGAAAAACGTGGGATAGAAACCTTTCTCGGCAACCTGAACCGGGACATTCGTGCCGCCAACAGCTTGATGCAGTCCATCCGCAGCACCATCCGGGGACTGCAACGCTGGATCGCAGACCTGACCGAAAAGAAGCAGCTTCTTCTGGACGCTCTGGAAAAGGCGAAAGAACCCACGCTGTCCGACCTGCTGGTGGATTACTTCAACCTTCGCAACGAGCAGCGCAGCGGTTGGTCTGGCAAGGCAAAACTGAAATGCACCGTCCGGGATTTTGAGGAGATTCGGCAGGCGGTGGACTACCTGAAGGCCCATTCTCTGAACACCATCGAGGATTTGAACGCCGCAATCAAAGACTTGAGCCAGACCGCCGCCCCTCTCCGCAGACAGTTGAAGCAGAACGAGAGCCAGATGCGAGCAATCGCCCAGATCAAGGATGCTGCTGCCATCCATGCCAAGCTGAAGCCCATCCACGACATCTTTATAAAGAAGAACTTCAAGCTGACAAAGGACGCTTATGCTGCCCAGCACAAGGACGAGCTGGACGCATTCAACAAAGCTGTCCGTACCCTGATGAAACTGAACGGCAGCACAGCGGTAGATTTTTCGGCATTGGATGCCGAATTTTCTGCGCTGCAATCCGGCAGCGCAGAGCTGCGCAGCCAACTGGAAACCTTGCAGCCGGACATCTCTGCTCTGAAAAATATCCGCAAGTATATCGACCTTGTGCTGAATAAGCAACAGCTTTCCGCACCGGGCGGCAAGACCCCGGAAAAGGAATCGGTACTGAAAAAGCTGAATGATAGCAAGGTGGCTCTTGAAGAGAAAAAATCACAGCCCTATCAAAAGACAACGGAACACACATTGTAAAAGGAGAAGCACAAATGAGCAAAACTGTCACTTTGACCGAACATCGCCCTGCGGATGGAATGTTGACCATGCGAGTCAAAAACACAACTTACAACGTCAACATCTTTTTCAATCCGAACGCGAAGAGCACATTGGATACTCAAATGCGAAAAATCATTCAAAAAGAAGCGAAAGCTGGTAACTTTTGAATTTACAGCAGCATCTTGATTTTTTATCTTGACAAAAGGCAGCCCAAAGGAACTATCGTGCTTGAATGTGGCAACGTAATGTTGAAGAACGGCTACAAGG
>ERZ1673704.1168-NODE-1168-length-11727-cov-11.614548_pt1 | contig 11727 bp, 11 predicted proteins | sample MGYA00580234_ERZ1673704 | MGnify/ENA primary metagenome ERZ1673704 (study PRJEB41218, sample SAMN15661757) | gut metagenome | host: Homo sapiens | place: Canada: London | collected 2015-08-20/2019-03-30 | study: EMG produced TPA metagenomics assembly of...
ATGGTACGGCTGCTCATGGAAACTACATAAGTATTATCATTACTCTGTTCAAACTCACGTCTTGCAATGTAGAGCATACGGTCAAATGGAAGACCTTTTTCCACATCTTCCGGCTTTTTGATAAATACCTGCATAATACATGGCATACATTCTCTTGCCTTGTGTCCAAGCACTTCCGGGAATACCGGGACCTGACGCCATCCAAGAAGTTCCAGGCCTTCTTTCTCAAGAATGATCTCAAACATCTTCTTTGCCTGTGCGCGTTTGATCTCGTGCTGCGGGAAGAAAAACTGTGCGATGCCATATTCTCTCTCATCGCCAATCTCAAATCCCTCTTTCTTACAGGCTTTCTTGAAAAATTTATGGGAAATCTGGAGAAGAATACCTACACCGTCACCGGTTTTGCCTTCTGCATCCTTACCTGCGCGGTGTTCCAGATGTTCTACGATCTTTAATGCATTTGCAACAGTATCGTGGGTTTTCTTGCCTTTGATATTGACAACTGCTCCGATACCACAGTTGTCATGCTCAAATTCAGACCGGTACAGACCTTGCTGTTGCTGCTGTTCTCTCACTTCTTTCATAATCTCCTCATCCTTTCTATTTCTGCTGCTGTTCTTCGCTTATTTTCTTATCGACGGCCGCCTGGATGAATCCTCTGAATAAAGGATGTGCATGATTCGGGCGGGATTTGAATTCCGGATGGGCCTGAGTTCCTACATAGAACGGGTGCCCTGCGATCTCGATCATCTCTACGATATGATTATCAGGGGAAGTTCCTACGATATTCATTCCCTTCTCCTGAAGTTCTTTACGGAATGCATTGTTTACTTCATAACGATGTCTGTGGCGCTCATGGATTTCTTTTTTGCCAAAGAGTTCATAGGATCTGGAACCTTCTGCAAGAATACATGGATAGCTTCCAAGTCTTAAGGTTCCACCGATATCTTCGATATCTTCCTGATCCGGCATTAATGCAATTACCGGATGCTTTGTCTCCGGATTCAGTTCAATACTGTTTGCATCTTCGTATCCAAGTACATGACGGGCGAATTCTACAATTGCCATCTGCATTCCCAGACAGATTCCAAGATATGGAATCTTATGTACTCTTGCATACTGTGCTGCCAGGATCATTCCTTCTGTACCTCTGTTTCCGAAACCACCCGGAACCAGAATACCATCTACATTGTGAAGCTGCTGATCCAGATTTTTCTCTGTCAGTTCTTCGGAATCGATCCAGTCAAGCTCTACCTTGGCTCTGCAGGAAATTCCGCCATGTTTCAGTGCCTCTACTACACTGAGATATGCATCATGAAGCTGTGTATATTTTCCTACAATTGCGATCTTTACTGTTTTATTCGGATTTCTCAGACTTTCTACCATTTCCTCCCAGTCACTTAAATCCGGTTTTCTGTTTTCAAGACGGATACTTGAAAGAACTACATCTGCAAGCTTCTCTCTTTCCATTGCAAGAGGAGCTTCATATAAATATTCCACATCCAGGTTCTGAAGTACATGTGATACAGGTACGTTGCAGAATAAAGCGATTTTTTCTTTGATGTCCTCTGTCAGCTCATGTTCACTTCTGCACACCAGTACATCCGGCTGGATTCCCATTCCCTGAAGTTCCTTTACGCTTGCCTGTGTAGGTTTTGTTTTCAGTTCTTCAGATGCCTTTAAATAAGGAATTAATGTTACGTGGATCAGGATTGCATTGTCATGTCCCACATTGAGCTGGAACTGACGAATTGCTTCCAGGAACGGTTGGCTTTCAATATCACCGACTGTTCCTCCCACCTCGATAATGGCAATCTTGTTTTCCTCCGGTGATTTGGCGCGGTAGAAACGGCTCTTAATCTCATTTGTAATATGAGGAATTACCTGTACGGTACCCCCGCCGAAATCCCCGTGACGTTCTTTCTGAAGAACAGACCAGTAAACCTTACCGGTTGTCACATTGGAATTTTTATCAAGACTCTCATCAATGAATCTCTCATAATGTCCCAGATCCAGGTCTGTCTCTGTACCATCGTCTGTTACAAAAACTTCTCCGTGCTGAATCGGGTTCATGGTTCCGGGGTCGATATTGATATAAGGATCAAACTTCTGCATGGTTACCTGGTATCCTCTCGCTTTCAGAAGACGCCCCAGAGATGCAGCTGTGATTCCCTTTCCAAGACCGGAAACAACTCCTCCTGTAACAAATACGTATTTCACTGCCATTTTGATTTCCTCCTCCATCATCCTTTGTTAATAAAAAAGCGTCAGATGCAGCTATCAGAGGGCACTTGACCCATCTGGTATTCTGCATCTGACGCCTTTGTCAGATCATCATATCTTCTATAATAATATGTTCAATTGGCTTTCTTTAAAAATATGCTATACTATAAAACATTTTTTTTCGTTTGTCAATAATGAATTTCCCGTTTTTAAGCAAAAACAAATCAAATAAGTTCCTTCTGATAAACTATGAAGCAGTTATATTTTATGGAATTACTCTGAACACAGTCATAATACAGAAAAAACGAATCTGTAGAAGTTCATCTTCCAGACCCGTCTTCTCTGCAATAATTATTCGGTTATAAAAATGCAAAATTTATGCAACTGCAAATTTCTTCAATGTACGATCAAATTCCCGGCTCTCCCCGTGGCAGTCTACTGTCAGTTCTCTGGTCAGATCCAGACTAAGTACACCAAGGATTGATTTGGCATCAATTAAAAATCTGTTGTAATAAACATCAATATCAAAATCACATCTGCTTGCAGCATTCACAAATTCCTGCACCTCTTCAGTTGCATTTAACTTGATTTTACTCTGTGACATCGTGATCACCCTTTCTGAAAACATTCTTTGTTTTTTTCTATCAGACGCCCATATTATGTTCCACATTTCAGAATTTGTCAAGTTTTTAAATTTATCCAATTTTCATAAAGCGCAGGGGTTCTATTGTGCATTTTGTTCGTTTATATATGTTTTCACAGCATTATTTTATACACTATGTATGATTCCATTCTATATTGGTTTTACCATTATGTGAGATTGATTCCATATATCATCGACAGGTTTCTGCATTTTTTATGAATTTTTGCGACTTAACACTTCACAATATCTGCAAACTCCGCATTTGTATAATCCGGAATCTCCATCGGATAATTTCCATCGAAGCATGCCTTACATAAGGGCAGACCGCCCGCCATTCCTTCCAGATAATCTGTCTGCATGTAGCCAAGAGAATCTGCTCCGATCATTTTACAGATTTCCTCTGTGCTGTGGCTGGCTGCAATGAGCTGATCATTTGACGGCACATCCGTTCCGAAATAGCATGGATGTAAAAATGGCGGTGAACTGATACGTACGTGCACTTCCTTTGCTCCCGCCTCTTTTAACATGTGGATCAGGTTTGCAATGGTTGTTCCACGAACAATAGAATCATCCACCAGAACAATCCTCTTATCTTTTACAACAGATTCCAGCACACTCAGTTTCAGATGAACGCTGGACTCACGTTCTTCCTGAGTCGGTTTGATAAATGTTCTTCCAATATAGCTGTTTTTATAGAACGCAAATGCAAACGGGATTCCTGATGCTTCGGAGTATCCCTTTGCAGCAGGGAGTCCGGACTCCGGTACACCTGTTACAAGATCTGCCTCTACAGGATACGACTTGGCAAGAGATTTACCTCCGCGGATTCTGGCATCATAGACCTTCACCCCATCAATGGTACTGTCAAGTCTTGCAAAATATATATACTCAAACACACAATGCGCGCGTTTTGCAGCAGCAGACGCAAGCTCTTTATTTGACTTCAGTCCGTCTTTTGTGATCGTAAGAATCTCACCCGGCTCAATGTCACGGATAAATTCCGCACTTACAGATGTCAGAGCACAGCTCTCAGAAGCAATAACATAAGCATTTCCTCTTTTACCGAGACACAATGGTTTCAGTCCATATGGGTCGCGGACTGCGATCAGTTTTCTCGGGCTCATAACTACCAGACCATATGCACCTTTGATCTTCTTTGCAGTCTTTAGCACTGCCTCTTCTACTGTTTTAGAATGCACACGTTCTCTTGCGATATGGAACGCAATAACCTCTGAATCTGTAGTTGTATGGAAAATCGCTCCATTCTGGATCAGTTCCCATTTCAGTTCCGGTGTATTAACCAGATTTCCGTTATGTGCAAGTGCAAGAGTTCCCTTTACATAAGACAAAACAAGGGGCTGTGCATTCTCTGCAACAGAAGCTCCTGTTGTGGAATATCTTACATGACCAATACCAATATCCCCCTCATATTTACGGACAACATCCTGTCTGAGAACTTCACTTACAAGTCCCAGATCCTTATGAAACTTCACATTTCCACGCTCTCCCTTAGTATCAGAAACTGCAAGTCCGCAGGATTCCTGTCCTCTGTGCTGCAGGGAAGTCAGTCCATAATATATGGACGGAACTACATTGCCGCCATCCAGATCATAAATTCCAAAGACGCCGCACTCTTCTTTTATTCCAGCCATCTGATTTCCTCCGATCGTATTCTCTTGTCTGACTTTAACTTTACTTTCAAAACCCGCTGACATTGTTTTCTTATGTTTGGCGGGTTCCAAAATCAAATTATAATAATAGAAACAAATTTGTCAACCTATCCTTTTTTTGTCATATCTCAAAAATTTTTTCTGAATTTTTTCAAAAAAAGTGCTTGACATCTGTTTTCATTTCGTTTATAGTACAGCACATAAAGCAAAGGCGCTTTGGAAAGATCTACAGAGATCTCATCCAGGGCGCTTTTTCGTTTTATAAAACTTTCGTTTCATAGAAAATGTTCGATGAGGAATTTTCTATGAGACGAAAACCGCAGGCAGTCACAATGGTGATCTGCAGCGGCACTACACATATTCAGAAAATATTGCAAACCGAAAGGAGAGTACCTATATGGCACAGAATATCCCTGAACTGTACGGCAGCCTGGTCTTCAACGACAAAGTAATGAGAAGTAAACTGCCAAAAGACATGTACAAAGCATTAAAGAAAACAATCGAGAGCGGTACACACCTTGAACTTGATGTTGCCAACTCCGTTGCTGTTGCAATGAAAGAATGGGCTACCGAGAACGGCGCCACTCATTATACTCACTGGTTCCAGCCAATGACAAACGTAACTGCAGAGAAACATGACAGCTTCATTTCTCCTACAGGAGATGGTCAGGTGATCATGGATTTCTCAGGTAAAGAACTTGTAAAAGGTGAGCCGGATGCTTCCAGTTTCCCGTCAGGCGGTCTTCGTGCCACATTCGAGGCAAGAGGATATACAGCATGGGATCCGACATCACCGGCATTCATCAAAGACGGAACCCTTTACATTCCTACAGCATTCTGCTCCTACAGCGGAGAAGCTCTTGATAAAAAGACTCCTCTCCTTCGTTCCATGCAGACACTTGATAAAGAAGCTACAAACCTTCTCCATATAATAGGAAATAAAGATATCAAACACGTAAATACAACTGTAGGTCCTGAACAGGAATACTTCCTGGTAGACAAGGAATTATACAAACAGAGAAAAGACCTTGTATTCTGCGGACGTACACTGATCGGTGCTCCTGCTCCTAAGGGCCAGGAAATGGAAGATCATTACTTCGGTGCTCTGAAACCTCGTGTCGCAGCTTATATGCATGACCTGGATGTAGAGCTCTGGAAACTTGGTATTCCTGCCAAAACAAAACATAACGAAGTTGCTCCTGCACAGCATGAGCTGGCTCCTGTATTCGATACAACAAACGTTGCGGTTGACCACAACCAGTTAACAATGGAAGTAATGAAGAAAGTTGCCGACAAGCACGGACTTGTATGCCTTCTTCACGAGAAACCATTTGAGGGAATCAACGGAAGTGGTAAACACAACAACTGGTCTATGATTACAGATACCGGTGTAAATATCCTTGATCCGGGAAAAACACCTGCTGAAAATACACAGTTCCTGATTTTCCTGACAGCTGTTATCAAAGCAGTTGATGAATACGCAGATGTACTTCGTATTTCTGTAGCAAGTGCAGGAAATGATCACCGTCTTGGTGCAAACGAGGCTCCGCCTGCTGTTGTATCCGTATTCCTCGGTGATGAACTGACAGAAGTATTAAAATCTATCGAAAATGACGAATATTTTGCAGGAAGCCGCGCAGTCCAGATGGATATCGGTGCAAAAGTACTTCCACATTTCGTAAAAGACAATACAGACAGAAACCGTACTTCACCATTCGCATTTACAGGTAACAAATTCGAATTCCGTATGCTTGGTTCCGAAGCTTCTGTTGCAAACCCGAACATTATTTTAAACACTGCTGTTGCTGAGTGTGTTCACCAGTTTGCAGAACAGTTAAAGGATGTACCGGAAGACAAGATGGAGGATGCAATCCACGAACTGATCAAGAAGACAATTATTGATCATAAATGTGTTATCTTTAACGGAAACGGTTATACAGACGAATGGATCGAAGAAGCTGAGAAACGAGGTCTCTTTAACCTGAAATCTACACCAGATGCTCTTCCTCAGTGGATCGCAGATAAAAATATTGAACTCTTTACCAAATATCATATCTTCACAAAAGAAGAAATTGAATCCCGTTATGAGATCTGGCTGGAATCCTATTCCAAGATTCTTAACATTGAGTCCAATACTATGGTTGAAATGGTACAGAAGGATTTCCTTCCATCTGTATTCGCATATATCGACAAAGTTGCAGCTACTGCTGTTGCTAAAAAATCAGTTGTTTCAGATGTCAGCACAGCTTCTGAAGGAAAACTGATCAAAGAGCTGTCACAGCTTGCTGATGAGATTTCCACAGGTCTTGAGACCTTAAAAGCAGACACTGCCAAAGCGCTTGCTACAGAAGATCCTCTGGCTAATGCAAAAGCATACCAGACAGTTGTTCTTTCTGATATGGATGAACTCAGAAAGTCTGTAGATGCAGCAGAAACTCTGATTCCGGATGCACTGCTTCCATATCCTACATATGACAAGCTTCTGTTTTCCGTTTAATTAACAGGTAATAACAGGGGAATATCTTTATGAACTCTACTTCATAATTCATTATCGATTTCCTCATCCATTAATCACACGATATTTTGATATTCCCCTGTTTTACATATAATTTTGATTTTAAACTGCATTGCATACAGTCATACGAAATGTCTTTTCTATTACATCAGTTATGCAATACACTATAAATATGGATTTTATATTCGCAAAAGCGCGATGAACTGGCTACATTTCCAGGCATCGCGCTTTTTGCATTTTATAAAATATGAGGAAATTTTTATGAGGGAGGAATATTATTATGGAATTTTCCGCAGTAAACACAATATGGGTGCTGGTCGGCGCCGCGCTGGTCTTCTTTATGCAGGCCGGATTCGCAATGGTAGAAACAGGCTTCACACGAGCCAAAAACGCAGGTAACATTATTATGAAAAACCTGATGGACTTCTGTATCGGAACCCCGGTCTTCTGGCTGGTCGGCTTCGGTCTGATGTTTGGTGCAGGTAATGGATTTATCGGAAAGATCGGTGGTATTGCAACAGAAGCACACTATGGTTCAGGAATGCTTCCTGACGGAGTTCCTTTCTGGGCATTCTTAATCTTCCAGACAGTATTCTGTGCAACATCCGCAACAATTGTTTCCGGTGCAATGGCAGAACGTACCAAGTTCCTTTCCTATTGCATCTACAGCCTTATGATCAGTCTTGTTGTATATCCAGTATCCGGACACTGGATCTGGGGCGGTGGATTTATCAGCCAGATGGGATTTCATGATTTCGCAGGTTCCTGTGCAGTACATATGGTAGGTGGTGTGGCAGCTCTGATTGGTGCCATCATCCTTGGACCTCGTATCGGTAAATATACAAAGGGCGGCAAATCAAAGGCTATCCCAGGGCACAACCTTACAGTTGGTGCTTTAGGTGTATTTATCCTCTGGTTCTGCTGGTTCGGATTTAACGGTGCTTCCACAGTAAGTATGGAAGGCGATGCAATCGTAAGTGCAGGTAAAATCTTTGTTACTACTAACCTTGCAGCAGCTGTTGCAACTGTAACTGTTATAATCATCACATGGGTACGTTACAAAAAACCGGATGTTTCCATGTCTCTGAACGGTTCTCTTGCAGGACTTGTAGCAATTACAGCAGGATGCGACACAGTTTCTCCTACATCCGCAGCAATCATCGGTATTGCTTCCGGTTTTATCGTAGTATTTGGTATTGAATTTATTGACAAGGTTCTGAAAATTGATGACCCTGTTGGTGCTGTCGGTGTTCATGGTTTAAACGGTGCTTTCGGTACCCTTGCAGTTGGTCTTTTCTCAGACGGATCAGGCACAGACTGGAAAGGACTCCTTACAGGCGGCGGCTTCCACGGATTTGGTGTTCAGTTCACTGGTATGATCATCACAATCGCATGGGTTGTTGTTACTATGACAATTATCTTCCAGGTAATCAAACATACAATCGGACTTCGTGTTTCAGCTGAAGAAGAGATCGCAGGTCTTGACTCCAAAGAACATGGTCTTGCAAGTGCTTATGACGGTTTCGCAATGGCTGGTGTTCCGACTCCTATGGGAACTTCCATAAAAGCTCCTGTTGTCACAGCCAGACCTTCTGCTCCTGCTGAATCAGTTCCTGAACTTCCGAAAGAAGGCGTTCATAAGCTTACAAAAGTTGTTATCATCACCCGTCAGAATAAGCTTGATGAATTTATGCAGGCAATGAATGAGATCGGTGTTACAGGTATCACTATTACGAACGTTCTCGGATGCGGTGTACAGAAAGGTGCTCCATCCTACTATCGTGGTGTTGAGATGGAAATGAATCTTCTTCCTAAGATCAAGATTGAGATTGTTGTCAGTCTCGTACCTGTACAGAAAGTTATTGAAACTGCCAAGGCAGTCCTCCATACCGGTCAGATTGGTGATGGTAAAGTATTTGTATATGACATTGAAAATGTCGTTAAGATCCGTACAGGCGAAGAAGGTTATCTCGCACTGCAGGATACAAAGTAAATTATTTATCAACAATCAGGTAATATTAATAAGAGACATCAGCGTATTGATTGCTGGTGTCTCTTATTTTAATCTTTCTTTCTAACAATTCCAATGGCGTTAAAAAACAGGCAGTATATTTCATGTAAATATCATAGCCACGATATCGGAAGCCTATTGTATTATATCTGGTAGGAAGTGTGTCAAGTGCAAGAACCGCTTTTTAATCTTTTGGGAAAAATCCTCTGCATACTCCCGGTATTTAAATTGCTGAAGGATATATTTCTTTTTTCCTTCACATCCAGCTTGCCGCTCTGGGCAATTACAACTTTGTATTTTCTTTTTTCCATCCGTACCCCTTATATTGCATCAATTTCTGCCCATGCTTCTTCCACTATCTGCACTCTGTCACTTTCCATATCATCAATGGCTTCATCCAGCCTTGACAAAAGAACATCCATTGCATCATTGATTGTATAAGTTGGTTCATGGGATTTTGTTGCCTGTGCCAATGCCATAACCATCACCCTTTCTTGAAATAGCACTTTTGTTTCTATTTTTATCATACCACGAACCACCGGAAATATCTATATATTTTAAATTTGTCTTTATAACCCAAACACAGAATACTGTTTTTGGGACGTTTTTTAGAATTTGTCCATTTGTAGTTTCAATTAAAAAAGTAAATAAAAGTGCTGCCGCACCAAACTTTTCAGTGCGGCAGCCCATACAGCTATTTACCTATGCCTCGTTTATATTAAATGTTTTTCCTTAAAGCTCCCGAAGGTAATCGGCACTAACATAACGGTAAATGCCGCCAAGAGAAATTTTGGCCCACCCATTACTGATAGAATATACATATACTTTTGTGCCATAATTCAATGTGCCTACTATTGTATATTGTGTTCCAGGGCCTGATCTGATATTTACATCCGACCCTGTGCACTTGTAATATCCCGGTACGCTTCTCGTGACAGAGCTTGTTTCAATTCCTGTATTTTCCGCAGCAAGCACCGGCATTGCAAATGAACTTGTCAAAAGAATTGCACTTATGACCAAACACACTACAAATGAGTTTTTTCTCATATACTTCATAATCTTTTCCTCCCATAATTTTTTTACACCATATCATCATCCTTGAGAACCTGGACGTGCTTTACTATAAGGTTCCTGCGTAGTTCCAACCACGACCCCATCTTTATTCAGTATATTACCTGTTTTGGGATCTATATGAGAACCGGCTGGTGGCGTCCATTTTCCCGACTCATTCACTGTACCAAGCGCATCTTCCAATTCCTTTTTCGTTCGGGGCGTTTTCAGTTCTGGCGTTGGTGCCGAGCTGCCGTCTGCATTGTCTGTATTGTCAGTACTCTCAATAGTTTCTTCTTGAACAAATGATTCTCCTGAAGTCCTGTTATTTTTAGACGTATCTCCATTATCTTTATCACTGCAGCCTGTACATAACACCATTATTACAAACAACAAGCTAAAAACAACTTCTTTCTTATGTGTCATTTTAATCTTTTACCTCCATTATGCCCGTTTAACTACTCCGAACCGAACTACTCAATTTAAAGTGATAGAATTCTATCATTGTCCCATTGGAATCCACTCCCTTTCAATGAACAAACTGAATTAACTGTAAATAAAGAACTTTGATCAAATCAATGACAAACTTTATTATCTTTATTTTTGCCATGATTTCAACCCCTTTTGCACCAAACGACATTTACAGTCTGTTTTTGGTCGATTTACACATTTTCTTTACGATACAAGGTACTTGTAAGCCTGCTGTTAGTAATATCCCAACAGATGTACTTTCCCAGCAAAAATAAAGCTATATCTAACAGCCCAAACAGTATCACGAAGAACACTGTTGTTTTTTTATATGTCCTTTTCTCGTTAGTATCAAGTCTTCTGTTTTCACTGTCTATTGGACTAAATGTAATCAGGCTCACAGACGCAATAACTGTAGCTATTGCCAACTTCAAATCACATTGCACATGCATTGATAACATTATGCACAGAAACAATAGAAAACCAGATCCAAGAATACAAGTGTGCAAATTTTTTGCATGATAACCACCACTAAATTTTCTCAGAACCACAAACGGAAAAATAAGAGCAACTCCGTGTTTTACGCTTCCCAAGCCAAAGCCAATAACTCCTGCAAGGATAAGTGGTGATACCAATAGAAAAAAACTATATAATGCATACTTGTAAAGTTCCTTATCCGCCTCGTTTATCGCATTACACCGGATCATCCAATTTACTACTGTATCTGTACATTTTTCCATTACTTGTTTCTCCTGTAGTTCATTAATTCTTTCGGTGCCTTAGGCTGATACATGATAAGACAAGAAGCTGTGTTAGCTTCTGTCCGTAACACAACATCTAATGCTGCTTTCATTCCTTTTGCAACCGATTTAGTTACCTCTTTCTTCATAATGACCTCTCTCCTTTCCACTAAAATTTGTCATTGATTTTCACATAAGCAATCATATACCACTTTAATCAAATAAACGACCCCTTTGGAATGAACGGAATGATTCTTTACAATATTGGATAATTTCCCTCTTTTCTACGAAAAATAATATGTGATACAGAATTATTTATATATAAATATCAGTTTGTTTAATATATTGCAGGATAGTTCTTTGTTACATTCTTCTTTTTATTTAGTTCTATTGGTAAAATTCTACTG
>ERZ1673704.1175-NODE-1175-length-11662-cov-6.266822_pt1 | contig 11662 bp, 9 predicted proteins | sample MGYA00580234_ERZ1673704 | MGnify/ENA primary metagenome ERZ1673704 (study PRJEB41218, sample SAMN15661757) | gut metagenome | host: Homo sapiens | place: Canada: London | collected 2015-08-20/2019-03-30 | study: EMG produced TPA metagenomics assembly of...
GGTCCTCCGCCTTGGCGGTCTTTCGGCCGGAGACCTTGTTGATGAAGGTCGATTTGCCGACGTTCGGGATGCCGAGCACCATCACGCGCAGCACGCGCCCGATCTGTCCCTTTTCCTCGTAGGCGCGGAGCTTGTCCGCAAGCAACGCGCGCACGGCGGGCGCGAACTGCTTCACGCCCGCGCCGGACTTGGCGTCGACCTCCAGCACCGCGTAGCCCTGCGCGCGGAACCATGCCGCCCACTGCTTTGTCGCCTTGGGATCCGCCTGATCGACGCGGTTGAGCACCACGATGCGCGGCTTGCCCGCCGTCAGATCGTCGAGGTCGGGGTTGCGGCTCGCGCGAGGGATGCGCGCGTCGATGATCTCGCACACCGCGTCCATGCTGCCGATCTCGGAGGCGACCATGCGGCGCGTTTTTGTCATGTGTCCGGGGAACCAGCTCAGACTTTCCAGCTGCATAACGTCTCCCCCCTCACTTCATCTTCAAAGAACCGAGACGGCTGAAATCGCGCTTGTCGGTCAGGCTATCCCTGCCCGGAAATACAAGCAGCACAGCCTTACCGATGATGAGCCGCTCGTCCACCGCACCGAGTCGTTCGTCGCGGCTGTCGCTGCTGCGGTTTCGGTTGTCGCCCATCAAGAACAGCTCGCCCTCGCCGAGCGTCAGCGGGAACTGCGTTCCTTCGTCGAGATAGGTCAGGTCGTTGACATAATCCTCCTGCAGCAGCTCGCCGTCCACGAACACGCGTCCGAGCGTGAAGTCGATGTCCACGGTCTGCCCCTCGGTGGCGATAACGCGCTTGACGATGGGCTCGGCATCGAAGCTCTCCTTGTACGCAATGACGATGTCGCCGTATTTGTAATCGCCGCACAGCCAGCCGCTGACCACGATCAGGCGGTCGCCGTCCTGCAGCGTCGGCACCATCGAATGGCCGTCAACGCCCATCAGGCGCACCACGAAGGTAAAGAGCAGCGTGATGACCAGCACCGCGCCCACCAGCGAGCGCACCCATTCGTAGGTCTCGCGCCCGGCGACGCGCTCGGTGATCTCCTCTCCCTCGTCGGGATCAGTGGGCAGGATCTCGTTATCAAAATCGTTCATACTCGTTTCTCCATCGCTCGGGCGGCACAGGGCCGCAGAATATTTCATGATGTATGATACCACGCGCCACGCAAAAAAACAACAAAAATAAAAACGACGCGGTCGCCCACGTCGTTTCTATTTTGCTTTTCTTACAGCTTCTCGCGGATCTTGGCAGCCTTACCAACGCGGTCACGCAGATAGTAGAGCTTCGCGCGGCGGACAAAGCCGGTGCGCACGGTCTCGATCTTCTCGATCGAGGGAGAGTGCAGCGGGAAAACCTTCTCGACGCCGACGCCATAGGCCAGACGGCGGACGGTGATGGTCTCCTCGATGCCGCCGTGCTTCTTGGCGATCACGATGCCCTCGAAGACCTGGATACGCTCGCGGGAGCCTTCCTTGATCTTGACGTGGACGCGGACGGTGTCACCGACGTTGGCAACGGGCTTCTCAGCCTTCATCTGCTGGCTTTCGAGTTCCTTGATGAGATCCATGGATATTTCCTCCTAATTTATAGGCGTTCGTGACCGCTTTTCCATGGCGCATCGGGGTTCTTTCACCCGCGCACGGCAGAGGACCGCCCTTTTCAAGCTCGGATAGAATATCACACCAAGCAGGAAAATGCAAGCACTTTTTGCATTTTTGCAAAGTTTTTTCGTTTTTATAACTATAGTATGATCTGCTCGCCGCGGCGGAGGAAGTATAGGATCTTCTCCTTCACGGGCTTTCCGATCACCTGCGCGAGCGCGAGTGAGTACGCCTCGAGCTGCGGCCGGTAATGCTCCGCCCGCTCGGCGAGCGCGTCCGGCGCGATGCGGTCGGTCTTGAAATCGACTACGACCAGCGCGCCGTCCTCCTCAAAGAAGCAGTCCACCACGCCCTGCAAAAGGATCTCGTCTCCGGCGCTCGCCTCCGGCACAAAGCGCGCGGCGCTCTCAAGCAGCGAGAAGCGGTATTCCCTCCTGGCCCGCTCCCCTGCCGCGCGGATGCGCGCGCACAGCGGGCTTTGCAGGAACCGCGTCAGCGCGGCGGCGTCGACCGCCCGCGCCTGCTCGGGCGTGAGCAGGCGGCGCTCCTCCATGCTTTTGACTGCGGCGCGCACCGCACCTTCCTCCGCCGGCGTCGAGAAATCGAGAAACTGCAGCGCCGCGTGCATCGCGGTGCCCTGCTCGGCGGGCGTAAGCGCCGCCGCTCCCTCCAGAAATCTCGGCTTTGCGAGGCTCCGCAGGCGTGGAGGCAGCGGGGCGTTCTCCGCGATCTCCTCGTCAAGCGCGCGGCCCTTGAGCTGCGTCGCGGTCAGCTTGGCGCTGAGCGTCGTTTCCGGTTCGTAGGGATAGCGCCACTCCAGCGCCGCCGTGTCCAGCGGCAGCTCGGGGGCAGTCTCCTCCGTACGCTCCTCTGTCACGCGCTCGGTGGGCGCAAAGTCGTAGCCGTTGTGGACCTCCACGCGCCACGGCGCATCGCTTCCCGTGACCGCCGCCGCATCCGCGCCCGCCAGCTCACGCAGCGGCGCAGCCTCCGGACGGCACAAAAGCGACAGCAGGATCCAGTCCGCCATGCACTTCTGCTCCTCCACCGTCTCCGGCCGCACGGGGCAGGAGGTCACGGCGCAGAGGTCGGCAAGATGCTTCGCCGCGCCCGCGCGGGCGCAGACCATGACGAGCTTCTCCTTCGCGCGCGTCATGGCGACGTACAGCACGCGCAGCTCCTCGGCCTTGGCCTCGCGGCGCAGCTGACGCTCGAGTGCGAGCCGCGCAGCCGTGGGGTATTTGATCGAGCGCTTCGTGTCCACGCAGACCGGCCCGAGGCCGTATTCCGGGTGGACGAGCACGGAGCTCTGGAAGTCCATGCGGCTGAATGGCCGCGCGAGGTCCGCAAGGATCACGACCGGAAATTCCAGTCCCTTGGACTTGTGGATGCTCATGATGCGCACGCCCTGCGCGGCGTGCGTGGTCTGCGGCACGGGAGGCTCGCCGGATTCCAGCTGCTCGCGCAGATGCCGGACAAAGGCGAAGAGCCCCCGCCCGCCGCCGCGCTCAAATTCCTCCGCCAGCGAGAAGAACGCACGAAGATTTTCCCGGCGTGTGGCTCCTCCCCGCATCGCGCCAAACACCGCCGGGATATGGCAGCGCTCATAGAGCGCCGCGACCAGCTCGGTGAGCGTGAGCGTTTGCGCGCTTTCACGCAACTCGCGCAGCAGCGCGAGGAACCGTGCGGAGTCCTCGTCCCCGTCCGCGGCGAGTGCATCGTAAAAATCGCCGCCCGGCGTTTTCGCGCGCAACTCGGCGAGACGGTCCGGCGTGAAGCCGAAAAGCGGCGAGCGCAGCACAGAGATGAGCGGCACGTCCTGCCGCGGGTTGTCCAATATTTCGAGCAGCGCGAAGGTCACGGCGACCTCCATCGTTTCGTAAAAGCCGCCGTCGCTCTCAGCGGCACAGTGCAGCCCGCGGCTCTCCAGCGCGCGGCGATAGTCGGCAAGCCGTGTGCGGGGCGAGCGCATGAGGATGACGATGTCCTCCTCCCGCACCGTGCGCGGCTCGTGCGTTTTATCGTCCTGCACCGTGAAGCCGCCGGCGATGAGCCTTTGTATGTAGTCCGCGACGAAGCTCGCCTCGGCCCGGGCCGCGCGGAGCTTTTCCGTATCGCTCTCCTGCGCGGACATCTCCACAAAATGGAACTCCGTGCAGCAGTCGGGGTTCTCGGGATAGCTCGCCCCGACGTGCAGCGCTTCGTCCTCGCCGTAGTCCAGCTCGCCCATTTCCCGGGAAAGGACGTTGCGGAACACGAAGTTCGCCGCGTCCAGCACCGTGTCGCGCGAGCGGAAATTTTTGCTCAAAAGGAGCTTTGCGCTCTCGCCCTCCGCCGCGTCGACGGCGTGCGGGTAGTGCAGATAGTGGTCGAGGAAAATACGCGGGTCGGCGAGGCGGAAGCGGTAGATGCTCTGTTTGACGTCGCCGACGGTGAAAAGGTTTTTTCCTTCACGGGAAATGGCGGAGAAGATGCAGTTCTGCACCTCGTTCGTGTCCTGATATTCGTCCACCATGATCTCGCGGTAGCGCTGCGAGACTGTCCGCGCAAGGCCGGTGGGCTGTCCGTCCGCGCCGAGGAGCAGGTCGATGGCCTCATGCTCCTGGTCGGAGAAGTCCGCCGCGTTGCGGCGGCGCTTCTCCTCCTGATAGGCGCGGGAAAAATCCGCCGTCAGCTTTAAGAGCGCGAGCATGGCGGGCGCCATCGCGCGCAGGTCCTCCATTGCCTCGGCAGAGGTGACGGAAAACACCTCGTCAAAGCCCTTGGCGGTCTTTTTGCAGCCGTTCCACACGCCCTGCATTTTGGCCTTGAGCGCTTCGTCCCCGCATTTGCGCACCGCCGTCAGGCGTGGGAAGTCCACGCGGCGCTTCGCCGCCGCATCCCAGTCCTCCTCCGCTGACGCGGCGAGGAGCGCGAATTGCTCCGCCACACCGAGAAAGAGCGGCGCGTACTTATCCGCAATCGCGGCGTCCGACGTCATCTCCTCCGCCGCGCCGCGCAGCAGTGCGGCACAGTGGAGCGCCTTGCGCCGCACCATAGAAAGCAGCAGCGTCCCGTAGACCGTATCCTCCACGCGCGGCGGCAGATCGTGCCAGAGCTGCTCCTGCGACGCGAGCCAGCGGTCCATGTACGGCTGCGCCTGCAGCTTTCCGTGCAGCTCGAGCACCAGCGCGCCGAGCGCGCGGTCGTCCCGCCCCGCGCCAAGGGTATCGGCCAGGAGCGACGCGCCGTCGCCGTCGTGCATCGTCTCGTAAAATTCATCCAGCGTGCGCGCGAGCACCCGCTCGCGCAGAAGCTGCGCCTCATTCTCGTCGAGCACGCGGAAATCGGGCCGCAGCGCGTGGCCGCGCGCGTCCTCACGCAGCAGGTGGCAGTTCTCGCGCAGCAGAGCCGTGCAGAAGGCGTCCACCGTTTTGATGTCCGCGCGGTAGACGCGCAGCAGCTGCCGCTGCAGGTGCGCGTTGAGCGGGTCCTCCTGCAGCTTTTCGCCGAGAACCTTGGCGATCTTGCCGCGCAGCTCTGCCGCCGCGGCGCGGGTGTAGGTGATGATGAGAAAGTCGTCAAGGTTCGCCTCGCCGCTCTCAACGTAGGAAAAAAGCCGCTCGACGAGCACCTTCGTCTTGCCGCTGCCCGCCGCGGCGGACACCAGCAGGCTCCGCCCGCGGTTCTCTACCGCCGCCTGCTGCTCGGCGGTCAGGATGTCAGCCATCGCGTTTTCCCCCTTCCCTGATCGTCCGGTCAACGTGCTCCCAGAGCTGCTCGGCTCCGGTCGCGCGGATGTATTCGATGCGGTCGCCGCCGCGGCCGTTTTCAAAGTGGCAGGCGGGCGCGAATTCGCAATAGGTGCAGGCGCTGTCCTGCTCGCTGCGCGCCCACGGGTCGGCGTCGATGTTGCCGCTCGCCAGCTCGCGCACCATGCGGCGCAGCTGCTCCTCGACATACAGGCCCAGCTTGCCGAGTTGAGCGCTCGTGGCGATGCTGCCGGTGATCTCCGTCACGCCGTCCTTGCTCTTTTTCACACGCACCGGGAGATAGCACGGCGCTTCCAGCGCGCTGTGCTCCATCGCGCGCAGCACCGCGGGATCGTTCAGCACCATGCCGCTGCGCTGCAGCTCCTTGTGCATCGCGCGCTCGATCTCCGCCTCCGAGGCATTGCGCGGCAGATTCAGCAGCTTTTCCCGTGCGGGAAGATAGAGGACCCCCGCCGGCTCAATGGGATAGCCGCCGAAGAGCTTTCCCCCTTCGTCCCGCAGCGTAAAGAGATAGAGCAGCATTTGCAGGCCGAGCCCGTAGCGCAGCTCCGCGAGGTCAAAGCGCTTCGCGCCGGTCTTGTAGTCCACCACGCGCAGATACAGCTTACCGTCCTTGAGCCAGCCGTCCACACGGTCGACCTTGCCGACCACGCGCAGCTCCTCCCCCGCCTCGCGGATGGTCACGGCGGGAAGCTGTCCGTCCGCGCCGAAGCCCAGCTCAAAGGCCAGCGGCTCGAAATCGGAGTCGGAAAGCTCCTCCACCGTCGAATCCATGATGCGGTAGACCGACTCGCACAGCCGGCGGAAAAGATAGCGGAAGCGCGCGTTCTTCCCGTCAAGGTCGGGGAGATTTTTTTCAATGTATGCACCGATCGCCTGCCGCACAAGCGCGTGCAGCGCCGGACGCTCCAGCGCCTTGAGGCCGCCGCGCTCGCTCGCCGTGCGAAGCGTGTGCTCCATCACGTCGTGGACAAAGGTGCCGACCTGCGGCGCGTCGAAGCCCGCAGCTGTGCGCTCCTTCGCGCGCAGGCCGTACTGCATGAAGTAGGCGAAATGGCAGCTCCGCGCCTTGTCCATGCGCGAGGCGCTGAGCGTGATGCTGCGCCCGTAGAGCGTGTGGACGGCCTCACGCGAGAGCCTTCCGCGCGTATAGTGCGAAGCGTCGCGCATGGCGGCAAGCGCCTCGGCGCAGCCGCCGCGCCGCTCCAGATAACGCCACGCTTCCCCGCCGACGTGTTCGCCCGCATAGTCGAGCGCACCGTTCTCTGTTGTAAGGCGGTATGCCTTGTCGGCATCCTCCGTTTCGACCTTTACCGACGGGCAAAGCGTCTGCACGCGCCCGACGACAAAGCTGGGGCGCAGCTCGGCGCCCGCGTTATCAAAGCGCGGATAAGAGATGTAGAGCCGGTCGGTCGGCTGGGCGAGCGCGGCATAGAGATTCTGCAGCTCCAGCCGGAACTGCGCCATACCGTAGGGCGCAAGGCGCACGTCGAGCGCCTCGAGCGCCGCGCGGTCCTCGTCCTTCAAAATGCCGCCGCTGCCGCCCACAGCGGGCAGCACATGGTCGTTTGCGCCCATGAGAAACAGCACGCGCACGGCGTGGCGGTCGTTGCGCGTCATTTCAGCCAGACTCACCCGGTCAAGCGAGACCGGGATCGTGCCGACCGAATACTGCGTGAGCACAAGGCGCATGAGCCGCGCGAACTCCTCCGCATCCAGCTCGGTACCGCCCAGCATCTCCACAAACTGGTCGAGCACGCCGCACAGAACGTTCCAAAGCTGCGCCAGCTCCTCCGCCCGCTGCGTTTCGCCGCGCTGCCAAAGCGTCTCCGTCTGCCGCTGCAGCTCTTCGGGCAGCGCGATCTCCGTCAGATAATTGTAAAGCGCCGTCACTTTACCCTCAACGTCTCCCGTGCCGCGCACGCCCTCATAGAGATGGCTCAGCGGCGCGCGTACCTTTTCCCGCGCGGCGTTCACCCGCGCGAGCATTTCCTCATGCTCTGTACGCCACGGCACGCCGTAGCCCTCGGGGTGCGCCGTCCACGGAACGTCGCGCGTCCACATTGCGCCGCGAATGTCCCACTTGATGACGTAGTTTTCCAGCAGGTCGCACTCCTCCGCCGAAAGTCCCGCGAGGCCGGTCTTGAGGCAGCGGAACACATCCTCGTACTCAAAGCCTCCGCTCACCGCGTCAAGCGCGCCGAGCAGCAGCGCGGGCACGCCGCGGCGCAGAATATCGCTGCGCCGCGCACAGTAGAGCGGGATGCCGCAGCGCGCGAATACGGTGCGCAGCACCGGCTCCGCGGCATCCATATCGCGCGAGGTGACCGTAATATCGCGGAAGCGGTAGCCCTCGCAGCGCACCAGACGCAGAATTTCCGCGGCGATCCGCTCCGCCTCGTCGTAAGCGGTGGAGGCTTCATACAGCCGCAGCTGCTCCGTTGGCTCGTCCCAGCGGACATTGCCGCCGAAGAAATGCTTCTCCACATGACCGAGCGCATCGCGCGGCGCGCCGCCGCGCAGCACCTCCTCCGTGCAGGGAACGCCCGCGTCCCGCGCAAGAGCGTAAAGCTGCTCGCGTACGCGCAGGCCCTCGGCGAACAGCTCGCTGTCGCTGCCGTCGCCGAGCAGCGTCACGGTGACGCTTTTTGCCCGCTTGAGCAGAATACGCAGGATGTTCCGCTCGCGGCCCGTGAAGTAGGAAAAGCCGTCGAGAAAAATGTCCTTATCGTCGGCGTAGCCGGAGGCCGCAAGGTTCTCCTCCAGCTTCTCCAGCCGGTCGCGCGCATCGCGCCCGCCCTCGTGGAGCTTGGCAAGATACGCGCCGTAGAGCAGCGCCACATCGCGCAGCCGCTCGCCGCTCTCGCCCGCGATGGCCTCGGCCTTTTCCGCCAGCACCTCCGGCGCGACGGCATAGGCTTGCAATTCTTCGATGAGCGCGAGCAGACTTTCCAGAAACGCCGCGCGCTGTGAGGGTCGGCGATAGACGCGCAGGCTCGGCGCAAGCGACACCAGCACGCGCTGGAGCAGAAGGAGCTTGCCGCCGTTATCGAGCGTCACCTCCGCCGCGCCGCCGGTGAGCGTCAGCACGCGCGAGGCCAGCAGCTTGAAGGTCAGCACCTCCGCGTGACGGCTCGCGGTCACACCGCACGCGCGGCACACGTCCACCTCCGCGACGTGCGAAGCGTGCTCCGGCACGAGCAGGATCTGCTGCGAGGAATCGCCCAGCGCGCGGATCTCCTCCAGCACCCGCGCGGACTTGCCCGTGCGGGCGCGGCCCAGCAGGATACGCAGCATGATACCGCCCCCCCTTTCGTCGTTTTTTTCTATTTTACCATCATTCCCGCCGTTCGGCAACCGTGGATATTCCGCCGTGCCCTGAATTGAACGGGCGTCAATATTTTTCTTGACAGGAGGCCCGATGTGTGCTATCTTTTAGTTCAAATTTGAACTGTTCATTTTTGCATTATTTGAAAAGGAGTCCTGCGTATGAACGCCGGTATGGAATTTGCCCATAAATTTGCCCGCGCCTATGCCGCCGCCTGCAAGCCGCTTTGCCGCGAGCTGAAGCTGCCGCAGACCGCCTTTGACATTCTGATGTTTCTTGCCAACAACCCCGGCTACCGGACGGCGGGCGACATCGTGGAGGTCCGGCGCATCAAGGCCAACCTCGTTTCGGTGAACGTTGATAAGCTCGTGCGCGAGGGCTATCTGCGGCGCGAGACGGTCGAGGGCGACCGTCGAAAGACGCTGCTCGTCTGCACCGAGCGGGCGCAGCCGGTCATTGAGCGGGGCCGCGCGGTGCAATCCGCTTTTTTTGAGCAGCTCTTTGCTCACACAGATGAAGAAATGCGCGCGAGCTTCTTCCGGACGCTCGCCGTTATGGACGCCGATCTCGACGCCATGTTAGAAAAGGAGCCTTAAAAATGGAATTTATCATCACACTTCTCGTCACCTTTTTCGCCGGCATGGGCGCAGGCCTCGGCACCGGCTTTGCGGGCATGAGCGCCGCGGCGGTCATCAGCCCCATGCTCATCACCTTCCTCGGCATGGAGCCCTATATGGCGGTCGGCATCGCGCTCTCCTCCGATGTGCTGGCGAGCGCTGTATCCGCCTACACCTACGGCAAAAACAAGAATCTTGACATCCGCAACGGCCTCATCATGATGGCATGCGTGCTGGCCTTCACCGTGGTCGGCAGCTACATTGCAAGCCTTGTCCCCTCGGCCACGATGGGCGGCTTCTCGGTCTTTATGACCTTTCTGCTCGGCGTAAAGTTTATCGTCAAGCCCGTCATGACGACCAAGGAGGCCATGACAGGCGTAAGCGTGAAAAAGCGCGCCGTGCAGTCTATTCTCTGCGGCGTGCTCATCGGCTTTATCTGCGGCTTCATCGGCGCGGGCGGCGGCATGATGATGCTGCTCATCCTCACCTCCGTGCTCGGCTACGAGCTCAAGACCGCCGTGGGCACCAGTGTTTTCATCATGACCTTCACAGCGCTCACCGGCGCGGTCTCGCACTTCGCCATCGGCGGCGCGCCGGACTGGACGGTGTTCGCGCTCTGCGTGCTCTTCACGCTCGTCTGGGCGCGCATTGCCGCCGTGTTCGCCAACAAGGCTTCTCCCAAAACGCTCAACCGCGCGACCGGCGTGGTGCTCGTCATCCTTGGTGTGGTCATCATGCTCTTCAACGTTCAGGCATAAGAAAAAGCCGCCCGCAGGCGGCTCTTTCAGGAAAGCAGCTTTTCCAGCAGCTCGGCGAAGAACGAGCGCAGCACGACCTCGCCGCCCTCGCCCTCGGCGGTCAGCACACCGTCGCACAGCGGCTCGAACGCCGCGCCCCACCAGCTCATCAGAAAGCCCGGCTCCAGCGCGCACCACACGAGCGCGCAAAGGAGGCCGACGGCAAGGGATATCTCGATCTTCCGAAATTTCATAAGAAAAAACCGTCCGTTTCAAGTAATAGCTTGAGTATGGACGGTTTTTTCGTTTTTCAAACAAAAATCGTGCAGAAGGTTTGCAGTTCCGCGCTCCGCAGCACGCTGCAGGCCGCGCGGCAGATGTCCTCCTCGCGGAACAGTCCGAACACGGCGCTGCCCGAGCCGGTCATCGCGGCACATTCCGCGCCGTGGACAAGCAAAGCGCGCTTGATGTCCTCGATGCGTGCGCGCTGTTCATCCGGGAGTACCTGCTCAAAGACGTTTTTGACCTTCGCGCACAGCGCCGCCGCGTCGCCCGCCTCCAGCGCGGCGAGCATCGCCGCCGTGTCGGGCCGGTCAGTCAGCGACACGCGGTCCGACCGCTGAAAGAGCGCGGGCGTAGAGATGGGAAAGTCCGGCTTGCAGACCGCGGCATAGAGCCTCGGCGCGTTCCGCAGAGCAGTCAGCCTTTCGCCCCTGCCCTCGGCAAGCTGCGTGCCGCCGCGGACACAAAACGGTACGTCGCTGCCGACACGCGCGCCGATCTCCTCGAGCCGCTCGTCCGTGAGCGTGGGTGCGATCAGATCGCGCAGCGCGCGCAGCACGGCGGCGGCATCCGCGCTGCCGCCCGCCATCCCGGCCTCGGACGGGATGCGCTTGGTAAGCGCGATGTCGATGCCGCCGTGATAGCCGAGCGCCTCGCAGAAGGCGTTCGCCGCCTTGACGGCAAGGTTGCGTTCATCGCAGGGAAGCTCTGCGCCCGCGACGCGGCAGACGACGCCTGTGCCGTCGGTGAGCGTCACGGTCACGTCGTCGCAGAGCGAAACGGTCTGCATGACCATCCGCAGCTCGTGATAGCCGTCTAGGCGCTTGCCTAAGATGTCCAGCGTCAGGTTGAGCTTGGCATAGGCGGGGACCGTTTGTGTTTTCATCTTCTCTTTTTCTTGTGCTGGATCTTTTTCTTCTCCTCCGGCTCAGGCTCGTTGCCGAGCCACGCGCCGCAGTGTGGGCAATGCTTCGGGTTCCCGCGTCCGAGGCTCTCATGGCACTGCGGGCAGCGGTAGTATAGCCACCACACGAGGATGGACAGCAGCACCATCGCCAGGCCCAGAAGCCCCAAAAACGTGCTGTCAAAGCCCCACACGCCGACGCCGGCGACGAACGCGCCGCCGAAGAGAAGAATGTCCTGCCATGCTCTGGCTTTCTTGTAGTTCATCGAATGGTCCTCCTATTTGAAAAAGCGCCCGCCGAGGGGCGCTTTTTCGGTATATCGGTTATCGGATCTTGCGGGCCTCGACGTAGTAGCGCTTATCCTGCGCGTGACCCATCGAGAAGGTCTTGCGGGGCAGCACGCCGTCGGCCATGACGGTCTTAAACAGCTG
>ERZ1673704.1177-NODE-1177-length-11625-cov-12.956612_pt1 | contig 11625 bp, 12 predicted proteins | sample MGYA00580234_ERZ1673704 | MGnify/ENA primary metagenome ERZ1673704 (study PRJEB41218, sample SAMN15661757) | gut metagenome | host: Homo sapiens | place: Canada: London | collected 2015-08-20/2019-03-30 | study: EMG produced TPA metagenomics assembly of...
TGTCAGGATTACCACTGCGGAATGTGCTGTGGAATTGCGCTGCAGTGCCGGAGGGGTTTGCAGTGTGGTTTTGCAGTGTGGTTTTGCAGTGGGATGTGAGGATAGTGGTGATACTGGATTTTGCCCTTTGAGGATAATGGGGTGTGCCCCGGAACAAATTTGGCACATTTAGAGACTGGAAAGCCTTGAAAACAGGGCATTTCCGGTCTCTTTGCTTTTGTTCTGGTTCTATTCTGGTTCTGTTATCAGATGGAATAATGAGGTTCATTAGATATGGCATGTGGAAGAACTGGACGAGTTGAAGCGGGAAAAAGGGAGATTAAGAGGCAGTTGCAACTTACTGATGGCATTATGAAAGAAGATTTGTATACAGCTTATCATGCGGTGTCGGAGAATGAGGAGATTGTTGTTGACAGGGATGATTATATGTATGATTTCAAGGGATTTCGAGAACTCAAAAAATATAATTGTGTAAGCGAAAATTTAATGATATAATAAAAATAAAAGGACTATTTGACGTGATAATCGGAGGAAATAACATGTCAGAAAATCAAGTAAAAATAACTTATAAACCTTTATGGAAATTGTTAATTGATAGGGATATGACGAAAACTGAATTGAGAAAGAAAACACAGATAGCACCAAGTACATTTACAAAAATGAACAACGACCAACAAGTATCGTTAGATATTTTGGCAAGGATCTGTGTTGAATTGAAATGTGGCTTTGATGATATTGTGGAAATAGAACGATAGTGATATTGCAAAATGAAAAAGCATGTGCAGATAAATATAGCAAGTTACTAATAGAAAGGAATTTATAAATGGCAGTTCAAAATAACGCTAACATTGGTTTTGAAAAACAAATATGGGATGCGGCTTGTGTTCTTTGGGGACACATTCCGGCAGCAGAATACAGAAAGGTTATCGTAGGACTTATTTTTTTGCGTTACATATCAAGTGCATTTGAAAAACGCTATCAACAGCTTGTTGAAGAGGGGGATGGCTTTGAAGATGATAAGGATGCATATACGGAAGATAATATTTTCTTTGTACCAGAGGATGCCCGTTGGAGCAAAATTGCTTCTGCAGCACATACTCCAGAAATCGGCACTGTTATAGACGATGCAATGAGAACTATTGAAAAGGAAAATGCAACTCTTAAAAATGTGCTTCCAAAGAATTATGCAAGTCCAGATTTGGATAAGCGAGTATTAGGCGAGGTTGTTGATCTTTTTACCAATATGGATATGGGCGATACAGAAGAAAGCAAAGACCTTCTTGGCAGAACATATGAGTATTGTATTCAACAGTTTGCGGCATACGAAGGTGTTAAGGGTGGCGAGTTCTATACTCCTGCAAGTATTGTTAAAACAATCGTTGCTATTTTGAAACCATTCAAAAATTGTCGTGTATATGACCCATGCTGTGGTTCAGGTGGTATGTTTGTCCAGAGTGCAAAGTTTATTCAGGCACATAGTGGCAAGCGTGGAGAAATTGCCGTTTACGGTCAGGAGTCCAATGCTGACACTTGGAAAATGGCTAAAATGAATATGGCTATTCGAGGTATTGACGCAGACTTCGGTCCGTATCAGGCGGACACTTTTTTCAATGATTTACATAAAACGTTGAAAGCGGATTTCATTATGGCAAATCCACCTTTCAACCTTTCTAATTGGGGTCAGGATAAACTTAAAGATGATGTTCGCTGGAAATACGGAACACCGCCTGCCGGCAATGCCAACTATGCGTGGATTCAGCATATGATACACCACCTTGCACCGAACGGGAAAATCGGTCTTGTACTTGCTAACGGTGCGTTGTCCTCTCAGTCCAGCGGCGAGGGAGAAATCAGAAAGAACATTATTCAGGCTGATCTTGTGGAAGGTATCGTCGCTCTGCCGACTCAGCTCTTTTACAGCGTTACCATTCCTGTTACGCTTTGGTTTATTACCAAAAACAAAAAGCAAAAAGGTAAAACCCTGTTTATTGATGCCCGCAAGATGGGGTATATGGTTGACCGTAAGCACAGGGATTTTACTGATGAGGATATTCAAAAGCTGGCAGATACATTTACGGCATTCCAAGAAGGTACGCTTGAAGATGTCAAAGGCTTCTGTGCTGCCTGCGACCTTCAGGAAATTGAAAAGCAGGACTTTATTCTGACACCGGGCAGATATGTCGGTATCGAAGAAGTTGAGGACGACGGCGAACCATTTGAAGAAAAGATGACCCGTCTTACTTCCGAATTATCGGAGATGTTTGCAAAGTCTCACGAACTAGAGGACGAAATTCGTAAAAAACTGGGGGCGATTGGGTATGAAGTGTAAAGAAACAACGGTCGCACTAAGATTTGCTGATACATTTGCTCCTTCTGAAGGTACAATTCAAGCCCATCAAAATATGATAGATAAACAGGGGTTTGTTTGGTACGGAAAATTAGGAGCGGCGGTATCTTCAAAAGTAGCAAATCTAATTATGGAGAACGAAAATCCGAGGATATTACTTATACACAGTGGAAAAGCAGGAAGGTATTGGGCATATATCAAAAAAATTCAGTATGATATACCCACTAAGAGCGAAATACCGGAGTATTATCGTGATAATGCAGGCATTTTCAAAACTTGGTTTAGAGTTGTTAAAATTGAAGAAGCGCCTAAAAATATTTTAGGTAATTGCGTAGTTGCATCGTCTCAAAGACTTCTTTCAGAAGTTTCAAAGAGTAGTATGAGTCCCTACTTCATAATTAATGTGGAGGAAGAATGATGAAATTGCTATCAAAATATGTAGAATTCAAAAATGGAAAAAAAAGACCCACTTCAAAGGGAACTATTCCTGTTTATGGTGGAAATGGAATATTAGATTATACGAATACAGCTAATATGCAAAGCGGTGTTGTTATAGGGCGTGTCGGAGTATATTGTGGAAGTGTTTTTTTAGTAAGAGAAGAATGTTGGGTTTCTGATAATGCAATTAAAGCCATGTGCAAGGAGAATATGGATTTGGGATATTTGTATTATCTTCTCTCATCCTTACATTTGAACGAAAGAAGGATAGGTACTTCTCAGCCATTGCTGACGCAGAGTATACTAAATAATATAGAAGTTGAAATTCCTGAACTTGCTATTCAAAAGAGGATTTCGAGCATATTAGAGTTGTTTGATGAGAAAATCAAGCTGAATAATAAGATAAACAATAATTTAGCGGCTTAAAGTTTGATGTCGGAGACATCAAGTTCGCCGGACATCAGCTTAGGTAATAAGGACGCTCTTAGTTCTTCAAGATATGTGTTTTCGGAGATGTTAGATGAAACTTGTTTATATAATGCAGTTACAACCTCATCTAACGGTTTCAATGTTGAAAAGTCACTTGGTAGGAACAATTTGTATTCAGGCAAAGCTTTTTTACTTAAATGTAGAACTGTTGTACCATTTACATATCCCAAACAATGAGCCTTGAATTTCTTGTCTTGAAGAATTGCTGCAATGAGGAATTTGGAAACACTGTCTTTTTTAGGAAGTACTTTTACCAAATCCATGGAGAAAACAATATCATCATACCCCGATTTACTCATTACTGGTTCAGCATTACCGATAACTTCGGCATTTTGAGTTAAGTCTGTATGAGCAACTAAAGTATCAAACAATTCAGCGTGTTGAGATTCTTTTAATTTTGATGATGGGATAATTTCTTTATAACCATCCAACTTGAATCCGCCTTTACGGTCAAAATTCTTTATTGTTGCCATAGCTATTGTGGAATCGGTCAGTTCGGTTCCTTTGTATGAGTACCCACTTATGAACTCAGCTATGTCTGACAAAGGTGTTTCTACCCAATCGGAAGGCATAACACCATCAAAAGGTTTATAATCAGAAAGCCAAGCGGTGCATATTGTTTTGATTTGTTCAAATAAATTATTGTTTATAACATATCCCATAATTTCCGTGGGTGGCGGGAGTTAATATCGGGGGACTTCCGCCCCATAGTCGTTCTCTAAGAATAAAAAGGAGAATTGACTGTGAAACAAGAGTTAATCAAAGATGTTATTCAGGGAATGTTGCCTTACCTGAACAATGCACAAAATGAAAAATTGCAAGAGGTGTTGAAATATACCCTTGCAAAGTATGAGGTAACGGAAAATCAAAACAAAGAGAAATACTCGGAGCAGAACTATGTAGAGTTATTCCTATCCGCAAAGCGAATTGAGGGATGCTCCGAGAAATCTCTTAAATACTACAAGGCAACTATCGAAGCTATGCTCTGTGAACTCAAAAAAGATGTCAAACACATAGTTACAGACGACATCAGAGGATACCTGACGGAATATCAGGAAAAGAAGAAATCAAGCAAGGTAACGATAGACAATATCCGCCGTATTCTATCCAGCTTCTTCTCTTGGTTAGAGGACGAGGATTACATACTGAAAAGCCCGGTAAGACGCATACACAGAGTAAAAACCGGCACGAATATCAAGGAGACATACTCCGATGAAGCGTTAGAGCTTATGAGGGATAACTGCACAGAACTTCGAGACTTGGCAATTATTGATATGCTTGCTTCAACGGGTATGCGTGTTGGCGAAATGGTACTGCTTAATCGAAATGATATTGATTTCAATGAAAGAGAATGTATCGTGCTCGGTAAAGGCAGTAAGGAGCGAGTAGTCTATTTTGACGCTCGTACAAAGATACATTTGCAGAACTACTTGGATGGTAGAACGGACGATAATCCGGCATTGTTTGTATCGCTGAAATCGCCCCATAAAAGGTTGAAAATCGGTGGTGTTGAGGTTCGTCTTAGAGAATTTGGAAGGCAATTAGGAATTAACAAGGTACACCCGCATAAGTTCAGGCGTACACTTGCAACTATGGCAATAGATAAAGGAATGCCCATCGAGCAGCTTCAACAACTTTTGGGGCATAGAAAGATAGATACGACCTTGCAGTATGCAATGGTAAAACAGAGCAATGTTAAGATTGCCCATCGAAAATACATTGGATAGAGAGGAAAAGATTATGGCGGAACAATTTACCACATTAGCTTCACTAACGGTAGATGGAAAAGGTTCATACGGAATTGGAGCAAGTGCAGTTCCTTTCTCAAAAGATTTATACACCTATTTGAGAATTACGGATATAAAAGATGATGGCACACTAAATCTACAAGATTTAAAATCGGTTGATGATGAGAAAGCTTCTGAATATCTTTTGAAACCGAACGATATTGTATTTGCGAGAACAGGTGCAAGCACAGGAAGAAACTATTTTTACGATGGAATGGACGGAGAATTTGTATATGCAGGATTTCTTATTAAGTTCAGTATTGATGAGAAAAAAGTTAATCCTAAATACATAAAGTATTTCTGCCAGTCTAAACGGTATAAGGATTGGATTAATTCATTCAACACAGGCAGTACACGTGGAAATATAAATGCTCAAACGCTTGGCAAAATGCCAATTCCTCTAATTGAGAGAACGGCACAAGATGCTTTGGTTAGTATCCTTTCAAGTATAGACGAAAAAATCAAGAAGAACAATGAGATAAACAATAATTTAGAGCAACAAGCTCAGGCTTTGTTCAAAGAATGGTTTATTGACAATCCTGAGAACATCTATTGGTCAACCGGTACATTCAGAGAACTAATACAGTCAACGTTAAACGGAGACTGGGGCAAAGAAACACCGACAGGTAACAATATTGAAAAGGTCTATTGCATCAGAGGGGCAGATATACCCGAAGTAAAAGCGGGAAACAAAGGTAAAATGCCAACAAGATATATCCTTCCAAAGAACCTTGCCAATAAGAAACTTGAAGCAGGAGATATTGTGGTTGAAATTTCTGGAGGAAGTCCTACTCAATCCACCGGAAGATGTACCGCAATTACACAGTCATTGCTTGACCGATACGATAGCAGTATGGTTTGCACAAACTTCTGCAAAGCAATAAAACCTAAAAATGGATATAGCCTTTTTGTTTATTACTATTGGCAGTATCTCTATGAAAAAAGTGTTTTCTTTTCATATGAGAACGGTACTACTGGTATTAAAAATCTTGATTTCACAGGGTTTATTGAAACTGAACCAATTATTGTACCTCCGTTTGATAAGGTGCAAGCGTTTGATGACTATTGCAAATCAATATTTAACCAAGTTTTTGCCAATGGTAAGCAAAGCGAACAGCTTTCTTCATTAAGAGATACACTTTTACCCCGCCTGATGTTCGGTGAACTTGATGTCGCCAACATCGACATCTAAGCCACTAAATTATTGTTTACTATACTTGAAGTGTTTTGGCTTGCAGTGCAAGGGGTAGTTGCACCAATTGCTATTTCATCGCTTGTAGTCTTATTTACTGTATCTGTTGTCAAGATAGTGATAAAAGCGAAGGGAGATGACGCCATGGGAAGTAAAGTGAAAGAATTTGTATGTGTAATTTTTGATATTTTATATACTTTGAGCGCTAATTTGGCAGGTGGTGCGCTGCTAGCTAAAACACTTCAAAGGATAATCGTTTAGTTTGCAAAGGAGTAGACAAAGTGGCATATAAAGAAATTGATGAATCTAGTATAACATTGATTGATTCAGTTAGTTCTTTTATTGAAATGATAAGACAGGTAAAAGAGACTAAGGAAGCTCAAGACGGAACTTCTACTGAATTATATTTCAGAGGTCAGGAGACTGAATTTTGGGATATTGAGCCGAGCATATTTAGAGATGATATGTTAAGCATTGAACATAAATTGATGCAGATACCATTGCAGAAGTCACCAACAGAATTTAGGGACTTGAATTCGATGTTTGATATTATGACGAAGTACCAGCATTATGGGATGTGTACTCGTCTTTTGGATTTGACTACGAATCCGTTGGTTGCCCTCTACTTCGCATGTAAAAAACATGGTGCAGTAAAATACGTTACAGAAGATGGAGAAGTGGAAAAAGAACCATATGGAGTGATTTATTACACGGACAAATACTACTCATCTCAATCCACAGATATTGAAATTCAAATCGTGTCTGCCTTGGCGAGTTATGATTTGGAAAAAGAAAATACTTTGTCTGATGTTCTTGAAAGACTATATCATGACCGGATTATAGACGAAAGAACAAAGGATAATTGGTTAGTAAATTACGGAGAGTTTGTAAAAATAATACAAAATAACTACATGGTAATGCCAACTTATACAAATGAAAGATTGAGAAAGCAAAGTGGAGTATTTTTACTGACAAGCCTATTTTCTTTTAATAAAGAGAATGAAGTCAAGAATTCTGTTATATCAAAAGCAAAGGGAAAACTAAAAGAAGAATTTAGCGATACATGTTTTTATATTTCAGGAGAAGATAAAGAAAATATTTTAAAGGAACTAGATCTGTATAACATAAATGAGGCTACTTTGTTTCCTGAATTAGAGCATCAATTAAGTTACATAAAATATGCAAATCGTAATCTGGTTAATCCTGTTACAGATTTTACAAAATATGAAGAAGAGTCTGCAAGCAATAAGCAGGATATAGGTGTAAAACAACCGGAACTTGAACAATACATTCTTGATAATTTCGATGATCAATTTAAAGATATTATTGGTGAAGAAGATGTCAGGGAAGTATTAAACATAATAAAAGAGCATTTTACTGTTGATTGGTATAAGCGTAATCCAATACTCAGTAAAATAAATATGTCTATTACAGGATATTATTTTACAAAATGTCAACCTAGGAATGTTGCGAAGCAAAAGGCAGAACAGATTGTGGCATTATTAAAACAAATGGTTGAAGATTTTATTATAGCAACGGATGAGAGAGGTGAATAAAGTGTCAGCTAATTATACGGAAGCTAATTATGAAAATTCTGTTATAGAGCTATTTAGAAATGATTTAGGCTATGAATATGTTTATGGTCCGGATATAGAAAGAGATTTTTACAATCCGCTATATGAGGATGTTTTGCTTGATTCTCTGTATCGTCTTAACAGAGATCTTCCTGATGATGCCATTCAGGATGCTTTATTTAAGCTTAAAAATTTTGAAAATGGAGAACTTGTGCAGAAAAATGCTGCATTTATGGACTATCTGCAAAATGGCATTCCAGTTAGATTTTTTGTAGATGGTGAGGAGCGTTCCTCTATCGTTTATCTTGTTGACTACAAAAATCCTGACAATAATTCATTTATCATAGCGAATCAGTGGACTTTCATTGAAAATAGTAATAAGCGTCCGGATGTAATTCTCTTTTTAAATGGCTTACCGGTTGTATTGGTTGAGTTGAAGTCCCCTTCGCGTGAAGAAACGGATGCTTCAGAAGCATATAGGCAGCTTCGTAATTATATGCAAGAAATTCCATCTATGTTTATTTATAATGCTATCTGCGTTATGAGCGACCAACTGACATCTAAAGCAGGTACAATCACTTCAGGCGAAGACCGTTTTATGGAATGGAAAACTAAAGATGGAGATTATGAGAATACACAGTTTGCACAGTTTGATACTTTTTTTGAGGGGATGTTCAACAAAGAGCGACTTCTTGATATTATAAAGAACTTCATTTGTTTTTCAAATGAGGGTATTAACTCATTCAAAATTCTTGCCGGATATCACCAGTATTTTGCAGTCAGAAAAGCAATTGAATCCACCAAACGTGCTACTGTTACGGATGGTAAGGGCGGTGTGTTCTGGCATACACAAGGAAGTGGTAAGTCACTTTCTATGGTATTTTATGCACATTTGTTGCAAGAAGCATTGGATAGTCCAACGATAGTTGTTATCACCGATAGAAATGATCTTGATGATCAGCTTTATGGGCAATTTGCAAAGTGTAAAGAATTCTTAAGACAAGAGCCGATACATGCTGAAAGTAGAGAAAACTTAAAGTCTTTGCTTGCTGGCAGACAGGCAAATGGTATTATCTTTACTACAATGCAGAAGTTTGAAGAATCTCATGAAGCATTGTCGGAGCGAAACAACATTATCGTTATGGCGGATGAAGCACACAGGGGACAATATGGATTGGCTGAAACTGTTGATGCCAAAACTGGTAAGATAAAAATTGGAACAGCACGAATTATCAGAAATACGTTGCCTAATGCTACATATATAGGATTTACAGGTACTCCTATTTCATCAAAAGACCGCAGTACTCGTGAAGTATTTGGTGATTATATTGATATTTATGATATGACACAGGCAGTTGAGGATGGAGCAACAAGACCTGTTTATTACGAGAGCCGGGTTATCAAGCTTAACCTTGATGAAGATACTCTTAGGTTGATTGATAGTGAATATGACATTATGGCTGAAAATGCTGATGGAGAAGTAGTTGAGAAAAGCAAGCGTGAACTTGGTAAGATGGAAGCTGTTCTTGGCAATGATAATACTATCAATTCACTTGTCTGTGATATTCTTGACCATTATGAGAATAACAGAGAGAATCTTTTAACAGGAAAGGCAATGATTGTTGCTTATTCTCGTCCTATTGCAATGAAGATATACAAGCGTATCTTAGAACTTCGTCCTGCATGGACTGAGAAGGTTGGAGTTGTTATGACTTCTGGTAATAATGATCCGGAAGAATGGAGAAAAATTATTGGCAATAAACATCATAAGGATGAACTTGCTAAGAAATTCAAAGATAATAACAGCCCTATGAAGATAGCAATTGTTGTTGATATGTGGCTGACAGGCTTTGATGTTCCTTCACTTGCAACTATGTATGTCTATAAGCCAATGTCTGGACATAATCTCATGCAGGCTATCGCTCGTGTAAATCGTGTGTTTCGTGATAAGGAAGGCGGACTTGTTGTAGATTATGTTGGAATTGCGTCTGCATTGAAACAGGCAATGAATGATTATACTTCTCGTGATAAAAAGAATTATGGTGATACTGATGTTGCAAAGGTAGCATATCCGAAGTTATTGGAAAAGCTTTCAGTCTGTCGGGATATGTTCCACGGATATGATTACTCGAAGTTTACAGGTGGAACAGACCTTGAAAGAGCAAAAACTATCAGTGGTGCAGTCAACTTTATTATGGACAGAGAGAAAGTGGATGATAAGGACTCATTTGTAAAAGAAGCACTTATGTTGCATCAAGCATTGTCGCTTTGTTCTTCACTTGTTGATGAAGGAAGTCGATTTGAAGCAGCGTTCTTTGAATCGGTGCGTGTTCTTGTCCTTAGACTTACAAATACGGGAGTTGGCAAGAAGATTTCTCTTCCAGAAATGAATGCAAGGATAAATGAGCTTTTAAAGCAGAGTATTAAGAGTGACGGTGTTATCAATCTTTTCTCAGATATAAAAGAGGAATTTTCACTGTTTGATCCGAAGTTTCTTGAAGAAGTTGCTAATATGAAAGAGAAGAATCTTGCGGTTGAACTTCTGAAAAAATTAATTGCAGAACAGGTTTCAGTATATCGCAGAACTAATGTAGTTAAATCTGAGAAGTTTAGTGAAATCATGCAGCGTTCGCTTAATGCGTATCTTAATGGTATGTTGACAAATGAAGAAGTTATTGAGGAAATGCTAAATCTTGCAAAACAGATTGCAGCAGCCAAAAAGGAAGGCGACAAGCTTGGGCTTACTGCTGATGAGCTTGCCTTCTATGATGCATTAACGAAGCCACAGGCAATAAAAGATTTCTATGAAAATGAAGAATTGATAGCAATTACAAAAGAACTTGCAGACACTCTTCGAAGAAACAAAACAATTGACTGGCAGAAACGAGAATCAGCAAGAGCAAAAATGCGTATGCTTATAAAGAAACTGCTGAAAAAGCATAAGTATCCGCCAGAAGGTATGGAAGATGCAGTCCAGACTGTTATGACTCAGTGCGAACTTTGGACGGATAATAATGATATGGGAGAAGAAAAGGTTGTAAACTTTCGAGACAAATCAATATCATATGCTGAATTAAATTATGCGCCCATGATGGTTGCTGAAAGCACAGCAACATATGGAGAGAAGAAATAACCACGGTACAGAGTATAAAGATATATTAGACAAACTGACTAAAATTTTTAGCTATGGAACACCAAAAGATGATAGCTGAGTGATATCTAATATGATAAAAAGATTTATGGGAAAATCATCAGCACTGGAATTAGTCAATGAAATTTTAATGCTTACTAAAATGAATTGGAATAGTGGTGATGGATTATATAAAATATTACCTGTAACATTGGATTTTGCTAAAGCATTGTCACGCGTTGCTAAGCAAGATTTAGTGGTTTATGACAGACCTTATAATTTTAGATATTTTATGTAAGTATTATCAATAATCAAGAATGAAATTTGTTTAAAGGAGTGATACTGCATGATTAATATATATACAGAAAAAAGTAATTCAAAAGACTGGATATTTCACAATGACTTGTACTTCAACCTGAATACAGGCAATGAAGAGATGTCACAAAAAGAAATTGATTTGATTCAACAAGTGGATGAAGCTAAGCTGACACCAGACAAGCACATAGAAACAAAATATGGTTTGGGCACAATCCGAAATTTATCATCAGGCTGCAAGACATTACTTAATATTGTGAAGCATCCCGATAAAGTGGTAAATGTTGAGGAATGTGGTCCGAATGTTCTTAGAATCATTTTTACTATGGATAATATTAAGATTTATATGTCAA
>ERZ1673704.1186-NODE-1186-length-11529-cov-3.432195_pt1 | contig 11529 bp, 4 predicted proteins | sample MGYA00580234_ERZ1673704 | MGnify/ENA primary metagenome ERZ1673704 (study PRJEB41218, sample SAMN15661757) | gut metagenome | host: Homo sapiens | place: Canada: London | collected 2015-08-20/2019-03-30 | study: EMG produced TPA metagenomics assembly of...
GGTATTCTTGCTTCCTTTACCGTAACTGCGAATAAGGATTTTGAATGGAATGTTCGTGAAAAAATTGCAGCACTTGTAGGTGAAGATTTATCTTATGAAAATGGTATGATCGACTACAGTCAAAAACCGGAAGCTCCTGTTACTAAGAAAGTATTAACAAAGGCTGAGGCACCGGTAACATTTGCAACCGAAGGAACAGCAGTTCAAGGTTCTGAATTGTGGCAACAAAATAACTGGAACGATTTATTATTCGATAAAGATACTTCTGGAAGTTTGGCAGAGTTTAAGTGGGATTTACCAAACAAGCAGGAAGATTTTGGTGAAAATGTCAAGCTTCCTATGGATTTCACGTTTAATGTTGCAAAAGATGGAAAAGCTAGATCAATTACAACATTCAAAATTTATGGTCGACCTAATTCAAATGGTGCATTAAAGAAATCTAAACTTTCTTATATTGATGAAAGTGGAAAGAAACATGATTTAGGTGAATCAACTTCAACTTCTCCAAGTTGGGAAATCAATGATAAAGTAAAACAGATTATTTGGACTCCAATGGAATCAGTAGGTACAACCGAAGATTGCTATGAAAATAGAGTAAATCGTATGCTTTCTATATATGAGGTTGAAATTACCGAGGATTCAGCAGTAGCGGCTACAGGCATTACATTTGATGATACAAGTGTGAAGACATTGAAGGTAGGCGAAGTTGGAAGTGTTTCCGCAACGGTTGCTCCTGAAAATGTTACAAATCCATTCTATCATATCGTAAGCAGTAATCCGGACGTTGTATCTGTAACAGAAATTCCAACAGCAGACAGTTACTTATATCAAGTTCAAGGTATGGCAAAAGGTGAAGCAACCTTAACTGCAACTAGCGAAGACGGTAATTTCACTGCACAGTGGAAAGTTACTGTAGAAGATGGATTAAATTATGCTGAATTAGATAAGCAGATTGCTGAAGCAGAAGCTTTTGCTCAAAGACTTTATACTGAGGAATCTTGGATCGAATTCCAGAAAGTAGTAGATGCAGGTAAAGCAGTTAAAGAAAATCCGGATGCAACACAGGCAATGGTAAATAAAGCTGCATTGGAAATTAAAAATGCTCAAAAGAATCTGAAATTAAAAGGTTCCCTTGACACAAATCCAGATAGTAAGAATCTAATCGATCAAACTACATTGAAGATGTATGATGAATCAAGCTTCTCGGCTGCTGAGAAAGAACATGCTGATAGAACGATCGATGGTGATAAGAATACTATTTGGCATTCTAACTACAACAAAGGTTATACATTGCCACAGTACTTTACAATTGACTTAGGTAAAGAATACAGCTTAGAACAGGTTGATTATTTACCACGTCAGGGTTCAAGTAATGGTCATGTTACACACTATCGTATTGAAACAAGTCTTGATGGAGAGAAATTTGAACCGGTAGTAGAAGGATTCTTTGAGACCGAAGATGGAAGCTTAAAAGATCCATCAGAATTCAAGAAAGTTAAATTCGATAAAATAGGTGCACGCTATGTTCGTTTCATTGCGCTTGAATCTTTAGGTGGTACACCAAATGCTTATGCATCTTGTGCGGAAATCAATTTCTATGGTGTTGAAGCACAGTCTGTTGATTTCGCAGAACTATCTAAATTAATCCAAGCTTGTGAGAGTGAGCATATTGACAGCTCTAAGTACACAGCTAATTCTTGGAATGCATATCAAACTGCATTAACTGCAGCGAAAGCAATTAAAGAAAACTCTGACTCTGCTGAAATTGCAAAAGCTTACAGTGCATTAAAAGTAGCAGAAGAAGGATTGAAGGTTCGTGCAAGTGAAGCAATGCTTACAAGCTTGAAGAATGTAGTAGCAGAAGCAGATAAATCCATTGCAGATGGAGCAACAAGTGCAGAACTAGAAAAATTAGTAGCAGAAGCAAAAGAGCTTCTAGCTGATCCGACAAATGCTGAAGGAACAGTTGTATTAAAATGTATGGCTAATCTGAAAGCTGAGTTGGGTAAAGTTTCACAGTCTACTGAAATCAAAAAGCTAAAAGAAGGCTTGCAAGAAGATGTAGACTACATTACCGAAAGCATCATGAGCAATACTGATGGATATCGTCCTGTTGATGTAGAAGCTATGCAGAAGCTATTAGATGAAGCGAAAGCAGTTATTGCGAAAGCAGATGCAACAAAAGATGAAGTAGTTGATGTTCATAAACGCTTAGCAGATCAGCTTACTAAGATGGTTAAGGTAGACAAATCTACTCTAGAGAGCGCTATTGAAACAGCAAGTAAGTTAGATCCAAATGAATATACTCCAGAAAGCTATCAGGTATTAGCAGATGCGATTGAAGCCGGTAAGGCAGTCTTAGCAAATGAAAATGCTACTAACAAAGATGTTGCAGATGCAGTTGATACAATTGCAAAAGCTATTGAAGGACTTGTAGTTGATGAAAGCAAAGACTTGAACAAGGCTGATCTTCAATTAGAAATTGATATGACAAAGAGCATTCTAGCAGAAGCTGATAAGTATACTCCGGATAGCTTGGTAGGCTTGGAAGAGGCTCTAGCAAAAGCTGAAAAAGCATTAGCAGAGGCAACTACACAGGAAGAAATTGATGCCGCTACTGATGAATTGCGTACACAACGTCGTGAAGTTCGTGTTGCAGCTGATAAAACAGAATTGAATAAGGCTATTACACGTGCACACAACTTGAATCTAAACCTTTATACTCCAAGCAGCGCTCAGAATGTTCGTAATGCATTAAGCAATGCAAAAGATATTTTGGCAGATGAAAATGCAACTCAAGAACAGGTTGATATTGCTACCGATGCCTTGAATAAAGCAATTGATTCTCTTGAAATGGGTACAGAGGATCCAAACAATCCGAATGGTGGAAATGGATCAGGAAATGGTTCTGGTCAAGGAAACGGATCAGGATCAGGAAATAATTCAGGTTCACAAGAAAATGGATCTTTAAATAGTGGATCAACAACGAATGGTGAAAAACCAAATACAGGCGATGAATCAAAAACAGCAGGTTATGGTATTTTATCAATTCTAACATTAGGTGGTTTGTTTGGACTTCTTAAAAGTAAAAAGAAAGAAGAAAAAGCATCTGAATAAGTAGTATCTAGTGTAAAGGTTGTTGGATAAATTTCAACAACCTTTATCTACATAAATGAGGTACAAGAATGAAAAAAATTAGTGTTGTTTGTATGTTACTTCTATGTTTTTTGACAGGGTGTTCGCAAGCTACGGAAAAAGAGTATCCAAGTGTAGCTCTACAGCCCGGCAATGGAGAAGTCGAAGCGATATCATTAGATGAAGCGATTAAGATGAAAGAGAGTGGGGAGTCGTTTCTTTTGATGATTTCGCAAACCTATTGTGGTCATTGTTTGGAATTTTTTATGGAAGCAGATCCATTTACAAAGGAAAAAGGTATAAAGCTGTGGGACGTTGTTTTAGACGATGAAACGGAAAGTAAAGAACAGATTTTAGTAAAAGTAAGAGAAAACTTTGGGGAGTTTTCATCAACACCGTCTTTATACTTTATTGCTGACAATGAGGTGCAGTCATCTTTATTGTCTAATAAAACGGAAGTAAATTTAGAATCCTATGAAAATTGGTTAAAAGAGCTACAGATTATCGAATAGCTCTTAGAAAGAAATTAGGTGAATTGATTTATGAAAAAAATATTATTTGCAATCGCTTCTATGATTTTTGTCTTTGGGGTTGGAGGATGCAGCTCACAGAAAGAAGCCGATACGATGATGAAGTGTGAGTTTTATCAAAAAGACACTGAAGGTGAGAAGAGTTTTCATGCATTCTTTATGTATGTAGATGAAACAAAAGAAGCTGTTAGCGGTGATATTCGTGAAAATTATTCCGGATTTGAAAGAAATAAGATAAATAACGAAGTTTTAACAAATATTCTTATCAGGAATAGTATTTTAGATGAAATCGAAGGCGTAGAAATGGAAGTAACTAGTAATGACACTGATTTCGGAAGTCGTGAAGAATGGAATTATCGCGATGTGGACTTAGAAACAGTAGGAACAACAGATGAAATACAAAATAAATTCATTGATCGTAATGCTGGGCAGTATTCTATCGAGATGATTCAAAAATACTATGAAACGAACGGATATTCATGTAGCATCAGCAACATAGAATAGGAGGGTTTATGAAAAAACTAGTAAAAATATGTTTAGCATTTGCATTAGCTTACTCAGCCACTTCCGTTGTGCAAATCGGAAATGTAGAGGTAGTTGAGGCAAAAACTTTCCAAAATTTTAATTATGAAGAAAAAGGTGAAGGTATTTACATCACGCATTACAATGGAAAAGAAGAAACAGTTACGATTCCATCAATGATTGATGATAAACCTGTCATTGGAATTGAAAGTCAAGCATTTGCAGAATGTAGAGGAATTAAGAAAATCGTATTACCTCAGACTTTGAAAAGAATTAATGACTATGCTTTTTCAAGATGTACCGAATTGGAAACAATTGTTATTCCGGATTCTGTTACCAGAATAGGAGCGTATGTCTTTAAAGAATGTATTTCTTTGAAATCTGTAAATATTCCATCAGGCATTTCCGCAATTCCCGAGGGAATGTTTAGCGGCTGTGCGAAATTAGAAAATATTGAATTGCATGACGGATTAAATGTTATCGGAGATGCCGCATTCCAAAAATGTACTTCATTACAGACGATTCAATTACCATCTACAATTGAAAAAATCAATGCTTATGCATTTGAACAATGTGTGAAATTAAAAAATGTTCAATTACCTGAAAAGGTAGATGGTATCGGTATTTATGCTTTTTCGAAATGCAGCTCATTAGAAAGCATCACGCTACCGGAATCACTTACGGGAATTGGTGATAATGCTTTTTTCAACTGCGTAAACCTTAAGAATGTTAAGATTCCAAGTAAAGTTACGGTTATTCCAAGTTCAGCATTTAGTGGATGTAGCTCATTATCAAATATTGAGCTTCCGGCAGGTTTAACTGCTATTAACACTGCGGCATTCAGTGCATGTAGTTCATTGCAAAATATTACTTTACCAGAAGGCTTGGAAACTATTGGAGAGAGTGCGTTTGCGGCTTGTGTAAGTTTGAAGAACATCGACTTTCCAGATTCACTGACTTCTATTGGGGTAAGTGCTTTTAGCGATTGTGATTCTTTGATTTCCGTAACAATTCCATCAAAAGTAAAAAAGCTTTATCGAGAAACATTCCGTCATTGTAATCAGCTGCAACACGTTATTATTCCAGATTCTGTTGCCGAAATGGAGGCATGGGTATTTGCCAATTGCCCATCATTAGAAACCGTTATGATGCCGGCAAGTATTTTGATGAGTAAAATAGGATCGAATATATTCCTAGAAAGTCCGAATGTTACTGCAATCGTTAAGGAGAAGAGCGGAGCATATAGCTATTGTGTGAATAACAAAGTAGACTATCGTATTGTTAAGAACAATGTTGAAATCAGCCAAAGCGCTTTGGAAATGCGCAAAGGGACTAAGAAGGAGCTATCTCTTGTTACTTCCAATGGTGTTGTGGTAAGCAACGATCGTATAAAATGGGAAAGTGATAATGGTAGTGTTGCGACTGTCCAAAATGGTGTGGTTACGGCTATTGGAGTTGGTAAGGCTACAATATCTGCTACCTACAATGGAACAAAAGTGAATTGTATGGTAACGGTTAATGATGTACAAGTTCCGATTAAGAGTCTATCTATAAGCGGACCGAATAAAGGGCTAGTTAATAAAACACTTCGTTTAACTGCGGAAATCAATCCAGAAGATACTACAGAAGATAAAACTATTACTTGGAATAGTAAAGATATTTCAAAAGCAATTGTAAATGGAAATGGTGTGGTTCAGCTTCTTGCACCTGGTGAAGTAGTTATTACTGCTTCTGCTGGTAATGTACAAGCAGAATACAAAATTAACATTGAAAACCCAATTGAATCTGTCCAACTGAATCCAAATAGAAGTCAGGAAATGAAGGTTGGAGACAAAATGCTGTTTAGAGCAAGTGTATCTCCGATAGATACAACAAGCTCTACGGAATTAACTTGGGAGTCTAGTAATCCTAATGTAGCAAGTGTAGATCAGGAAGGCATGGTTATTGCTCGTTCTACCGGTCAAACAACGATTAAAGTAACAAGTAGTAATGGAAAGGTAGCTCGCTGCATCGTATCGGTAAAAGATGTAGGACAAATTATACCGATTAAGAGTGTTACTTTAGATTATGAGTCTGCTAATTTAGAAGTAGATGAAACATTGAAATTGACTGCTACGATTAACCCGGAAAATACAACAGAATCTAAAACACTAACATGGGAGAGCAGCAATTCTGATATTGTCAGTGTTGATAATAATGGCTTAGTTACTGCTAAAAAAGAAGGCGATGCGATTATTACCGTTACAACAAGTAATAATCTTAAAGACACTTGTGCAATTCATGTAGGTAAGCAGACTGTTGAAATTACGAGTGTGCAATTAAATAAATCTTCTTTAACTTTAACTGAAGGAAATGAGGAAACATTAGTTGCGACTATTTTGCCAGCTGATACAACGATGGAAAAGGTATTAACTTGGTCTTCTGATAATGATGCAGTTGCAATGGTGGATCAACAAGGAAAAGTAACAGCACTCACTGCTGGAACAGCAACCATCACTGTTACAACAGTTAACAATAAGACAGCAACATGTGAAGTAACGGTTAAGAAACAAGAAGTACCAATTGAAAGTGTAGCTTTAAATACAGATAAAGCGGTATTGCGAGCAGGAAATACGATTACTTTAACGGCAACAATCAACCCGGCAAATACGACAATGAATAAAGCGTTGGTATGGACTACAAGTGCTGAAAATGTTGCGAAAGTCGATCAGCAAGGAAAAGTAACAGCTGTTGGTGCCGGCGAAGCAATCATTACAGTGAAAACTGTTAATGGAAAAACAGCAACATGTAAAGTCAGTGTCTTTACAGTTTCTTTAGATGCTTTGAATGAAACCATTAAACGTGCTGAAGCATTAAATGCAGAGAGCTATACTGCTTCTAGCTATGCTGATGTTTCAAGTGCATTAACAGAAGCCAAAGAAGTACAGAAAAATTCTTCTGCAACACAAGATGCTATTGATACGGCACAGAAAAAGCTTGATACTGCAATAAATGCGTTGGTAGAGCGTGCTAGTCAAGAAACTATTATTACATTAAGGAATAAAGTTGCTGAATATCAGAAATTAGCGAATGATTATTCAAAAGAAGAATTTGCAGCAATGGCACAAGCTTTAGCTGAAGCAAATGCTATTTTAGATAAAGCAGAAAATGAAATCAGTCAAAAAGAAGTAAATTCTGCGCTTACTAAATTAGATGCAGAAAAAGCAAAATTAGATGTAATTTCCGCAAGAAAAAATTTGCAGGAAGTTATCAAGAAAGCAGATAAGATACTAAACGATGAGGCAGATAATTATACTGAGGAGTCAATTCAAGCATTGGCGCAAGCGGTAGAAGCAGCTAAATCTGTATTATCAGACCCAAATGCGAAACTAACAGCTTTAAATGCAAGTGCTGCAGCAGTCAATACAGCGATTGATGCATTAGATCCGATTGTCCATTCAGATGCAGATAAATCTGTTCTTGCTTCATTTGTAGAAATGGTAAAAGATACAAATGCTGCTGATTACAGTGTTCATAGTTATCGAGTATTTACTGATGCGTTAGCAAATGCTCAAAAGGTATTAGCTGATGACAAAGCAAAACAAAGCGATGTTGATCAGGCATTAGATGATTTACTAATTGCATATAGCAGTTTGAAATCTTCTGTACCGTATGCTAATCTAGGTGTAGAATTAGATTTTGCTAAAAAGATTCTAGACAATAGTGAATTATATATTGCAGATTCAATAGAAGGATTACAGGAAGAATACGATAAAGCTATGAAAGTTTATTATTCTGATGAGGTAACTTCTACTGATATTAAGAAAGCAACAGATGAATTGCGAGCAATTCGTATTTTAGCTAGATTAAAATAATCAATTAAAAAGTTTGATTATTTACAGGAAAGCAAAGTTATAGTAGTGAAAACAGGTGATGAAAAGTAATCAAGTATTACGAGAGTCGCCTGTTTTTTACTTTGCCTACACTATAACAGTGCTGTTGCAGCTGTGGCTATCTTTATTGTAGGACATATTTTCCCGCTATTTTATATAAAAGTGTGAGTGATTGACATTAAAATTAAATAATTATGTGATTTTGTTGTTTTTCTTAATTAGGGATTACCCTTTTGCAGATGGCTGCAAAAGAATCGGTGCTACGATTTTTCTTGAATTTCTGAATAAAAATATCCATCTGTTGATAGATGGCAAACAAATTATTTCCGACATTGAATTGGCTTCTATCACTTTGATGATTGCAAAATCAAAACCGTAAAAAAAGGAATGCTTACAAGATAGCGCTTTACACTTCAACCATACTTTCAATCTTCATATTAAAATGCTAATAGGAATATCGAATCCATGAGCAAATGAATTGCGTAGAAGCTTTTGTGATGGTTATACTAATAGCACAGAAAGTAGGCTGAAACATGAACATAGTAAAGCGAGATGGAAGCATACAAAGCTTTCATGAAGAAAAAATCAAAGATGCTATGCGTAAGGCATTTAGAAGCACACAGCTTCCCATTGAAGAAGAACAGCTGCATATCATGGCAGTGGAAATTGCATCTCAGCTTAGCGAGGGGAGTCGAGTGGAGGATATTCAGGATAAGGTTGAGGAAGCCTTAATGAAGCATTCCTATTTTCAAGTTGCCAAGAATTATATATTATATCGCTCAAAACGAAGCGAACAGCGCAAGGCGTTGAAATCTCTTGTGGAAGAGGTACAGGACGAAGGGCTTAAGGAAGTTTTTTTGCATATCCAAAAGGACTTCGATATGGAAGTCTACGATATGTCTGCCTTATTAACGAAGCTGCGTACCTTTTTAAAGGAAACGATGAATAGTGAACAACGCATGGAAATGCTTATTCGAGCAAGTGTAGAAATGATTTCCAAAGATGCACCGAAATGGGAGTACATTGCAGCTCGTCTTTTTGCATACCGTATGCATAACGATATTGCAGCTCGTATGCAGCAATTAGGCATTCAGGACTTTTATGGAAAATTGGCGTATCTTACTAAGGAAGGATATTATGGCTCTTATATTTTAGAAAACTATACCCAAAAAGATATTGCCGAATTAGAGGCATACCTGCAAGATGAGCGGGATCAGCTTTTTACATACAGTGGTTTGGAATTGGTTGTGAAACGCTATTTGATGCGTGCGCATAATCATGATATTTTAGAAACACCACAGGAAATGTTTATGGGAATTGCAATGCATTTGGCAATTCCGGAGCAAGAACGTGTTGTGTGGGCAAAAAAGATTTATGATGTCTTAAGCAGCCTAAAAGCAACCATGGCAACACCGACCATGTCGAATGCCCGTCGTCCATATCATCAGTTATCCAGCTGTTTCATTGATTGTGTCGATGATTCCTTGATGAACATTTATAAATCCATTGAAAACTTTGCCCAGGTATCCAAGTATGGCGGAGGCATGGGGCTTTACTTCGGTAAGGTACGTGCCAGTGGAAGCGATATTCGTGGCTACGAGGGAGCTGCCGGAGGAATCATTCGTTGGATCAAGCTTGTTAATGATACCGCAACAGCCGTCGATCAGCTCGGTGTTCGTCAAGGGGCAGTTGCTGTGTATTTAGATGTATGGCATAAGGATTTGCCGGAGTTTTTGAATTTACGAACCAACAACGGTGATGATCGCATGAAGGCACATGATATCTTTCCGGCACTTTGTTATCCGGATTTGTTTTGGCGAATGGCAAAAGAGGATCTGAACGCTACTTGGTATTTGATGTGTCCGCATGAAATTCATAAGACCATGGGGTATCATTTAGAGGACTACTATGGTGAAGAATGGGAAAAGCGCTATTTTGAATGCGTAAATGATCCTCGCATATCCAAACGGGAGATGCTGCTAAAGGATATTGTGCGTTTGATCTTGAAATCGGCGGTGGAAACCGGAACTCCGTTTGCCTTTAATCGCGACCATGTCAATCGTATGAATCCAAACGGACATGAAGGTATGATTTATTGCAGTAATCTGTGTACGGAGATAGCTCAAAATATGAAACCGTTGGAGCTGTTGGAAAAGGAAATCGTAGAGGTTGATGGAGAAAGCATCGTTGTGGAAAGAAGCAAAGCCGGAGAATTTGTGGTATGCAACCTTGCCTCTCTTACCCTAGGAAATCTTGATGTGCAAAACGATAGCGAATTGCGTGAGGTCATTCGTGTATTGGTACGAGCACTAGATAATGTTATTGATTTGAATTATTATCCTTTAAGCTATGCGAAGATTACCAATCGCCGTTATCGTCCGATCGGTTTAGGAGTGAGTGGATATCATCACATGCTGGCAAAGCAAGGTTTGCGCTTTGAAAGTGAGGAACATTTGGCGTTTGTCGATACGCTGTTTGAAAAAATCAATTACTATGCCTTGGAAGCAAGTAGTGATTTAGCAAAGGAAAAGGGCAGCTATGCTTGCTTTGAAGGCAGTGATTATGCTACGGGAAGCTATTTTGATAAGCGATCTTATGTTGATGAAAAATGGAAGAATCTGCGTAAGCAAGTAAAGGAAAACGGCTTGCGTAATGGATATTTGATGGCAGTTGCGCCAACCAGTTCCACTTCGATCATCTCCGGTACCAGTGCCGGTGTTGATCCGATCATGAATAAATATTTCTTGGAGGAGAAAAAGGGCAGTATGATTACCCGTGTTGCACCGGATCTAAGTCCGGCAACCTTTTGGCTTTATAAACAGGCACATTTGATCGATCAAAGCTGGATCGTTCGAGCAGCCGGTGTACGCCAGCGTCATATTGATCAAGCCCAATCGGTTAATTTATATATCACCAATGAATTTACTCTGCGTAAGGTGCTGAATCTTTATATTGAAGCATGGGAGCAGGGAGTAAAAACCATCTACTATATTCGCAGCAAATCCTTAGAGGTTGAGGAATGCGAATCATGTGCAGCGTAAGGAGGCAGCTATGAATTTACAACGAAAACCGCTTTTTAATGAGCATGGGGATATTGACGTTCATCTACGTAAAATGATCAACGGCAATACGACCAATTTAAATGATTTTAACCACATGAAATATACTTGGGCAAGCGATTGGTATCGGCAGGCAATGAACAACTTTTGGATACCGGAAGAAATCAATCTTAATCAAGATGTGAAGGATTATCGAAAGCTGACAAAGGCGGAAAAGGACGCTTATGATAAAACCTTATCCTTTTTGATTTTCTTGGATTCCATACAAACCGCCAATTTACCTAATATCGGAGAATATATCACTGCCAATGAGGTCAATCTTTGTTTGACGATTCAAGCCTTTCAAGAGGCAGTGCATTCGCAAAGTTATAGCTATATGCTGGATTCTATTTGTTCACCACAGGAGCGCAA
>ERZ1673704.1187-NODE-1187-length-11523-cov-4.375567_pt1 | contig 11523 bp, 9 predicted proteins | sample MGYA00580234_ERZ1673704 | MGnify/ENA primary metagenome ERZ1673704 (study PRJEB41218, sample SAMN15661757) | gut metagenome | host: Homo sapiens | place: Canada: London | collected 2015-08-20/2019-03-30 | study: EMG produced TPA metagenomics assembly of...
GCGGCGAAGAAGTTTGTCGAATACATGGGCGGCGCGGATAAGGTGCTGAAAAAGGCCCTGGACGATTACCGCCAGGGTAACTACCGCTGGGTCGCTCAGGTCACCAGCAAAGTGGTCTTTGCCGACCCGAAAAACCAGCAGGCGAAAAACCTGGAAGCGGATGCCCTGGAGCAACTGGGCTATCAGGCCGAATCCGGTCCGTGGCGTAACTTCTACCTCACCGGCGCCCAGGAGCTGCGTAACGGCGTACAGAAACTGCCGACGCCGAACACCGCCAGCCCGGATACCGTACGCGCCATGACGCCGGAAATGTTCTTCGATTATCTGGCCGTCCATATCGATGGCGTGAAAGCCGGCCATGCTAAAGCGGTGTTTAATATCGACCTCGGCAAAGACGGCGGGAAGTACAAACTGGAGCTGGAAAACGGCGTGCTTAACCACACCGCCAACGTCGAAGCGAAAGATGCCGACGCCACTATCACGCTGAGCCGCGACACGTTGAACAACATCATCCTGAAGCAGGAGACGCTGAAGCAGGCTGAAGAGAAAGGCGACGTAAAAATTAGCGGTAATGGCGCGAAGCTGGACGAAATGCTGAGCTACATGGACAAGTTTGAGTTCTGGTTCAACATCGTCACCCCATAATTTCCCGGGCTACGCTGCTCCACGACCTTCGGCCGTGGGGCATTTTGTCTTTTCCCTCGGCTTTAACCTTCATCTCTCTTCACCGAACCGGCGCCCGCTCTCCCGCGCCATTTGCATTCCCACTGCGGCGGGCACAAAATGAACATCAGGGAGCGACGTTCCCGGTCCCTCCACTCGTCGAGGTACGGCTATGTCCGTTTATCACCATGCCCTGGTGCTGATTAACAGCAGCCAGGACGGCGTTCCGCTGCTCCAGCATGCGGCCAGAATGGCGGAAGAGAACGCTATGCGCATCACGCTCGCCCATATCAGCACCGATTATCGGGCGCTGAATTACGTCTCCGACAGCCTGCTGAACGACGATGTGTCTCAGGAGGTGATCCAGGCGAAAGTGCTGCTCAATGAGCTGGCGACCAGCGTCTCGCTGCCGGTGCAAACCCTGTCGCTGGTCACCACCCGCCGTTTTGAAGATGTTGAAGCCTGCGTAAACCAGCGGGGGATTGACCTGATTATCGCCGGGCATCACAACCGCCTGCTGGGAGTCATGGCATCTCATTCGCTGGAGTATATTAATCATCTGACGATAGACGTGCTGATCAGGCATCTGCCCTGAGCCGCGCCGACGACTCGCGTAGCGAATTGAGCAGCAGCGTAAAGCACTGCTCAATCAGCGGCGGCAGCGGCTGCGGCCCACGCATTATCGCCACCGTCCGCGCCAGCGCCGGCTGCTGGAGCTGCGCGATTTTCAGCACCGGATCCTGCAGATGGGTGGTATACAGCTCGGGCAGAATAGCAATCGCCAGACGCGAGCGCACCAGGCCATACAGCGTTTCAATATAGTCGACCTGAAACCGCGTGTTCAGCGTCAGACGATGGCTTTCCGCCAGCGCGCCAACCAGTCGCTGAATGTTCCCTTTCGAGAACACCGCAATATCGCGTCCGGCGAGAAGTTTCCACGGCAGGTGCGGCTGGTCTGCCAGCGGATCGTCACCGTGCAGCACCGCCACAAACGGATCTTCACGCAGCGGGTAGACCTGTAGCGCGGCGGGTAGCGAGCTGTCGATGGCGCCGATACCGAAATCAATCTGCCCGCTTTGCAGCTCACGCACCAGCGCATCATTGGTCTGATCGTGAAACTCGACCCGCAGCCGGGGAAAGGTTTGCGCCAGCACCTGCGGCAGAAGCGGAAAGAGCAGCGAGCTCACCGAGGGCACCAGACCAATACGCACGGTACCATCGCCGCCGGCCGCGACAATCTGTTCCATGTCATGAAACGCCAGCTGGGCCACGCTCAGCACGCGCCGGGCGTGCGGCAGAATGGCGGCGCCCAGTTCGGTCAGCGTGACCGACGAGGCGGTGCGGTTCACCAGCTTGCCGCCCAGCACCGTTTCGATTTGCCGCAGGGCGCTGCTCAGCGCCGGTTGGCTGATAGCCAGACGGTTGGCGGTATCGGTAAAATGACGCAGCTCCGCCAGGGTAACAAAGTACTGTAGCTGTTTAAGAGAAAGCGCAGGCAGGCGCTGCCACGGTTCGGTCATCTTATTCTTCGCTAAGGGTAATCGGGCAGAATAACCCGAGCTTATCGGGTGATAAATTTATTCATCTGGGCAAACGTTTGCTGTGCCCCTAGAGTACCCCCATTATCCTTGTGCCGGAGTTGTTATGTCCAGCAATGCTGAAAACCGCCGCCGCGCCGTCATGGCCGCCCGGGGCGAAATACCTTTTGACCTGTTGTTGACCGGGGCGCAGATAGTCGACATGGTCACCGGTGAAGTCCGCGAAGCCGATGTCGGCATCACCGGCGAGATGATCGCCAGCGTGCACCCGCGCGGCAGCCGCGCCGATGCCCACCAACGCCATGCGCTGGACGGCGCCTACCTGTCACCGGGGCTGATGGATACCCATGTCCATCTCGAGAGTTCCCACCTCCCTCCCGAACGCTACGCGGAAATTGTCCTCGCCCAGGGAACCACCGCGGTCTTCTGGGACCCGCATGAGCTGGCCAACGTCCTCGGGGTCGAAGGCGTGCGCTATGCCGTCGCCGCCAGCCGCCATCTGCCGCTGCAGGTGATGGTCGCCGCCCCCTCCAGCGTACCCTCGACGCCGGGGCTGGAAATGTCCGGCGCCGATTTTGCCGGAGCGGAGATGGCGACCATGCTGGCATGGCCGGAAGTGCGCGGCGTGGCGGAAGTGATGGACATGCACGGCGTGCTCAACGGCAGCGCCCGGATGCAGGAGATTGTTCAGGCCGGTCTCGACAGCGGCAAGCTGATTGAAGGCCACGCCCGCGGCCTGAGCGGTGCCGATCTCCAGGCCTACCTCGCGGCGGGCGTCACCTCCGATCATGAGCTAACCTCCGCGGAAGACGCGCTGGAAAAGCTGCGCGCCGGTTTGACCCTCGAAATTCGCGGCTCGCACCCCTATCTGCTGCCGGATATCGTCAAGGCCCTGAAAACCCTGCCGCATCTCTCCTCGCAGATCACGGTGTGCACCGACGATGTCCCGCCGGATATGCTGCTGGAAAAAGGCGGCATTATCGCCCTGCTCAACCTGCTGATTGAACACGGTCTCGCCGCCACCGACGTCCTGCGCTTCGCCACCCTCAACGCCGCCATTCGCCTGCAGCGTCACGATTCAGGGCTGATTGCCGCCGGCCGCCGCGCCGACCTGGTGGTATTTGATTCACTGGAAAGGCTTGAGGCCCGGAAAGTGTACGTCGCCGGGAAACTGGTCGCCCGCGACGGCGCGCTGCTCCAGCCCATTCCAGCCGCAGAGGGTGTCACTCCGCCGCGCAATACGCTGCAGCTGGCGCCGCTGAATACCGAGGATTTTGTGCTGCGGGTCCCCGGTATTGTCCACGGCGTTGCCCGCCTGCGACATATCCGCGGCGCGCGCTTTACGCAGTGGGGAGAAGTCGAGGTGCAGGTACGCCATGGCGAAGTTCAGCTGCCCGCTGGATTTAGCCTGATTTGGGTGAAGCATCGCCACGGCCGCCATCAGGCGACGCCGCAAATCGCCCTGCTCGAAGGCTGGGGAGAGCTGCGCGGCGCTATCGCCACCAGCTACTCGCACGATTCACACAACCTGGTGGTGCTGGGACGTAACGCTGAGGATATGGCGCTGGCCGCCAACCGGCTGATTGCCTCCGGCGGCGGGATGGCGCTCTCCCGTCAGGGGGATATTCTTGCCCACGTGGCGATGCCGATTGCCGGCATGCTCTCCGATCTGCCGGCGGCAGAACTCGCGCGGCAGTTCCGCGAATTACGCGACCTGAGCGCAGAAATCGCCGACTGGGAGCCGCCCTACCGGGTATTTAAGGCCATCGAAGGCACCTGCCTCGCCTGCAATGCCGGACCACATTTGACCGATTTAGGTTTGACCGACGGCACCACCCGCCAGATTGTCGAACCGCTGATAGACTGCCGGGAAACCCCGGCCACCGACCCTCACAACAATAATCTCCGGGGAGCCTGAGCATGGCCGACAACACACTGCATACCTCAACACAAGGAAGCTGGCTGGAGCGCCGTTTTGCCCTGCGCTCCCGCGGCAGCACGCTGCGTACCGAGTGCCTCTCGGGGATCACCGGCTTTCTTGCGGCCGCCTATCTGCTGGTGGTCATCCCCGGCCTGCTGGCGGTGGGCGGCATGGACAAAGGCGCCGCCACCACGGGCACGATTCTGGTCTTCGTCGCCGGTACGCTGCTGATGGCGTTTTACGCTAACCTGCCGTTTATCGTCGGCCCAGGCATCGGCGGCTCGGTGCTGGTGGGCGTCACCCTGGCCGGTAGCGAAGGGATCGGCTGGCAAATTGGCCTCGGCATCGCCTGCTGGTCAGGTATTCTGTTCTTTCTGTTAACCAAATTCGGACTGCGTGAAGTGGTCACCCGTTCGGTCCCCCAGTCCATCAAGCTGGGACTGACGGCTTCAATCGGTTTGTTCGTGGCGGTGCTCGGTTTTCGCAATGCCGGCCTGGTGCTGGCGAATGCCAAAACCAATGCCCTGATGCTGGGTGATTTCTTATCTCCCGGCGCGCTGGTGGCGCTGTGCGGCCTGTTTCTGGCGATTGCGCTGCAGGCGCGGCGCATCCCGGGCGCCATTTTATGGGCGATTCTGTTTGCCACCCTGGTGGGGATTCCGGCGGGGGTCACCCGTCTGCCGGACTGTTTTATCGCGATGCCGCACTCGCTGGCGCCGGTCTTCGGCCACGTCGATATGCTGGGCGCGCTGAATATCGCTTTCCTGCCGTTCCTGTTTGTCTTTTTCGCCTCTGAGTTTTTCTCCACCATGGGGACCACGCTGGCGGTGGGCGGCGAAGCGGGACTGCTGGATGAAGAGGGCAATATGCCGCACATTAACCGGCCGTTTATGGTCGACTCGATTGCGGCAGCCCTCGGCCCGTGGCTGGGGATCCCGGCGGCGACCGCGCTGATTGAGTCTTCCGCCGCCGCCGAAGCGGGCGGTAAAACCGGGCTCACCGCGCTGGCCGCGGCGGTTATGTTCCTGCTGATGCTGCTGTTTACGCCGATCGCCCTGATGATCCCCAAAGAGGCCACCGCTCCGGCGCTGATCCTGATTGGCCTCAACATGTTTAGCGGCCTGCGCAAAGTCGATCTCTCCAGCTTCACCGACGGACTGCCGGTATTAATGATGGTGATGATCACCCTGATCGCCAACAGCTTCGGTACCGGTATCGCCGGCGGGCTGCTGTTCTACATCATGATTAAAACGGTCGCCGGAAAGTGGCGAGAAATCCCGCTGGGTTTATGGATCCTTGCCGTTCCGCTGGTCTACTATTTCGCCACCCTGGTGAGGCACTAAACGTCCACAGGCCCGCGTAGCGCGTCGGCCTGCACCGTTTCACAGTGCGCTTTGACCTCTTCATAGAGTAACCGCACCGCCGCAGAAAGCTGCTTGCGGTGCGGGCAAATCATATTGAGCGGGACTCTGTCGCCCTGATAGTGCGGCAGCAGAATCTGCAGGCGTCCTGCGCGAATATCATCGCTGACATCCAGCGCTGACTTATAGGCAAACCCCTCCCCTGCAATGGCCAGGCGGCGAATCACCTCGGCGTCGTCGCTGATGATGTCGCCGGAAACCTGCATATGTTCAACCACGCCGTTGAGACTTAAGGTCCAGCGATCGAACTGCCTGCCGCGCAGTACGTACAGGAGCGCAGGGTGTTGCGCCAGCGCCTCCGGCGTCTGCGGCTCGCCGTGCCGGGCAATCCACTGCGGAGCAGCCACCAGCACCCGCCGGTTTTCCGGCGCGACGGGGAGAGAAATAAACGAAGCATCGTCGTTGTCACCGTAGCGAAAGGCGACATCGACCGGATCTTTAAACACATCGGTCCGATGGTCGGAAAAGAGAATGCGCAGCTTCAGCGCCGGGTGCCGCTGGCGAAAGGCGCGGAAGACATTCAGCAGCAGATTACGCCCCAGATCGGAGGGTACCGCAATTTGCAACGTTCCGCGGACCTCGTCGTCCGGCACCTGAATTTTTTGCAGCCCGGCATGCAGCGTATCCAGCATCTGGGTGGCATAGGGCAGCCAGGTTTCCCCTTCGGGCGTCAGACGTAAGCTGCGGGTAGAGCGCGCAAAAAGACGAATATTGAGCGTGGTCTCCAGGCGCTTAATCGCCGCACTCACCTGCGCCGGCTGCTGCCCGACCTCCCGCGCCGCATCGCTGAAACTCCCCAGCGCCGCCGCACGAACAAATAGCGTCAGATCTTCCAGTCTGAACATATTGACTCCCGAATCCTGCTACCAGGATTGTTCTCAAAACCGCCGCTCGACGCCAAATCCGGCAACCGGCCCATCGTTTTCTTACATTTTTAACGCAACCAACGCTTGCCTTCCCGGCCATGCTTCAGGAATGATACGAGGCTGCGATTTTGTGTCCAGGGTAATCCAGGATAATAATGAGGAAATTATGCGTAAAACAAAAATGATGCTTCTGGGCGTACTGTTGGCCAGCACCAGTACCGTCTGGGCAGCATCCACCAGCGGCGTACAAAAATATGAACTTGATGGTTTCACCGCAGACTTCACGCAGTTTCGCGTAGGCGACACCGTGCCGCCGCTTTATCTGACGCCAGAATACACCATTAAACAGTGGCAGCAGCGTAACCTGCCCGCGCCGGACGCCGGTACTCACTACACCTATATGGGCGGCAGCTACGTGCTGATCACCGATACCGAAGGTAAAATTGTCAAAATTTACGACGGCGAAATCTTCTATCAGCACTAATGGCTGACGGTCCGTCGCCAGACGGACCAACAAAAACGCCCTGTCCTTTTGCTGTCCGCTGCGGATCAGAAAAGTCCAGGGCGTTATGCTATCCGCCGACGCTACACCGCGCGGAAGGCAATCTCACCGGGAATCACTTCCCCCTGCCAGTAGAGCCGGGCCGCCACGCGTCCCGCCAGCTGACGGTAAATTTCGGTGAACTCGCTCTCCGGACGGGCAACCACGGTCGGCTTACCGTTATCCAGATCTTCACGCAAATTGATGTGCAGCGGCAGCTGGGCCAGCAGCTGAGTGTGGTATTGCTCCGCCAGCTTTTCGGCGCCGCCGGTGCCGAAAATCGGCTCATGGTGACCACAGTTGCTGCAGATATGGATACTCATGTTTTCGACGATGCCGAGGACCGGAACGTCCACCTTCTCAAACATCACGATGCCTTTTTTCGCATCGATCAGCGCGATATCCTGCGGCGTCGTCACCACTACCGCGCCGGTGACCGGGATATTCTGCGCAAGAGTCAGCTGAATGTCGCCGGTGCCTGGCGGCATATCCAGCACCAGATAATCCAGATCCGGCCACAGCGTCTCCTGCAGCATCTGCAGCAGCGCCTTGCTGGCCATCGGACCGCGCCATACCATGGCGTTATCGTCGGTCACCAGGTAGCCGATGGAGTTGGTGGCGAGGCCAAATTTCATGATCGGCGCCATATGAGTGCCATCTGGCGAGGTGGGACGCTGATCTTCCGCACCGAGCATGGTGGGAATCGACGGACCATAAATATCGGCATCGAGGATCCCGACTTTCGCCCCTTCCGCGGCCAGCGCCAGCGCCAGGTTCACCGCCGTGGAGGATTTACCCACCCCACCTTTGCCGGAGCTGACGGCAATAATATTTTTGACCCCGTTGACGCCCGGCTGATTTTTTACCCGCTTCAGCGTGGCAATGTTATGCGACAGCTTCCAGTCAATCGCCTGCGCGCCGGTAATGCGCAGCAGGTCGGCGCTACATTGCTCTTTTAAATCTTCAAAAGCACTGTGCCAGACAAACGGCATCTGGATCTCGATATGCACGGTATCGTCGAGCCAGGCGACGTGGTGCAGTGCCTTCAGCGCGGTGAGATTATGCTTCAAAGTGGGGTGCTGGAAATTAGCCAACGTTCCGGCGACCATCGCACGTAGACGTTCGGGGGATTTGGCCTGGGATTGCGAATTCATCCCGACTCCTTTGTTGTTATGAGAGGCTTTCAGTAATCATTGAGTTTATCACAGCTGAGGATTATCCATATATGGTCAGCCATTTATGGCGCACCCAGTGCCCTTTTGGTAATATCAAAAGCCCTTTTTACAACAGAAGATGTAATGCTCACTATGACTCAAGTCGCGAAGAAAATTCTGGTAACGTGCGCGCTGCCGTACGCTAACGGCTCAATCCACCTCGGCCACATGCTGGAGCACATCCAGGCTGATGTCTGGGTCCGTTACCAGCGAATGCGCGGCAACGAGGTCAATTTCATCTGTGCTGACGACGCCCACGGCACGCCTATCATGCTGAAAGCTCAGCAGCTTGGCGTCTCTCCGGAGCAGATGATTGGCGAAATGAGTCAGGAGCATCAGACCGATTTTGCGGGCTTTGATATTAGCTACGACAACTACCACTCGACGCACAGCGACGAGAACCGCGAGCTGTCTGAGCTGATCTACGGCCGCCTGAAAGAGAACGGTTTTATCAAAAACCGCACCATCTCTCAGCTTTACGATCCGGAAAAAGGGATGTTCCTGCCGGACCGTTTCGTGAAAGGCACCTGTCCGAAGTGTAAATCACCGGATCAGTATGGCGATAACTGCGAAGTGTGCGGCGCGACCTACAGTCCGACCGAGCTGATCGACCCGAAATCGGTGGTTTCCGGGGCGACCCCGGTGATGCGTGAATCCGAGCACTTCTTCTTCGACCTGCCGTCCTTTAGCGAAATGCTGCAGGCGTGGACCCGCAGCGGCGCGCTGCAGGAGCAGGTGGCGAACAAAATGCAGGAGTGGTTCGAGTCCGGTCTGCAGCAGTGGGACATTTCCCGCGACGCGCCGTACTTTGGCTTCGAAATCCCCAACGCGCCGGGCAAATATTTCTACGTCTGGCTGGATGCGCCGATCGGCTACATGGGCTCCTTCAAGAACCTGTGTGACAAACGCGGCGATAGCGAAAGCTTTGACGCCTACTGGAAGAAAGACTCCGACGCCGAGCTGTATCACTTTATCGGCAAAGATATCGTCTACTTCCACAGCCTGTTCTGGCCGGCGATGCTGGAAGGCAGCGGTTTCCGCAAGCCGACCAACCTGTTCGTTCACGGTTACGTCACCGTCAACGGCGCCAAGATGTCCAAATCACGCGGCACCTTTATCAAGGCCAGCACCTGGCTGAACCATTTTGACGCCGACAGCCTGCGTTATTACTACACCGCCAAGCTCTCTTCGCGCATCGATGATATCGACCTGAACCTGGAAGATTTCGTACAGCGCGTGAACGCCGACATCGTCAACAAAGTGGTAAACCTCGCCTCGCGCAACGCCGGTTTTATCAATAAGCGTTTCGACGGCATGCTGTCCGCTGAGCTGGCCGATCCGGCGCTGTACAAAACCTTCACCGATGCGGCAGCAAGCATTGGCGAAGCGTGGGACAGCCGCGAGTTCGGTAAAGCCATCCGTGAAATCATGGCGCTGGCCGACGTGGCTAACCGCTACGTTGACGAGCAGGCACCGTGGGTCGTCGCCAGACAGGAAGGCCGCGACGCCGATCTGCAGGCTATCTGCACCATGGGCCTGAATATGTTCCGCGTGCTGATGACCTGGCTCAAGCCGGTCCTGCCGCAGCTGACCGCCCGCGCCGAAGCCTTCCTCAACAGCGAACTGAACTGGGATGCTATCCAGCAGCCGCTGCTGTCGCATAAGGTCAACACCTTCAAGGCGCTGTACAACCGCATCGAGATGAAGCAGGTTGAAGCCCTGGTCGACGCGTCGAAAGAAGAGGTGAAAGCCACCGCCGCACCGGTTACCGGTCCGCTGGCGGACGATCCGATTCAGGACACCATCACCTTTGACGATTTCGCCAAAGTGGATATGCGCATCGCGCTGATTGAAAACGCCGAATTTGTTGATGGTTCTGACAAGCTGCTGCGCCTGAGCCTCGATCTGGGCGGCGAGAAACGTAACGTCTTCTCCGGCATTCGTAGCGCCTACCCGGATCCGCAGGTGTTGATTGGTCGCCTGACGGTGATGGTGGCCAACCTGGCGCCGCGTAAAATGCGTTTCGGCATCTCGGAAGGGATGGTGATGGCAGCGGGCCCTGGCGGGAAGGATATCTTCCTGTTAAGCCCTGACAGCGGCGCCCAGCCGGGTCAGCAGGTAAAATAATCCCGCATCAAGCGCTGCTCCGGCAGCGCTTTTTTTGTCCCTTCCGCCTTCCCTTCCGCGCTGCCACCGCCGGACTATTCAGCCCCCTGCTGCCTTTTCTGTGCGTTGCGCGCTACGGCAATCCTGACAATAATCAACCTGTCTGCCGATTGAAAAACCGGTACGTGATTCACTATCAACCAAGGGACCGTGATGAACATTTACCGCAGGATGGTTACCGCTCTGGCGGCTTCGCTTGTGATTGTCGGCCTCGCAGGCTGCGATAACCCCGACGAAAAGAGCAAAACCTTTACCCGGATGGAAAACGGCGTCGGGCTGGTGTTTACCTACCATTATGTCGGTGACAAAGTCCTGCGTCAGGAAGCTAATAACACCATTCCCTATCAGACCATCGGCGCGGCGACTCAGGAGCAGGCGCGGGCGTTAATTGAACCGATGAGAAGCGTTTATCTCGACGTTAAAGGCGTGGAACAGAGCATCGATTACAAAGATAGCGAGGCGCTGGAACATCTCAGCGTGGATTTTACCCGGGCTAACATGAGCGAACTGTGTAAGCTGCCCGGCTCAATGGTGACCAACTGCGCGCTGCAGGAGGTGTCGATGTCGGTGTCCGAGAAGCTCCTCGCCGAACAGGGTTTTACAGAGGTGAAATAGGTCTCGCAGATCCGGGGCGGCACAGAGGACTTGCCCGGCCGGCACAGCGCCGACCGGGCAAAACAGGTGAGCAAGATTACGCTTTGCCGTGGATGCGCTCGGTCAGACCGCGCAGGAAATAGCGCAGGAACTGGTCACCGCATTCGCGGAAGTTTTTATGATCCGGCGCGCGCATCATGGCGGTGATTTCCGGCATCGAAACGCGAAACTTTTGCTGAGTCAGAATGGCGAGGATGTCATCGCTCTTCAGCGAAAAGGCGATGCGCAGCTTTTTCAGCACGATATTGTTATTCACCCGACGCTCAACCGCCAGCGGCGGGGCCGCCTCATCTTTCCCGCGTTTGTCATAGATCAGGCCGTTGAGGAAGATCGACAACATAATGTCCGGGCAGCGCTGGAAGCCCTCTTCGTCCTCCTTTTTCAGCCACGGTACCAGCTGCTCTGCGCTGACGACGGAATCGCCCAGCGCAAAAATGCGCACCAGGTCGTTATTATTGGTTTTCAGGGTGTAGCGCAGGCTACGTAAGATATCGTTACTGATCATAATGCCTTCATGATGAAAAATGCTGGCGCTAAGT
>ERZ1673704.1190-NODE-1190-length-11498-cov-5.988115_pt1 | contig 11498 bp, 13 predicted proteins | sample MGYA00580234_ERZ1673704 | MGnify/ENA primary metagenome ERZ1673704 (study PRJEB41218, sample SAMN15661757) | gut metagenome | host: Homo sapiens | place: Canada: London | collected 2015-08-20/2019-03-30 | study: EMG produced TPA metagenomics assembly of...
TGGAGAAGATAAGGCCGCAGCCACCAGCAAAGGCCGAGAGCAGAGCGCCAATGACGACGGCATCATCCACACCGGCGATAGCCTTAGCTTCGCTCGGACGGTACGCGAACGCGCCGAGGGTAAGGCTGAAGCAGAGGGCAAGAGCCGCTATTCGTTGAAAAGGACTTTTCATAAAACCTCCTAAAGATAGAAATAGAGCAGGGGAAACAAATTCCCCTGCTCATAGTCTCGCCTACGTTAGGCGGCACGAAGCATACCAAGAACAAAGCTAATGCCCTTGCGAAGAGCAATAAAGCCGATCATGGTAGGAACGACGACGGGCAGCAGGCCCACGATCTCGTTGAGGACACCGGACAGCATGGAGCTGGTCACGACGCCGGACAGAGTGGTAGCGGCAGCAACGACTTCCTGAAAGCAACGCTCCTTTCGTTATAGATTAGCTTGAGTAAAAAGGGGAAAGGCCCCTTTGGATGCGGGTGAGGGAGTCGAACCATCAGCTACAGATTCAGAGCCTGCCGTGTTACCGTTACACCAACCCGCGATATAGCGTTAGAAGAACATCCGGAAAAACTTGTAGGTAGCCCACACGAGAATGCAGACAGCGCCGAAAATGAGAAAGCCTTGAATACCGCCGATTAGCGTGGTAATCTCTTCGACGCGCTGCGTGAGCGAGGAGAGATAGTCGCTATAGTCCGGTGCTTCCATCATCACGATTTCAGGGACCTGCTCAAGAACTTCTTCCATGTACGAACCTCACAAATCATAATGCATACTGGGGACTTCGCCCCCGGCAAGGAAAGAGATAAACGAAAGCCGGGTAATAGCCCCCTCTATCCTTTTTGAAAAGAAAAATTTGTATTTTTGTTTTGTAACGGATAGGAGAGGGGAGAAATGGAAGGGGAGAGGGGAGGGAGAACCCCTCACCCCTTGTTCGGAGAAATGCCATGCTCGCGAAGTATATCTTCCAGCCGTAGGTTAATCTCGCACTCGTTCATATACTGCGACCGGAGATAGTCTCGCTCACGCCTGAGACGTGCATTTTCGTCCTCCAGCGCAGCCACGTCCGAAGCCTTTGCAAGACGAACTTCTATGACCGGATGCCAAGCCATCAGAGGACGGTAACGCCAGCGACACGGCCGAAGCGGTTATAGCCCAGCGAGACCTCACAGCCGACCTCGATTTCGTCGGAGTACATCTCAGGGGAAAGCCACTCGGAATAGCAGCGGACGCCGAGAACGTTCTTATCATCGACTTCCTGCGTCAGATAGAGGTTATAGCCCTCAACGTTCTTACCGGTTTTCTTGCTCACATAGGAGCGATGCTCGATACCAATGACTGTGTACTTTTCTTCCATGATTCTTTTTTCCTTTCGTGATTAGATTAGTTTTCAGCGGTCAAAGCTCATACAGGCAATTTCCGGTGGTCGTGTCTTTTACATCGGGATGGATACCGAATACCGGAACCATAAAACGTGAGCGCCCATCTTGTCACCGCTATAGTTTGGATACACCCTATAAGGTTTATCCAAGAAGAAATTACACCCTAAAAGGCGTATTGTCAAGAATAACCTTATAGGGTGTAATATAATCAGCTATCAAGTACAAAAAAGAGCAGGGGAAATTATGGAATATAACGAACGCTTAAAGCAAATGCGCGAAGACGCAGACTTGACGCAAAGGCAAATCGGTGAAATAATCGGTACAACACAACAGCAGGTGTATAAATACGAAAACGGCCTACAAGAAATGACTGTAGGCCGTCTCGCGAAGCTCTGTAGGTTTTACGGAGTAAGCGCGGATTATATTTTAGGCTTGCCCAAAGGACTACAATGGCCGAGGTAAAAAACCTGGGACGAGTTACTCAAGCTGCAGCAGCCATCAACGCAAATAATCTTTATGAAAACGACGGTGAGGCCAATAACCCCGATACGGTCCAAGCGCTTCTGAAATATGTTCACGCTCGCGTGACAAAGCAGAAATCACCAAAGAAAGCGCTGTGCCTGCGTCATTATCCAAGCCATAGGCTTTTTGATAAAGGCACAGCGCATTATAAACCTCTGGCGGAACAGTCAAATTGATTCGTTTAAATTTCGATGGCATAAAACACCTCTGTAAAGTAGTTATCCTTACGGAAAGGAGGAAAGCGAAAACAGCTGAAGAACCGATTTAGGGCTACCCTCTTTTGAACAAAATTTTTATTTTGTTCAATTATACCTTTAGGTCGATCGGGGTCCCCCGCTTTGAACGACAGCTGTTTTTTGTGAAAGCTCATGAACGATTACCGTACCGAAGCGCCGCCGATCCTGCGCGACTTTCTTTCTTACCATGAAACGATCAAGGCGCACTCCCGAAAAACCGTGGACGAATACTTTCTCGATCTGCGGAACTTTTTCCGTTATCTCAAGCAGACGCGCGACCCGTCGCTGCGCGGTCTGGAGCTGAATGAAATATCCATTCTGGACGTCGATCTCGATTTCGTATCCTCCGTCACGCTCACGGACATCTACGGCTATATGACCTATCTGAGCCGCGAGCGCGTACTGCATCAGAACAGCGATGCCTCCGGCTATGGTCTCAACGCCGCCTCCAGAGCGCGTAAAATTGCAACGATCCGCTCTTTTTACAAGTATTTGACCAACAAAGTCCACCTGATCAAGGAAAATCCGGTCAAGGACCTCGATTCGCCGAAGCTCAAGAAAACGCTGCCGAAATACCTCACCTTAGAAGAAAGCGTGCAGCTGTTGTCCTCGGTGGACGGACAGAACCGCGAGCGGGATTACTGCATCCTGACGCTCTTCCTGAACTGCGGCCTGCGTATTTCCGAGCTTTGCGCGCTCAACACCACGGACATTCAGGACGACGCGCTGCGCGTGCTCGGTAAGGGCAACAAGGTGCGCATCGTCTACCTCAACGACGCGTGCAAGGAAGCGCTCAGCGGCTATCTCGCCATGCGCCGCCCCATCGTCGGGCGCGATCAGAACGCCCTCTTCCTCTCCTCCCGCAACGAGCGCGTCAGCCGCTCGACGGTCCACGCGCTGGTGAAAAAGCACTTGAGCGAGGCCGGGCTCGACTCGACGCAGTATTCCGCGCACAAGCTGCGCCACACAGCGGCGACGCTGATGCTGCAAAACGGCGTGGACGTCAAGGCCGTGCAGGAGGTTCTGGGCCATGAGCACCTCAACACAACGGAGATCTACACGCATATCGACAACGAGGCGCTGCGTGTTGCCGCAAAGGCAAATCCCTTGTCACGCGTGAAGCCGCCGAAGAAAAATAAAGCGGGAAAATGAGAAAGAGACGGAGCATGCTCCGTCTCTTTCTCAATCACTCCATGAATTATGTTTCTGCCAATAGGACAGCTAAGAGACTACCAATATCTCATCGGCTCAAAAATTTTAGTTCCTTTTAAGTTAAACGTGAATCTATTCATCAGAGGACAAAGAGGCTCACCCCAGCAAGGAATGAGCCTCTTCAAAGCTATTACCCAATATAGCAAGCAGCTAAGACGATGACATTGGTGGTTCCGCCGCTTATGTTATCAAACGAAGAAGTTGAACATGGAATGGCGTAGGCTGTAAATGTATCTTCATTGTAAACCTCTGTGCTGTCCAAATAGTACAGAGCATAATAGTTGTTATCGTCATCAGCGGCCAAAAGGTATGTTAGCTTACCTCCCAAGTAGTCATCCTCAAACACCTGCACGGCGTAGAGGTCTAACTTTACTAAGCCAATCTGATCTTGCTTGCGTGTCTTATTGAACTGTTTACTTGAGAAATCTTGTATGTCAGAGGACTGTATCGCTTCATTCGTTGCAGTAGGAAATAGATTTTCATTTTCGTCAATATACTCAATCACTGCATCTGAAATAGTAAATTTACCGAATAGGTCTAACTGACCAATGTAGTTGAAAGACTCACCTGTAGTCGGTGTAAACTCTCCATTTGTGTATGTTCCTGACATCTCCAATGTTTCGCCATCATTTATGATGGTTGTCACGCCGTAGCCGTTAAAGGCTCCGTTAGAGAAATTGCCTTCATACGTATATGTAGACCCGTTTTCTCCGTCTGCTTCGAATGTTCCTACACCTTGTGGCTTGCCATTGACAACTTCTCCAGTGTACTTTCCGTCAATATCATAAGTGTCCGTTCCCTCTACCATAGTAACGGTGATATCATAGTCTGAAACGGTAGATGGTGTATCGTTTTTAGGTGTCTCTTGTGCGGTGCTCCCACAACCGGATAGGAGTACCATAAGCAGTGACAAAACGATAACGCCCGCCTTTTTCATGACTGCATCTCCTCATTGGTGGTATATTAGCCGATTTCGGCTTGTCACCTGTTAGAAGTATACCATGTTTGGCGAATTATGCCAATAGGAAAAGAATAGATACGAAAACTTTTGTAATACGGTAGGTAATCATTTCTTCGTCGGTATAATCTTCTCAATCATCCCTGCCGGTATACACCACCGAGGTGCAAAAAGCGTGCGCGGGCAAATTCGTAGGTGGACAGCGGCCTGTCGTCCGCGTCGGCGCTGTGCGCGGCGACCAGAATATCCGCATAGCTGCGCGGACGGTCCGCCGCCACGACGACCGGCGAATGCTGCCAGCCGGCGCCGTCGAACGAGAGCTGCACGATATCGCCCGGCCGGATGCGCTCCGGCGGGACTTCCCCTGCAAACGGGCCGGCGGACGGCGTGCGGCGCGTGAGAAAATTATAGAGATACTCCACGCCCGTCCACGCGGGCGCTTTGTCGTTGGCATTGATGTAGTACCAGCCAAAGGTCGGCGTGTCGTTCATCACACCCGCACCTGCATAGATGCATTGGGACGCAAAATTCGTGCAGTCGCCGCCGATGCTTTCGTAATCATAATAGCGCGGATTGCGCCCGTACGCCCAGATGTGCGCATAGCGCACCGCCGCGGCACGGTCGTATGGCAGTAAAGCGAGCATGGCCTCTCCCCTCCCCTCTCCCAATGTATGCAAAAAGGCGGAAATCGGCCACAATATGTCGTAGGAATGAATTGACTTTGCGTCCATATTTCGGTATACTGTCAAATTGAGCGAATGAAATTTTGCAAGGAGGTCTTCCATGAACACGCAAGAGCTTTCCAAGGTCTGCCGTCAGGTGCGCCGCGACATCATCACGATGACGGCCAATGCCGGCAGCGGCCATCCCGGCGGCTCCCTTTCGGCCGTCGAGCTGATGACCAGCGTTTTCTTCAACCACATGCGCGTCGATCCCAGCAATCCGCACGATCCCGACCGCGACCGCTTTGTGCTCTCCAAGGGCCACGCGGCGCCGTGCTATTATGCGGTGCTTGCCGCCAAGGGCTTCATCTCCCGCGACGAATACGCGAACTTCCGTCAGCTCCACTCCATCCTGCAGGGCCACCCCGACGCCAAAAAGGTCCCGGGCGTGGACGCCTCCACCGGTTCGCTCGGTCAGGGCGTGTCCATCGCCGTCGGCATGGCGCTCGGCGCCAAGCACCTCGGCAAGGATACGAAGGTCTTTGCCCTCGTCGGCGACGGCGAGAGTCAGGAGGGGCAGATCTGGGAGGCTTACATGGCCGCCGCCCACTATAAGCTGGACAACCTCACCGTCATCATCGACAACAACGGTCTGCAGATCGACGGCTCGAACGATCAGGTCATGAGCCTCGGCGACCTCGGCGCAAAGCTGCGCGCGTTCGGCTTTGACCTTGTGGAGCTGCCGGACGGCAACGATCTCGACGCGGTGGAGGCCGCGCTCTCGAAGCCGACGATGCCCGGCAAGCCCAAGGCGATCCTCGCCCACACGGTCAAGGGCAAGGGCGTTTCGTTCATGGAAAATCAGGTCGGCTGGCACGGCAAGGCGCCCAACGCCGAGCAGCGCGATCAGGCTTTGAAGGAATTGGAGGGTTAACGAACATGGCTGATAAAATTGCGACCCGCCAGGCTTACGGCGAAGCGCTGATCGAGCTGGTGGAAAAGAACGATAAGGTCGTCGTGCTCGACGCCGACCTTGCCAACGCGACCCAGACCTGCAAGGTCGCCAAGGCGCACCCCGAGAAATTCTACAACTTCGGCATTGCCGAGGCCAACATGGTCGACGCCGCCGCCGGCATGAGCACGATGGGTCTCGTTCCCTTCTGCTCCACCTTCGCGATGTTCGCGGCCGGCCGGGCCTACGAGCAGATCCGCAACTCCGTTGCCTATCCGCACTTCAACGTCAAGATCTGCGCCACCCACGCCGGCGTGAGCGTCGGCGAGGACGGCGGCAGCCATCAGTGCATCGAGGACCTTGCGCTCATGCGCGTCATTCCGGGCATGACGGTCCTCTGCCCCGCCGACGCGAACGAGGCCAAGGCCGCGACCATGGCGATCGCCGATTTCGACGGCCCCGTGTATATGCGCCTCGCCCGCCTCGCCACGCCTGTTTTTGAGGGCGACATGGTCAAGCCCTTTGTTCTCGGCAAGGCCAATGTCCTGCGCGAAGGCAAGGATGTCGCGATCTTCGCGACGGGCCTGATGGTCAATGAATCCCTCCTGGCCGCCGACGAGCTCGCCAAGGACGGCATCGACGCCGCCGTCATCAACGTCCACACCATCAAGCCCATCGACGTCGAATGCGTGACTGCGTGGGCGGAGAAGTGCGGCAAGGTCATCACCGTTGAGGAGCACAGCGTCATCGGCGGCTTGGGCGACGCGGTGGCCGACGTCCTCATGGGCAAGGTCAACTGCAAATTCCATAAGATCGGCGTGAACGACCAGTTCGGCCAGTCCGGCAAGGCAGCCGACGTGCTGCGCGAGTACGGTCTGACCGCCGATCAGATCGCCGCAACGATCAAGGCCAACATCTGATGAGAGAAAGAGAGACAAAGCACACACTTTGTCTCTCTTTTTTAAGGAAATATTTTTCACTTTTCTCTTGTATTTTCCGTTTTCTGTGCTACAATATAAGTAGTACCAAACGTACCAATCATTTGAAATAACTTTACAAAAGGAGACGATATCATGCCACTCGTTACCTCTACCGAAATGTTCAAGAAGGCGTATGACGGCGGCTACGCCATCGGCGCCTTCAACGTCAACAACATTGAGATCGTGCAGGGCATCACCGAGGCCTGCCAGGAGGAACACGCTCCCGTTATTCTTCAGGTTTCCAAGGGCGCCCGCGCCTACGCGAACCATACCTACCTCGTCAAGCTCGTCGAGGCCGCCGTGGAGTGCTGCCCCGACATCCCCATCGTGCTGCACCTCGATCACGGCCCGGACTTTGAGACCTGCAAGAGCTGCATCGACGGCGGCTTCACCTCCGTTATGATCGACGCCTCCTCCAAGCCCTTTGCCGAGAATATCGAGATCACCAAGAAGGTCGTTGAGTACGCGCATGACCACGGCGTGGTCGTCGAGGCCGAGCTCGGCACCCTCGCCGGCATTGAGGACGAGGTCAAGGTCGCGGCGCACGAGGCGTCCTACACCCATCCCGAGGAGGTCGAGGAGTTCGTCTCCAAGACCGGCTGCGACTCTCTCGCCATCGCCATCGGCACCAGCCACGGCGCTTACAAGTTCAAGCCCGAGCAGTGTACCCGCAACGCCGACGGCATCCTTGTTCCGCCCCCGCTGCGCTTCGACGTTCTGAAGGAAGTCTCCAAGCGTCTGCCCGGCTTCCCCATCGTGCTGCACGGCTCCTCCTCCGTCCCGCAGGAGTATGTGAAGATGATCAACGACCACGGCGGCAAGATGCCCAATGCCATCGGCGTGCCCGAGGAGCAGCTGCGTGAGGCCGCGAAGCTTTCGGTCTGCAAGATCAACATCGACTCCGACCTGCGTCTCGCCATGACCGGCACCATCCGTCAGTTCATGGATGAGCACCCCGACAAGTTCGACCCTCGCGAGTATCTCAAGCCCGCCCGCGCCAACATCAAGGAGCTCGTCCGTCATAAGCTCGTCGACGTGCTCGGCTGCGCCGGTAAGGCTTAAACCGTCAAAGGAGAAACGATATGAGTGAATTGAAAGGCGCCTGCATCATCGGTCAGTCCGGCGGCCCGACCTCTGTCATCAACGCCAGCGCCTACGGCGTGATCCGCACGGCGCTTGACTCCGACTGCATCACCGCCGTCTACGGCGCGGAGCACGGCATCAAGGGCGTGCTTGCCGACCGCCTGTTCGACATGAGCAAGGAGGACGCGCGCGAGCTGGAGCTGCTGAAGTACACCCCCTCCTCTGCGCTCGGCTCCTGCCGCTACAAGATCGCCGATCCCGATGTGGACGACACCGATTATAAGCGTATTCTCGAGGTGTTCAAGAAGCATGATGTCCGCTATTTCTTCTACAACGGCGGCAACGACTCCATGGACACCTGCAACAAGATCTCCAAGTATATGCAGAAGGTCGGCTATGAGTGCCGCGTGATGGGCGTTCCCAAGACCATCGACAACGATCTCTTCGGCACCGACCACTGCCCCGGCTACGCCAGCGCCGCGAAGTATATCGCCACGAGCTGCATGGAGGTCTATCAGGACGCGCGCGTGTACGACACCGGTATGATCTGCATCATCGAGATCATGGGCCGCCACGCCGGCTGGCTGACTGCCGCCGCCGCGCTCGCTACCGAATACGGTGCGGGCCCCGACCTCATCTACCTGCCCGAGCGTGACTTCGATATGGATAAATTCCTTGCCGACGTCGAGCGCGTCTACAAGGAAAAGGGCAACTGCATGGTCGCGGTCTCCGAGGGCATCCACTATGCCGACGGCAGCTTCGTTTCTGAGGCCAAGACCAGTGCGACCGACGGCTTCGGCCACGCGCAGCTCGGCGGTCTTGCCGCACGTCTTGCCGACGTTGTGAAGCAGAAGACCGGCGCGAAGGTTCGCGGCATCGAGCTTTCCCTGCTCCAGCGCTGCGGCGCGCACCTCGCCAGCGAGACCGACATTGAGGAGGCCGTCATGGCGGGCCGTGCGGCGGTGGAGAACGCCGTCGCGGGCATCACCGATAAGATGGTCGCCTTCGAGCGCGGCACGGTCAACGGTCGCTACGCCTGCAAGACGAAGCTGCTGCCGCTCACCGAGGTGGCAAACGCCGAGAAGAAGGTGCCACAGGAGTGGATCAACGCCGAAGGCAACGGCGTGACGCACGACTTCATCGACTATGCCCTGCCACTCATTCAGGGCGAGCCGAAGCTGCCGAAGGAGGATTCTCTCCCCCGCTTCGCAAAGCTCAAAAAGGTGCTGGCGAAGTAAGGTTCTATGCAGCAAGAAAAAGGAACCGATCCGCAGGATCGGTTCCTTTTTTGTATCTTCCAATCAGACGTTTGTGAACCACTCGCCGAGAATATCCGTGGTGAGCGGCAGCGTCGTTTCCTTTGTGCCGTTTTCCGTGTAGAGCGTCAGCGTGACGGTGTTATCCTCCGCGTGATAGGTCTCCGCCCGCGCGACCGAGCCAAGCGGCGCGCTCAGCTTCGCAAGCTGTGCGTCCGCCTTCTCCCAGTCTATGCCGCTGTGCTGCGAGATTCCCTCCGCTGCGTTCCAGCGGTAGACAAAAACGTGCGGTACGCCGGTGCCAAAGGTGCTGCGCGTGACCAGCTCGCTGCGCCCGTCGCCCGTAAGGTCGAGCGGCCACACGCCGTCGCCCCACTCTGTATCATCAAAGCCATGGCCAAAGGCTTCTCCCGCATAGACGAAGCCCTGCTCCGTCAGCGCATAGAAGTAACGAACTGTCATGCGCCCGCCTTGGACCGTTTCAAGCTCGAAGCCCGGGAAGCCGAGCACATCATCCCGCACGGTCAGGGAGACCTTCTCGGCGGCCTCGTCCTCCCCAATCCAAGTGCGGCGACCCACGCCGAACGGTATGTCGATCTCCGTACCGTCTGCGCCAAAGAGCGCGTAGCGCGCATAGCCATCCTCATCCAACTCGTAGACCCTCAGCGTGACGGTCTGACCGCTGACCTTCTCGGTCAGCATGAGGATCTCGGAGCCGGTGCGGCTCTGCAATTTCTGATCCATCGCGATGGTATAGTCAAGACCGGTGAACGGCAGCGCGCCGATGAGCCGGAAATCCTTATTTTCATAGCTTCGGCTTCCGTTATGTACAAAAAGCAGGGTACGGTCATTGCCGCGGTCGTTCAGGATATAGCAGCGCGGCGTTTCTGCCGTGCCGTCCGCCGTCGTCAGTTCCTCGCTGCCATGGCCGGAAAGCAGCACAAAGGACGCCTTGGAAAAAAGATACTGTTCCTCCTCGGCAGGCCACACGACGTCGTCCGCCGGCTCGAGCTGGCGGAGCAGGGCGCATATCTCCTCCACGTATTTCGCGTCGGTGACAGGACCTTCGGCGTGATTACTGTCAAGGCGGTCAGGTTGAAAGGAAACGGCGTCAACCGAATCCAACGCGTCGATAAGCTGCTTCCGCAGCGATGCCGGCGTCGGCTGCTTCGCTTCGATAAAGGACCACACGGCACACAATACGGCAGCGAGCAAGAATACGGGCAGGGCGAGCTTCCTTTTCATGGTACCTCTCTCTTTCTTCGTTATGTAAACAGTATAGCATGAAGCGATTGGAAACACAAGTTACAAAGCGGAAACATTTTGGTTACAAAATGTAAGAAAGAGAGGGGTGTCTCCCCTCTCTTCGCAATTTTCAGAGAATGATGCAGATGAGGCCGCCGCTGCCCTCGTTGATGATGCGCTCGAGCGTCTGGCGGAGCTTGGCGCGCGCGTCGTCCGGCATCCGCTTGAGCTTGGCCTGCAGGTCCTCGCTGACGATCTCGTGGAAGCTGCGCCCGAAGATATTCGACTGCCAGATCTTCGCTGTGTCGCCCTCGAACTCCTGCAGCAGATAATTGACCATGTCCTCGCTCTGCTTTTCGTTGCCGACGATGGGCGAAACGGTCGTTTCGATGTTCGCGCGGATCATATGGATGCTCGGCGCGCTGGCCTTGAGCCGCACACCGTAGCGGCCGCCCTGCTTCATGATCTCCGGCTCCTCCAAAATGAGCTCGTCGACCGTCGGCACGACCACGCCGTAGCCCGTTTCGCGGGCGTCCCGAATGGCGGAGGATACCTTGTCGTAGTCCGCCTTGACGGCGGAAAGCTCCGTGAGCAGACGCATGAGGTCGCCGTCGTCCGCCACATCAAAGCCGGACTGCTCGCTGAGCGTCTGATAGAACAGCGCCCGCGGGAGCTGAAGCTCTGCGCTGGCGGTGCCGCTGCCGAGCGAGATAGCGTTGACCTTTGCGCCGCTGATGCCCTCGTAGGCGCACATGGCGTCCACCGCGGGCGCGACCTCACGGATGCGGTGCAGTCCCTTGGCGCCCTCGCGGATGCTGCGGTAAAGGCCGAGTTTGATGGCATGGTCGGCGGGCAGCGCCAGGACCCATGCCGGGATATGAAGCTCCAGCTCGGTCAGCGGGAACTCGTAGAGGATCGCCTTGAGGATATCCCCCACCGCCGCGTCGTCCAGCTCCAGGCAGTTAACCGGCAGACAGCACACGCCATAGTGTGAAGCAATATCACTTGCCATC
>ERZ1673704.1219-NODE-1219-length-11277-cov-11.869542_pt1 | contig 11277 bp, 7 predicted proteins | sample MGYA00580234_ERZ1673704 | MGnify/ENA primary metagenome ERZ1673704 (study PRJEB41218, sample SAMN15661757) | gut metagenome | host: Homo sapiens | place: Canada: London | collected 2015-08-20/2019-03-30 | study: EMG produced TPA metagenomics assembly of...
TGTTGGTGAAAATGAAATGAACGAAGGGAAACTGACTTTGAAGAATATGACTACAGGCGAGCAGTCACTGGTTACACCGGATGAGTTGCTGGCGGTGGTGAAAGCTTGATGTTTACTAATTATCTGCAATCATACCATAAAAGCTTCATTGATGGATGATTGCATCACATGGGAATGCCCGATAACGTTTGCTTTATACGTTATTTGTATTGAAATATAAATGCTGGATTACCTATGTGGATAATCAGATTGTTTTTTCTTCCGTCACTACATCTTACTGATTCTAAAAGAGATGTAGTGACGGAAATTTTTGTATCCCCCCGAAATGGTTTGTTCTCTTTTTTCCGCGTAGAGGCGACAAAGCGGAATGCCTGTTCTTGTCGTTGTTGGTTGTATTTCTTGTTTTAAGGATGAAAACTGATGGAGCTGACCTGAAATATGATTTTCTTTTGCGAGAGTCTGATATTATTCACTATATTTGTGGAATGTTAGCCTTATAAATTTAATCAGATGATAGAGAAAAATCAGTTGATATCCCATTTGTATCAAAATAGGGATAATGGTCAATGGATGATACAAACCAATGATGAACATCAAAAGGGGGTTGCTGATATGGCGGCATCCTTCGCCGGGCAGTTCGGACTTCCTTCTTGGGGGCGTGCGCTCGGTCTACTTCATGACAAAGGAAAGGAACGGGCGGCATTCCAGCAATACATACGCAAGATGAATGGTTTGCCTACGAGTGACAAGAAGCGCTATGATGATCATACCCATGCTTTTGTGGGTGGAATATTGGCAAAAGAACTTATGGGAAAGGATGTTTCCCATCTTCTTGTAAACCAAATTATTTCTCATCACACGGGGTTACATGATTTCGGGGATGTGGAAAACATATTGAAAGAGAGGCTATTGTCCAAAGAAATAAACGAGGGTGACATTAGCATAAACAAACCTTTATTATTCCAAGAATTTATTGATTCACCTTTTTCTAAATCAAAGGTTGAATGGAAACACTTTCATCACCTTTCCCGTATGCTTTTTTCCTGTCTTGTAGATGCCGACCGGCTCGATACAGAACGGTTTATGGATGTAGAGTCATGGCGGAAGCGGGGAAATTCGGCTACGCTTGCCGATTTGCTTCCACAGCTGGAGGCATATATGCAAAAACTGCAATCGAATGCAGCTGATACGAAAGTGAACCGCATCCGCCAGCAAGTGAAAGAACAATGCAGTAGAACTTCTTCAAGCGAAAAAGGATTTTATAGTCTTACAGTTCCGACGGGAGGCGGTAAAACACTTTCTTCTTTGTTATGGGCCATGAAGCATGCTGTAAGCCATTCAATGAATCGTATCATCATCGCCATCCCATATACCAGTATCATTGTGCAAACGGCAGGGCTTTTGAAGGAAATCTTTGGTGAAGAAAATGTATTGGAGCATCATAGTAATTTCGACCCCGATGATATTAAGGACGAGGAAAATAGGGAAAAAGCAAAATTGGCTACAGAGAATTGGGACTATCCCATTATTGTCACTACCAATGTACAGCTTTTTGAATCTATGTTTAGCAATAAAACATCTGATTGCCGCAAACTGCACAACATGGCAAATTCAATTCTTGTTTTGGATGAGGTTCAGATGTTGCCAACCGGCTTCTTGCGGCCGATAGTCGATGCGCTGAAAGCGTATCAGGAAATGTTCGGGGTTTCGGTATTGTTTACCACGGCAAGCCAGCCGGTACTGAGTGGTCTGATAGAAGGAACAAATCCTAAAGCTGATTTTAAGGGAATAGAACATATCAAGGAAATTATTCCGGAAGAATTTGCTTTGCATGACCAGCTTCGCCGTGTGAAGTTGTCAATCGATGATACAGGAAAAACATACGATGAGATAGCTGCAAAGGTGTCTGAATATAATAAGGTGTTGTGCATAGTGAACACTCGTAAAGATGCCAAAGAGCTGTATGACCGTTTGCCCAATGACGGAGTGAAATTGCATTTGTCTAGAATGATGTGCCCTGCCCACTTACACGAAACTATTGGTAAAATAAAAACTTTATTGAAGGATGAGTCGCAGCCGATTGTCAGGGTCATTGCAACCCAGCTTGTGGAGGCCGGTGTGGATATAGACTTTCCGGTTGTGTTCCGTCAAGAAGCAGGACTCGATTCTGTATTGCAAGCAGCGGGACGGTGCAATCGGGAAGGACGAAGTGCCATGGGACATACATTTGTGTTCAGTCTGGCGGCAGAGAAGCGAAAGCTCTTCGGTTCAATGGCTGACTCCAACAATGCTCGGTTGAATTTGCCGGAAGATAGTGATTGGTTTGCTCCTTCTACCATGAAAGCCTATTTTTGTCAATTGTATAGCAGAAAACAAACATTTGATGAAAAGGATATAAAGCACTGGCTCTACAAACCTACTGAGCTATGTTTTGAAACTGCATCAAAAGAATTTCGCCTGATTGATGATACAAGTATAAATGTTATCGTAAATTGGGAAAACAGCATGGAACTTATAGAGCAGTTGAAAGAATCGGGGTGTACCTACTCGTTGGTGAAGCAATTGGCGAAATTTACTGTAGGCATCCGTTCCTATGATTTTAAGCAACTGAAAGGCTATGGGCTTGTCGAAGAAATATTGGAAGGAATATATGTATTGGCAGACAGGTCTCAGTATAATAAAACCACAGGTCTCAGCCTTGATAACCATTGGCTGGAGGAAGTATTAATGATATAAAGAAACGGATATGACAAAGAAAGAAACATTGAAATTGTTTGAAGAACGTAAAGTCCGCACCGTGTGGGATGATGAAAAGGAAAAATGGTATTTTTCGATAGTTGATGTGGTGTCAGTTTTAACAGACAGTGTTGATGCAACTGCTTATTGGCGTAAGTTAAAGCAAAGACTTAAAGAAGAGGGAAATGAAACCGTGACAAATTGTCACGGTTTGAAAATGAAAGCCACAGACGGTAAGATGCGACTTACAGATGTGGCTGATACAGAACAACTACTACGTATCATTCAGTCTATCCCATCTCCCAAGGCAGAACCGTTCAAGCAATGGATGGCACATGTAGCATCCGAACGTCTTGATCAGATGCAAGACCCTGAGTTGAGTATTGAGCAAGCTATGATGGACTACAAGCGACTTGGTTACTCTGACAACTGGATAAACCAACGCTTGAAGAGCATTGAAATCCGTAAAGATCTTACAGATCAATGGAAACTACATAATGTAGAGGAAGGTGTTCAATATGCTACTCTTACAGACATTATCTATCAGCAATGGACCGGAAAGTCGGCAAAGGAGTACAAACAGTTCAAGGGCTTGAAGAAAGAAAATCTCCGGGACAATATGACCAATGAAGAATTGGTTCTTAATATGCTGGCCGAACTCTCTACGACAAGTATTACTAAAGCTAAAAATCCTCAGACATTGGGTGAAAATATGCAGTGTGCGGCTGACGGTGGTGATGTGGCTCGTGTGGCACGCGAACAGTTGGAGCAAAAAACCGGTCGTGAAGTGGTAACTCCCTTGTCGGCAAAAAGGTTTTTTGAAGGTCAGAAGCCGGAAGATTTATTGGAAAACAAGGAAAACGATGAATGATATGGAATATACAGATAAAGAATATTGTCTGGAGGTGTGGGGCGATTGGGCTTGTTTCACTCGTCCGGAGTTGAAAGTAGAGCGTGTGAGTTATGATGTCATTACGCCATCGGCGGCACGCGCCATCTTTGAAGCGATACTGTTTAAACGTTATGCCATGCGTTGGCAGATAACCAAGATTGAGGTACTCAGGCCTATTAAATGGGCTACCATTAGACGGAATGAGGTGGGGGCAGTTGCCAGTAAATCACCTATCATTATTGAAGATAAACGTCAGCAGAAGAACACGTTGCTTCTGCTGGATGTGCGTTACCGAATTTATGCTAAGTTAGTATTTATTCCGGTAAAAGACCGTCCGAAAGAGGCTTTTGCCAAGCATCAGCCAAGTGCCGACGAGAATCCTATGAAGTATTATCAGATGTTCGAACGCAGGGCATCACAAGGGCAATGTTTTACGCAGCCCTATCTCGGATGTCGTGAGTTTTCTGCAAACTGGAAGTATATTGAAAGTACTGATAATCTTGATTATCCCTTAGCCGAAGACAGGGATTTCGGCATTATGCTTTATGATATGGACTTTGAGGAAAATCCACAAAAGCCGGATGCTATGTTTTATAGAGCCCAAATGAAAAAGGGAGTGATTGTTGTACCGGATAAAGATAGTGAGGAGGTGTTGAGATGATACTGAAAGCATTATATGATTACTATCATCGAAGTGGAGATGATGTGGCCCCTTTTGGTTTAGAATACAAAGAGATTGGATTTATTATTGTTATTGATAGATGTGGAAAATTTCTGCGCTTTGAAGACAGGCGCATAGATAAGAAGTCGGCACAGCAGTTTCTTGTTAAGAAAAGTGTTAGCCGATCAAGTGCCCCTGTTGCAAACTATTTGTATGACAATAGTAAATATGTATTTGGTTATTCCGATAAGGGGGATATGGAAAAGATACGTAAGTACTTTGAAGTATTTAAGGCGAAAGTAAAAGATATATATGATGCTTTTCCGGATAATGAGGACATAAAAGCTGTTTATGCATTTTATCAGCAAGACCATTCTTTTATAGTTGGGGCTATGCAGAAAGATTCTTTATGGGATGATATAGCCAAAAATCTTAATAAGAAATATTCTACCTTTTCTTTCCTTATAGAAGGGGATACGAAAATAGTGGCTTCGAAAAGGGAATTGATAAATTTGTTTGACGAGAATCATGGCGTGGCAGGAAATCTTTGTTTGATAACAGGGAGATATTCAAAAGTTGTAGAGATTACAACTGCTACAAAGATACTTGGAAGCCAAGAAACAGCTAAACTAGTTGCATTTCAAGTTAATTCCGGGTATGATTCGTATGGGAAATCTAAAGGATACAATGCTCCAATATCAGAAGAAGCTGAATTTGCATATACAACCGCATTGAATCATTTGCTGCGTTCGGATTCTCACAATAAGTTTATGGTGGGCTCACGTACTTATCTTTTCTGGGCTTCCTCCAATAGCGAGGCTTCAAAAGAGTCCGAAAATAGTCTATTTTCTTTGTTGGGGCGGATTGAAGAAGAAAATGACGACTCAAACAGGCGCATAAAGTTAGTATATGATACTTTCCAGTCTATCTATAACGGAAAATTATCGGCAAACGATGATGACAAATTCTTCATTTTGGGTTTGGCTCCCAATTCGGCAAGAATTGCGGTAGTATATTGGAATGAGATGCCTTTGCGTGAATTTGCAGGTTTGATAAGTAAACATTTTACGGATATGGAGATGGTTGACACTCGCAAAGATAAGAAGCCGTACGTGGGACTGCATTCCATTCTTGGAAATGTTACTCTTGGAGGAAAGTCAAGTGATGCGACTCCCAATCTTCCTGATGCTGTGGTGAGAAGCATATTTCAAGGGTTGCCGTATCCGGCTTCTCTCTTTCAAGCATGTATTCGTCGCATACGTGCAGAACAATCCGTCAATATAGTGCGTGCTGCTATCATCAAGGCATATCTCAACAGACTAAACGAAAATAACAACCATAAAAAATTAGATATTATGTTAGACAAAGAAAATCAAAATCAAGGGTATCTTTGTGGAAGGCTGTTTGCTGTGTTGGAAAACCTACAATATGCAGCAAATAAACAAGATTCCATTCGTTCAAGTTACATGAATGCGGCTTCATCTACGCCATCTACAGTATTTTCAACAGTTCTCAAATTATCAAACAGTCATTATGCTAAATTGGCTAAAGAGAAGAAAGGCCTTGCTAATTTCTTTGATAATCAAAAGAAAGAGATAATAGTTTTAATTCAAAATTTTCCTAATACATTGAGTTTGGAAGATCAAGGACGATTCTTCCTCGGCTATTATCATCAGAAAGCTCACAGAGAGAATCAAGAAACTGAAGAATAATTTTTAAAAATATACAATTATGTCAGAATTAAAGAATAGAATTGATTTCGTTTACATTTTTGATGTACAAGATGGTAATCCAAATGGTGACCCGGATGCAGGTAATCTTCCTCGGATAGATGCTGAAACTGGTATAGGCCTTGTTACAGATGTTTGTTTGAAACGCAAGGTACGTAATTATGTACAAATAGCCCAAGCAGGAAAAGCAGGTAACGATATTCTTGTCAAATCCAAAGAGATTTCTGGAGAAGAGGTCTTTATTAATGAAGAAATCCGCAAAATGTACAAAGAAGATTTAGGAATAGAACTAAAAATCAAAGAAAAAGCTCCTGCCGATAAGAGTTCAGCTGGTAAAATTGCTATGTGCAGACGCTTCTTTGACGTTAGGACTTTTGGAGCAGTACTCTCAACCGGACCTAACGCAGGACAAGTGAGGGGGCCGATTCAAATGACTTTTGCCCGTTCGCAAGATATGATTGTTTCAGCAGAGCATGCATTAACCGTATGTGTAGCTCGTGATGAAGAAAAGACCTATGAATCACAAGTGGGAATACAGGGACGTAAAGCGACCATTCCTTATGGCCTCTATGTCTGTCACGGCTTCATCTCCGCCAACTTGGCACAACAGACAGGATTTTCTGAAGAAGACCTTGAACTATTTTGGGAAGCTTTAAAGAACATGTTCGATGTGGATCGTTCGGCGGCACGTGGATTGATGAGTGCTCAAAAACTGATAGTCTTCAAGCATGACTCCATATTGGGTAATGCTCCCGCCAACAAGTTGTTTGAATTGGTAAAAGTGGAGAAAGTCTGCGATGGAGCACCACGCTCATTCATCGACTATTCAGTTACTATAGATAAGGAGAATGCTCCATCAAATGTAACTATTGAGGAACTGATATAATTCCATCGTATGTACAATGAAGACGATATGCTTATGTTGTCGGGGATTCAGCACTTTAGGTTCTGTCCCCGGCAATGGGCTTTGATACACATTGAGCAGCAATGGAACGATAATCGTCTCACCATCGAAGGACAGATTCTGCACAAGCATGTAGATGATCCGTTTTATAGACAAAAGTGTGGTGACCAGATAACATTACGTGCGGTGAATATCGCTTCGCGTGAACTTGGACTCTATGGAATCTCTGATGCCATAGAGTTACTTCCTTCCTCATCTTTTGAAAATACGATTTTGCATCCCAACTATCCGGGGCGATGGCAACCGGTTGCTGTGGAGTATAAGCATGGCAAACCGAAAAGAAACGAAGTGGATGAAGTGCAGTTGGCAGCACAAATCATGTGTATAGAAGAAATGTATGCTATCCATATACCATACGGCTCTTTCTTTTATGGGGAGCTTCGCCATCGGGTTAATGTGGATATAACGGAGGAGCTGCGAAATATAGTCAGACAATGTGCCCGGGATATGCACGATATATTTAGTAAAGCGGTTATCCCGAAGGCTGAATATGGGAAACATTGTGACAAGTGCTCGCTGAAAGATATCTGCATGCCGGAAATGGTAAATAATTGTACTTCGGTAGATAATTACCTTACTAAAAATCTGTACCTATGAGAAAACTATTGAATACTTTGTATGTGACGACACCGGAAGCGTATCTTAGTAAGGATGGGCTGAATGTCGTTATATCTGTTCAGCAGGAGGAGGTGTTTCGTATTCCTGTCATAAATATAGAGGGCATCGTTACGTTCGGATATATGGGCGCAAGTCCCGGTGTGATGAAATTGTGTAGTGACAATGGTATATCACTCACATTTCTTTCTCCACAAGGCAGATTTATCAGCAGGGTTCAAGGTGCTACGAAAGGGAATGTTCTGTTACGCAAAAAGCAGTACCAATTGTCGGACGATGCATCTTGGTCGTTGCATGTGGTTAGGTTGATGATTGGTGGTAAGATTCAAAACTATCGCAATATATTGAGGAGATATATTCGTGATTATGGTGAGAATGAAGACATTAATAGGGCGGTGCAAGTATTGGAACGTGCCAAGCGTGATGCTTTGAAGGCTCAAGATAAGACGGAATTAATTGGTTATGAGGGGATGGCTTCGAATGCCTATTTTGAGGTATTGCCAATCTTGATACTTAATCAGAAGACTGATTTCCCATTTCATGGTCGCAATCGTCGTCCTCCCAAGGATGCGGTGAATGCCATGTTGTCTTTTGCATATACGTTGATAGCCAATGATGTTGCGGCTGCTCTCGAAACTGTTGGCCTTGATCCATACGTCGGGTTTCTCCATACACTCCGTCCGGGGCGCACATCGTTGGCCTTAGATATGATGGAAGAGTTACGTGCTTACCTTGGCGACCGTTTTATTTTGTCGTTGATTAATAAAAGACAGATTTCAGTAAAAGACTTCTTGTTCCAAGGTGATAATGGGGTTGTTATGACAGATAAAGGGAAAAAGACTTTTATTACTGCATGGCAGGCAAGGAAAAGGGAAGTGATAATTCATCCTTATCTTAATGAAAAAGTTGAAATAGGGCTTCTGCCTTATGTGCAGGCTATGTTAATGGCAAGGTATATCAGGCAGGATATTGACGATTATCCGGTATTTCTTATAAAATGATTTTTAATTATGTACATTCTTGTGACTTACGATGTGGATACTACAAGCAAAGAGGGGGCTCGCCGTTTACGATGTGTGGCCAAGGCTTGTCTGGATTATGGACAGAGGGTGCAGAACTCAGTCTTTGAGTGTGTAGTGACGGAAGCGCAATATTCTCTTCTAAAAGGGAGAGTTAGGGATATTATTGATATGTCTCTTGATAGTGTTCGTTTTTATATTCTTAGTAAAAATGAGAATAAGAGGGTGGAAGTAATAGGTGTTGAAACGGCGTATAAACTTGAGGAGGCTCTTATAATATAATGCGAATGTGGTGTGTTACAAAAAAAGTAGTATCTTCGCATGTGTTAATAATCAGTAGATTAAATTATTTGTAAAGTATTTCTTCGTTATGAAGTTGAATAATAATGATGATTCGCATAACAGTGGATTAAATTTGCTGATTTATAATATGTTATTAGATATAGAGTCACACCCTGCGTGGGTGTGTGGATTGAAACAGAATGGTGGAAATGTGCTTATTACAGCTGCGGGGTCACACCCTGCGTGGGTGTGTGGATTGAAACATTAAAGATATCCAGCATCAGTTGTTCTTGTTCGTCACACCCTGCGTGGGTGTGTGGATTGAAACCCCGTTTCCCGATGAAAGACAGTTTATCTACCGGTGTCACACCCTGCGTGGGTGTGTGGATTGAAACAAACGGTTGTGTGCTTATTCGAAAAAAAGTTTATGTCACACCCTGCGTGGGTGTGTGGATTGAAACCACCTCCTGGTTCGATAATACTCCGGGCACACTGGTCACACCCTGCGTGGGTGTGTGGATTGAAACTTGCAAACCTTCGTACTGCCACTAAGGGAACCTTGTCGTCACACCCTGCGTGGGTGTGTGGATTGAAACATCATTATGCACTTCATTGCTTCAAGCGCAATATGTCACACCCTGCGTGGGTGTGTGGATTGAAACATGTCTGCCTTGCTTATTTCGGTTGCCAGATTGGGTCACACCCTGCGTGGGTGTGTGGATTGAAACGTAGACTGATTGAAATCTTCACCGATAAGGGTGAGTCACACCCTGCGTGGGTGTGTGGATTGAAACTCAAGAAAATGAGTATAACACCATCTCGCGTCTTGTCACACCCTGCGTGGGTGTGTGGATTGAAACACGAAAATCAAACATATCGATAAGATCAAAATTGTCACACCCTGCGTGGGTGTGTGGATTGAAACTGTGTATACTCCCGGTACGGATGGTTATGTTAGTCACACCCTGCGTGGGTGTGTGGATTGAAACGGGCATTGACAGGCGGGGATATCACAAAGGAGAGTGTCACACCCTGCGTGGGTGTGTGGATTGAAACCTGCACATGCTGGATTTTATCGAGCGTCCGGGTGTCACACCCTGCGTGGGTGTGTGGATTGAAACCGTCCTCCGGAACAACTGGAGGGTGAAGCCTTTGTCACACCCTGCGTGGGTGTGTGGATTGAAACCAACAGTTGGGGGTGTCCGTAATGGGGCGTTCCGGTCACACCCTGCGTGGGTGTGTGGATTGAAACTCTGACAGTAATATAGATACTTTAGCAGTAGATAGTCACACCCTGCGTGGGTGTGTGGATTGAAACTCATGATGCGATACCGTATCAGTGATATGGCGGAGTCACACCCTGCGTGGGTGTGTGGATTGAAACAAAAATGGTCTTACAACAACAATCTTATAGGATGGTCACACCCTGCGTGGGTGTGTGGATTGAAACCATGACGACCCAAAGCATAATAATCTTAACTTAGTCACACCCTGCGTGGGTGTGTGGATTGAAACTCTCCTCCGTGTATAGTTGCATTTATATCTATTGTCACACCCTGCGTGGGTGTGTGGATTGAGACTCGAAATAGCGTAGCGATCCTTGCTCATCACAAGGTCACACCCTGCGTGGGTGTGTGGATTGAAACACGCAATCCACCACTATCATAGCTCGGATGAACTGTCACACCCTGCGTGGGTGTATATGGATTGAAGCATTGTTCACTCGTTGGTCAAGTTTATGGAAGAATTGTAAGCATTCGGCCTCTTGTGTATTTCTCTTCAAGCTGTTATAAAGTCAAAAGCCAAACGAAGTACGTTAGGCTTTTGACTTTGTTATGACTGGAAAAAACACGCACAATCCCGGATGCTTATCTTTTGTCTGTCTTCTTTTGTGGTTTCACCTAGGTGACAATACATTGGCATCTAAGTGGAGAGGCGTAGTCACCCAAGTGATACGCTTGCTTCACCTTGGTGAAACTATAAATTCAACTAAGTGTTTCAAAGCAAATATATTATATTTTTACTATACTATCCCTTGTTGCTTATTTGTTATGTTATTGATTATTAATGTATTGTTATCTGTTTGTATCGATTGTTTTTCTTGTCTTTATAAGATATATTAAAACATAAACTAACATGAAAATTGGTATAATTGACCTTTGTAAACAAATAGAAGATCCTAGGATGAACCGCAAAAAAGTCCATAAAATGGAAACTATTATCTATATATCCATTGCTGCTGTAATCTGTGGCGCCCAATCCTGGAATGAGATTGAGGAATTTGGCAATGCGAAAATTGCTTTTTTCAAGAGTCGCATACCTAGCCTGGAGTTCATCCCCAGTCATGATACTTTTAACAGATTCTTCAGTATGATAAA
>ERZ1673704.1223-NODE-1223-length-11248-cov-5.551059_pt1 | contig 11248 bp, 10 predicted proteins | sample MGYA00580234_ERZ1673704 | MGnify/ENA primary metagenome ERZ1673704 (study PRJEB41218, sample SAMN15661757) | gut metagenome | host: Homo sapiens | place: Canada: London | collected 2015-08-20/2019-03-30 | study: EMG produced TPA metagenomics assembly of...
CATGGGTGTCCACGCCGTCTACACCGACTGGCCCACCGTCCTGTCCTCGGACAACAGCGCCGTTAACGCGCCGAATGACGGCTGGTACGACGGAGACGAGGATGAGGACACAAGCATGGCCGGCATGTTCCTGACGCTGATCATCACCATTTTCATCGTTTGGGTGGTGGTGCGGATCCTCCGGGAGCTGTTCGGCGGCTACGCCGGCGGCTTCGGCACACGGTATGTGTTCGTCAACCACCTCTGGTATCCCGCGGGACCCGACGGACGCCCCCGCCCGGGCAGCAAGGGCACCAAGCGGCGTCCCCGCCCGCCCCGCAGCGGCGGAAGCGGCTTCGGCGGCGGCAGCCGCGGCGGTGGGTTTGGAGGCGGCGGCTTCGGCGGCGGCAGCCACTGCGCCTGCGCCAGCAGCTGCGCCTGTGCGTGTGCCTGCGCCTGTGCCGGCGGCGGACGTGCCGGCTGCTCCGCCAAGAACCTGTACGGCGCGGTAAAGCTGGACGAGACCCTTTTGGAGAAACTGGATGCCTGAGCAGGAGAGACGGCGCATGCCGTCTCTCTCTCTCTTTTTTTCACAAAAAAGGAGCCGCCCTGCAAGCAGAGCGGCCCAAGCGGGTGGGATATTGGAAAGCTTCCTCTATTATAGTAGCGCAAGCCCGTCCCCTTGTAAATAGGAGCTTTTGTCGGACGGGTACGACTTTTAGGGGCCGGTGTCGAATGTGTCTGAATTGCAAACGATTTGTGAAGTTTTCACAAATTCACAGAAAACGGCTTTTCAAACGTCATGCGACTTGCTATAATACGGACAAGGATAAAGGGAACCGGCTCCCCGACCCTGACCTGTGTTTACCGCACTGACGAAAGGAGCAAGAATTATGAAGTTCACATTCGCCTGCAAGAAGATCTCCCTCAACGACTCCATCAAGGAATACGCGGAAAAGAAGATCAGTAAGCTGGATAAGTATTTTCCGGAGGAGGCAGACGCCTTTGTGACCTTTGCCGTGGAGAAGAAGAACCGCTGCGTGGTGGAGCTGACCATTCGCAGCGCCAACGGCACGTTGTTCCGCGCCCAGACCGAGGACCCCGACGGCGATATGCGCGGCGCCATTGACGAGGCTGTCAGCTTCATCGACCGCCGCATCCGCAAGAACAAGACCCGCCTGGCGAAGAACCTGCGGGCCGATGCGCTGGTATCCTCCGTTCCGGCTGAGTTCGACGTGGTGGAGGACAACGACTTCGATGTCATCCGCACCAAGCGCTTTGCCGTCAAGCCCATGACCACGGACGAGGCCATCCTGCAGATGAACCTGCTGGATCACTCGTTCTATGTGTTCCGCCGCATTGACGACAACGCCATCTGCGTGGTGTACCACCGCAACAACGGCGGCTACGGCCTGATCGAGACGGTGGAGTGATAGACCATCTCCCAAGGGGGCGGCGTATGCCGCCCCCTTTTTTGCGTCCTTTCCTTGCAAAACCCGCCCCCATCTGCCATAATGGGACAAAAAACGAAAGGACGTGTCCGCCCTGACCTTACTGCATCTGTGGTATCGTACCTACCAGCTGGCCTTCGGGCTGGGCGCCCGCCTGCTGCCCTGGCGCAGGCCGGAGGCCGTCACCGGTGCCGGCAGCTTCCGCCGCCTGCCGGACCTGCTGCAAAAGTACGGCGCCCGCCGCCCTCTGGTGGTGGCCAGCCGCCGCCAGTGCGCCGCCCCTGTTTTCCGGCAGGTGCTGGACCGGCTGGAGGGCTATGCCCTCTATACCGGCGTGACGCCGAACCCGCCGGTGGCCGAGGCGGAGGCCATCGCCGCCCTGTACCGCGCACAACAGTGCGACAGCTTCGTGGCCGTGGGCGGCGGCAGTCCCATGGACGCGGCTAAGGCTGCCGCGGCCCTGCTGGCCCGTCCCCACAGGACGCTGGCCCAGATGGCGGGGCTTCTGAAGGTGCGCCGCCCCATTCCGCCCTTCATTGCCGTGCCCACCACCGCCGGCACCGGCTCCGAGACCACCATTGCCGCCGTAGTCACCGGCGCGGACCACCACAAGTACGCCGTCAGCGACCTGTGCCTGATCCCCCGCTGCGCCGTGCTGGACCCGCTGCTCACCGTATCCCTGCCGCCCCACACCACCGCCGAGACGGGCATGGATGCCCTGACCCACGCGGTGGAGGCATATCTGGGTCGTTTTTACCCCACCCGTGAGACCAACCGGCTGGCGGAGCAGGCTGTTGTCACCATTTTTCAAACGTTGGAGCACGCCTGCGCCCACGGCGATGATGTGGCCGCCCGACAGGCTCTGCTCACCGCCTCCTATCAGGCGGGCTTCGCCTTCACCCGCGCCGGTGTGGGCAACGTCCACGCCATCGCCCACACTCTGGGCGGCCTGTACGGCGTGGGCCACGGCCTTGCCAACGCGGTACTGCTGCCGGTGGTCCTGCGGGATTACGGTCCGGCGGCCCACCGGAAGCTGGCCCGCCTGGCGGAGCTGGTGGGCCTCACCGGCGACAGCGAGGCGGACAGAGCCAACGCCTTTATTGACGCCATCTCCGCCATGGAACGCCGCCTGGGCATTCCCACCGGTTTCACCTGCATACGGGAGCAGGACCTGTCCCGGATGGCGGCCTGGGCCGCGGCGGAGGCCAACCCCACGTACCCCGTGCCGGTGATCTACGACCGCGCCCGCTTCATCCGCGTGATCCGTCAGGTCATGCAGTGAGCCCCGCCCGAACCCCTCCAAACACAAAAAAGCGTCTGCACGCACCGCATGCAGACGCTTTTTTCGCAGTTTTTTCTCACTCGAACAGTCCCACCTGCTCCGGCAGGTCGCCCCGCCCGATGGCCTGGAGCTGCTGGACGTTCTCGGCGGTGAGGGCATCGCTGATGGCCATCTTCCGGATGATGTTCTTCACGGTGCTGTCCAGTCCCGTGCCCTCCCGATAGTCGGCGGGGAAGATAAAGTCCACCCGCCCCTTGCTCAGCAGGTCCTCCACACCGGCGCGGTTGCCGGCTTGATACACGGCGATAGCCTGCCCGCCGTAGGCCCGCATCATCTTCATGCACGGCACGTCGGACAATCCGTCGCCCACGTAGATCATGTTGGTGAAGGGGATACGCTTGCTGTCGTCGGGCATGGAGTCGTTCAGCGTCTTGTCGTCGGACACATCCAGAACGCCCTTGTTGATGCGGTAGACGAACTGGGTCTTGTTGGTAAAGTTGACATCCAGCTTGGGCCATGCCGCCAGCCCCTCTGCGTTGTAGAAGAACTCGCAGGCGTAGATCTCGCGGAATTCATGGGCGATGCCGCTGCCCTCGATGATCTCCCGCAGGCCGGATGAGATGACATAGTGCTCGATGGTGACGCCCTGTTCCTCGCCGAAGGCATTGATGCGCCCAAACCACTCCCGCACGCCGGGCAACAGCTCCATGCTGTGGCCGCACTGCACCAGAAAATCGCGGTCCAGCCGTTTCCCCTGGGTGCGGCACTCCGCGATCATGGTGTACATATAAGCCAGGACGCCGTCCATCCGGTTGTCACGCCCGAAGGTGTTGGCCTTGTCCCAGAACTGGGCGGGGGTGTACCCCAGCGCGGGGATAAAGGCGTAGTCCTCCATATCGGTGGTACACAGCGTCTTGTCGAAATCGTACAGCAGCGCGATGATAGGCTTGTCCGTCATCTGCTCTCCTCCTTGTTTGTCCGCGCGGCCCCGCCGGAGCCGCCATTCTTCGTTGCCGGGGCCATAGTCCTCTGCCCGCCGGAATCGCGGCTGCCCGCCCTCGCCAGCGCCGCACCGGACCGTTGGAGCTGCGGCTGTCTCTCACCGCAGCCGCCCGCTGCCGGCGCCCCGCCGCACATTTCGGCGCGGCCCACCGGCGTCTCCGGCGCACCCTGCCGCGCATTTCGGCGTGGCCGGCTGGTTTCTGCAATCCCTTACCGGCGTTTCCCGCAGGCGTCTATTCCGAAAAAAGGCGGCCGCAGGCCGCCTTTTTTGATTGTGCGTCTTATTTGTCGCCGTTGTAGTTCCGCCCGAACTTCAGCTCGTCCAGACTGAGCTTGAAGTCGGTGGGAACGGCGTTGTCGTTCACCGGTGGGAACTGGATGGTGGGCTCGTCGGTGACGGCGGGCTTCATCTCCTCCGCCTTTTCCTCCGGTGCCGCATCGTACTGGGTCAGGATGTCCTGCTCGATGGCGCCCACCACGGCGTCGGGCTTCTCCGCCGCCTCCGCCGCCGCAGGTACCAGCTCCAGCTCCGGCAGCGTCTGCAGAAACGCGGACTGGGCCTGACACAGCTCATCGGATCGGCGGATGAACTCCGCCAGCTTCTCCTGGGCCATCGCCAGCTTCTGCTGGGCAGCCTGCTTCTCGCTTTCCAGACGCTGGATCTCCTGGGCCGCCTCGGCCTTGGCGCCGGCCAGCATCCGGTCCTTCTCGGCCTGCGCCTCCTGCACCAGCTTGGCCGCCATCTTCTGGGCGGTCAGCAGCGTCTGCCGCATGGCGTCCTCAGTGGAGCGGTATTCCTCCACCTTCTCCGCCAGCACCTTCAGCTTGGCCTTCAGCGTCACATTCTCCTTGAACAGGGTGCTGTAATCCTCCGTCAGCGCGTCCAGGAACTCGTCCACGGAGCTCATGCTGTATCCGCCGCTGCCGAACGATGCCTTGGGGAATACCTTTTCCGAAACCTCCTGCGGTGTAAACATGAATGATCCCTCCGATCCTTAGTCTTACAGATACAGGCCGTTGTTCTCCAGCTCGTCGATCAGGTCGCCCATGATGTCCACGGAGTACGGCGTGATGATATAGGTGTTGGCCGCCACCTTCTTGATCTTGCCCTCACCGGCGTAGGCCACGCCGGACAGAAAGTCGATGAGCCGGCGCGCCACGTCCTTGTTGGTGGATTCCAGGTTCAGCACCACCGTCCGCTTTTCCTTCAGGTGATCTGCGATCTCGGAGGCGTTCTCGAATCGCTCCGGCTTCACCAGCACCACCTTCAGCTGGGTGGTGGCGTGGATGTTCACCACCTTGTTGTGGCGGTCCTCGGACCTGCGATCCTCGGTGCGGCGATCCTCGCCGCGCCGCTCCTCCTTGCGGTCCTCAAACGGGGAACGGGACTCCCTGGCAGACTCCTCGAAATCGTCCTCGTAATCGTAATCCTCATCATCGTAGGGATGAATGATCTTCTTCAGCTCGTCCATGAAGCCCATTGCAATGTACCTCCCGCGTTATTTTGTGTAATCTCTGGCGCCAAAAATAGCCGTACCCACGCGGACCATGTTGCTGCCCGCACGGATGGCGTCGGCAAAATCGCCGCTCATGCCCATGGAAAGATAGTCTAACTCATTATTATACATTTTTTGATTTATGTCAACATATAGGGCATGGACTTTTTCAAAATATACCATATTTTCATCCCGCGCCGCACCGGCAGGGGGGATGGTCATCAATCCCCGTACCCGCACGTGGGCCAGCTCTTTCGCATGGGCCGCCGCAGCCTCCACGGCCTCCGGCGCGAAGCCGCTCTTGGCCGCCTCGCCGCCGATGTTCACCTCCAGCAGGATGTCCTGCACGATGTCCAGCTTTTCCGCCTGCTTCTCGATCTCATCCAGCAGCTCCACGGAACCTGCGGACTGGATAAGCGCGGCCTTGCCCACCACCTGCTTCACCTTGTTGCGCTGCAGATGCCCGATAAAGTGCAGCGGCGCGCCGTCGTAGGCGTTCTCCGCCAGCTTGGCCACCATTTCCTGCACGCGGTTCTCGCCCAGCACGTCGATACCGGCGGCGATAGCCTCCTGGCAGGCAGCGGCGTCATTCATCTTGCTGGCGCCCACCAGTGTAATGTCCGCGCCGGTGCGCCCTGTCTCGCGGGCTGCCTCATCGATCCGGCGGCGGATCTCCGCAATATTTTCTCTGATAGACATAGAAGCCTTCCTCCTTGCGTATTTCTGATCGGATGTCTGTCCGTTATCGAATGACCTTGCCCTCGTGGAGCTCACCGGCGGTGGCGATGACCTCGTCCCCCGCCCGCAGCGTCTGGGTATCGTCCACGCCGTCGGCGGGCTGCACCAGCGCATAGCCCTGCCCCTGATACAGCACCGTCACCGGCCGGAACGCCGCAGTGACGCCGTCCACGCAGTATACGCCGGTGACGCCGTCGCTGCTGACCCGCAGCGCGTTGGACGGCACCCGCAGTCCCGTGTAGGTCCGCAGGATGATGTCCGCCGCCTGATGGCGCAGCAGCGTGGTCTGGGCCAGATACTTCCGGCAGGACAGCGTCACCGCCGCCTGCCCGTTCTCCGCCGCGGACACGGACACCACCCGCATCTGCAGATTCTGGTCGAAGCCCTTGGCGAACCGCAGCGTCACGCTGCTCCGCCCCCTGATCACATTGGCCTGCTCCTCCGCCAGCGTCACCACATAGTACCACGTGTCGCCGTAGATGAGCTTGCCGATGTTGCTGTCCTCGCCGGAGGGCTGGAGCTTCGCCAGCTTGGCGGGCGTCACATCCTCCAGAAACACCGTGGTCAGCACCGTCTCATATCCGTCGCACACAGCGGAGTACGTCCCCGACGACTTGGCGGTGACGGTGGCGGCGCCGGACAGCGAGTTCTCCAGCGACTGGATCTGCCCTTCCACCGACTTGATCTCCGTCTGGATCTCCTCCTGGGAGGTGTAGGGATGGTCCCGTTTCAGCACAGCGGCCTTCAGCTGGGCGATGTCGCTCTCCGCGGCGGTGTAGTCGCCGCCGGTGAGGGACTGCCGCAGCGTCAGGATGTCGCCGGTGATGGAGGTGTCCAGCTTCAGCGCCGCATCGGGGTCCAGATAGGAGGTCAGCGCGAATTGCAGCTGCTGCAATTGCAGCTGCAGCGTCTCGATCTGGCTCACGGTCTGCAAGGCCCCGTCGTTGGCGTAGACACGGGCCAGCATCTGGCCCACGCCTACGTGCTCGCCCTCCTGCCGCACACGGCTGATCGTGCCGCTCTGGGCGGCCAGCGGCTCCTCGTCCCGCACCATCCAGCCGTTCAGCGGGATGGTGTCCTCCGCCTGTCCCTCCGTCACCAGCGTGGTGGTGACAGGGTCGGACAGGTAGTTGTACAGCTGCACGGCAAAATAGATGCGCACCGCCGCCAGCACGGCGATGGGCAGTATTTTCATGAGGGGCGATGTTTTTTTCATGGTGCTTTCCTCTGTCTCGTATGTTGCTCCCCGCGCCGGACGCTATGCCTCCGCCGCCTCGTCCTCCCGCAGCTCCACGGGCCGCATCGGCGCGATGGTGGAGATGGCGTGCTTGTAGATGACCTGCTGCCTGCCCTCGGAGTCCAGAATGACCACGAAGCAGTCGAAGCCGGTGATGATGCCCCGCAGCTGGAACCCGTTGACCAGGAACATGGTCACGGGGATGTTCTGCTTGCGGGCGCGGGTGAGAAAGATCTCCTGAAGATTGTTTGTCTTTTGCATATCGTCTGCTCCTTTATGTCTGTGTGCGGACGATAGGCATGTCCTCCGTCCGCCGCTCTCAGCATACGCCGGCGGCGGTGAGGAAATCTGTCGCATTTTGGAGAGCCCACGGAAAATCAGGCTCTTTTTCCCATAGTATCCAGTGGATATCCGGATTCCGCCGCAGCCATGTCAGCTGCCGCTTGGCGTACTGCCTTGACCGGAGCTTGACCTCCTCCACGGCCTCCGCCTCGGTGGCTGTCCCGTCGGCCACCGCTAAAAACTGCTTGAACCCGATGGCCTGTAAGGCCGTGGCGTCTCGGGGCAGCCCACTGCCCAGCAGCCGCCGCACCTCGTCTAAAAGGCCCTGCGCCACCATGGCGTCCACCCGCCGGTCAATGCGGTCGCGCAGATCCTGCCGGTCACGGAAGCTCAGTCCAATGTACAGGGCGTCGTAGCGGTCGGGTGTCTCCCGGCTTTTCCGGTCATGCTCGCTGATGGTCTCGCCGGTCTCGCGGTATACCTCCAGCGCCCGCAGAATGCGCTTTTCATCCCGCAGGTGGAGCCGCGCCGCCGTCTCAGGGTCGACCGCCGCCAGCTCTGCCAGCAGCGCCGCCGCACCCTCCTGCGCCAGCCGCTCCTGCAGCTCCTGCCGCACCGCGCTGCCCTGCTGTCCGGCGGCAAACGTATTGCCCCGCACCAGCGCGTCCAGATATAATCCGGTGCCGCCCACCAGCACGGGCAGCTTCCCGCGTGACAGGATGTCCTGTACGCACCGGTCCGCCGCCTCCGTGAAGCGGGACACGGACCAGTTCTCCGCCGGGTCGGCCACGCCGATCATGTGGTGGGGTACGCCCTCCATCTCCGCCGGCGTGGGGGCGGCGGTGCCGATGGCCATGCCCCGGTAGATCTGCATGGAGTCCACGGACACCACCTCGCCGTTGAAGCGCTTGGCCAGCGCCACGCCCATTTTCGTCTTGCCCGACGCGGTAGGGCCTACCACACAGATCACCCGCTGTGCCATCGCTTCACCTCCTGTGCGTCAAGGGGTCACGCCCGCTTGAACATTTTCTCGACCTCGTATTTTCGCAGCTTCACCGCCACGGGCCTGCCGTGGGGGCAGTACCGGACGGCGCCGGACTGTACCTGCCGCACCAGTGCCGTCAGCTCGGCGGTGTCGGTGGTCATGCCCGCCTTGATGGCGGACTTACACGCCATGGTGTGCAGCAGCTCGTCTCTCGCTCCGTCGGGGTCTGCCCGCTGCAAAAGCAGCTTGCGGGCCAACTCCTCCAGCGTGGCGGCAGCGTCCTCCGCCCGTATGTAGTCGGGGATCTCCCGCACCAGCACGGTGCCGTCCCCAAAGTCCTCGCACAAAAAGCCGTAGCCCGCCAGCACGACCAGCTGCTCCAGCACCGCGCCGTACTCCTCAGCGGTCAGCGTCACGGCGGCGGGGGTCATCAGCTGCTGGGCCATGGGCGGCACAGGGTCCGCCTTCAGCGCATCGAAGCGGATGCGCTCGTGGGCGGCGTGCTTGTCGATGAGCCACACGTTCTGCTCCCCGTCCTCGCAGATAATATAGGTTTTCAGCACCTCTCCGGCGATGCGCCACGGCGTCTCGCCGATGGCTTCCTCCTCCGGCATGGCCAGCTCCTGCTGGACGTGCTCCGCTGCCACGGCGGCCGCGTCTATCTCCGCATAAGTGCCCGCCTGCGCGGGAGCGCACACGCCCTCCGTCTGCGGAGCGGCCATGCCGTCGCACACCTCGGCGCTTTCCGGCCCGTTGGATGATGTACCCGCCATGTCAGGAGAAGCGCCCATCGTGCCGGGCATCGCATCCGCCGCATCCGGCGGCGTGATGCGGTAGACGACGCCCTCCCGTCCGCTGGGGACAGTGAAGGATCTGTCGGCCTCCGGCGCGGCGTCCCGTACCTGCCATACCTCGCCCTGCGGCGCTGCGGCGGGTCGTACCGTCTCGCGCGGCGTCTGCACCGTCGGCGCGGCGGGCGCAAAACGATTGACGGTGGGACGGTCGGCTCCGGCGGAGCCGACGGGTCTGCCGCTGACAAAGGGCAGCCGGACGCCCTGGGACGCGGGGGCTTTCTCACGGAATTCCTCCGCGCTCATGGCCTGATAGAACGGTTTTTTCTCCGGCGCGGCGGGCTGTCCCTCACGGTCCAGCGCGTCCTTCACGGTATAGTGTACCGCATCAAAGACGGTCTTGTCGGATAAAAATTTCACCACGGTCTTGGCGGGGTGGACGTTGACGTCCACCTCGCTGACCGGCAGCGTGATATGCAGGACGCACCCGGGGAACTTGCCCTTCAGCAGCCGGTTGCGGTAGGCCTCCTCCACGGCGGCAGCCAGCAGTTGGCTCTTGACGAACCGGCCGTTGACAAAGAACAGCTGGCGTCCGCGGGTGCCGTGACCAGCCAGCGGCTTGGTGATGAAGCCCTCCACCCGCACATCGCCGCCGCTGCCGCTGACGGGCAGCAGGCTGGCCGCAAAGTCGCGGCCCAGCGCGGCGTAGATGGCGGACAGCAGCTGCCCGTCGCCGGGGGTGTGGAGGATCTCCTGCCCGTCCCGCAGCAGCTTGAAGGACACATCGGGATGGCTCAGCGCCAGATGGGTCACAACGCCTGCGGCGGCGGCGCCCTCGGCGGAATCCTTTTTCATAAACTTCATGCGGGCGGGGGTGTTGTAGAACAGGTCCCGTACGCAGACGGTGGTGCCGTCGGGGCAGCCGGCCTCGGCGACACCGGCGGGCACGCCGCCCTCCAGGTGCAGCGCGGCGCCGCAGTCCGCACCGGTCTGCCTGGAAAAAATATCCACCCGCGACACGGCGGCGATGGCGGCCAGCGCTTCGCCGCGGAAGCCCAGAGTGCCGATGGCGGCAAGGTCCTCGGGGCGGCGGAGCTTGCTGGTGGCGTGGCGCAGGAAGGCGGTGGGCAGCTGCTCCGGCGCGATGCCGCAGCCGTTGTCCGTGATGCGGATGTAGGTCAGGCCGCCCTTTTCCAGTTCGGTGGAAATGGCGGAGGCGCCGGCGTCAAGAGCGTTTTCCAGAAGCTCCTTACACACGGAGGCGGGGCGTTCCACCACCTCGCCGGCGGCGATCAGGTCCGCCAGATGGGGCGGCAGCTGTTGGATCTGGGGCATGGGATGGGGCCTCCTTTCAAGGGTCCTGCGGGCCGGAAGGGCCACAAAAAACGACGCATTTTATTTCCGGTTTACCCCCGTTTTTTCCGGTTTTACACTTCATGATGAAGAAAGTATGATCCTGAGGCCGCGGCGCGGCAAAACGGGGGGTCAGCTGAGGCGGCGCTTCAGCTCATACAGAAGATTCAGAGCCTCCAGCGGGCTGAGGGAGTCCACCTGCGTCCGGCGGATGGTGTCCGCCGCCTCGCTCTCGGCCATGGCGGACAGCGACAGCTGATCCTCCGGTGGGGCGGCGGGGGCGGGACGGCCGGACTGGCTCTCCAGCTCCTCTAAAATGGCGCGGGCCCGCTTGAGTACGCTGTCGGGCAGGCCGGCCAGCTTGGCCACCTCGATGCCGTAGCTGCGGTCGGCCCCGCCGGGGACGATCTTGCGCAGGAAGATGATGTCCTCGCCCCGGGCGCGGACGGCGATGTTGTAGTTGCGGACGTTGGGCAGCGTCTGGTCCAGCGCTGTCAGCTCGTGGTAGTGGGTGGCGAACAGCGTCTTGGCCTTCAGCTTCTGGGCGCAGTATTCCAGCACTGCCCGGGCGATGGACATGCCGTCAAAGGTGGAGGTGCCGCGGCCGATCTCATCCAGAATGAGGAGACTGTTTTTCGTGGCGGTGCGGAGC
>ERZ1673704.1233-NODE-1233-length-11160-cov-4.907789_pt1 | contig 11160 bp, 9 predicted proteins | sample MGYA00580234_ERZ1673704 | MGnify/ENA primary metagenome ERZ1673704 (study PRJEB41218, sample SAMN15661757) | gut metagenome | host: Homo sapiens | place: Canada: London | collected 2015-08-20/2019-03-30 | study: EMG produced TPA metagenomics assembly of...
AGAACGGGATGCTATGCCCTCTGGCGTACTGCTGGGCATAGGAACCCGCCTTGCCGTGGATGGTCAGTTTCTCGCAGTTCAGGAAGCACTCGCCGCCGATCTGGCGGACGGTGGCGGGGATCGTGATCTTCTCCAGCGCCTTGCAGTTACCGAAGGCGCGATAGCCCAGATGCGTACAGCCCTCGGCGATCTCGACGGTGCAAAGGTTCGCACAGGTGCTGAAGGCGCTATTGTCGATGATTCGGACAGAGGGGGGGGTGCTCACGGTTTTCAGCTTGTTCGTCTTGTAGAACGCACAATACCGGATATTCGTCAGAGTGTCAGGGAAGGTGACGGACTCCGTATACTTGCTGCCGCTGAAAACGCTGCGCTCGATGCCCGTCACCGGAAGTTCCTCCACGCAGGCGGGTATCTCCACATCGGCCACCGTGGTGAGCTTTTTGGTCACGACGGCGTGGTCGGTGTAGAGGCGGAAGGCCAAATCCTTTGTTTTGAACTCCCGTGTCTTAAAGTCGTAACGCTCGAACTCCTCGTGATACCACGTGCCGAACAGCTTATCCACCACGTCCTCCAGTTCCATGCTGTGACTTCCCTTGAACAGAAGCAGGTCTTGCTCACGGATATAAGCGCGCAGAGCATCTGTCAGTTCTGCCTTCGTGGGGAAATAGTGAACGTCCAACGCCGCATTGGCACGGGCTTCTTCGGCGATATAGCGGGCATCGTCCCCGTAGCAGAACAGGGCGTTGAACTGGGATGCAGCGGCGGCACGGCCTACCTGACGGTGGTACTCCACCACATCGGCACCGCCTTCCTTGATGTCGGCCAGCACGGCGATACGGCGGCCCTGACCGTTGACGGGAATGGCGGAGACGGTGGTCAGGGCGCTCTGCATGGATTCCACGGATGCGTTGTAGCAGTCCAGATACAGGCGGACGCCGCCGTAGGACACGAGATTCTGTCGGATACCGCTGGTGCGGTAACGGGCGATGCCGTCCGTGACCTCCTTGTCCGTCATGCCGATGAGCTTGCCGGCAGCGAACGCGGCCAGCGCATAGAGAATGTTGTGCTGGCCAAAGCAGTGAAGCACCACCGGTGTCACTGTTCCATCGTGCTGCACATCAAAGCTCATGCCCATTTCCAGATTCTTGATGTTGACGGCGCGGTAGTCCGCCCGCTCATCAGCGATGCCGTAGTAGAGGGCTTTGCGATCCTTTATCTCCGCGTTCCGCTGGAACGGATCGTCGCCGTTGAGTATCAGCACACCATCGGCGGGCATGCCCTCCTGCACGCCAAGGCAGCTCTCCCAGATGCGCTGCTGGGAACCGAAAATCTCCATGTGGGAGGTGCCCACCAGCGTCATCACGGCAATGTCGGGCCGGACAAGTTGGGCAATGCTGGCCGCTGCGCCGTAGGGCGGCCCCTCCATCAGCTCCTGCACGTAGACCTGATGCTCCTGCTTCAGGTCCTGCACCACACTGCCGCAATAGCGGAAGTTGTTGGCGCTGCCGGTATTCCGATGGGTATTGAATTTGGAGCTGACCACGGTGTATATCAGTTCCGTGGCCGTGGTCTTACCGATGCTGCCGGTGATGCTGATGGTCTTGGGCGTGTAACAGGCGCGGCAGGCGCGGACGATTCTGGCATACGCCTGAAACGTATCGTCCACCACCATGCAGGGGTAATCTCCAATCTGCTCCGTAGCCAGCAGGAGCTTTGCGCCCTTCTGCATGGCCGTTTCCGCCAGCTCGGGCAGCTTTTCTCGCGGTGTGCGGTAGTTTTTATCGGATGTGATGTCGCTGACCAGCGCAACACAGCCCGGGCGGGCGTCCATAGCGAAGTTCAGCTTCGTATACACCTCGTCGGCGGCGGGGGCGGGCAGGCCCAGCGCCGCACAGATATTCTTCTTCGTCAATATCCACTCGCCGGTCATGTTGCCGTTCTTCGTGAATATTCCCTTTACTTTTTTGATGGCCTCTTTCATCTGCATGGCCTGTTTCCCCTCCCCTGTGATGCTGCGCTCCGGCAGAACGGGATAGCTCAGGCCGCAGGCGCTGTCAGGAATATAGCAGGGGATGAACGTCTCCCCCGTCACGCGGACCTTGCCGTTCTGCCGCGTCAGCTCTATTTGCAGGATGCCGGTGGACCGGCTGACGGACATCAGCTCGCTGGTGACAAAGTTGCCCATGGACCACGCCACAGGCACGATGCGCCCATCGCAGGCGGTGATGAGGTCGTGGGGCTGGACGGAATGGGTGTGAGAGCCGACAATATAATCGGCTCCGGCATCCGCCAGCTCCTGCGCCATGCGGCGCATGGAGGCGCTGGGCTCGGTCTTATACTCCGCGTCCACGCCCCAGTGGATATAGGTCAGGACAAACTCGGCTCCGGCGGCGCGGGCCGCGGCGATGTCCGACGCCGCCCTGTCCGGCGCGTACTCGTTGAGCAGGGCGCGGCGGCCCTCATCGGTAAGGCGGGTCTCGTTGCGGTTATACCACGTGGACCAGGACAGCAGGGCAAGGCGAATGCCGTTGACCTCCACCAGCGCGAAGCGGCGCTCCGCCGGGCCGTCGAACAGGCCGGTGCGCATGAGGCCGGCATCGTCGATGCGGTTCAGCGTCTCCCGAATGCCGGCGGCACCGCAGTCCAAGTTGTGGTTATTGGCCAGCATCAGGAAGTCGAAGCCCGCCTGACGCACCGCGTCCAGAAACGACTGGGGCGCGTTGCAGTGGTATTTGCCGTCCACCTTATACTGCTCGCCGGTGTAGGGCGCGGCGGCGCAGAGCATGGTCTCCAGATTGCCGACGGTGAGGTCGGAGTCGGCGAAATAGGGTCGGACGAAGGTGAACACGTCGTGGAAATCCGTCCGGCCGCCGATGAGATGGGACTTGTAGAGCTTCTCCTCCGCCAGCATGTCGCCCACGCAGGAGATCAGCGCCTTGTCCTGCCGGAGGGCGGGCTTGCGGTACACCCCATCGGTGGACAGGGCGTAGCGGAAGCGGGGCGGGTGCTCCACCGGTTCGTAATGGGGCGGCTCCGCCTCGTAGGTGCGGATATCCGGCTCCGGCGGCGTCTGCGGCTTTTTTGTGTTCCAGAATGCCATAGGTGTGTCCTTTCTGCCTTGCGGCGTCAGGTTTGCTCCGTCGGTAGGGTCAGGAGGCTGCCGAACAGACGGTCCGTCTCCGGCAGGCGCGCCGCGTCCAGCGCGGCGCCGGGGGTGAACGTCAGCTCGCCGAAGTAGACGCGGCCCTCCACGTCGTACAGGTCCACCCGCACGAAGGAGAACGGCTGCGACAGGCGGGCGGCGGCAGACAGCATGTGCGCCAGTCCCGCAGGGCGGGGCAGCGTGAAGTCCGGCGGCGCGGCCTGCCCGTCACGGGTGATGGGCAGGAAATGCCAGTCGGGGTCAAAGAAGTAGAATTTCGGCTTGCCATGGCTGCGGCCCTCGCAGACCAGAATGTAGCGGGGCTGGCCGTGGAAGCAGTAAATTTTGTAGTCGGGCAGGTCGTCGCCGTGGCCCAGAAACCGCTCGCAGACGATCTTTTTGGGGATGGGGCGGTACTGCAGCTCCGCAAAGTCCCGCCAGAAATCGTGGCGCAGCCACTTGTTCAGTGTGCGGACGGCGGCCTCCCTGTCCAGCGCGGACTTGTCGGGGCAGAGGATGTTGTAGCCGCAGCCGTGGTTGCATTTCAGCACGAAGGCGTGGGGCAGGGCGTCCCAGGGGATGTCCCGGGGGCGGTCCCACGCGCCGTACAGCTCGTTGAGGATGTCGCCGCAGCCGCAGGACTCCACGTAATCGCGGACGGCGTACTTGTCGGCGCACCGGGTCACCAGCGGGTCGCTGCCGTAGCGCCGCAGCTTCAGCCACATCAGCTTTTCGTTGAGCGTCCGGGGTGTGCGGAGGTCCAGCGGGCGGCCGAAGGTGCGGCGGAAGCGCCAGCGGCTGCACAGCACGGGGCTGATGGGCGCCAGCAGGTACATGGCGCGGGCCTCAATGCGGGTCAGGAAGCTCATAAATCAGAACGTGTGGTGGCAGTTGGCAAAGACCTTCTGGATGTTCTCCGCGCCCAGACGCTCGATGGAGCGGCCTTCGGCCCGCAGGTCGCGGCCCAATGCGGCGGAGGCGATCTCGATGAGGGCGGTACACACCGGCGTGGGGATGCTCAGGTGCCGGCCCAGAGATTCCAGCATCACCAGACCCTGGGGCACGTCCTCGGAGATGTAGCGGGAATCCACCACCACGGGGCCCTTAGCGCGGTACGGCGAGGCGGCGTACTCCTCGAACACGGCGCGGGCGTCGATGGAATCGTCCAGGCTGTTGCGGTACTTGCAGGCGTCGAAGTAGTTCAGGCGCTCGTAGCCCAGATGCTCCAGCACGTCCATCTTCTCCTTGTCCAGCTGATCCAGAATACGGTAGACGCTGGGAGTCCAGACCTCCCAGTACATGCAGTAGTCGCCCTTTGTCTTTTCGATGCGGGGAATGCTCATCACCGCACCCACCGTGTGGACCATCATGTTGGGGTTATGCAGGGCGGCCTCCACCACGGAGGACAGGTAGACATAGTGGAACTGCATGGACTCCAGCATGTCCCTGACCTTGGGCAGGTTCTCCACGGGGTACACACCCACGGGGTTGCGGACGTTGCGGAAGCCCACCCGCACGAAGCCGGTATCGTCCACGCGGCAGTCGATGGTGGAGCTCTCGCCCTCGATGATGGTCAGATCCTTATCGGGGCAGTGTCTCAGGAAGTAGGCGGTGGAGAAGTAGCCCGGGGTGATAAGCACCACCTGGCCCTTCCGCAGCAGCGGCGCGATGCGCTGGATCAGCTGCTCGTGGACGTTGGTCTGGGTGGTGATATAGACCAGGTCCGCCGTGGCAACAGAGGACAGGTCAGTGGTGACGGCGTGGATGCGCGCCGTCTGCTCCTCTCCCTCCTGCCAGAGGGTGATCTCGTTGTTGTGGGCACAGACGTAGTCGAACGTCTCGTTGTGCATGGAGTGGGAAGTTTTGACCAACGTAACCTCGTGGCCCTTCAGTGTCAGGTCAGCCGCGTTGGCGCAGCCCATATTGCCGGCGCCCAGAATCGTGATCTTCATATGGTACCTCCTTTATACGTTATTGATGCAGGTGCAGCCGCTTGTTCTTGGCGGCGATCTTGTCCTTGAAGTAGTTCTGGATCGTGTCGCCATAGTAGGCGCAGCGGTTCAGATCCTGGTATTTGTTGATCTCCAGGATGCGGATGCCCCGAGACGAGATGGCCACGTCAAAGCCCAGATACTCCAGCTGGCCGAAGTAATTGCAGATGTCGGTCAGGGTCTGCTTCACCTTGTCCCACTCCGGCAGCTGGCCCTCAATGAGCATGCCGGTATCCGGATGGTTGGGGCAGGGCGTGATGACGTGGTTTTTCAGCTGGGTGCCGTCGTAGAAGCGGCCGGTGTCCACATCCACCTTGGCAGACACGCCGCCGTACCCCAGATTATCAGTGAGCTTGGTGGAGCCGGTGCCGATGCGCATGTAGGCGTTGGCGATATAGGGGTCGCAGCCGGTGGGATTCAGGACCATGACGCGGATGGTGTTGACGGAGCCCGGGTAGAGGGGGCGCAGCGCCTCGTGCATGGTCAGGAACTCCGTGACGTTGTAGTAGCGGTCCAGGCTCCGGAGCTTGGTGAGCACCGCATCGCGGTCCACCTCATCGTGGTTGATGTAGTACTTGCCGTCGGCGTAGGAGAGCTTGCAGAAGCCGTCGCCGTGCTCGCCGGCGCTCTGCTTCAGGGCCAGCGCGCCCTCGTGCTCCAGCAGGGAGACGATGCCCTCAAAGTCGGAGGGGTACTCCGCAGGGCAGTCCTCCATGCGCAGGGCGTAGGGGACGCCATTGCGCTGCATGATGTGGTAGTAGTAGCGGGGCGCCGCGTCCTTGAAGGGTTCAATGACGTGGCGGTAGGTCATCTTGTCGTCGATCCACTTCTGATAGTGATTGTTGATGGGGCACAGCCAGTGGTAGTCGCGGATGATCTGGTGGACACCTTCATGACCCACCTGAACGGCATCTACGGCGTCAGCGCCACCTACGACGAGGACATTCTGTGACACGGAGGATGGTGCAGCGGGGCGCGTTCCTGCTGATGGCGGCGGCGCTGGTGCTGGGTGCGGCAAAGCTCCCCGCCCATACGCCGCAGCCCTCCGCGCCCGCCGACACGGTGTACGTCTATGAGGGCTACGCCGCCAAGACGGACGCTCCCTTCGATGCGGATTCGCTGGACCGCGCCGCCTATCGCTTCCGGCATCTGTACGACCTGTACTTCACCGGACGCACCGTCTATCTGGCGGTGGTGCCGGACAAGGCGCAGTTCACCGTGCCGCCGGAGGGCTACGTCCCCGCCGGCGCGGCGGAGACGGCGGACTACCTCTGCGGCGCGCTGGACTTTTTGACGCCGGTGGATATCGCCGCCGGTCTGACGCTGACGGACTACTACCGCACCGACCCCCATTGGCGGCAGGAGCAGCTGCGCCCCGCGGCGGACGCACTGCTGACCGCCATGGGTGCGCCGGTGTCCGGCACGCGGGACGAGACGCTGTGCGCGCTGGAGGGGGCGTTTCACGGCAGCTACTGGGGAAAGACCGAGGAGCCGCTGGAGCCGGATACGCTGTCCTATCTGACCTCCCCCACGCTGGAGAGCTGCACCGTCCATAACTACGAGACGGATACCGACGGCGGCGTATACGATTTTGCCGCCGCGCAGGACGCGCCCTACGACCTGTTCCTGTCCGGCAGCCGCTCCCTGCTGCGTATCGACAACCCCGACGCCCTGTGGGACAGGACGCTGGTGGTGTTCCGGGATTCCTTCGGCAGCAGCATCATCCCGCTGCTGGCGGAGAGCTATCGCACGGTGTACGCCGTGGATATTCGTTATCTGGCCTCCGACCGGCTGGGACGCGTTGTGGAGTTTCCCGACGATGCCGATGTGCTGTTTTTATACAGCGCCACCGTTCTCCACAACAGTATCACCCTGAAGTGACCGGCGGCATAGGCTGGGGCGTAAGGGGGATATGACACATGACGTATACGTTGGCGCAGCTGCCTCCTGGCGAAAGCGGCCGCGTGGCCGCGCTGGACTTCCCGCCCCGGAAGGCCCGCCGCATGGAGGATCTGGGCTTTCTCCCCGGGCAGCAGGTCACCGCGCTGCACACCCCGCCCTTCGGCGGGATCACCGCCTATCAGGTGCTGGACACCGTGATCGCGCTGCGGGACACCGATGCCAGCCGCATCACGTTATACACGCTGCAAGACGAAAAAGATGACGTTCTGTGAGTACAGAACGTCATCTTTTTCTTTGATAATACGATTTGTTATCAGAAGGACACCATCTCGTTGGCGGGCTTGGTGGTGGCGGCGATGCTGCTGACGTACAGCACAGGGCCGTCGCCCTGATAGGCGTCGCACTTCTCCTTCTTCACGGTGGCGTGGATCTTCACCCACTCCTTGTCCCTGAAGTTTTCCAGCCCTTCGCCGCGGCATACCAGTGCCAGAAACTGCATGTCCTTGTCGCAGCAGACCATGGCGAACCGGCCCGGGCAGTGGACGCCCTTAAATTTCTTGGAGTGGCACATAATGGCCTTGAAGGACACCTCCACGCCCTGATAGCGGTCGGGGTTGTCCATCATATCCACATACCAGATGCCGTAGTCGTCGTCGGGCACCTCCAGCTTGCCGCCGGACAGGTCGAAGGGGGACATCTCCGGCGTCACATACTCCTCGCTGGTGCCGTCGGTGTTCTCCAGATAGATGTCGGCACGGCGGTTCACCATCCGCAGGTTGCGGCTGCGGAGCTGGGCGCGGAGCTGCTCATTGCAGCGGTTGAAGATCAGCAGGTCCGCGTTGGAGATCTTCTCCATCATCAGCTGGCCCATGTTCCGCACATACGGCTCAAAGGTGTTGGCGTCCACCAGGCACATGATCTGATACAGGATCCAGTTGGCGGGCAGCCCCTCCCGGTACAGGGGCTCGATGGCCCACATGCCGTTGTACTCGATGATGACCTGCTTGGGACGGTACTGCTTTTCCAGCTTCTTGAAAAGCTCCGGCGTCATCTGCTCCGGCTCGTCGATGGTGTAGGTGAACACGTTGCCCAGCACCTTGGGGTCGTAGGCCGTCTCGCCCTCCTCGCAGCACAGCAGCAGCGTCCGGTCCTCAGCGGCAAAGCCGTCCTGCAGGATGCCGTTGATGAAGCTGGTCTTGCCGGAATCCAGGAAACCGGCGATGAGATAAACAGGAATATCCATACGGTGTACCTCACGTAAATTACAGGCCGAACAGCTCAGCCAGCTTGTCCTCCTTCAGCTGGGAGCCGATGACGCACAGACGGCCGGTGTAGTCGGCGGCGCCGAAGCGTACCTGATGCTCCTCCGGCACGAAGTCGAAGTGCAGCCACTTTCCGTCCTCGCTGTGGACGATACCCTTGGCGCGGAGGATCGCGCCGTAGTCGCCGCTGTCCAGCGCGGTGAGGATGGTCTCCAGCTCGCTCTCGGTGAATACCTTCACCGTCTCCACGCCCCAGCTGGTAAACACCTCGTCGGCGTGATGGTGGTGATGGTGGCAGCCGCAGTGGGGATCGTCGCACTCCTCGCCGTCGTGGTGATGATGGTGATGCTCATGCTCGTCGTGATCCTCGTGGTCATGCTCGTGATGGTGGCAATGCTCGTCCTCATCATGGTCATGATGGCAGTGGTCATGCTCCTCGTGGTCATGGTGGCAGCAGTGCTCATGGTCATCGTCCTCGTCGTGGTCGTGATGGTGGTGCGCCGCCTCGTCCGCCGCGTGCTCAGCCTGCATGCGCTCCAGCAGCTCATCGGCCAGCGACACCTTCTCGATGGCGCTGAGAATGGTCTTGCCGTCCAGCTCGTCCCACGGCGTGGTGAGGATGGCGGCGTTGGGATTCTTTTCCCGCAGCAGGGCCACGGCGGCTTCCAGCTTCTCCTGGGTCAGCTTCTGGGTGCGGGAGAGAATGATGGTGCCGGCGGACTCGATCTGGTTGTTGTAGAACTCGCCGAAGTTCTTCATATAGACCTTCACCTTGGTGGCGTCGGCCACGGTGACGAAGCTGTTGAGCTTCATGTCCGGCACGTCCTTGACAGTGTTCTCCACCGCCACGATCACGTCGCTGAGCTTGCCCACGCCGGACGGCTCGATAAGAATGCGGTCGGGGGCGAACTGCTGATGTACATCCTTCAGCGCCTTGTTGAAGTCGCCTACCAGAGAGCAGCAGATACAGCCGGAGGACATCTCGCTGATCTGGACGCCGGACTCCTTCAGGAAGCCGCCGTCGATGCTGATCTCGCCGAACTCGTTTTCGATGAGCACCAGCTTCTCACCCTGAAACGCCTCTGCCAGCAGCTTCTTGATGAGCGTGGTCTTGCCGGCGCCCAGAAAGCCGGATACGATGTCAATTTTTGTCATAGTAAACCCTTCTTTTCTCTGCCGCCCGCGGCGGCACATATTCTTTCCCCCATATCATAGCCCATTTTTTCAAAAATGCAAGTGGGCACAGGGCGAAAAATCTGTTTTCCCTGCGCCCATCTGCATTTTTTGCGGAAACTGCCGCTGTTTTTGCGAAAAATGTTACCAGCTGGTGTTTTCGCCGTCGTCGAGGAAGCCGTCGCTGTCGTGGACATAGCCGTTTTCCAGCATCTGGCGGAAGGTGGCGGTTCGCTCCGCGCCGCGGCGCAGGATGCCGCGGCCCGTGCGTCCCTCCGCCTGCGTGCCGGGCAGCGTATCCTCCCCATTTCGCCGGTTTTCTCCGGCGCCGGGCTGGGTGGGCGTGTCGGTGCCGTTCTGCCAGCTGCCGCCGCTGCCGTTATCCTGCGGGGCGTTCTGGCTCTGGTTGGTATCGGGGCGGTTGGGACTGCCGCCGTTGTTCCGGTCATCGTCCTTGCCGCAGGCCGTCAGTGCCAGCACCATGGCCAGCACCAGAAAAATCGCAGAAAGCTGCTTCATGATGAAGAAATTCTCCTTTCCTGGTTGTGCGCACTGCGCCGCAGTTAGTATCTGCCTGCGGCGGCCATCGTAGCCGTGCGGATCTCTGGCGTATCATGCAATTTCTGGCTTTTGAGGAAACAACGTTGCGTTTTGCGGCGGAATACGTTATAATTATCATTCAAACATATGCCGGTGTGTTCCTGCCCCTGAGACGGCGGGAAATACAAAACGTATTTTACCGCGCAGAATCAACTGTGCGTATACTGGGAGGTCAGACCATGCAAAATCTGGAAAAGCAATATCACATCCACTGTGTGGAGGGCGACGTGGGCCGCTATGTGATCCTGCCCGGCGATCCGGGCCGCTGCGAGAAGATCGCCGCACTGTTCGACGACGCCCGTTTCGTGGCACAGAACCGGGAGTACACCGTCTATACCGGCACGCTGCTGGGGGAGAAGGTGTCCGTCTGTTCCACCGGCATCGGCGGGCCTTCCGCCTCCATCGCCATGGAGGAGCTGCACAACATCGGCGCGGACACGTTTCTGCGGGTGGGCACCTGCGGCGGCATCGACCTGGACGTGCGCTCCGGCGACGTGGTGGTGGCCACCGGCGCGATCCGCTTTGAACACACCAGCCGGGAGTATGCGCCCATCGAGTATCCGGCGGTGGCCAACTTTGAGGTGACTACCGCGCTGGTGCAGGCTGCCAGAGCGCTGGGCAAGCGGACGCAGGTGGGCGTGGTGCAGTGCAAGGACGCGTTCTACGGCCAGCACAGCCCCTCACGGATGCCGGTGTCCTATGAGCTGCTGAACAAGTGGGAGGCGTGGAAGCGGCTGGGCGTCAAGGCCAGCGAGATGGAGTCCGCCGCACTGTTCGTGGTGGCGGATGCGCTGAAGTGCCGCTGCGGCAGCTGCTTCCACGTGGTGTGGAACCAGGAGCGGGAGGCCGCCGGTCTGGACCAGGAGATGAGCGAGGACACCACTGCCGCCGTGGAGGTGGGCGTGGAGGCCCTGAAGCTGCTGATCCAGGCGGATCGCGCAGGGTAAGCGGCAAAGCACTGCATAATTGCATAAAAACACCGCATCCCATGGGATGCGGTGTTTTTATGCACGGTTTATGCGGGAGTTATATGTTTTCCTGCTCTTTGAGCTCCTGGGCCTCCTGCCGGTAGTGCAGAGCGGTCTCGTGC
>ERZ1673704.1236-NODE-1236-length-11142-cov-7.003337_pt1 | contig 11142 bp, 7 predicted proteins | sample MGYA00580234_ERZ1673704 | MGnify/ENA primary metagenome ERZ1673704 (study PRJEB41218, sample SAMN15661757) | gut metagenome | host: Homo sapiens | place: Canada: London | collected 2015-08-20/2019-03-30 | study: EMG produced TPA metagenomics assembly of...
GTATACATTCCTGTTATTTTTTTATCGATTTATAGAAGCTATTTCAGAAACCTAGCAAAAAAACTCTGAACTTCAAAAAAACTCAAGAAGTCCAGAGGTTTCTTTCACCTCTTATTATTGGCTTAGATTCAGATGTTTATAGCTGCTCCAACGTTCACTCGGTTAATTCTTTGCCTGGGCAAGGGCCTTTTGTGCAGCGTCCAGGATCCCTTCGGAGGAATATGTGGCTCCGCTGACAGTATCGATCCCATCCGCCGACTGGTTTGCCATGATCTGAGAATAAATCGTGCTCCATGCAGGATCAAAAAATTCCGGTGTATCCTGATTTGTCTGCTCAATGGATACGATCTGGCCTCTTGAGATCGTAATTGTCAGATATGTTTTTCCTCCATATCCAAAAGCCGAGCCTGTATACGTTCCATCTCTGTACATTCCCACCGGTTCCGGTGCTTCCGTTGGCTCCGGTGTTGCATCCGGCTCATCTGTCCCTGGTGTTGGAGTTACATTGGGTTTTTCAGGAACCGGCGTCATATTCGGATTCTCCGGCTCCGGCGTCGGGGTTGCTGCCGGCGTCTCTGTTGGCTTCGGTGTGGCTGTTGGTTTCGGCGTTGCCGTAGGTTTCGGTGTGGCTGTTGGCTTTGGTATCGGTTTCTTTGTAGGAGTTGGTGTGGGTTTCTTTCCATACTCCGGATTAACCGCTTCTTTGAGGGCTTTTTTTACAGCATCCAGAATCCCGTTGGAGGAATAGGTTGCTCCGCTGACTGCATCAATATCATCCACAGAATCTGTACCAATGATCTGTTCCTCCAGCACGCTCCATGCTTTTTCAAAAAACTGCTTTGTGTCCGTATTTTCCTGTTTCAGAGCTTTGATCACTCCATCCTTGATGGTCACAATTACTTTCACGTCTCCATTGAAGCCCTTTGCCGAAGCTGTATATTTACCATCCAGATATTTTTTGGGACTGTCCGGATCTTCCGGTTTCTTTGTAGGAGATGGTTTTTTGGATGGTTTTTTTGTAGGTGACGGAGCTGATGTCGGAGTTGGTAAAGCAGTTGCCGCAGGTGTAGGGGTGACCTGCTGGCTGTTTCCATCTGCCGCTGCCTGGGAGAGGGCATTCTGAACTGCCTGGATGATTCCGTTGGAGGAATAGGTTGCTCCACTTACTGCATCTACATTCGGTGTATTTCCGGCGATCATCCTGCTGATCACACGCTGAGCTGACGCAAAATACGACGCGGTTTCTCCAGATGCCTCCAGAATATCTATGGCTGCAATCTTTCCGCCGCTGATTGTTACTCTCACGCGGATCGTCCCGCCAAATCCGGTTCCGCTTCCTTCATACGTACCGTCCTTATATCCATCTGCCGGAACGCTTGCTACCGGTGTCTGCGTGGTTCCCTGTCCTGCGGCGCCGGCATTGCTTTTTGCAGATTCGGAAACCGTTCTTGTACCTGAGCTTTTTTTCGCTGCTGTTTTTTTTGAACTTTTTTTCGATGAGCTTTTCTTTTTTGTTGTACTGTTTTTCTCAGCTGTGCTGTCAGAAACAGTATTTTCTTTTTCATACCCGAGATATTTTTCCAGCTCTGAAGCAGACATTACGGTCGTCTCTGCTTGCCCGACTGCTTCTGTCTCTCCATCAGAGCCCTTCGCCTTTATGCCTGAAAACACAAGCGCCGCAATCACAGCAGCTGCAGGAACCAGCTTGGTCCAGGGTATCTTCGGAGTATTTTTTTCCTCCTGCTTTTTATCTTTCAGATCTTTTTCCATGCTTCCTTACTCTCTCCTCTTTTCTTGCGGCCTCTGTCAGACATTGCTCTTCAGAAATCAGCAGACCTCTGCCGCAGACATTGCTCTATGTCTGCGGCAGAGGCTCCCGGATATCTGTGCTCGCATTCGGTTCAACAGTGAAATTATTTAACTGTTACCACAAATTTCTTTGTAATTCCGTTGCATTTCACTGTGATCGTTGCTTTACCTTTTTTGATTCCCTTTACAACACCCTTGCTGTTTACAGCTGCAACTTTTTTATTGCTGCTTGTATATGTAACCTTGCCTGCAGGTGCTGCTTTGGATCTGATGATTGTTGTTTTACCTTTTTTGATCGTTGCAGAAGATTTTACAAGACTGAATGCAGGATTCTTGACAACTACTTTGCAGGTTGTCTTCAGGGCTCCTGCCTTTGCTGTAATCGTAACGGTTCCTGCTTTAATTCCTTTTACAACACCTGTTTTACTGTTTACGGTTGCAACCTTTGTGTTGCTGCTTGTGTATTTTACAGTTGCAGATGGTGTTGCAGTTGCTTTTACAGTTGCTGTTTTTCCTTTGTAGATCGTTACGGAAGCCTTTGCGAATTTAATTGTAGAAGCTTTTACTGTTACCTTGCAGGTTGCTGTGGCATTTCCGACCTTTGCTGTGATAACTGCTGTTCCGGCTTTTACGCCTTTAACAACACCCTTGCTGCTTACCGTTGCAACCTTTGTGTTGCCGGACTTAAATGTTACTGCTGCATCGCTGTCATTTGTTGTTGCCTTAAGAGTCGTTGTTTTTCCTGTATATACAGCTGCTGCTGTCTTATCAAGTGTAACTGTTACCTTCTGAAGCTCTTTCTCTGCTCCCTGAAGATGTTCAAGTGCTTCATTTACCTCAGCCTGACTTGCATCTGTTTTTGCAAGAATGTCTTCTGCTTCCTGAAGCTCACCGGCAAAGGACTTCCAGGTTGCAATTGTGTAATCCTTCTCTGCCAGAGCTTTTGCAGCTTCCACTTCTGTTTTAAGACTTGTAAAATCAGTTGGCTCCATTGTAGGATTTACGATATTCTCTGCAGTTGCCTGGAAGCTGTAGGTATAGTCATTATATCCAAGAGCATACACTGTCAGTTTCCAGTATCCTGTTCCGTCTGTTCCTCCCGGAAGCTTGCAGCGTGCAGATTTTGTAAGTCCAAGCTGGATTCCCATTGCTTTATGCATCCAGTTATCTGCGGCAAACTTGGTTCCATAAGAAGCGAGGCATTTTGTATATGTGGAATCATCTCCATAATAATCCCAGCGTACAGCCTGCATATTTGCACCAAGATCGCCATAATTTCCATTGAGATCCACACGGAGAAATTCGCCGTAGCTTCCGCTTGCTGCTTTTACACTCGGCTTGATCTCTGTTGCTGTTTTTAACGCCTGATCCTTGATACCGGAAGCTGTTCCGTCTGATTTTCTTGCTGTAAATGTAAAGCCGTCACCATTTTTCTCCGCATATTTCAGACCATTTGTCTGTGCATTTACGTCTGCCACAAGGCCTTTATAATACTGGAGATTGTTTTCACTGTATCCTCCGGAGAGCACAGCTCCATCCTGTACAACATTATACTTTTTGCAAAAATCTGCAAAATCTGCGGTCTTAACTGCTACCGGGACATATTTCAGACCATATATCTCATAATGATCCATCGTATAGGTTTTTCCATCTTCTGTTGTTATACTGCCTCTGTTCCATTTTACCTTGGAACCGTCTGTAAGATAAAGTGTGCTTCCTTTATCCTCCCAGTAGGATACGTCGAATCTGGTTCCGTCTTCAGCAATGATCGTAGCTTCTGTCTGATAGCTTCCTCTGTGAAGTCCATGATTTGCAGTCGCTCTTGTTACTGTATCAAAAGCTCCTATATCAAACTCACTATGTGAATCCTTCTCTTCTGAAGAGCTTGTATCTCCAGCTGCATATACGCCTTCTGCTGCCCAGTACTCACCCCAGGTAAGTCCTGCATATACGTACTGATACTCGCCTGTCAGCTGGTCAGAATCGGAAAATGCTTCCGCCACTTCATCGCCTTCTGTGAAATCCTCTTCCCCTGTAGAGAACGGGTCTGCTTCCTCTGCTGTATCTTCCTGCTGGATATCCTCTGTCTCGTCTGCAGCAGCTTCTGGCACTGCTGCATCCTCTGCTGCTTCTTCTGTTATGTCTGCAGCATCCTCTATAGCTTCTTCTGCTACAGCTTCAGTATCCTCTGCCGTTTCCTCTGTGCTAAAATCCTCCGTATCTCCTGCCTCTGCCTCGGAAACCACGGCTGCATCAAGATCAGATGCCATTACAGCGGTCGGAAAGGTTGTTGCTGCCACTGCAAGACTTAAAATGCATGGAGCTGTTTTTTTCAATAGATTCCACTTCTGCATTGCTTATTCCTCCTAAAAATATGATATATTTATAGAACCCTTTCCAGGTTTACTATCGCAAGTACTGCGGATATGAGCATTCCCCTCTGCCAAACAATCATAAACCGGATCGCCGGGAGATCAGCTTCACTCTGCAATATCCTCCACACTATAGGAATCCGCAAGCAGGCTGAACCGCTCCTTCATCCCCTCAGTGAGATATACATGATGGTCTTCATCCACAAAAAGTCCGTCTGCACCGTAAGCTTTCAACAGCTGTGTCCCTTTTTCCACCCCCAGCACAAAACATGCTGTGGAAAGCGCATCTGCCTCCAGACCTGAGTCACAGACTACCGTTACCCCGGTCACTCCGCTTTCTGCCGGATAGCCGGTAGACGGGTCCATAATGTGGTGATACCTTACAGCATTTTCGATAAAATATTTCTCATAATCTCCAGATGTGGAAAGAAATTCTGTACCATTTAAGGCAACCACACCAAGATAGTCATCCTCATTTTCAGCTCTGGGATCTGTCACTGCCACATTCCAGGAAGAACCATCCGGCTTGCTTCCGTAGGTCATGACACTGCTTCCTCCCAGATTCATAAGTGCTGCTATTACATCCTTCTTTGTTTCCAGTTCTTTAAGGATCAGGTCACAGCCAATACCCTTTCCCGCTGCTCCAAGATCCAGAGAACAGCCCTCTTCCATGTGAACCGTATTTCCGTCAAGAAAAATTTTCTGATATCCGGAATCCTTCAGAACATTCTTAATTTCTGCTTCTTCCGGAATTTTCTGGTTTTCCCCTCCAATATCCCACAGGCGGATCAGCTTCCCGATGGTTGGGTCAAAGGCTCCGTCAGAATCCTCTGCGATCTTCAGAAGACGTTTCAGGTATCCGGAAAGCTCGTCGGAAATCTCCGTATCTTTTCCGCTGTCTGCATTCACCTTATAGATCTGGGACTTCTCATTGGTCCAGGAAAGAAGGTTCGTCTCCACATCTGTCAGCACAGCTGTCAGCTTACTGTTTATATCGTCACCTGTGGTATAGAGTGTTTCTGATACCACAGTATCCATTGCAAAATCTGTATCGGTATATGTCTGTACATCATTTTCCGAAGCAGCCATGCACAGCACAGGAAACAACACCGCAATTCCTGTAAATGTAGCTGCTGCCAGAAAAGTTTTCTTTTTCAGAGCCTGATATCTCATAGATCATTTTTCCTCAATTGTTCCAATGTGAATATTTTTTCTCGGGCATGCTGCGGCACATGCGTGGCAGCAAAGACATTCGCCGGATCTGCCTGTGTCGCCGTCGATATCCAGATGAGCCGGACATCTTTTTTTACAGAGACCACATTTCGGCGGACATTTCTCACGGTTTCTCCGAAACAGTGCGCCCGGAAGGATTGGCATTAATGCAAAAACCGCTCCCATGGGACAGAGAAACTGGCAGAAAAACCTTTCCTGTGTACACATTCCCACAATGATCAGCACCAGGAGCACAATTCCCACCAGATATTTGCTGTTCGGGATCCGTCCTGCCGTGAGCATGGAAAAAACATCCCACGGGCTGGTTCCCGTAAGCTTTCCGTATACACCTGTAAGGCAGGAAAGCAGGATCAGTGCCAGTACGATATATTTGACTTTCTGAAGCCCGTGAACCATTTTTTCGGAAAGAACCGGTTTCTTTTTTTTGTGAAAGCATTTCATCCGGATCCAGGAAAAGCCTTCATATACGGCATCTCCGAAAGATCCGAATGCACACGCATATCCGCAGAAATGTCTTCCGAAAAAGCAGGTAAAGATCAGAAGCACTGCCGTTACAGTCAGAAAGGAATTCCACTCCACCGGCTGACCGGCCGCAATGGCAAGAAAGATCGATTTGATACCTGCAAAGGCTGTAGAAAACAGAGACGGGGCGGCAATAAAAAATGCCAGCTGTATTCCCGCACGCATCAGCCTTACCTCCCGCTGTCTTTTTTTCATGAGTTTTCCGCCTTTCCAAGTGCCGCATCCACTGCGTTCAGGATTCCTGTGGAGCTGAACGTTGCTCCGGATACGGTATCCACATCTGTACTCTGAGCACTCAGGACGGAATCGATTACGCTCTCTGCCTGTGAAAGATATGCACTGTCCTCGCCTGGGGCGCTGACTACGTTGATGGATGTGATCTCATCACCGACAAGTGTCACTTCCACCTGAATGGTCCCGCCGTATCCCTCGGCTTCTCCTGTATAGGTTCCATCTTTATATACATTATCGGAATCTGCGGTTGCTGTGTCCTCTGCGTCTGCATCGGATACATTGCCGTCTGAAGTGTCTGTTGTTTTGTCATCGCCTGCTGTATCTGTATCACTGCTGCCTGATCCTGCAGATGCTGCCTGATTCTGCATACGATTTACATAACTCGTCTCCAGCGCACTGAGAAGTTCATTCTGCTGCTCCTGAAGTGTATCTACCTTATCTGTCAGAGCCGCGATCTCTTTTTCATTTGCCTGGGCTTTCATGCTGCTGTTATAAAAAAGTACAGCCAGGATCACCAACAGTAAGGAGATCACTCTCATATAAAAATTCTGATTTTTCATCTCTTTTCTCCCTTGTATTTTTAACAATTCTGTAAATTGCTGCATCAGACTCACGCTATGCGAACATATATTGCTACGTCAGATGCTCTCGATCCAGTCCTGTAATCTGCGTATAACTGTCTTTTGGATAAATTATATAGTTTTTATCCATATACATAAATTAGTTTTGATTAATCTTTTTTGTAAAATTAGACGATGCTAACTTACAGTTAGGTATTATATCACCTGTTTTTTTTCTTGTCTACACTTTTGTTAGCAGTCTATAACTTTTTCCAATATGAATTTTTCTGTTTTATGTCTTTTATAAAAGAAAAATCATCGCCACTCCTCCCTTTCCGTTGGGAACAGCTGTATGAATTATGGTTAGATATCATTAACTTATGTTTGCCTTTTAATTTCGATTATGATATGATTTTTTCTGAATCTGTAACAGAAATGGAGATTTGTTTTGAAGAAAAAAGAATTGATTTTTATTGCCGGGATCCTGATTCTGGCGGGGGTTCTCTGGCTTGGTTTTCAGATTGCGGGGAAACGTTCCCATAATACGATCCGTATTACCGTTGACGGAAAAGAATTCGGAACCTATTCGCTTTCCCAGGACCAGATCATCCACATCGGAGACACCAATGTCTGCGAAATCAAAGATGGAAAAGTTACAATGATCGAAGCAACCTGCCCGGATCATTACTGTATGAAACAGAAGGCTGTGGACGAGCACGGCGGTTCCATCATCTGCCTTCCTAATAAGGTTGTGATAGAAGGGGAAAATACTGCAGAGGATTTGGATTCGGAGAGTTCGCCTAAAATTGATGCGGTGACATAAAATTTCCGGAGAATATGCGTAATACGTGTTCTCCGTAGAGTTTTCTCTGACAGACGGTATTCTGTCTGTGCTGTTTCTGCAACGATATTCCTGCAACAAATGAAAGGATTTATTTATGAAACGAAAAACAGCTTATCTCGGATTATTTGCCGCAGTAGCGATCATTTTTGGATATGTGGAGTCTCTGGTCCCTGTATTTACAGGAATTCCGGGTATCAAGCTCGGGCTTGCAAACCTGGCGATGCTTTTTATACTGGACCGATATTCCTTTAAAGAAGCGGCTCTCGTGTCCGTTGTCAGAATCCTGGTGATCGGATTTATGTTTGGAAATCTGTTCAGTATTTTGTATAGTCTGGCTGGCGCTGCGCTTAGCCTGACTGTGATGGATCTTTTGAAAAAACATTCCGGCTTCAGTCTGATCGGTATCAGTGTGGCCGGTGGTGTCACACATAATATCGGGCAGCTGATCGTTGCCATGATCGTGGTGAGCAATACGAGTTTGATGGTTTATGCACCGGCACTGCTGGTAGCAGGTGTCCTGGCGGGGATTCTCATAGGTGGGTTGACAAAGGAGGTTGTGGGACGACTTCCTTTGAATCTATAATTATGTGGTTTGCTTTTTGGATTATGGTTTTCACTTTTTGAAGTGAGGGGAAATTGTGTGGTTTGATTTTTTAGATTATAGTTTTCACTTTTTGAAGTGAGATAAATTGGGTAGTTTGATTTTTTGGGATTGTAGTTTTCACTTTTTGAAGTGTGAGGAAATTGGATGGTTTGATTTTTTTGGATTATAGTTTTCACTTTTTGAAGTGAGATAAATTGGATAGTTTGATTTTTGGGGATTGTAGTTTTCACCTTTTGAAGTGTGAGGAAATTGGATGGTTTGATTTTTTTGAATTATAGTTTTCACTTTTTGAAAGTGAGAGGAAATTGGATGGTTTGATTTTTTGGGATTATAGTTTTCACTTTTTGAAAGTGGGTAATTTGCGAGAAGGGGAAGCACTCATAGTTGCGAAGGCCGTCTCCCCTTCTCGCGCTCTTCCCCTCCTGGCCACGCCGCTGTGATGCGTTGTGGAATGTGTAAGTGTATCGGCTCAGTCCTGTATTCTGCTGTATCGGCAGTGACAGGCTGAGCCGATTATTGATTCGGCCTTGCATTCTGCTGCACTGGCAGTAGCAGGCTAAGCCGATTATTGATTCTGTCTTGTATTCTGCTGCACTGGCAGTAGCAGGCTGAGCCGATTATTGCTTCGGCCATGTATTCTGCTGCACTGGCAGTAGCAGGCTGAGCCGATTATTGCTTCGGCACTGTATTCTGCTGTACCGACAGTAGCAGGCTGAGCCGATTGTTGCTTCGGCGCTGATTATTGCTTCTTCACTGTTTATCGCTTCTGGCTGAATGGGAAAGTGGACTGCGTAGCGGGCTTGTTCTCTGGATTGTGGTGTATCGCTGTTATTCAGGAACAGGCTTCGCCAATATATTTACGTCAGCATAAATCGGCTCAACCTTCCACAGCCAACGTAGTAGAATCCATCGCCCCTCCAATATCTTCACATATTTCTACAACCTACAATAGCTGCGTGCCCGGAAAGGGGGAGCTCGAGGGGGAAAAGCGGGCTTCGCAACTTTGAGTGCTTTCCCCCTCGTACCTGCCCATGCCAAAATGGTCCCCCGGAAAGGGAAAGTACCTGCGTAGCGGGCCTGTTCTCTGGATTGTGGTGTATCGCTGTTATTCAGGAACAGGCTTCGCCAATATATTTACGTCAGCATAAATCGGCTCAACCTTCCACAGCCAACGTAGTAGAATCCATCGCCCCTCCAATATCTTCACATATTTCTACAACCTACAATAGCTGCGTGCCCGGAAAGGGGGAGCTCGAGGGGGAAAAGCGGGCTTCGCAACTTTGAGTGCTTTCCCCCTCGTACCTGCCCATGCCAAAATGGTCCCCCTGAAAGGGAAAGTACCTGCGTTTCAAGCATCCCCCCGGAAAGGGCATCACCTGCGTCTCAAGCATCCCCCGGAAAGGGCATCACCTGCGTTTCATGCATCCTCCCGGAAAGGGAAAACATCCTCCGGAAGGCGATCAGGCTTCGGTTTCATCATGGAACTGCGGGATCGGAGTTACCGGAGGATAAGGATCCTCTGGAGGTTCATCAAACTCTCCGGAAATATTCCGATAGAAAACTGCCATACAGGTTTCTATATAAGGCACCAGCCAAATCAATGCCAGATACAATGTAAATATGGAAAAAATGATCCACGGAACAAAACTTAAGAGCATTTTCATATATTCCCAGTAATGTCCCTTCATAAGCTTTGCACTGGCTTTCAGTGCCTGCACTCCTTTTATGTCCGAATTATCGGACAGGATGTAATAGCTCATGGTGAACGGCATAGCTGCCAGCAGGTTCAGCGCGAACCCGAGAAGTGTGAGCAGCATGTAAGTTACTGCCCAGTTCATCTGCTCCTCCGTTGTATTTCCCATATTGCTTGTAAAAGAAAACCACGCCAGTGGAAGTGATGTCACCAGATTGATCAATGCCAGCACAAAGGATGCCACGATCACATGATCCGGCTGATGGCTGAAAAAGTACAGAAGGTCTCCGAAAGAGTAGGCTTCCCTTCTGGAAATATTCAGGTAGATCCGGTAAAGTCCTGCGGAAAAAATACAGATCACCAGAGAAAGGACAAAGCTGAATACCTCTCCTCCAATGATCGCATACAGGGAATCTCCCGGAAAAAGTGCTATGGAAATATAGCTTGAAACTGCGCTCATCGCCGCAACCGCAATACTCCCGATCACAGGGACCGTAAAATTACCGGCCAGAGTTTCCCCTGCCAGCTTCTTACAGCCCTTCAGATTTTTTCTCATAATTCTGTATCCCTTCGTTATAGAAGGCGGAGACTCATCCAAGCCTCCGCCCCGTCATTTTTTACTTCAGATATATCATATTCTCATATTTCACATCTGTTTAGTCTGCAAGATTAAACGCATCATGTACCGCATTCATGGCACGTACGCCATCTTTCTCGTTAATGAGAACCGTCACACGGATCTCAGATGTTGCGATCATATTGATGTTCACACCCTCATTGTAAAGGCTCTCGAACATTTTTGCAGCAACACCCGGATTGCTCATCATACCTGCTCCTACAATAGAAAGCTTGGCAATGTTTTTCTCCGCATGAAGCTCAGAATAAGCGATGCGTGCCTGGTTAGCTTCCAGAACACCCATTGCATCGTCCAAATCATTTTTATCAACAGTAAAGGAAATGTCCTTGGTTCCGGCACGGCCGATAGACTGAAGGATCATATCCACATTGATATTTTTCTTAGCCAAGGTATCAAAAAGCTTAAATGCCACTCCTGGTGAATCTTTAAGTCCGATCACAGCAATACGTACTGCATCTGTATCCAGAGCAACACCGCTGATCAGCATTCTCTCCACTGTTACTTCCTCCTTTACCACAGTTCCTTCGCTGTTGTTGAGACTGGAACGTACCACCAGCGGCACGCCGTATTTCTTTGCCATCTCCACAGAACGGTTATGAAGCACTCCCGCACCCAGAGTTGCCAGATCCAGCAT
>ERZ1673704.1243-NODE-1243-length-11053-cov-5.050100_pt1 | contig 11053 bp, 10 predicted proteins | sample MGYA00580234_ERZ1673704 | MGnify/ENA primary metagenome ERZ1673704 (study PRJEB41218, sample SAMN15661757) | gut metagenome | host: Homo sapiens | place: Canada: London | collected 2015-08-20/2019-03-30 | study: EMG produced TPA metagenomics assembly of...
GGGGCGGCAGGCCCCTCCCGCAGCTCAGGGAAACGATGAAAGGAGAACGGCGTGATGAAGGAAAATATGGTGTCCATCTTCCTGCCCCGCGGCAGAAAAAATGAGGAGAACTTCGTGATCGTGTCCGTCAACGGACGGAGCTGGAAGATCATGAAGGGCGTGCAGGTACAGGTGCCCGACTACGTGGCGGAGGTGCTGGAGAACAGCCGCATGATGGCGGAGACCGCCCGCCGCTACCCCAGCGCCACCGGCGCGCATCAGATCGTGACGCTGCGCTGCCCGGGCGTGAAGAAGGGGTGCCACGGTGCGGCCGCCGTGGTGGACGGGACGCTGTTCTACCTGGGGCTGGGCGGTGTGTACGCCTTCGATGGCAGTATGCCCGGCTGCGTGTCCATGCCGCTGGGCAGTGTACGGTATCAGGACGGCGCGGCGGCGGGCTGGAACGGGCAGTACTGGCTGGCGGCGCGGGATGGAGACGGGAAGCGGCACCTGCTGGTATACGATACGGCGCGGGGACTGTGGCACCGGCAGGACGACGCCGACATCATGGCGTTCACCGTGTGCGACGGGGCGCTGTACGGTCTGGCGAGGGACGGCAGGCTGCTGGACATGACCGGCGGCAGCGGACAGCAGGAGACGGCGCTACGGTGGATGGCGGAGACGGGGGAACTGGGACTCTCTCAGCCGGAGAACAAGTATCTGGCGCGGCTGGAGCTGCGGGTGCAGCCGGAGGATCGGGCGCGGCTGGAGGCCAGCGCCAGCTATGACGGCGGACGCAGCTGGGAGACGCTGGGACAGGTCATCGGCGGTGACGGACAGACCCGCGGGTATCTGCTGCACCTGCGGCCCAGACGATGCAGGCAGGTGCGGCTGCGGCTGCAGGGCACCGGCCGGTGCCGCGTGTTCAGTATGTCGGCGGTGTATGAGAAAGGAAGTGACGGCCCGTGAGCACCATCCCTATGCCCGCGTGTCCCGCAGGCAGCGTACAGCAGCAGGTGATGCAGCAGTACTCGTATCTGTTCCAGATGGCCCAGCAGCTGAATCTGGCGATGGAGCGGCTGGAGCAGGGCACCGGCGCGTCCTCCGGCGGAAAGGGGACGGAGCAGCAGTACCGGAAGCTGCGGAGTCTCATCGCCGGTGGGGAGGAGCGGCTGAAGCGGGCCGTGGAGGAGTTGGCGGCGCAAGTGGAGACGGAATACGTGGCGGCGGACAGCTTTGATGGGCAGGCGGCGGCGCTCAGCGGCCGTCTGGAGGCGGAGCCGGAGAAGCTGGGAGCGTATTACGGCTTTGCCGCGACGCTGAGGAACGGCCTGGCAGCGCTGGCGGACGCCTTCGACCGGTACAGGGAGAACGCGGCGGCCTGCGTTCAGACGGGCGTCGTAGGGTACGACGGGACCGCGCCGGTGTACGGCACGGCGGTGGGCTTCGGGCTGGCCTGCCGTGATGCAGACGGGGAGACGGAGGTGGAGCCTAACGGCTTCCGTGCCGTCTTTACCGGCGAGGAGCTGTCGCTGCGGCAGGACGCTCAGGAGGTAGCTCGTGTGGCGGACGGCAGACTGCACGTCAACGGTATGGCGGCGCTGGGCGGCGCGGATGTGGGCGGCTGGCGCATGGAGGACAACGGGGACGGATTGGCAATCCGCTGGATCGGAGGGTGAGAGATGAACGCGGCACAGAGAAGCAGCCGCACCGTGAGTATGGCGGGGTTCGAACTGACGGCGAGGGACGCTGTCATTGGGCAGAGCGGCACGCTGACGGTGGTGAAGCCGGGGAACGGGTACACATTCCGATTCTCCTACGCCTTCGGCGGGGCGTCCGGCACGCTGGAAAGCGGCGATGTCCGGCAGGTCAGCCATGCGGCGGGCAGGGCGGTGTACCGCTGGCGCGTGCCGGAGGAGCTGGCGCAGCAGATCCCGGACGCCCTGCGGGGTACAGGGACCATGTCCATGGCGGTATACAGCGGCGCAGAGCAGGTGGGCAGTGTGCAGACGGCGTTTACCGCCTATGTGCCGCCGTCTATGGCGCCCACGGCGTCGGTGCAGGTGTCGGCGGTCAGCGACAACACGGCGGTCAGCGGCTGGGGCGTGTGCGTGCAGGGACTCAGCCGCGTGCAGTACACGGTGACGGCGGCAGGGGCCGGCGGCGCATCGGTGCAGGCGTGCCGCTTTACCTGCGGAGGTCAGACCGTGGCGGGACTGTCGGGAAAGACAGCACCCATCGCTGCGGCAGGGACGCTGATCCCCTCCGCAGTAGTGACGGACAGCCGAGGCCGCTCGGTGACGGCGGAAAGCGAGGCGGTGACGGTGTATGCCTACCACCGGCCTACACTGGCGGCGGAGGTCATCCGGTGCAAGGCGGGCGGTACGGCAGCGGAGGACGGCGCGTACCTGAAGGTGACGGGCACCGCGTCCTGCGCCTCCGTAGGAGGACGGAACACCGTGCGGGTGCGGGTGCGCTGGCGTCCTGCGGGCGGCAGCTGGAGCGGCTATACCACACTGGTCAACGGCGCGGAGACAGTGGTAGGCGGCGGCCTGGCGGCGGACGCGGCCTATGAGGCGGAGGTATCCGCCGTGGATACGGCGGGCGGCGTCCGGACGGTGCGGCAGCTGCTGCCGCCGGTATCGCCGGTGACGCTGCACCTGCACAGCGGCGGCAGGGGCGCGGCCTTCGGCAAGAGAAGCACCGGTGAAGCGCTGGAGTGCGCGTGGCCGGCGGTGTTTTACGGCGATGTGGAGGTGTCCGGCGGGCTGACCCTGGGCGGACAGGCGCTGGCGGACGCGCTGTGGCCCGTGGGCTGCGTGCGGCTGACGGCAGAGGATACGGAGCCCCAACCGTCGCCGGAGGGGGCGGAATGGGAGCGCGTGGACTGCGGCATGGCGGGTATCTATGCCTGGCGCAGGATCACTTGAGGAGAAAGGACGGAACGATGGCATCGACATATACCATGGTGGGCTATGGCTCGCAGGGCGAGTCTGTGCGCCGCCTGCAAAGCGAGCTGAACAAGCAGGGCTATCAGCTGGACGAGGACGGCGTGTTCGGCGAAAAGACCCGCGCGGCGGTGCGGGACTATCAGAAAAAGAACTCCCTGAAGCGGGACGGCATCGCCGGTGACGAGACGTGGGGCAGCCTGATGAGCGCGTCGGCATCGGCGGCGGAGGAGCCGCAGGCATCCGTGCCTAAGGCCGCGCCTACGGCCAGAACGGCCAAGGCACTGGCAGAGCTGGAGGCCGGCTACAAGCCGTCGGACAGCGTAAAGGAGGCGCTGGCCCGCCGCGACAGCGTGGCATCCCAGCGGCCCGGGGACTATGAGTCCCTGTATGAGCAGCAGCTGGCGCAGCTGTACGAGGAGCTGACGGGGCGTGCGCCGTTTTCCTACGATCCCGAGGCGGACGGCGGCTTTCAGCAGTATACGCAGCTGTACACTCAGCGGGGCCGCGCCGCCATGGAGGACACCATGGGTCAGGCGGCGGCGCTTACCGGCGGGTACGGCTCCAGCTATGCCCAGGGCGCGGGGCAGCAGGCGTATAGCCGGTACATGCAGGAGCTGATGGCCCTGCTGCCGGAGTTCGAGGATCGGGCACGGAGCGCCTATCAGCAGGAGGGGACCGACCTTCGCGCCCGCTACGACCTGCTGGATCAGCGGGAGCAGAACGCCTATGGCCGCTGGCAGGACGATGTGTCACTGTGGGAGAAGCGGCTGGCTCTGGCGCAGGAGGAGTATGACAACGCCAGCGCGGAGGATCGGAAGCTCTACGAGACCATGCTGGGCCACTACCGCAGCAAGGCCCAGCAGGAGCAGAAGCTGTCGGCCTCCGGCGCGGAGGTCAGCGATGGGCTGCCATACGGCGGCGCGTCCGGTCCTTCCGGCGCTTCCGGTCCTTCCGGCAGCGGCTCCGGCAGCAGCGGCGAGTCACTGAGCTCCGTGGCTGCCGCCAGTCTGCACCGCACGGCGGCCAGCTATCTGAGACAGGGTAAGCTGGCGGAGGCCAAGGCCCTGCTGGCATCCTACAAGGACCGGATGACGCCCATGCAGAAGCGGCAGTTTACCCTGATGCTCCAAGGCTACGATGAGACAGCGTCGCTGTGAGCGATCGAATGGGTCTTGCATTTGCGGGCGGCATATGGTAAGATACCCCCAGCGCAGAGGTGCGGGGCAGCGGGCGCGCTGTCCCGCATTTCTTGCCATCAGGTGACAGGCATGCGTGCCCTTGTCAGCTGATGGTATCCGCACTGCTGAAAGGAGACCATCATGGGAAAGAAAGGGTATATTCTGTCGGGCGCAGCCCTGCTGGCGGCACTGACGCTGCTGGCCGGCTGCGGTAAGAACAACGGTACGGAAGATAAGAACAAGGATAAGCCGGACACCGACCCGGCGCAGGAGATCGTGCTGGTGCAGCCGGAGGCCGCCGACGTGCCGGTGGACTTCGAGACGGCGCAGAAGGCGTGGCCCGACGCCTACGCCTATATGAAGATCCCCAACGCCACGGGCTGCGCCATCCGCGAGGGCGGCTTCATCGCCCAGCATCCGGTGGATGACGGCTGGTATCTGTACCGCGACCTGGACGGCAACGACAACAAGGCCGGTACGCTGTATACCGAGGCTACCTACAACGATACGAAGCTGGACGATCCCGTCACCGTGGTCTACGGCCACAATATGGCCAACCGCACCATGTTCGGCGGCCTCCAGAGCTACGCCGAGACGCTGAAGTTTGACGACAAGGCGGTGGTGGAGGTCTATCAGAGCGGGCGGAAGATGACGTACCGCATTTTCGCGGGCATCCCTTACGACACCACCCACATCCTGTACTACCACGATTTCACCGATGAGCAGGTATTTACCGACTTCTTCGCGGCGCTGGACAAGGCGGCCACGGACAAGAGCTATTCCGGCAGCGACCATAAGAACGGCTTTGCACCCTCCGCCGGCAGCGTCAACGTCAACCGCGACGATCTGCCCAAGTGGGGCGACAAGGTGCTGGTCCTGTCCGTGTGCAAGAACGGCGATGACGCCCACCGCTATCTGGTGATGGCCAAGCTGGTGGAGGACTCCGCCGAGCCCCTGCGTATGACCCGCGAGGAGGCGGAAAAGGCCGGCCTGACCGACCGCATCATCGGCGTGGCGCCGGCGGAGGACGACGCCGCGGCGGATACGACGGGCAAGACCGATGCCGCCAAGACGGATACGGCCAAAACGGATACCACGAAAACCGACACCTCCAAAAAGACGGATACCACGAAAAAGGACAACTGAGAAAAGCCCTCTCCCGCCTGGCGGGAGAGGGCTTTTGCGATCCTTTACAGCATTTCGGGGAGGGTGAACAGGTCCCAGGGCGCCGTGTCCGGCGGCGGGCAGGTGAAGGTCACGGGCTCGCCGGTCTGGGGGTGGACGAAGGACAGGCGGCAGGACCACAGGGCGATGGGATACGGCGCGTCGGACGCACCGTACTTGCGGTCGCCTGCCAGAGGCAGACCGCGGGAGGCGAACTGTACCCGTATCTGGTGGGTACGGCCGGTGTGGAGCCGGACGCGCACCAGCGTCATACCGTCGGAGCTGTCCACAGTGGCGAAGGACAGGCGGGCCTCCCGCGCGTTGGGGGAGGGGGTGTCCGCCACATAGGTCAGACGGCGCTGGGGATCACGGGCCAGCAGGTCCGTCAGGATGCCGGAGGGCTGGGACGGCGTGCCGCACAGGATAGCCAGATACTCCTTGGTAAAGCGGCGCTCCCGTATCTGCTGGGACAGCAGGGCCGCCGCCATACGGCTGCGGGCAAAGACCATGACGCCGGACACCTGGGCGTCCAGCCGGTGGACGGTGCGGATGCAGTCGGTGTGCAGCTGGGCGCGGAGCAGCTCCGGCATACCGCCGGGCTCATCGGTGGACAGTACGCCCACGGGCTTTACCGCCACCACGATGCGGTCGTCCTGATAGAGAATGTCCATGGTCGTCACCTCCTTACGGGGTGAGTGTAGCATAAATCGGGGCGGGATGCAAATTTCTCTTGACAAGATGGGTCTAATGGGTTAGACTACCGGCAAGAGGTCTAACTAAGTAGACCTATCGAAAGGAGGAGGTGCGGGTGGAGACACCGAAGATCTTTGACAGCGAGCTGCGGTTCTGCGAGATCCTGTGGGAGCATCAGCCGGTGCGCAGCAGCGAGCTGGCGCACCTGTGCGCGGAGAAGCTGGGATGGAAAAAATCCACCACCTATACCGTCATCAAGCGCCTGACGGAGCGGGGCGTGGTGCAGACGGAGGACGCCGTGGTAACGGCGCTGGTGTCCCGCGACCAGGTGCAGCGGGCGGAGAGCCGCGCCTTTGTGGAGCGGAATTTCAGCGGCAGCCTGCCCGGCTTTCTCAACGCGTTCGTGGGCGGGCGCGGATTGTCGGCGGAGGAGGCAGACGAGCTGCGGCGGATGATCGCCGATCTTGAGGAGAAAAATCATGACTGATCTGTTTCTGAGAGTGGTGGAGCTTTCGTGGCAGGCCGGTGTGCTGGCGCTGGCGGTGATGCTGGCGCGGCTGGCGCTGCGCCGCGCGCCCAAGTGGGCGGTGTGCATGCTGTGGGCGCTGGTGGCGGTGCGGCTGATCGTGCCGGTCTCCTTGCAGAGCCGCGTCAGCTTGCAGGCGGAGCAGAGCCCCGTGACGGCGGCGCTGGAGCAGCTGCCCCAGACACAGGAGACGGCGGACGCCATCCTGCCCAGCGGCGGGGAGATCCTGACACCCGTCCAGCCTGTGGGATCGGTCACGTCCGCGGAGCCGGTGCAGGCGGCCCGCCCCGTTATGACGGTGGAGGTGCTGACGGCGGTATGGCTGGCGGGCGCGGCATTCATGCTGGCGTATATGCTGGTCAGCTATCTGCGGCTTTACCGGCAGGTGCGGACGGCGGTGCGAGTGGAGGATAACGTCTGCCGCTGCGACCGGTGGGGCACTCCTTTCGTGCTGGGCATGCTCCGGCCCCGCATCTATATACCGGCGGGACTGGACGAGGCGGACCTGTCTCAGGTGCTGGCCCACGAGCGGAGCCACATCCGGCGGGGCGACCACGTGGTGAAGCCGCTGGCGTTCCTGCTGCTGACGGTACACTGGTTCAATCCGGTGCTGTGGGCGGCGTATGTCCTGCTGGGCCGCGACATGGAGAACGCCTGCGATGAGCGGGTACTGCGGACGCTGGACGGCGCGGGACGGGCGGCCTACTCCCGTGCGCTGGTGGCCTGCGCCGTGCGGCAGCGTCCGGCGGCGGTGTGCCCCCTGGCCTTCGGCGAGACGGCGGTGAAGGAGCGTGTGAAGAACGCCATGAGCTATCGGAAACCGGCGCTGTGGGCGGCGGCGCTGCTGCTGATCGCGGCGGCGGTCATCGGTGTGTGCTTCCTGACCAGTCCCCAGCGGCAGCAGCCTGCCGCCGACGGCGACTGGGACGCGGAGACGCTGTACGCTCTGCGGACGCCCTACGTAGGCGACAACAGCGCTGTGAGCGGCATCATCAGCGCCATCGGGCTGGATCAGCTGGGCGCGGGTATCTGGGATGATTTTTCCATCCGGCTCAGCACGGAGCAGGAGCCCTACGGCCTGACGCTGTGCTACGGCACCAGCTACGAGAACGTGGTGGGGGCCGGCGAAGGGATCACGCTGCGAATGGAGACCGGCGGTTATCTGGCCATGGCCCTTGTGGATAATCTGGACTGGGTGGCGTGGCAGATGGACGGCGTGGAGTCCGGCCGCGTCACCAACGACGGCACCTACGACATCGCCGCGGCGCGGCAGAGCGTGGACGGCCTGCGGCAGCTTATCGCGGCGCTGGAGACCGGGCTGGACAGCGGCTCTGTGGGCGGCGGGCGGCAGATGTACTTCGGTCCCGCGTCCATGACCCGCGACGACGGCGTGAAGGCCGAGCTGGTGAACGTGACGTATCAGAATGACTGGCTCAACGGCGAGATGCGGGTCACGCTGCCCGCTGCGGCGTCGGCCCGGTACGCAGGGGAGGGCGGCACCGCATCGCTGCTCAACGACTTTACACTGTATGCCCAGACGGACGACGGCCCCAAAAACGCCGTGGCAGAGGATGTCCGCATCGAGAAGAACGGGGAGGATACCGTCCTGTGCCAGCCCTTCTCTCTGGGTATCCAGATCCCCACGGCTCAGGGCTTCACCGTGCGATTCTGGGCCGGGGAGCTGGGCCCCCTGCTGGCGGAGGTCACCGCGGAGGGCGCCGCGGCATCGGAGATCACGCCGTGGCCCTCAGAGGGCGACAACGACCCCGTCAGCATCGACCCGGCGGATTACGGCATCGTGTATGATACGGAGCACATGCCGGACTGGGAGACGTGTCCCCTCAGCTATCTGTGCGCCTATTATCTGGGCGCGGACGGCGCGTATGCCCAGGGCGCTATGGACACGCTGGCCCAGCGGTACCGGCAGGCGCCCAACACGGTGCAGAACTATCTGAACACGCTGGCGGCCAAGTATGCCGGCGTGGACCGGCAGCTCCTGTCTCAGATCCGGCTGGCCGCCGAGAGCCTCTACGGCACGGAGAACGGTACTTCCGCCGATCCACTGGTGGGGCTGCTGTATAACGAGTCCTTCGACTATTCCGACGGCGTGGGAAACAGCGGGCACTACACCTACCGCGTGCCCCAGCTGCTGGCGGACACGGCGGATGCCCGCGCCATCAACGCGGCCATCGCCGACGAGTACGGCCCCATCGTGGAGGAGACGTTGGATGACCGCGCCTCCGGCGTCAGCCTGTCCTGCCTGTACGTGATGTGGGAGAGCTATCGCTGCGGCGACATTTTGTCGCTGGTGGTATCCTGCGGCTGGAGCTTCGACAGCAACCAGTACAGCGTGTACCTCTACGATACGGCCAGAGGCGTCCGGCTCACCACATCGGAGCTGCTGACGGCGCAGGGCGTGGACGAGACGGCGTTTTTGAATGCGGTGCGGCAGGCCGCCGCCGATACGTTCGATGCGCTGTACGGACAGACTGGCGATGCCGCGGCGGAGCGCCGGATGTGGACGCTGTCCGATGCCAATATCAATAGGGACGTACCGGCTTACGCGGACGCCGCAGGCCATCTCTACGCGGTGCTGCCCATCGGCTCGCCCGCTGGTGCGGACGCCTATGAGCAGGTGCTGGCGCTGGATGTGGGCGCATGATAGACAGAAAAACGGGGGAAGGCCCGCGGCGTCGCCGCGGGCCCCTTTTTGCTCTTTCTGGAGAGTTTTTCGGAACAATACCGGATTTTTCCGGGAGATGTCTTTTCAAAACGGGCATAGGATGGTACAATGGTACGCAGCTGAAAGACACGAAAGGAGTTTTTCCATGAAGAAAAGTATCCTGCGGGAATACGCCCGCCTGATCGCCCGCAGCGGCGTCAATATCCAGCCGGGTCAGGAGGTGTTCATCACCGCCGAGCTGGATCAGCCGGAGTTCGTGAAGATGCTGGTGGAGGAGTGTTACAGGTGCAAGGCCAGCAAGGTAGTGGTGGACTGGAGCTACCAGCCCCTCCAGAAGCTGCACTTCCGCTACCGCACGCTGACCAGCCTGTCCAAGCTGGACAACTACGAGGAGGCCCGCTGGCAGCACTATGTGGACACCATCCCCTGCCGCATCTACCTGCTCAGCGAGGATCCGGACGGTCTCAACGGCATCAATCAGGAGAAGATGGCCAAGAGCCAGCAGCGCAAGTACCCCATCATCAAGAAGTACCGCGACCAGATCGAGAACAAGTACCAGTGGTGCATCGCCGCCGTATCCGGCGAGGCGTGGGCCAAGAAGCTGTTCCCCAACCTGCGGAAGTCTCAGGCGGTGGAGAAGCTGTGGGAGGCCATCCTGTCCACCAGCCGCGCTCTGGAGGGCGACCCTGTGGCCAACTGGGACGCCCACAACAAGGATATGCACGACCGCTGCGCCTACCTCAACGGCCTGCACATCCGGGAGCTGCGCTACAAGAGCGCCAACGGCACCGATTTTCAGGTGGGCATGATCCCCGAGGCCCGGTTCTGCGGCGGCTGCGAAAAGAGCCTGCAGGGCATCGTCTTTAACCCCAATATCCCCACGGAGGAGTGCTTCATCTCTCCCATGCGGGGCAAGGCGGAGGGCATCGTCTACGCCACCAAGCCCCTGAGCTATCAGGGCCAGCTCATCGACGGCTTCTGGATCCGGTTCCACGAGGGCAAGGCCGTGGAGTGGCACGCGGAGAAGAACAACGACCTGCTGACCAAGCTCATCACCATGGACGAGGGCAGCGCCTATCTGGGCGAGTGCGCGCTGGTGCCCTACGACTCCCCCATCTGCCAGTCCGGCCTGCTGTTCTACAACACGCTGTTCGACGAGAACGCGGCCTGCCATCTGGCGCTGGGCATGGGCTTTGCCGACACCATCCGCGGCTTCGAGGAAAAGACGCTGGAGGAGTGCCGTGCCCTGGGCGTCAACGATTCCATGATACACGAGGACTTTATGATCGGCTCTGCCGACATGAGCATCGACGCCGTGTGTGAGGACGGACGCACCGTCCCCATCTTCCGCGACGGCGGCTGGGCGTTCTGAGAACACATAAACGAAAAAAGAAGGGCTGTGCCGCAGCCCTTCTCTTTTTTTGGCACCTGCGGCGCGGTAAGAGCATAGCATGAAGGGAGACGACAAGGAAAGGGAGGCTTTAGATATGGAGAGCAGCAGCGTGCAGAAGGGGCCGGAGCAGTGGTTCCTGGACGCTCATCCGGAGCGGGGCACCCTGCGGGTGCAGGTGTCCACGGGGCGGGGCCTGTTCCCTGTGGAGGGGGCGCGGGTGGAGATCTACCGGTATTTCGGGCCGGAGCGCACCGTGTTCTACGAAGGGGTCACGGACAGCTCCGGCATCGTGGAGGGCATCCGCCTGCCGGCCCTGCCGGCGGGGTGGTCCCAGTCGTCGGAGACGGCGAGGATCAGCGGCACCGCGTATCAGGCATCGGTGCGCCACCCGCAGTACGGCACGGTGGACGCCCGACAGGTCGCGGTGTTCCCGCAGATCGAGACGATTTTGGCGGTGTCGCTGGAATCGGCCTGAGAGGGGGGAGG
>ERZ1673704.1245-NODE-1245-length-11027-cov-62.222567_pt1 | contig 11027 bp, 7 predicted proteins | sample MGYA00580234_ERZ1673704 | MGnify/ENA primary metagenome ERZ1673704 (study PRJEB41218, sample SAMN15661757) | gut metagenome | host: Homo sapiens | place: Canada: London | collected 2015-08-20/2019-03-30 | study: EMG produced TPA metagenomics assembly of...
TAATATCTATATCGTATCTTTCTAAAACTTCCTGTGACAGATCACATGTACTGTCAGATATAATTTTTACCATTTTAACACCTCCAGGCTTTCAAAATCATTTTGTCCTTCCTTTCTGTTCCATTATACTATCTTATTTTATTATTTCAATTGCGGAATAAATATATTATTTTCATGCCCATATTCAATAGTTATATGTTCTTTTTATTACAGTATCAAAAAAAGATATTTTCACCAAGGGGGAAAGCAACGTTTATTTTACTGTTGACTGGCTCAGCTGGCTTTGTGCTATTGCCTTGTAGTAAACACAAATAGAAATGATTGCTGTAATCGCTTCCGTGATCCAAAACGCATTCCAGACGCCAACCGCTCCGAAAAGCCTGCTGAGTAAAAACGCAGTTGGGATGATAACCACAACATACCGGCAAAGTGAAATCAGTAATGAAGGAATGCCTTTTCCAAGTCCCTCCAGTGCGCCGGAAGATGTAACGGAAACCGCCGAGACAATAAAACCGGCGCCGATGATACGCAGGGCTGTTTTCCCGGTCTGGATTGTCGCTTCTGTGTGGGTAAACAGCCCCATAAGCTGGCCGGGGATTAGCAGACATATCACTGTCCCAAGCACCATAATGATACCGCTCATGCACAAGACGATTTTATAAATCTGGCTGACTCTTTTGTTCTCCCCCGCACCGTAGTTATAGCCGATCAAGGGGCGCATCCCCTGAACAATGCCATTAGCCGGAAGATAGATGAATGTCTGCAATTTGTAATAGATTCCCAAAACCAGAATATACACTTCGGAATATGCCGCCAAAATAGCATTGAGTGCCGAAATCAAAAGAGATGGGAGCGCAAGATTCAAGGTTGCGGGAATGCCGATGGAGTACAGCTTTATTACCATCTTTTTGCTGAGCAAAATGTACTGCCTGCGGATATGCACGCGAATTGGCCGCACAAAATAAACGACCAGATAAATCGCAAGCGTCAAGGTCTGCCCGATGCCGGTTGCCAGCGCGGCGCCTTCGATTCCCATTTCAGGGAATGGACCATAGCCAAAAATCAGAACAGGGTCTAAGACAATGTTTATTATACACCCACACATCAGGCTGATCATAGTTGTTTTCATGTTTCCTACAGCTTGGAATATTTTCTCGAATGTAACACCAACAACGATAATCAATGTAAAAGAGAACGCAATAACAGAATAGTGGACGCCAAGTTCAATCACTGTCTTGGATGAAGTGAACATTCCTAAAAAAGCCGGCATCATTGTAATACCGCAGACTGTCAAAACAACGCCGTGAATCATGGCAAGCACAAGTCCCTGCGTGGCAGCTTGATCTGCTTTTTTGTTATCTCCAGCGCCTAGATAGAAGGCGATCACTGCGTTGATTCCAACGCCAAATCCAATTCCAACAGCATTGATAAAATTTTGAACCGGGTAAACCAGTGATAATGCCGTCATAGCTTCCTCGCTGATCTGCGCGACGAAAAAGCTGTCGATAATGTTGTATAGAGAATTAACCAGCATTGATAAAACCATAGGCATGGCCATGGATAAAATCAGCGGCAATACCGGTTTTTCTTTCATAAAAGTATCGTTCATCATTTCTCCTCCTTGGAACATGTTATAAGATATTTTTGTGGCGATACCATGCCATTATTATGAGAGCAATGAGCATAGTGGCGGTTTCCGCAACAGGAAATGCAAGCCAGATTCCGTTCAGTTGAAATAATTTGTCCAGACACCATAAGGCAGGAACAAGGAAAAGCAGTTGTCTGCATAATTGAATCGCAATGCTGGAACCTACTTTTTCTGTCGCCTGAAAATAGGTGGAAATCATGGTAGAGAGACCGCAAAACAGATAGCTTGCAGCCATAATTCGCATGGCGGATATGCCAAAGGAGCGCATGGCTTTTGACGCTGTAAATAATTCCAAAAGCTGCGCCGGAAAGAAGTTGACGGTCAATGTTCCCAGTATCATCATCCCGGAGACCAAAGCGGTTCCGTATCGGAAAGCGGTGTGCAGCCTATCTCTGTTTCCCGCACCGTAGTTAAACCGCATAATAGGCAAACAGCCCTGAATCAAGCCGTTTACTGTCATAACGATCAGCTGCTGCACCTTAAAATACGCACCGAAGAATGCAATCGCCGTATCGGAATACGCCACCAGAAACAGATTGACGAATGTCACCATAAACGAACTGAGGGCATTCATAATGAAAGATGGTAAGCCAAGAGCGAATATACGGGCAATCATCCACTTTTGTATATGAAATTCTTTGATCTTTATCCGCACTTTCTGCTTTTTGCCCAGCAGCAAGGCAAATGCCAAAATCATGGATAACAAATAGCCCGCAACAGTAGCCACCGCAGCGCCACGGATTCCCATAGCTGGAAAAACACCAATACCAAAAATTAGGAGTGGGTCAAATACAAAATTAACGACCACTCCTGCAATCTGGAACCACATAGGAGCAATCATATTCCCGGTAGCCTGTATCATCTTCTGGATTGCGATATGCACCATGTTGGGAATTTGCATGAACGAACATATGCTCATATAGGCAAGACTCAACTGATAAATTTCTTCGTTATTGGTGAATGCCCTAAAATAGGGTTTCATAATCAGTAATGACAGAAGATTGAGCAAAGCACCAATTCCAAAGGCCAGTAACAATCCATGTGTGACGGTAGTATTTGCCTCATTCTGCTTTCCCTGTCCAAGATACCCTGCAATCAGTACATTCACGCCAACGCCGATCCAGATAGATGTCGCATTCATCAAAGTTGTAATAGGAAACGACAGGGAAACCGCCGTCAAAGCATTTTCACTCAGCCGCGCTACAAACGCGCTGTCTATCAGATTATAGGAATATTGCAGAAACATGGAAATCAGCGGCGGTATCGACATTTGCCAGATGAGTTTTCCAACGGGCGCAACCGCCATTTTGTTATTTGTCTGCATGCTTTCCCTCTTCTCCACAAATTGTCCGAACATTATAGTCCTCCATTCTGCTAATACTTCCGAGATACAAGCAACAAAAAAGCCACACAACTATCACAAGATAGCTGTGTGGCAAAAAGATGACCGAATCCGGAAAAGTCCACTAAAATTTTGCGTTTATCATTATAGCGAACTTGAATGAGACTGTCAAGCAGCAATCATTACGGAACTATGCAGAAGAGAGAAACTATATCTCTCTCCATGCTTATTAATACACATAAAGGTACATCGAAGCAAAAGATTGAACTCTTCTCCCAACATAACATATGCCGAGAAAATTATTTCTTAATATTGATTCATGCTTTGGCACATAGCTGCCTTCTTTAAACTGTAACACGTAATTCGGCTGTTCCATTATTTGGCAAGCTTATCGATCCATGCAAACAATTCTTCCAGATCATAATCTCCGCTATGCGGTAATCCCCACGGCAATGAAAAGTCCACTTCATAACCTTTGTTCTTTAACATTGTTGCCAATATTACAGGAATCGCAATCGAAGTATCTCTGTCAAAAGCTCCATGACGGATTCTCCAGTTTTTTGTCGTATCGGTCATATTGACACCGATGGTGATCATGCTCTTATCTTCTGTTCAGCATCAACCTCTAAAACGCTTCGCACTTCTTCAATCGCAAAACACTGACAGAATATGGCGGTGCCTCGTATACGAACTCTGAGGAAGCGCCATGCATATTCACGGTAATATTCTTCACCTTCTCCGGCTCTTCAAAGCTGTTTTCATCCCCCTTTTCACCGCTAAGAAGTGTTACGGTATAGTCGCCCTGTACCTGACAGTCCAGTGTAATGGAAACCGGATCCACATCTCCTGCAAAATTAACCGCCTTAATAATGATTTCGTCCTTGGTGTCAGTTACTACCGAAACAAAAGCAGGTCCGTAGGGAATCGAAATCTCCTTCTGAAGCTCACCATCAACATACAGGCGAATCTGTTTTCCGTCCGTTTCATATCCAAAGCGGTGATATTCTCCCGGTTTTACTGAAATAGCAAAGTCCTCAGTCAGCTTGTTGTCATGCATAAAGCCAAACTCTTCCAGTGAACATTGTCCTCCATTAACCTTCCAAAGGAACGGACGCACCAGAGCTGCATCCCATTCTTTTTCCACTCCGGCCGTAATCACGATCTGCTCCTCATAATAGGAACGAACCACCCTGGCACTGAATATACCCAACTCGAAGTAAGCATTTTCCTCAACAAAAATATCGGTCTCAAATCTTCCATAAGTCTGGTCTTCTTCTCCAAATACCACAAAGCTCTTGGTCTCATCAGCCCATTCCAGAATACTGTGAAATTCCTTTTTCTGCTCCTCATCCGGAAGCTGAAGCAGGCAGCCATCCTCTGTATCCTGCACATGTCCCATTAATTCATGAGTAATCTTTGCTTCTTCTCCATTCCAAATAGGATTTCTGAAGCGAAGTTCCTTATTGGATTTTAAAGATGCCATTCCGGTTCTCGGACGATAAACACGTCCTCCCTCATCTTCGGATCGCACCACATATTCTCCGCGATTTTGACCGAACATTTTCCAGACATAATAAGTAGGAATTCCAAGGCTCTGATGATTATTGAAACGAATCAGATTAGGATACCACGCTCTGTAATTTACATTTTCAAATAATGGAGCATAAGAGGCCAATGTTACGATATCCTGATTTTTCTCAATACCCATAAGGAAAGCCGCTTCTCCCAAAGCCGCATACAACTGTCCCATATAGTTGCCTTCGTTTACAGCCACCTCTCCTACAAAGATTTTTGGTCCCTTACGATCGTAGTCATCATAATAATTTACACGTTCTGCAAAGAACTCTGTTGTATTGTAAAAATGTTCATCCACGCACTCGGCAGGACAACCATTTTTCTCTACATGCTCATTGGCTATGGTTTTAATCTGGGGATACAGTTCCTTTACCTTCTTATAAATCATGTTGTATCGCTTTTCATAATCCGGACCCCAGTTTTCATTACCAATTTCCAGATAGGTCATTTTAAAGGGTTCCGGATGCCCCATAGAAGCACGAAGCCTTCCCCATTTGCTTTCCTTAGAGCCGATAGCATATTCAATGGCATCCAGTGTATCCTGTACCATTTCATCAAGAGCCTCTCCTTCCAGAAGGACACTCTTTCTTCCCTGACAGGTCATTCCGCAGTTACATACATACATGGGCTCCATCCCCAGATCCTCGCAAAGCTGCAGATATTCATGAAAGCCAAGTCCTAATGTACTTCTATAATGCCATAAAAACAGCTTACTGGGTCTTTCCCATGCCGGACCTACCGTATCCCGAAATCTCATCGCTGTGGACGGTGTCGTTCCTTCCACAATACAGCCTCCGGGAAAACGCATAAACTTTGGACTCATTCCCTTAAGCTTTTCTACAAGATCTGTTCTGAGTCCATGCCCCATGTAGGTATTGTCAGGCATTAGTGAAATAAATCCCAGCAGAATCTCTCCGCCTTCTTTGCAGGAAATAGTAAGCTGTGCCTCGTGACAATCCTCAGCTGCTGTCAGCTTCATGTCATATCTTGTATACTCCTGACCGGAAACCACCAGACTGTTTCCAGTCAGTACTTTTCCCTGGTATTCGATCGCTATGTCCAGTCCTATTTCTTCCTTTGCTTTTGCAAATAAATACAAAGAGTAACTTTCTCCAGCCTTTACGGATATACCGCAGTAACCGGTATTAGTCAGAGATCCGTCCTTTTCAAACTGTATACGCAGAGCTGCGTCCCGATGTTCATTCAGGGTATCCGTCAGTTCCAGTTCCATCTTTGCATTGTGTGTATACCATGCCGGTATTTCTGTCTCCGAAATATTGTTACCCTTTACCCAGCGGCATAAGCCTTCTCCGTTGCAAAACTCATCCAGCCATCCGGATACGGTTTTTACATGTATGCCATCCTCCTGCTGTATATAACCCTCCGGTAAAACGGAATCTTCGAAGCTTCTGTTTCGAAGCATTTCAGGATAAAGTCCTCCGTCTCCGGCACGGTTAATATCTTCAAAAAAGATTCCGTATAAATCCCTGGCTGTCTCAAATCGTCTTTCCTTTGTTTTAATCTTTAACTTACTCATTGTAGGCTCCTTTTTTACATTCCAAGAGTTTTGATCACTGCCTGTATATGCAATAACATAGATTATGATAACTCAAATGATCTTAATGCAGCATTTCCGTTACCGCGATAGGTCAGGTAAAGCGCCTGTATTCCATCCGGAATCGTAACCGGTGCGGTATACTTTTCCCAGACATTGGTATATTGAACCTCTAATGACGCCAGTACCTCTCCATCCCATGCTGTCTTTACTTCAAAAGTGCCATCTGCATAGCCCCGGATCCAAATACTGATTTCACAAATATCATGGCAGTCAAAATATTTGAAGCCGATGGTAGTTGAATCTGTAATATTGGCAATATATCCAACTTCTTCGTCTCCATCCCTGCCGTCCTGCATTACTCGTGGAAAATTCCCTTCGCCCACATAAACTGATGGGGTATCGGTAAACAGATTACATGCAAGATAAGCGGGGTATTCGCCTTTACCCTCAAGCGGACCTCCATTTAAACCGCAGGAGGTAATTTTTACCTGTGGAATACTGCCGTCCGGCATAATCTGCAGCTTTTCAGCACATCCCTGTCTGCTGTACCAGGTATTATTGGTATGCCTGTGATAAAAAATGTACCAATCCTCTCCGATCTGCACAATACTTCCGTGATTATTGGCACCGTAAGCTGTTGGCATATCTGCCGGCTTGTAGGTATCGATGTGCAGATCACAATTGCTGACAATAACTCCGCCATAGACAAAGTCCCTGGTAGGATTCTTACTGGTGGCATAACATAATTCGTGCATTAATATGGATGAATAGACAAAATAATAGGTGTCACCTACTTTACGGATGGAAGGTGCCTCAAAAAACTCATGTCCCTCAAATCCGGTACCGGCACCATATTCACAGCCTGGGGCCACAAACACCGGAGCTTCCCTGATCGTCAGCATATCTGCTCCCAACACCGTAGCCATAGCTCCGGTACGGGATTTATCACCTTTTCCGCAAAATCCGGTATAAAGATATGTCACATCTCCTTCCGTCAGAACCCCCGGGTCAAACTGGGGCTCATCACCTTCCTTTTCGCCCAGACGTGTGCCATCTTCATAATGAACATAGCCATAAAATTCATACTTTCCTGCCGGAGTATCACATACAGCAACTGAAACTACCGAAACCTTGTCCAACACGTAATAAAGATAGTACCTTCCGTCCGGTCCCACCGTAACATCCGGGGCATACAGACACATTTTGCCTTCTGGGTTCAGCGGATCGGCTGTCTTCGGATAAATCACACCCTCATATCTCCAGTTGCCCAGGTCATCGACCGGAGCTGACCAGCACACATAGTCTCCCATGCAGAAAACATATCCGTTAAAGTAATCATGGGATCCGTAAACATATACGCGATCGCCAAAAACATAAGGTTCTCCATCCGGAATATACTCCCAGGACGGTAAATATGGGTTAAACGCTTGTTTTTTCACTTTGATATCCTCCTTTGCAAGCCTAATCCATGTACATTGTTTCATAAAGCAAATTACCGGGTGCTGGTTTAAGCCTTCAAGCTGACCACACAATCATAGTCATATCCTCGATCCGGATTCACTTCCTTTATGGCATCAAAGGTTCTATGGAACAGCTTAAAATATTCCTGCATATCCGCATTTTCCCAGAAGCCGCAAAGATTGGGCTCGTTCCATACTTCAATGAGCCATTGAATAACTTCCTCTTCTAAATCATGTTCCTATGCAGTCACGCATCAGATGTCTGACCTCTGCACGATCCGCAGCTCTGTGATGACGATTACCATATTAATCTGATACTATCACATTGATTTAAAGTTTCCAATGATTTATACTATAAGAAAATTGATATATCCTCTGATGTATCAGAGCGGAGATTCCAGATGACTGAAATTGAATTTGTCGGCTACAGTGCCGTTCACCCCTCAGATTTTATATATGATGTTCCGAATGGCTTTACAGGCTATCTTCTGCTTCTTTTCGACTCTCCCTCGGAGCTGCTCATAGACGGAAGACTAATGCGGACAGCCGCCAATTCTGCTATTCTGTATACACCAGGAAGCAGGATTTATTACCGTGCTGCCGGTGAAGAATACCGGAATGACTGGATTCGTTTTCGTTCCGATCACTCCTTCGTGAAGCTGTTTCCGTTAACAAACACCCCATTTCCCGTAACAGATCCGGAATACTGTCATCAGCTTTTTAAATTACTAACCTGGGAGTCCGCCTTTTTCTCCTCTGAAAGCGAAGCAAACATTACTCACCTGCTGCGGGTTCTGTTCTCCAAATTAAGAGAAGGAATCCAGAATGAGTCCCCGGGTATTCACGATCATGAGCTGGTTGCATTGCATAAGATGATCTACAATAATCCTCAGCTTCCATGGAATATAAACATGATGGCTGCGAAGCTTCACTTAAGTCCCAGTCATCTTCAGACTCTCTATCACCGCAAATTTGGCTCCTCCTGCATGGACAATGTCATCGAAGGACGTCTGCGCCGTGCACAGGATTTATTAGAGTACAGCGAATACTCCATCCGCGACATTTCCGAGCAATGTGGTTATAATAATGTAGAGCATTTCTGCAGACAGTTCCGTCAGCATAACGGCTGTACCCCTGGACAATACCGGAAAAATGCATCAGCGGGAAGCAACAAAAGACTTCTCACCCACAATACCCTGGGAGGAAGGGAGTTTGAGAAGATTAATCGAAATCATCCAGTTGCGGAATCTTTTCCGTAAGTTTTCCTCCACCGGCATACATTCTTCCAAGACCGCATAAAATTTTATCAGAACATGTATAAATTCTTTTTTTTCTTCTTTTTCCCATTGCAAATCCCCCATTTTCCTGTATGATAGAGATAGATTAACAGTAAGGAGGCATACAGTTATGTTGCAGATTAAAAATCCGGTTTTGCCGGGATTTAATGCAGATCCATCCATTATCCGTGTGGATGATACATATTACATTGCGAACTCTACGTTTGAGTGGTTTCCGGGAGTTCGTCTGCACGAGTCAAAAGATTTAGTACATTGGAATCTTCTTCCATCCGCATTGTCCACGACGACATTGCTTGATATGAAAGGAAATCCGTCATCGGGAGGTATCTGGGCGCCTGATCTTTCCTATGCAGATGGAAAATTCTGGCTGATTTATACGGATGTAAAAGTAACCGAAGGACCGTTCAAAGATATGATCAATTATCTGACGACGGCAGAAGATATCCGCGGACCATGGTCGGATCCGATCCGTGTCAATGGTGTGGGATTTGACGCATCGTTGTTCCATGATGATGACGGACGCAAATACCTTGTTCAGCAGACATGGGATCATCGCGAATACCACCATGCTTTTGACGGTATTACAGTGACAGAATTTGACACAGAGACAATGAAATTAAAACCGGAGACAGCACGTACGATCTACGCCGGAACGGACGTCAAACTGGTTGAGGGACCACATTTGTATAAGATCAACGGATATTATTATCTGTTTGCTGCACAGGGTGGAACCGTTTGGACACATCAGGAAGTAGTAGCTCGTTCAAAGACGTTAGATGCGTTGAGTTTTGAGACAGAGCCTGGCGATCCGTTTATTACAAACTTTGATACGCCGGAACTTGAGATCCAGAAGCAGGGACATGGTGCTCTCGTAGAGACTCTCGGCGGTGAGTGGTATTATGCAAGTTTGTGTGGAAGACCGTGGCACCACGAAAATGAAAGTTCAATCGACCCACGCGGCTGGTGTCCGCTTGGCCGTGAGACGGCAATTCAGAAAGTATACTGGGATGAAGAAGGCTGGCCTCGTATCGAGGGCGGACATGGCGGAAAAGTGCTTGTGGATGCGCCGAAAGATGCAATCTTGACAGAAGCACCGGCAGATCATTCGATGCATGATGAATTTGACACACCAAAACTTCATGATGAGTGGAATACCCTCCGCGTACCATTTACCGAGGAAATGGGTACGACAGGGGATGGCAGGCTGACATTGGTCGGAAAAGGATCCCTCTGCAATAAGCATGAGCTTTCGTTGGTAGCAAAACGCTGGCAGGCATTTAACTTTGATGCCGAAGTGAAAGTGAAATTTAATCCGTTCAACTATCAGCAGATGGCTGGATTGACAAATTTTTACAATGATAAGCACTGGTCATTCGCTTTCGTTACATGGAATGAGAAAAATGGCCGCGTGATCGAAGTGGCAGAGTGCAATCGTGGCGGATATCGTTCGTTCCTTCGCGACGATGCGATTCCGGTACCGGATGATGTTGAATTTGTATGGCTTCGCACAAAAGTAAGAAAGCAGTCTTACAGCTACGAGTATTCCTTTGACGGAAAGAACTATACAGAGATTCCGGGCACACTGGATGCCGCTGTATTGTCCGATGATTACGTACTCCAGTCATACGGTGGATTCTTCACCGGAGCATTTGTCGGCATGGCATGCGTGGACTACTCCGGATACGATCAGACAGCAGAATTCCGCAGTTTTGACTATAAAGAACTGGATTAATCAATAGCAAGAGCCTTTTTTAAACCAGGCTCAATCAGATGGCTGGCGATGCCGCAGAGGATTCCGGGAAAAAGGACGAAAAGTCCGGGAACCAGGAAGACGATGAGGCAGGCGCCGGCCATTGTAAATAATAAGATGAAAGTTTCTTTGATGTGACCTGCCATCAGGCGCACGGAGAGCAGAAGAACTGCCAGAAATGAAGTGCGCAGATGTGAGCGGAAGTTTGTGTGTGACCGCGCGAGATACAATGATAAAGCGCCGTCAAAGAAGCCCCTGAAGTGTATGGTATAGTCATTTTGAAAACGCTGAATTTCTGTTATCATACCATGAAATGGATAAATTAGAAGAGGAAACCTTATTCTTTGTATTTTCGTATAATAATCATATAACTTATAAACAATAAAACAGCTGCGC
>ERZ1673704.1253-NODE-1253-length-10950-cov-6.615787_pt1 | contig 10950 bp, 7 predicted proteins | sample MGYA00580234_ERZ1673704 | MGnify/ENA primary metagenome ERZ1673704 (study PRJEB41218, sample SAMN15661757) | gut metagenome | host: Homo sapiens | place: Canada: London | collected 2015-08-20/2019-03-30 | study: EMG produced TPA metagenomics assembly of...
TCTGTGTACTGCAATTTTATAAAAGAAAGGACAGCAGTGTCAAATTGCTGTCCTTACGGCTTATTATAGCTGGTAGTGTATAAGCGTGGGTTCATCATATTTGGTGTGGTATCTTTAACTATGGGAAACTCCGCTTTCCCACTTAGAGATCGCCTGTCTGGAAACGCCGATGGTTTCCGCAAGCTGCTCTTGGGAAAGTCCCGCCCTTCGTCTGAGCCGATAGATCGTTTCTGACAGCATTTCTCGTTCCTCCTTATGGGGAAATTCTACGGGATTTGGACGTTGCACACTATCAACTATGGCTGGAACTTCCGCTACCGGTGGTAGCAAGCCCCGATTTTCTGCCTGAAGGCATCCTTTTGCAAACAGGGAACGGCGCAAGCCGTTCCCTGTTCTTTTTCATTTACTTCTTGCCGCCGTGGGTGGCCTTCATGCGCTTTTCGTGGTTGAGGATGGTCTTGCGGATGCGCAGCGCGTGCGGCGTGACCTCCAGCAGCTCGTCGTCGGCAAGGAATTCGAGGCACTGCTCCAGGCTCATCTGCTTGGGCGGGACCAGACGCAGCGCGTCGTCCGAGCCGGAGGCGCGCATATTGGTCAGCTGCTTCTTCTTGCAGACATTGACGGTGATATCCTCCTGCTTGGGGCTAACGCCCACGACCATGCCCTCGTACACCGGCACGCCCGCGCCGATGAACAGCTGGCCGCGCTCCTGCGCGTTGAAGAGACCGTAGGTGATGCTCTCGCCGGTCTCAAAGGCGACGAGGGAGCCGGTGTTTCGGCGCGCCAAATCGCCCTTGTAGGGCGCGTAGGAGTCGAACACGCTCGCCATGATGCCCTCGCCCTTGGTGTCGGTAAGGAACTCGTTGCGGTAGCCGAACAGGCCGCGCGCAGGGACGAGGAATTCGACCTTCATGCGGGCGCCGACCGGCGTCATCTCGACCATGTCGCCCTTGCGGGAGCCGATCTTCTCGATGACTGCGCCGACGCTCTCGGCGGGCACGTCCACGACCAGACGCTCGATGGGCTCGCACTTCTTGCCGTCGATGGTCTGGTACAGCACGCGCGGGGGCGAGACCTGGAACTCATAGCCCTCGCGGCGCATGGTCTCGATGAGGATGGACAGCGACATTTCGCCGCGGCCCGCGACGTTGAAGGCGTCCATCGCGCCCTCGATCTCGGTCACGCGCAGAGAAACATCCTTGAGCGTTTCGCGGAACAGGCGCTCGCGCAGCTGGCGGGAGGTGACGAACTTGCCGTCGCGGCCCGCGAAGGGGGAATCGTTGATGGAGAAGGTCATCTCCATCGTCGGCGCGGAGATCTTCACAAAGGGCAGCGCCTCCACGCACTCGGGCGCGCAGATGGTGTCGCCGATGGTGATGTCGCCGATGCCGGACAGGCAGATGATGTTGCCCGCGGTGGACTCGGTAACGGGCTTCTTGCCCAGACCGTCGAACTCATAGAGGGAAACGGCCTTCGCCTTCTTCGGCGCGGCGTCGGGGTTGTGGTAGTTGCAGACCATGATCTCCTGATTCTGCTTGAGCGCGCCGCGCTCGATGCGTCCGATGGCCATGCGGCCGACGAACTCGTTGTAGTCGATGGCGGAGACGAGCATCTGGAAGGGCTGGTCGACGTCGGCCTCGGGCGCGGGAATGTAGTTGAGGATGGTATCAAAGAGCGGCTTGAGGTCCACGCCCGGCTCATCGGGCGAATAGCTTGCCGTGCCGTTTCGGCCGGAGCAGAAGAGCATGGGGCTGTCAAGCTGCTCGGGCGTGGCGTCGAGGTCGAGCAGCAGCTCGAGCACCTCGTCCACGACCTCGTGGATGCGCTGGTCGGGGCGGTCGATCTTGTTGACGACCACGATCACGCGGTGGCCCAGCTCCAACGCACGGGAAAGCACGAAGCGCGTCTGCGGCATGGGACCCTCGGCGGCGTCCACGAGCAGGATGACGCCGTTGACCATCTTGAGGATACGCTCCACCTCGCCGCCGAAGTCGGCGTGGCCCGGGGTGTCGACGATGTTGATCTTGGTATCGCCATAGTGGATGGCGGTGTTCTTCGCAAGGATGGTAATGCCGCGCTCACGCTCAAGGTCGTTGGAGTCCATTACGCGGTCCACGACCTCCTGATTTTCACGGTAGACGCCGCCCTGCTTGAGCATCTCGTCGACAAGCGTGGTCTTGCCGTGGTCGACGTGCGCGATAATGGCGACGTTGCGTAGCTTGTTGTTCTGCATAGTCTGTCTCTCCTTCCTGCCGGCGGCAGGTGTATCTGAAATGAAAGTACCGCAATAACCTAAATAGTATATGCTGTTGTTTTTCCGATTGCAAGGTATTTCGCGGAATTTTTCACTTTTTTTGCACGCTCCTGCCGTTGACAGCGCCGCCCGGATGCGGTACAATGCAATCTGTACCCGCGCCTGTAGCTCAGCTGGATAGAGCGTCCGCCTCCTAAGCGGAAGGCCAGCGGTCCGAATCCGCTCAGGCGTGCCAAAGAGCGCCGAAGGCTTAGCCTTCGGCGCTCTTTTCTTTTATAGATGCTGCACAACGGTGACCGCGCCGGAGAGAATGACATAGGCGTAGACGAGGCGGCGGAGCTGCACGGCGTTGAGCTTTCCGCCGAGCTTTAACCCGAAGCGCTGCCCGCAGACCACGCCCGCCACGCCGAGCAGCGTCAGCGGCAGGAGGTCGAGCGTGTAGTAGCCGCTCAAAACGCGCGTGGTAATGGACGTTACATTATTCACGGCGAAGTTGGCCTGCGCGTTGGCGAGATAGCTCTCGCGGCTGTCCGTGGCGGCAAGGTAATAGATCGCCATGATCGGCCCGCCGATGGAAAACAGTCCCCCGCAGACGCCCGCGAGCAGGCCGCAGACGACGGTGACCACCGGCGTCACACGAATGGCCGCCTTCTTTTCCGTCAGCAGCAGGTAGGCACCGAGCAGCATCAGGAACGCGCCGAACACCATGGTCATCACGCGCAGGTCCATCGAGCCGATGAAGCGGATGGCCGTCACGCTCGCCGCCGCGTAAAGCAGCGTGGGCGGCAGGGTGAGCTTGAGGTCGATGCTTTTGCGCAGCTTCCACGCCAGCGTGACCGTCAGCCCGAGGCAGATGGAGGTCGAGACCGACGGCGCGACCGCCATGGTGAAAAAGTACGGCAGAATGGTCATCATCACGACCGCCGCGCCGAAGCCCGTGATGGATTGAACAAAGCCGCCGAGCGCTGCGCTCAGCGCGACTGCAAGGTATACCATAATCGCTTTCCTCTGATTTCCTTTTCTGAAAAAATGACCGCCGGCATTTCTGCCGACGGTCATTGTATGCTTTTTCCCGAATCGTGTCAAGATTTCGCAAAGCTTATTTGCCGCGCTTCTTGCCGAGATAGGCCTCCTTGACCTTTTCATCGGCCAGCAGCTCCGCGCCTGTGCCGCTCATGGTGATGGTGCCGGTCTCGAGCACATAGGCAAGGTCGGCGATCTTGAGCGCCATGTTGGCGTTCTGCTCGATGAGCAGGATGGTCACGCCCTGCCGGTTGATCTCGCGGATGATGTCAAAGATCCCCTGCACGACCAGCGGCGCAAGGCCGAGGGAGGGCTCGTCCATCATCAGCACCTTCGGGCGGGACATCAGCCCGCGGCCGACGGCCAGCATCTGCTGCTCGCCGCCGGAGAGCGTGCCGGCGAGCTGCCAGTTGCGCTCCTTCAGGCGGGGGAAGAGCTCATACACCCACTCGATATCCTTTTCGATCTCCTCCTTATCCTTGCGCAGGTAGGCGCCGATCTTGAGGTTTTCGAGCACGGTCATATCCGGGAACACGCGCCGGCCCTCAGGGACCTGCGCGATGCCCGCGGCGAGAATGGCGTTGATGGGCTTGCCGAGCAGCTGCTCGTTGTTGTAGGTGATGGAGCCGGACTTCGCCTTGACAAGGCCGGAGATGGTACGCAACGTGGTGGATTTGCCCGCGCCGTTCGCGCCGATGAGGGTGACGATCTTGCCGTCGGGCACCTCCATGTCAATGCCGCGCAGCGCCTGAATGCCGCCGTAGGCGACCTGAAGGTTTTGAATTTTAAGCATCCTCTTCCACCCCCAGATAGGCGTCGATGACGCGCTGGTTATTCTGGATCTCCTCCGGCGTGCCGGTGGCGATCAGTTCACCGAAGTCAATGACGTAGATGCGGTCGGAAATGTCCATGACGAGATCCATGTGGTGCTCGATGAGCAGGATGGTCATGTGGAACTCGTCGCGGATGCGGCCGATGAACTCGGTGAGCTCGTTCGTCTCCTGCGGGTTCATGCCGGCAGCAGGCTCGTCGAGCATCAGGAGCTTCGGATGCGTCGCCAGCGCGCGGGCGATCTCCAGCCGGCGCTGCTTGCCGTAGGGCAAAGACGTCGCCAGCTCGTCCTTCACATCCTCCAGGCCCACGATGCGCAGAAGCTCCATGACCTCCTCGCGATGCTGCGCTTCCTCCTTGCGGTTGAGACGGAACGTGGCGGAAAAGACATTGCTGGTGCGCAGCATATGCTTGGCGATGAGTACATTGTCGAACACGGTCTGGGACTTCCACAGGCGGATGTTCTGGAACGTGCGCGCCATGCCGAGCTTGGTGATCCGGTCGGGCGTAGGGTCGAGCACGGGCATCTGAACGAATTTCCCGGCCTCCTTGCCCTTGTAATTCTGCTTCATCTTGCCCTGCGGATGGTTGCGGACGATCGGCTCGCCCATGAAGCTGACCTGACCGTTCGTCGGCTCATACACGCCGGTGATGGTGTTGAACGCGGTGGTCTTGCCCGCGCCGTTGGGGCCGATGAGCGCGACGATCTCGCCCTCGTTGACCTCAAGGCTCAGGTTGTCGACGGCGACGACGCCGCCGAACTGCATCGTAATATTGTCGAGACGCAGAACGTTTTGGCTCATTTCTCGCCGCCTCCCTTCTTTGTATGACGTCGCAGGAGATCGGGCAGCTCCTTATCGCCCATGATGCCCTTGCGGAAGAAGAGCACGACGACCATGATGATGACGGAGATGACCGCCATGCGGAAGCCGTTCTTGAAGAGGCCCGGCGCCGTGATGCCGAGGAACTCGCCGGTATCCAGACCGCGCAGCAGCCACTCGAGCGCCGCGATGTAGAGGAAGCTCGTGAGCACGCTGCCGGTGATGGAGCCGATGCCGCCGATGACGACCAGCAACAAGATCTCATAGGTCATGCTGCTTCGGAACGACATCGCCTGCACCGCGCCCATGTACATCGCCAGCATACCGCCGCCGACGCCCGCGAAGAACGAGGAAATGACGAAGGCAAGGCGCTTGTGGTGGGCAAGATTGATGCCCATCGCCTCGGCGGCGACCTCGTCGTCGCGGATGGCCTTGAACGCGCGGCCGTAGGTGGAGTTCACCAGCAGCACAACGCACGCGATGAACACGCCGATGAGCAGCAGGTACGCGGTCGCGCTGCTGAAATCGGGATAGCCCTTGAGAAGGTTCGAGGCGTTGGTCAGCGGACCGATGGCGTTCCATTGGATAATGGTGCGCATGATCTCGGCAAAGCCGAGGGTCGCAATGGCGAGGTAGTCGCTCTTCAGACGCAGCACGGGCAGACCGATCAGATAGGCGAAGAACGCCGCGATCAGACCGCCGACAAGCAGCGCGAGGATCATGCCGACCGCCGAGCCGACCTTGTCACCGAGGAAGCTCGCAAAGATCTCCGGCAGGGAGAACTTCACGATACCGCCGTCAAAATACTGGTATACGCCCGCGCGCTTGGCGACCGGGATGCACAGCACCGCGTAGGAATACGCGCCGAGGAGCATAAAGCCCGCCTGACCGAGGGAGAAAAGGCCCGTAAAGCCGTTGAGCAGGTTCATCGAAACGGCGACGAGGGAATAGACCGACGCCTTTTTGATGACCTTGATCACAATGTGATAGCCCGGGAGCTGGGAGTCGAGGACCATCGTGACCGCCAGCACGACGAACAGGATGAGCGCGGTGAAGATATACTCTTTGCCGATCGTTTTCTTTTTCATCTTCACCCCTCCTTACACCTTGTCCGTGACCTTTTCGCCGAACAGTCCCGTGGGCTTGACGCACAGCACGATGATCAGCAGCGCAAAGGTGAACGCATCGGAGAAGGTGGACTGACCGAGGCCCTTGATGATCTCCTCGCAAAGGCCGATCAGGAACGCGCCGACCACCGCGCCGGGAATGGAGCCGATGCCGCCGAACACCGCCGCAACGAAGGCCTTCAGGCCGGGCATACCGCCGGAGGTGATCGCCACCGTGGGATAGTTCGTAAAGTAGAGCATCGCGCCGACCGCGGCGAGGAACGAGCCGATGACAAAGGTCATGGAAATGACGGAATTGATCTTCACGCCCATGAGCTGCGCGGTCTCAAAGTCCTTGGCGGCGGCACGCATTCCCATGCCGATCTTGGTCTTTTTGATGAGCGCGACGAGCGCAAAGACGAGCGCGATGGTCAGAAGAGGCGTCACGACCGTGACGCGCTTGGTGGACGCGCCGAAGAGCGTCACGGTGTCGGAGATCCACGGAATGGGCGTCTTGACCGGCTGGGGAAGGCCGCCGGTCAGATAGAACGCAAGATTCTGGATGAGGTAGCTCACACCGATGGCGCTGATCATCAGCGACATACGCGGCGCCGTGCGCAGCGGCTTATAGGCCACGCGCTCGATGGCAAAGCCGAGAATGACGGTGAAGATGAGCACCAGCGGGATCGAAATGTACATGGGCATGGACGCGGTGGTGTAGACCATGATCAGGCCTGCCACCATAAAGACATCGCCGTGGGCAAAGTTAATGAGGCGCAGAATGCCGTAGACCAGCGTGTAGCCGATGGCGATGAGCGCGTACTGACCTCCCACAGAGATACCGCTGATCAGATACGGTAAAATTCCCTGCATGGAAAACCTCCTGTTGGTAGGATTCGGGGGAACGCGAAAAAACGGGGAAAACTTGGCGGGGCTTTCGCCCCGCCAAGTTTGCTGCTTGTGGAGAGATTTGTGGGCTTTTCTCAGTCGATGCCCTGGATCTTCACGAAGTCCCACGCACCGGTCTCGGTGTTGGCGGTCTTGATGTAGGCCGCGTCGCGCTTGGCGTCGCCGATGTCGTCGAAGGCGATCTCACCGGAGATGCCGGAGTAGGTCACGCCGGGCAGAGCCGCGAGGATGTCGGCGGGAGCGGTGCTGCCGGCAGCCTTGATGGCCTCGAGCGCGGTGAAGTAAGCGTCGTAGCCCATGACGGTGACGGCGGAGACCATGTCGTTGCCGCCGTTGTTGGTCTTGGCGTCGGCGTTGGCATTGATCCACTCCTTGATGCCGGCGTCGAACTCGGGATTACCACCCTCCTGATAGAAGGTCGTGATCTTAACATCGACATCCTTGCCCTTGGCGGCCTCAACGACCATGTTGCTGTCGAGCGTGTCGCCGCCGAGGATCGTGCCCTCGAAGCCCTGCGCGGCGGCGGCCTCAACGATCAGCTGCGCATAGTTGATGGAGACAGGGGAGAAAATGACGCCTGCGTTGGCAGCCTTGGCGTTGTTGATGTAGGAAACAAAGTTGGCATTGCCCTCGGGGAAGTTCTCGGCAACGACCTTGCCGCCGAGCTTCTCAAACGCCTGCGTGAAGTAGTAGATCAGGCCCTGATCGTAGTCGCTGCCGAGCATACCGAGCAGGTAAGCGGTGTCGACGCCCAGCTCCTTGTAGGCATAGTTCGCAAGAACGGTGCCCTGGAAGGGATCGAGGAAGCAGATGCGGAAGTAGACGTCGCAGTCGGAAGTGACCTGCGGGTTGGTGCAGGTGACGCCGATGGCGGGCACGCCGGCCTCGGCGAACACGGTGCCGCCGGCCATGGACACGCCGGAGCCGTAGGAGCCGAGCACGATGCTCACGCCCTTGTTGACCAGCTCAGCGGCCGCGGACGGGCCGTTCTCGGCTGCGGTGCGGTTATCGACGACCTCCAGCTGGACCTTGTAGGTCTCGCCGTTGATGTCGACGGTGGGCTGGACGTAGTTGGCATACTGCATACCAAGCACCTCCTGCTTGCCGCCGGCGCCGTTGTCGCCGGTGAGCGGCTCGAAGACGCCGATCTTCACGACCTTCTCTTCGCCGGTGGTGTTGGGCGTGCCGCCCTCCTGCTGTTCGCCGCCCTTGTCGCCGCAGGCGACCAAACCAAGCGCCATGACGAGCGCAAGGACGAGTGCAAGAATCTTCTTCATATTCATATCCTCCTGACTTTCTGCCGCGCTGCCGCGGCAAGTGGGGCGTCCGCCCCTTTTGGTTGCAGTTTATTTTATCGAACCGTTGAATGGATTTCAAGCGTCGAATCTGTCAGAATTTTCGGTCGTTTCCGGTCGTTTTTCCATGGCTGTCTTCAAATTTCATGTGCATTTGTCTACACATCGCGGACTCAAGTCCATTTATTGAGAATATCTATTGCTTTTCTGTTTTCCCCACGAGGACAAATGCTCTTGTCACTTTGCACAATAAAGATTTTCGCAAGAAAAGAAAAAAGTGACGCAGGGAATGGCAAATGCCCGTCCCTGCGTCACTTTTTCCATTCGTCCTTTTGCCCATCAGGCTTTTTCGCCGACCATTCGCTCGAATTCCTCGCCGGTCATCGTCTCGTGGGCGAGCAGATATTCCGCCACGGCGGTCAGCACCTCGCGCCGTGCCGTCAAGATCTCCTCGCAGCGCGCATACGCGCGGTCGATGATGGCCTTGACCTCGTCGTCGATCTCGGCGGCAGTCTTTTCCGAGTAGCTGCGCGTCTGGCCCATCGTCTTGCCGATGAACACCTCGTCGTGCCCGCTCTCAAAGGCGATGGAGCCGAGCTTCTCGCTCATGCCGTAGGCTGTGACCATCTTGCGCGCAATGTGCGAGGCGCGCTCGATGTCGTTCGAGGCGCCGGTGGAAATGTCGCCGAGCATCAACTTCTCCGCCGCGCGCCCGCCGAGGAGCGAGACGATCTGCTCCTCCATGTAGCGTTTGGACTGGTAGGAGTGGTCCTCGTCGGGCAGCGAAATGGTCATACCGCCCGCGTGTCCGCGCGGAACGATGGTGATGCGGTGGACGGGCTCGTGCGTCGGCAGCGCGTGCATCACGACGGCATGGCCCGCCTCGTGATAGGCGGTCAGTTTCCGCTCGTGCTCCGGCACAACGCGGCTGCGCTTCTCGGGTCCGGCGAGGACCTTGATCTCCGCCTCCTCGAAGTCCGCCATGGTGATGAATTGGTCGCCGCGGCGCGCGCACAGCAGCGCCGCCTCGTTGGAAAGGTTCTCAAGGTCCGCACCGGTAAAGCCCGCCGTGCCCCGCGCGACCTTGGCAAGGTCCACGTCCTCGGCAAGCGGCTTGTTGGCGGTGTGGATCTTCAAAACGTCCTCGCGTCCCTTGATGTCGGGATAGCCGACGTAGATCTGGCGGTCAAAGCGGCTGGGGCGCAGCAGCGCGGGGTCGAGGATGTCCGCGCGGTTGGTCGCCGCGAGAACGACCACGCCGTCGTTCGTGCCGAAGCCGTCCATCTCGACGAGCAGCTGGTTGAGCGTCTGCTCGCGCTCGTCGTGACCGCCGCCGAGGCCGGTACCGCGCTGGCGGCCGACCGCGTCGATCTCGTCGATAAAAATGATGCAGGGAGCCACCTTCTTGGCCTGCTCGAACAGGTCGCGCACGCGGCTTGCGCCGACGCCGACGTACATCTCCACAAAGTCCGAGCCGGAGATGGAGAGGAACTCCACGCCCGCCTCACCCGCGACCGCGCGGGCGAGCAGCGTCTTGCCCGTTCCCGGAGGGCCGACGAGCAGCACGCCCTTGGGAATACGCGCGCCGAGCTCGACAAACCTTTGCGGGTCGCGCAGGAAATCCACAATCTCCGCAAGCTCCTCCTTCTCCTCGTCCGCGCCCGCAACGTCGGCAAAGGTGGTCTTGCGGGCGCTCTCGCTGCCGTGCCGGAAGGTGGCGTTGCCGAATTTCGCCATACGGTCGTTCCCGCCGCCGGAGGCGCGCATGGAAAAGAAGTACCAGATGGCGAACAGCCCCGCGACGGCGATCACATAGGGCAGGGCAATGGCAAGGTAGTTAGGTGAGTGGTTGGCGGAGTAGTTATAGTCCTCCAGAATGCCAGCGGCCTTCTGCTCCACGACAAGGTCGTTGAGGTCGTCGTAGAAAAGGTCGAAGTCGTAGAGCTCCTTCCGGAGCTCCGTCTTGCCGTCCACCGCCTCGCGCAGCTTGAGCGTGAGCGTGGTGTCCTGCACGGTGAAGGACTTCACCTTCTCCTGTTCAAAGAGCTGCACGACCTCAGCATAGGAGATCTCCGGCTCCTTGGGGCGGAAGAAATATGAGGCGGCCGAAAGCAGCATGAAAACGCACAGCATCCACAGCACATAATTGGGTCGTTTGGTCTGGGTCAAAGGTTTTCCCTCCTTTTACGGCAGCAGAGTCTGCCTTGAAGAAAAGAGGCGACGAGCGCCTCTTTTCGATTCTTCAAAAAAGTCCTACGGACTTTTTTGATATTTGGATGCGCTTCGCTCTGCGCCTCTCCGCCGCAGCGGCTCGACGCTCACTTCGCGAGATGTGTTATTTCAGACGCGCATGTCGTCAGAAATAACAGTCAAGATCATTTGCGCCGTGCGCGGCGCAAAGCCTGCGGCGCTTTTTCCATCATACGCCGGCCTTACTTGCTGTAGACCTCCGGCTTGAGTACGCCGATGTACGGCATATTGCGGTACTGCTGGGCGTAATCCAGCCCGTAGCCCTTCCCACCGCGCAGGCGCGGCGGGAGCCCTTTGATCTTACTCTGAACGGTACGGAATGAATCCGTCCCGTTCCAAGATTTTGCCTGCGGCAAAATGCTTGTACGCGCTTACGCGCGCCGCCCCTTTCAGGGCGTGTGGGCTACGGCCTTACTTGCTGTAGACCTCCGGCTTGAGTACGCCGATGTACGGCATATTGC
>ERZ1673704.1261-NODE-1261-length-10911-cov-4.500184_pt1 | contig 10911 bp, 8 predicted proteins | sample MGYA00580234_ERZ1673704 | MGnify/ENA primary metagenome ERZ1673704 (study PRJEB41218, sample SAMN15661757) | gut metagenome | host: Homo sapiens | place: Canada: London | collected 2015-08-20/2019-03-30 | study: EMG produced TPA metagenomics assembly of...
CATGCTGGCCGGTTACTCGTTTATTGTGCGCGGTGGTGTCGGCTGATTCGCCGGTTCAACCGTTCAAAGCCGCGGTCGACGATAATCGCCGCCAGCGCGACCAGCAGCGCCCCCTGAATGACATAAGCCGTATTGAATCCGCTCAGGCCGATCACAATCGGCGTGCCGAGCGTATTCGCCCCGACCGTTGACGCAATGGTCGCCGTTCCGATATTGACGATGGTCGATGTCCGGATACCGGCCAGCATCACCGGCGCAGCCAGCGGCAGCTCCACGCGAATAAGTCTCTGCCAGCCCGTCATGCCCATCCCGTTGGCGATACTCACGACCCCCGACGGCACGGCGCTCAGCCCGGCCAGGGTCCCCTGCAGGACCGGTAATATGCCATACAGCGCCAGCGCAATCAGCGCAGGCTGCCAGCCAAACCCCAGTACCGGAACGGCAATCGCCAGCACCGCCACCGGCGGAAACGTTTGTCCCATCGCAGCGATGGTCTCCACCAATGGACGAAACTCGCGGCCTGCGGGACGCGTCACCGCCACCCCGGCCCCGACGCCCACCACCGTCGCCGCCAGGCTGGAAAGCACCACCAGCCAGCAGTGGGCGAAAGTCAGGGCGACAAAACTCTCCTGCTGATACACCGGGCGCGGCAGCTCGGGGAACAGCGCGCTGAATAGCGGCGTGCTATAAGGCAGCAGCAGCAAAATGGCGATAAACAGCGCCAGCAGCCACAGCAGCGGATCACGAAGTACGCGCATGCCGCACCTCCTCGCCGAGCAGATCGGCAAAATGCAGCGTTCCGCACGCCTCCCCCTGTTCATCCACTACCGGCAGGACGTCGCAGCGATGGGCAATAAACTGCGACAGCGCTTCGCGCAGCGTCATCGCGACGTTGAGCGTATCGCCGGCAAGCCGTTCATTACGCCGCAGATAGTCGCCCACCCCGCGCAGCGACAACAGCCGGACGCCCAGTTCGCTGCGGCCAAAAAAAGTCTCGACGAAGGTATTTTCAGGCTCGAGCAGCATCTGCAGCGGCGCCCCTTGCTGGATCACTTCGCCACCGTCCATCAGCACCAGGTGATCCGCCAGCCGCAGGGCTTCATCAATATCGTGGGTCACCAGCACAATCGTCCGCCCGAGCAGCCGATGGATGCGGATCATCTCCTGCTGGAGCGCTTCCCGGGTGACCGGATCCAGCGCGCCAAACGGTTCGTCCATCAGCAGGACTTCAGGATTGGCCGCCAGCGCCCGCGCCACGCCAACGCGCTGCTGCTGACCGCCGGAGAGCTGATGCGGATAGCGCTCCCGCAGCGTCGGCTCCAGCCCCAGCAGCGCCATTAATTCGTCAATGCGCGCCGCGATTTTGCGCTGCGGCCATTTTTGCAGCTGCGGGACGGTGGCGATGTTCTGCGCCACCGTCCAGTGCGGAAACAGGCCGATAGACTGAATGGCATAGCCCATGCGTCGACGTAGCGCCAGCACCGGCTGCTGGCGAATATCCTGCCCGGCAAAACGGATGGTGCCGCTGTCATGTTCGATCAGCCGGTTAATCATTTTCAGGGTGGTTGATTTCCCCGAGCCAGAGGTTCCGATCAGGACCGAGAATGCGCCTTCGCGCAGGTGCAGGTTCAGGTTTTTCACCGCCGGCAGCCCGGCGAAGGATTTGTTGACCCCGTTAAATTCAATCACCCGCCTCTCCTTTCAATAATGCCCCCCACAGCGCAAACAGCGCGTCGACCACCACCGCCAGCGCAATCGTCGGCATCACTCCCAGCAGTACCAGATCCAGGGCGCTGCTCAACAGCCCCTGGAAGACCAGCGCACCAAACCCACCGGCGCCGATCAGGGCGGCGACCACCGCCATTCCGACGGTTTGCACGCTCACCACCCGCAGACTGCGCAGCAAAACCGGCAGCGCCAGCGGCAGCTGCACGTGCCAGAAGCGCTGCGCGCCGCTCATCCCCATCGCCGCGGCGCTCTCAAGCACATCGCGCGGTACCTGCTGTAAACCGGTCACCACCCCGCGAACCAGCGGCAGCAAGGCATACAGCACCAGCGCAATCAGCGCTGGCGTCATCCCGGTGCCGGAAATGCCGCGCTCCGCCAGACCGGGGAAATGGCGGGCGAGACCGGCCAGCGGCGCGATCAGCAGACCAAACAGCGCCACGGAGGGAATCGTTTGAATAACATTGAGAAAGGTAAACACCGGGGCCTGCCACCGCGGCCGGCGCCAGAGGCCGATGCCTACCGGCAGCCCGATCAGCAGCCCCGGCAACAGCGTGCCAAACAGCAGGGTCAAATGTTGACGCAGCGCGTCATCAAACACCTCCTGACGGTTGGCATACTCTTTCAGTAGCGAGAGCTGATTCAGCGCTCCGCTGCCGAGCAGCACGCAGGGAATCAACCAGATTTGCACATTGAGCAGCCAGCGCCAGTGCGCCCGCGTGGTCAGACGCCGGATTGTCTCGCTGGCCAGCAGTAAGCACAGCGCCAGCGCCAGCCACAGGCCGCTTCCCGGCGAGGTGCGGGCCAGCGAGGAGCCGCTGTGCGCCAGCTGTACCGCCGTCTGCCCCGCTCCCCAGAACAGCAGCGCCAGCAGCGCATCCAGCATCAGCAAGCTCAGCAGCAGCGGCCTGCGTCCCGGTAGCCAGCAGAGCAGAATCAGCAGCAGCGCGCCGCAGACCTGCACCGCCGTCAGCCACGGCGCGAGTTGCCAAAGCCAGCGTCCCTCCCCGGAGAGCAGACGGTTAGGCGCATAGTTGACGAACGGCAGAGCCACCACCAGCAGCAGCAGACAGGCCAGCAGCAGCGATACGCGGTTATAACAGCGAATAGCCACCAATAATCTACTTCAGCAGCCCTTTTTGCTGCAGATAATCTGCGGCAACTTTTTTCGCGTCCAGCCCTTCCACGGCAATACTGGCATTGAGCTGTTGCAGCGTTTTCTCGTCAAGGCTGGCAAAGACCGGCTGGAGCCATTGCGCGATCTGCGGATAGGCTTTCAGCACCGCTTCGCGCACCACGGGCGTCGGGGCATAAATCGGCTGTACGCCCTGCGGATCGCTGAGCGTTTGCAGCCCCAGCGCCGCCACCGGCCCGTCGGTTCCGTAGGCCATTGCCGCATTCACCCCGGAAGTCTGCTGGGCCGCCGCTTTGATGGTCACCGCCGTATCGCCCCCCGCCAACGACAGCAGCTGACTTTGCTTGAGCTTGAAGCCATAGGCTTTTTCAAAGGCCGGGAGCGCATCCGGACGTTCGATAAATTCGGCGGAGGCGGCGAGCTTAAAGTCGCCCCCTTTTTGCAGCCAGGCGCTGAGATCGGCCAGCGAGGTCAGATGATTTTTTTCCGCCAGATCCTGACGCACGGCAATGGTCCAGGTGTTATTGGCCGGCGCAGGCGTCAGCCAGATAAGCTTATTCTTCTGCGCGTCGAGGGTTTTGACCTTCTCATAACCCTGCTGCGCGTTCTTCCACGCCGGGTCGTTTTCGTCTTTAAAGAAGAAGGCGCCGTTGCCGGTGTATTCCGGATAAATGTCTAATTCCCCCGCCGTAATCGCCCCGCGTACCACCGGGGTGGTTCCCAGCTGGATCTTATTCACGGTTTTCACGCCATGACTTTCCAGAACCTGCAAAATAATATTGCCCAGCAGCGCCCCTTCGGTGTCGATTTTTGAGCCAACTTTGACCGGCTCCGCCGCCTGAAGCGGCAGGCTGACCAGCGCGACCAGCGCCAGCGCGCCTGACCAGATACGTGCCTTTATCATCCCCGCGTCCCTCTTAATTTGCGCTCCATTAACAGGAGCTTAAGAGAAAAGCGTAGTTCATTTAGTGCATCCAGAAAAAGAAAAGGCCGAATATTCGGCCTTTGAGAAGGATGACAACGCTGTTTTAAACAGGGCGCCCGCGTTTCTGCCGGGAGGCGGCTGGCGCCTGGCCCGGCCGGCGAAACCCGCCGTTTCCTCGCTTACAGCAGCTCGAATTCACTCTGCTTCACGCGGGCGGAGTCGACGCCAATAAAGACGTTGAATTTGCCCGGCTCGGCATCGTATTTCATTTTCTGATTCCAGAACTTCAGGGCGTCAATTTCAATCGGGAAGGCGACGGTTTGCGTCTCTCCCGGCTTGAGGGTCACGCGCTTAAAGCCGCGCAGCATTTTCACCGGACGGCTCATCGAGGCGGTCACATCCTGCAGATAGAGCTGAATCACCGTTGCGCCTTCGCGCTTGCCGGTGTTGGTCACCTGTACGCTGGCGGTGACGCTACCGTCGCGCTGCAGGGTCGGCGCCGACATTTTGACGTCGGAAACGCTAAAGGTGGTGTAGCTCAGGCCGTAGCCGAACGGGTACAGCGGGCCATTCGCTTCATCAAAGTAGCGGGAGGTGTATTTGTTCGGTTTATCGGCATTGTACGGACGGCCGGTATTAAGATGGCTGTAGTACACCGGAATCTGCCCCACCGAGCGCGGGAACGACATCGGCAGTTTACCGGACGGGTTGGCATCGCCGAACAGCACATCGGCAATGGCATGGCCCCCCTCGGTCCCGGCGAACCAGGTTTCGAGGATAGCGTCAGCCTGCTGATCTTCTTTCACCAGCGCCAGCGGACGACCGTTCATCAGCACCAGTACCAGCGGCTTACCGGTGGCTTTCAGGGCGCTAATCAAATCGCGCTGGCTCTGTGGCAAGGTGATGTCGGTACGGCTGGAGGCTTCATGGGCCATACCCTGCGCCTCGCCCACCACGGCCACCACCACGTCGGACTGTTTCGCCGCCGCCACCGCTTCATCGATCATCGCCTGCGGCGAGCGCGGATCGACCTGCACCGCTTTCTCATACAGGTTGAGGAAATCGACAATACCTTTATCGTTGGTGACGTTAGCGCCGCGGGCATAGATAACCCTGCCTTTGTCGCCCAGCGCCTCTTTGATGCCGGTCAGCACCGTCACCGACTGATCCGCCACCCCTGCCGCCGACCAGCTGCCCATCATGTCACGTTTGCTGTCAGCCAGCGGCCCGATAACCGCAACGGTTCCCGATTTTTTCAGCGGCAGCGTCTCCAGACGGTTCTTCAGCAGCACCAGGCTTTGCCGGGCGACTTCGCGCGCCTCCTGGCGATGCAGGCGGCTTTCGGCGTTGGTATCCTGCGGATCGGATCCCTGCGGACCGAGATGGCTGTACGGATCGTTAAACAGCCCCATATCATATTTAACGTTGAGCACGTGGCGGGTGGCGTCATCCAGCTCCGCCATCGTCACCTTGCCGGATTTAACCAGCCCCGGCAGGTATTTGCTGTAGTACTCGTCGCTCATACTCATGTTGATGCCCGACTTCAGCGCTACCCGCACGGCATCTTCCGGATCGGCAGCAACGCCGTGCTTGATCAGCTCTTTGATCGCGCCGTGATCGGAGACGGTGATGCCTTTAAAGCCCCAGTCATCGCGCAGCACCTCTTTCAGCAGCCAGGCATCGGAGGTCGCCGGCGTGCCGTTCAGCGAGTTGAGCGCCACCATCACCGCGCCGCTCCCGGCCTCCAGCCCCGCTTTATACGGCGGCATATAGTCGTTGAACAGGCGCTGCGGGCTCATATCGACGGTGTTGTACTCTTTGCCCCCCTCCACCGCGCCATAGGCGGCGAAGTGCTTCACGCTGGTCATCACCGAGTAGCGATCCGCCGGGCTTTTGCCCTGCATCGACTCAACCATCGCCCGTCCCATTTCGGTGGTCAGATAGGTATCTTCGCCGAAACCTTCCGAAGCGCGGCCCCAGCGCGGATCGCGGGAGACATCGACCATCGGCGCCCAGGTCATGTTGAGACCGTCGTCGGCGGCTTCATACGCCGAAATACGCCCCACCGTCTTTACCGCGTCCAGGTTAAAGGAAGAGGCCAGACCAAGGCTTATCGGGAACACGGTGCGCTGACCGTGAATCACGTCATAGGCGAAAAACAGCGGGATTTTCAACCGGCTGAGCTGCATGACCTGGTCCTGCATCGCGCGGATATCCGGGCGGGTCACGGTATTGAAAATGGCCCCGACCTGGCCATCTTTGATCATCTCGCGGATCGCCTCTTTCGGGTTATCCGGCCCGACGCTGATCAGCCTTAGCTGGCCAATTTTTTCATCGACGGTCATCTTCTTGAGCAGTTCACTCACGAACGCATCGCGGGCCTGCGGCGTCAGAGGGTGATTGCCGAACAGTTCATCCGCCAGCGCGGGTTGCAGCGCCAGACTGACGGCGACGCCTATAGTGCAGAGCCATTTCATTTTTATCTCTCTTTCTCTCAGGCCGGGGTTACGGCAAAACATAATAAAAACCGCAGTTTGCCATATATATAAACAAGACGCCTGCACAATGCTAAGGTTCTTCTCTGATTTTTCGACACATTGGTGCACAAAATTGTCATACAAAGCGCTATGCTTAATTCCGATATTTTCGGTACCACCACAAGGAGTGGATCATGTCATCGGCAACAACATCGAATAATTCTGGTTTTCTGGCGGAACTGGCAAGACTGGTTGGCTCCTCCCATCTGTTAACCGATCCGGCAAAAACCCAGCGCTACCGTAAAGGTTTCCGCTCCGGCCAGGGCGACGCGCTGGCGGTGGTCTTCCCGGGAACCCTGCTGGAACTGTGGCGCGTGCTGAGCGCCTGTGTCGACGCCGATAAAATCATTTTGATGCAGGCGGCGAACACCGGGCTGACCGAAGGTTCAACCCCAAGCGGCAACGACTACGACCGCGAGATCGTCATCATCAGCACCCTGCGCCTCGATAAGCTGCACCTGCTGGATAAAGGCGAACAGGTGCTGGCGTTCCCGGGCACCACGCTCTACTCGCTGGAAAAAGCGCTGAAGCCGCTGGGTCGCGAGCCGCATTCGGTGATCGGTTCTTCCTGCATCGGCGCCTCGGTGATCGGCGGGATCTGCAACAACTCCGGCGGTTCGCTGGTACAACGCGGCCCGGCCTATACCGAGATGTCGTTATTTGCGCAGATTGACGAAAACGGCAAGCTGCGGCTGGTGAACCACCTCGGGATTGACCTCGGCGCCACGCCGGAACAGATCCTCAGCCGCCTCGACGACGACCGTATCAAAGAAGATGATATTCAGCACGATGGCCGCCACGCCCATGACCACGATTACGTCACCCGCGTGCGCGACGTCAATGCCGATACCCCGGCGCGCTACAATGCCGACCCGGATCGCCTGTTTGAATCCTCCGGCTGCGCCGGCAAGCTGGCGGTATTCGCCGCGCGCCTCGATACCTTTCCGGCGGAAAAACGCCAGCAGGTCTTTTACATCGGTAGCAATAACCCGGCGGTGCTGACGGAGATCCGTCGCCATATTCTCGCCGAGTTTCAGCACCTGCCGGTGGCGGGTGAGTACATGCATCGCGATATCTACGATATCGCCGAGCGCTACGGGAAAGACACCTTCCTGATGATCGATAAGCTCGGCACCGACAAAATGCCGTTCTTCTTCACGATGAAAGGCCGCACCGACGCCATGCTGGAGAAAGTGTCGCTGTTTAAGCCCCACTTTACCGACCGCTTCATGCAGAAGCTCGGACACGTCTTCCCGGCGCATCTCCCGGAGCGGATGAAAAGCTGGCGCGATAAATATGAACATCACCTGCTGCTGAAAATGGCGGGCGATGGCATCGAAGAAGCCCAGACCTGGCTGACGGCATACTTCCGCGAGGCCGAGGGCGATTTCTTTGCCTGCACGCCGGAAGAAGGCAGCAAAGCGTTTCTTCACCGCTTCGCCGCCGCAGGAGCCGCCATCCGTTACCAGGCGGTACATGCCGACGAAGTGGAAGATATTCTGGCGCTGGATATCGCCCTGCGCCGTAACGATACCGAGTGGTTTGAGCATCTGCCGCCGGAGATCGACAGTCAGCTGGTACACAAGCTCTATTACGGTCACTTTATGTGCCACGTCTTCCACCAGGACTACATCGTCAAAAAAGGCGTCGATGCCCACGAACTGAAAGAGAAGATGCTGGAGCTGCTGAAGGCGCGCGGGGCGCAATACCCCGCCGAGCATAACGTCGGCCATCTCTATGAAGCGCCGGAGAGCTTAAAACAGTTCTACCGCCAGAATGACCCGACCAACAGCATGAACCCGGGGCTCGGAAAAACCAGTAAGCAGAAGTACTGGGGTGAGCGCCAGGCGGACGGGAGTCACGGCGCTGAAGAGCACTAATCAGGGGTGACGAGTTACGGGATTCTGTATTACGCTGCACGCCGGAGAAACGCCTCTCCGGCAAACCTGGTTAAGGAGTCCCATCATGTCCGAAGCGGATATGTTACACGGCGCTGAATTAGAGATCCGCGAAGCCCTGCCCGATGACGCGCACGCCATCGCGGCGCTGTACGTCTGGCACGTGCTGAACGGACGCGCCTCCTTTGAAGATATTCCCCCGACCGTCGATGAAATGCGCAAGCGCATCAAAACCGTGCGTGACAACGGGCTGCCCTGGCTGGTGGCGCTGTGGCGCGGCACCATCGTCGGCTACTGCTACGCGACGTTTTACCGTCCTCGCCCCGCCTATCGCTACACGCTTGAAGAGTCGATTTATGTCGAGTCCGGCATGGGCGGGCGCGGCATCGGCAGCGCCCTGCTCACGCAGCTGATTGCAAAGTGCGAACAAGGCCCGTGGCGGCAGATGCTGGCGATTATCGGCGACGGGCATAACAATGCCGGCTCGCTCGCCATTCACAAAAAATTTGGTTTTACCGTGGCGGGTCAGCTGCGTAGCGTCGGGTACAAGATGGGCGACTGGCGGGATACGTTAATTATGCAGCGCCAGCTCGGCGAGGGCGACTTAACCATACCGGAATAAAAAATCCCCCGCCCGCGTGCGCGAGTCGGGGGAGAGGCATTAATCGTTTTGCGCGGTCTGCGCGCCGCCTTTCAGCATCGCATCCGCCATCTGCGCCTCACGCTGTTTTTTATAGCTCAGCGCGGAGGCCGGAACCGGCATCACCTTCCCGGTTTCAACCCAGGTACGCAGACGACTGGCGTCGGCAAAGTGGGTATATTTCCCGAACGCATCCATCACCACCAGCGCCACCGGGCGCTGATTAATCACCGTTCTCATGACCAGGCAGTGGCCCGCGGCATTAGTAAAGCCGGTTTTGGTCAGCTGGATATTCCAGTTATCCCGATAGACAAGGTGGTTGGTATTACGGAACGGCAGCGTATAGGCCGGATGAGCGAAGGTGGCGGTATCTTCTTTGGTAGTGCTCAGCTGGCCGATCAGCGGATACTGCTCGGTGGCCATCAGCAGCTTCGTCAGGTCGCGCGCGGTCGATACGTTGTGAATCGACAGGCCCGTCGGCTCAACGTAGCGAGTATGGGTCATGCCCAGCGCCTGGGCCTTGGCGTTCATGGCGCGAATAAAGGCGTCATAGCCGCCAGGATAATGGTGGGCCAGGCTCGCGGCAGCGCGGTTTTCGGAGGACATCAGCGCCAGCAGCAGCATATTGCGGCGGCTGATTTGGCTGTTCAGCCGCACGCGTGAATAGATGCCTTTCATCTCCGGCGTGTGGCTGATATCTACGGTGAGCATCTCGTCTAACGGCAGATGCGCATCCAGAACCACCATCGCCGTCATCACTTTGGTAATCGACGCGATGGGGCGAACCAGATCCGGCTGGCTCTGGTAAATAATCTTTTTGCTGGCAAGATCAACGATCATCGCACTGCCGGAAGCAATTTCCGGCTGCAGGGCCGTGGCGGCCACGGGGGTTTTTGCTATCGCCTGGGGCGCAAAAGGCACAGCCAGAAGCAAGGTCAGGCTGAGCAAAGAAACTCGAAATTTCGGCATCGTGAGCATTCTGAAAAGTATTCTTGCACGTTATTAACGTACGCTGCGTCGCCGGGCAACAGGCAACGCTGGCAGACCCTATCATACCCCGGCAGAACGCGACCTGACTAATAAGAATCGTGAGCAAATGCTGCATTGCTGGCATAAAAATCCATTTATGCCAGCAATAGATTCACTCATCAAACGGTTCAGCAACAGAATTAAAACAGTCGGTAGCCGTATCCCCAGAGAATAACGGTTATCGCCAGCAGGACTTCAAGCACCAGCACCCCGATGGCCAGGGTGGAACTGGCAAAGCTGAGTCCCTCTTCTTTATTAATACTCAGGAAGGTCGGGATGCCGAGATACAGCAGGTAGCCGGTGTAAAACAGCGCGATCGTCCCCACCAGCGCGCACAGCCAGACCAGCGGATAAAGCGCGACCAGCCCGCTAAGAAACAGCGGCGTAGCGACATACCCGGCAAACACCATGCAGCGCTTAAGCGATGGCCGCTGCGGATAGTTTCTGGCCATCCACCAGATAATCCTCCCCATCACCGCGACCCCGCCCAGCATCACGGCGTAGAACACCACCGCCAGCGCCAGACCGGTCATCAGCGAAAGTTTTACCACGGTGCCATCGCCAAAGGTCCAGCCAAGCTGCGTGGTGCCGATAAAGGCGCAGATAACCGGAACCGCTGCCATGACCAGCACATGGTGCGTATAGTGGTGCGAAATCGTCTCGTTTTCGCTCTTGATAACGCTCATCTCTTGATTCGGATGAGAGAATAGTCCCCAGACATGGTTCATAGCGTCCCCCTTGTCACGGCCTCGTACAGCACTGATCCAAGTATAATTCACCCTGTGCGATTCGTTTATGTACAGCACTAAAAATGCGCTCAGAGCCTGTCCTGGCAGGCGTTTTTGGCGCAGGTGGTTTGAACACGACAGCGCGGAGAAAGCGCCGCGTAGGCGTAGCACGTGCAGGCGGGTTCCCCCTGGCAGGCCGCCATAAATCGTTGTGATCCCTGCCCTGCTGCAAAATGACCAGCAAAAGCGTCCTGATGAGATAGACGCTTAACCTCGTTTTAAGCCCCAGGGTGT
>ERZ1673704.1272-NODE-1272-length-10839-cov-5.339021_pt1 | contig 10839 bp, 7 predicted proteins | sample MGYA00580234_ERZ1673704 | MGnify/ENA primary metagenome ERZ1673704 (study PRJEB41218, sample SAMN15661757) | gut metagenome | host: Homo sapiens | place: Canada: London | collected 2015-08-20/2019-03-30 | study: EMG produced TPA metagenomics assembly of...
GCGGATGAGCTTAAGACACTCAAGGCCGGTGCACAGCAGATCAAGGAGATCGAGGACAAGCTCGAGAGCCTGGAGAAGGAGTTCCCCGGCTGTGGAAGCACGCCGAGTGCAGGCGAGAGCGTCGACGCTTCGACCGCTGGCATGACGGCTGGTGCCAATGCTTCGAGCGAGGCGACGAAGTTCCCCAGCTTTACGGGCAAGGACCTGGATGGCAACGACGTGAACAGTGACGAGCTGTTCTCTAAGAACAAGGTCACCGTCATGAACTTCTGGTTCACTACTTGCAAGCCGTGCGTGGGCGAGCTGGGCGATCTTGAGAAGCTGAATCAGGAGCTTGCCGAGAAGGGCGGCCAGGTCGTGGGCGTCAATTCCTTTACGCTCGATGGCAACAAGGGCGAGATCGCAGATGCCAAGGACGTGTTGAGCAAGAAGGGCGTGACGTATAAGAACATCTGGTTCAAGTCGGATAGCGAGGCCGGTAAGTTTACGTCAAATTTGTTCTCGTTCCCGACAACGTATGTCATCGATCAGAATGGCAACATCGTGGGAGAGCCAATCATGGGCGGCATCAACTCCGCCGAGCAGCGAGAGGCGCTCAACAAGCTGATCGATCAGGCGCTTGCTAAGAGCGAGCAGTAAGTCCGAATGTGACAAAGGGACAGTCCCTTTGTCACATCGTCGATGTTATGTGCGGGATGGTGCGCCACGTGGCGTGCCGTCCCGTTCGTTATTTGGGGCGGTTCCCTACATTTCTCACTGGTACCGGCAAAACAGTTTCCATTGATACGGCTCCTAGAGACCCAGAAGGGCACACATAACGGCCTTGATGGTGTGCTGACGGTTCCCTGTCTCACGGAAGATGACCAAAGCGTTGGCCTCAAAGCGCTCGTCGGCAATCTCAAAGCCCTCGGTGATGATCTTGCGGTGCAGGTTATTCTTGTGACAGTTGGCTTTTGCTGCTCCCTATTATTCCTGATAGATTAGACCATGGGAGAAGGAGTCGCAGATGACCATGGTGCAAAACGTTGTAGAGAAGCTCCCTTTTTGGGCGCATCTGTCTTCTGACGAGAGGACGATCGTTTTGGAGCAAGTCGCCTTGCGCACCTTCGATGCCGGCCAGCTTATCGGCGGCAGCGATAGCTCCTGTACCGGCATGTTCCTTATCGTTCAGGGTGGTGTCCGCGTCAGCCTTCTTTCCGAGGAAGGCAAGGAGGTCACGCTCTTTAGGATTGGGTGCGGCGAGTGCTGCGTTACAACGGCTTCGTGCGTAATTCGGCAAATCTCCTTTGGCACGTTGGTTGCCGCAACGGAGAAATCCGAGTTCCTTATCGTGCCTATCGGTGTTTGCGAACATCTTGCCAGCAATAATATCTTCGTCAAAGTCTTTATGCTCGAAGTGGAGGCGCGGCGCTACTCTCAGGTGGTTCGTGTGCTCCAACAGATGCTTTTCCGACGTCTCGACCAGCGTGTTGCCGACTATTTGGTTGAGCGATGCCAGGCAACGGGGTCAATGGAGCTCCGGGTCACTCAAGACGAGTTGGCGCGTGACATCAACTCTGCCCGCGAGGCGGTGACGCGCGTGCTGCGTCGTCTTGCCAATGAAGGTCTTGTCGAGGTGAAGCGCGGGCGAATCCTTGTTCTGGATGTCGACGGTTTGACACGCCTGCCGTAGCGACGGCTTTGCCATGGTGCCTATCCGCCCAGCGCCTGGCACTCGCTTTTAAGAAAAAATTGTCCCATACGGTGACTTGGTCACGGAACCGGTCTGCGCCTTCCGGGCATACTGGCATCAAACGATAGGGCAAGCGAGCAAAGGAGCTCATCATGGGATTGTTCAATCTATTTGCTGGGGTGGATATCAACAAAGGTGTTGAAGAGTGCCGTGCGACCGAAGGTGCGGTGTTGATCGATGTGCGTGGCGCCGATGAGTATCAGCAGGGACATATCCCCGGTGCCATTAACATTCCCCTCGATGGCGTCAATCGCGTGCTTGTCGAGTATCCAAAGAAGGATACGCCTCTGTTCGTGCATTGCCTGAGTGGCGCTCGTAGCGGTCGCGCTGCGAGCTTTCTTCAGCGTGCGGGCTACGTCAACGTGAAGAACATCGGCGGAATCAATAGCTACAGCGGAAAGGTGGTGCGTTAACTATGAAGGTGGTTATCGTGGGGGGCGTTGCTGGCGGTGCGTCGGCGGCAGCGCGCTTGCGCAGGCTTGACGAGCAGGCGGAGATTGTCGTTTTTGAGCGCACAGGTTATGTCTCCTATGCTAACTGCGGATTGCCATACTTTATTGGCGGCGTGATTGAGGAGGAATCTGCGCTCACGCTGCAATCGCCCGAGGGCTTTTGGAATCGATTCCGCATTGCCGTGAAGACGAGCCACGAGGTGATCGCCATTCATCCCGATGCGCATACGGTTGACGTTCGCGACCTGCTCACCGGCGAGGAATTTGTCGAGACGTATGACAAGCTGATTCTTTCGCCAGGCGCGCATCCCATTCGCCCCGCTCTTCCGGGAATCGATTTGGATAAGATCTTTAGCCTTCGAACGGTAGAGGACACGCTGCGCATTCATGGTTATGTGCAAGAGCATGAGCCGAGGAGTGCCGTGGTGATCGGTGGCGGCTTTATTGGTGTTGAGGCTGCCGAGAACCTGCGTGACTTGGGTCTCGAGGTGACGCTTTTGCAGCGCCCCGGGCAGCTGATGAACAACCTGGACTACGACATGGCGACGCTGCTTCATGCAGAGGTCCGCGAGCATGGCATTGACCTGCGCCTTCGTGCCGACGTTACGGGCTTTGAGGAGGCCGATGGCCGTGTGGTCACACATGTGGCGGGCGATGATTCCATTATGGCCGATATGGTGCTACTCGCTATCGGCGTTGCGCCCGAGAGCCATTTGGCAAAGAAAGCTGGTATCGAACTGGGCATCAAGGGCTCCATTGTGGTGAACGACCGCATGGAGACGTCTGCTCCTGACATATATGCCGTGGGTGATGCCGTGCAGGTCAAGCATCAGGTGACGGGCGAGGACGTGGTGATTTCCCTTGCAGGCCCCGCTAATAAGCAGGGACGTATCGTCGCCGACGTGATTTGTGGCTTAGGCAGTCGCTATCAGGGCTCGCTGGGTTCTTCGGTAATCAAAGTGTTCGACTTGACAGCTGCGAGCACGGGCCTTTCTGTGAAGGCAGCGCGTGCGGCGGGAATCGATTACGAGAACGTCGTGCTGTCACCTGGATCGCATGCGGGTTATTATCCCGGGGCCACGCCCATGACCATGAAAGTTGTGTTTGAGAGGGAAACCTTGCGTCTGCTGGGCGCGCAGATTGTGGGCATCGATGGCGTGGACAAGCGCATCGATGTGCTGGCGACGGCAATCCAGGCCGGTATTCGGGCCGATAAGCTCAAGGATTTGGATTTGGCGTATGCGCCGCCATATTCTTCGGCGAAAGACCCGGTGAACATGGCCGGTTTTATGATCGAAAACGTGGGCTCGGGCATGCTCAAGCAGTGGCATTGGGAGCAGGAACCGGATCTGCCGCGCGATGGTAGTGTGCAGCTGCTCGATGTCCGTATGGTTGGCGAGTATGACCGCGGACATATCGACGGCTTTGTGAACATTCCCGTCGATGACTTGCGTGCTCGCTTGGGGGAGCTTGACGTGACAAAGCCTGTTTATGTTATTTGCCAAAGTGGTCTTCGCAGCTACATTGGCTGCCGCATCCTCGCTCAGTACGGTTTTGACTGCTATAACTTCTCGGGTGGCTATCGCTTCTTTGCTGCTGTGACTAAAGACCATCGCGGTAGCGATAACGTGATGCCGTGTGGATTGGAAAAGTAAGGCCTTTTGAGCGGCGTGTATGACAATGACAAGATAGAGTAGGACAAACGCGCCGAACGTGAACGGCGGGGGAGCGGGCGAGCGCGCCCGCGCGAGAGAGGTTGCCGTCCATGCTGGATCTCAGAGTTATTTGCAAAAGGTACGTTACGCAGTCGTTTACGCAGGTAGCGCTCGACAGCGTAAGCCTGTCTTTTCGCGATAACGAGTTTGTAGCCATCCTGGGTCCCTCGGGTTCGGGTAAAACTACGATGCTCAACGTCATTGGTGGACTCGACCATTTCGATTCCGGCGACCTGCTGATCGATGGCATCTCGACCAAGGATTTCAGCGACCGCGATTGGGATGCCTACAGAAACAATCGCATTGGCTTTGTGTTTCAGAGCTACAACCTCATTCCGCACCAGAGCATTTTGGAAAACGTGGAGCTGGCGCTTACGCTCACGGGCGTGGGACATGCCGAGCGCCGCCAGCGTGCGCGTAAGGCGCTCGAGACGGTTGGTCTGGGCGAGCACGTTGACAAACGCCCGAACCAGCTTTCGGGCGGGCAGATGCAGCGCGTGGCCATTGCCCGCGCCTTGATCAACGACCCCGAGATTGTGCTGGCTGACGAGCCGACCGGCGCCTTGGATTCAACGACGTCCGTGCAGGTTATGGATTTGCTCAAGGACGTTGCGCGCGATCGTCTGGTCATCATGGTCACGCACAATCCCGAGCTGGCGTACCAGTACGCCACGCGCATCGTCAGCCTGGCGGACGGCAAGGTCACCGACGATTCCGACCCCTTTGATGTGGCCACGGTCGCACATCGCGAGGCAAAACCCACGCGCAAAACCTCGATGAGCTTTATGACGGCGCTGGGGCTTTCTGCCCGAAACCTCATGACCAAGAAGGGCCGTACGGCCATGACTGCCTTTGCAGGTTCGATTGGCATTATTGGCATCGCGGCGATTCTGGCGCTCTCCAACGGCGTAAACGGCTACATCAAAAAGGTCGAGGAGGACACGCTCTCAAGCTACCCGCTTACGATTTCCAAACAAGATTACGACCTGTCGTCTATGATGGGCGGACAGGGGGGCACGGATGAGGAGGCGTCCAAGGGCGAGGACTCGTCCGATGGCGCTACCGGCGGCAAGGCTCAGGGGACCGATAAGATCCCTGTGGTCACGGCCGTAAAGGACATGTTCGCAAGTGTTAAATCTAACGATATGACGAGCTTTAAGGCATGGCTTGACGACGGCGGCAACGGTATCGACAAAGAGGTCAACGCTATTCAGTATGGTTACGGCGTGACGCCGGTTGTCTATCGTTCGAGTAAGGGCGACGAGAAGCCCGTTCGCCTTGTTCCCAACGCTATGACCGAGGCCATGAGCGGAGGCGCGAGCTCGGCGGCAACGGTGAGCATGGATTCCATGGGAACGTCGGTCTTTAACGAGATGATTGACGACCAGAGCCTGCTCGACAGCCAGTACGATGTCGTTGCCGGCCATTGGCCTACGTCCGCCAACGAGGCCGTGATGGTGCTTTCGAGCCGCGGAACGGTGGGCGACTACACGCTCTACAGCATCGGCGCGCTGGATATCGATGAGCTCAACGACCTGGTTAACAGTGCCATGACGGCCGACGGCAAGGTCAAGACGCCCAAGACCGGCAGCGACTTTACCTACGACGATGCACTGTCCACGACGTTTAAGGTGTTGTCGCCGGCCGATGCCTATCGCAAAAACGAAGAGACCGGCATGTGGACTGACATGTCTGGCGACGCCGACTTTATGAAAGCCAAGGTTGCCGACGGTATTGACGTGCGCATTGTGGGCGTGGTGCGACCCAACGAGGCGGCAAACGCGAGCGCATTGTCCCCGGGCATTGCCTATACGCATGCGCTGACTCGCCAGCTTATGGAGCGTGCTGCCGATTCGCAAATCGTGCAGGAGCAGCTTGCCCACCCCGAGACGGATGTCTTTACGGGCAAGTCTTTCGATGAACTGCAAGGCGAGGCCAAACAGGGCGTGGATTTGGGCAGCATGTTCGGTGTGGACGAAGCGGCGCTGAAGAGTGCGTTCTCGTTCGATACGTCGGCGCTCTCGGGTGCGGCCGGCGGTATAGACCTTTCTGGTATCGACTTGTCCGGGCTGGACCTTGACCTTTCGGGCGTTGGGAAGGGCATCGACTTCAGCGACATCATGGCCAAAGCGCCGGCCCCAGATTTCTCGGGCATCTTTGACGGTCTGGAACTCACGCCCGAGCAGATGCAGCAGGTAGGAACGCTTGCCAACCAGCTGTTTGAGGGCTTTCTGCAGTCTGATCAGTTTAAGGCGCTGTCGCCCGAAGATCTTAAGGACGCGTCAAAGCTTGCTGCCGCATTCTCGGCGTATCTTGAGAATGATGCCGCAGCCCAGCAATGCCTGGCTCAGCTCAAGGCGTTGGGCGGCGATGCCTTGGCCGAGCGTCTGCAGCAGGTGATGGGCGACTATGTGCAAAAGCAGCTGGCTCCGTATTTGCAGCAGTCTATGGATCAGGTGATGAAGGCGGTCAGCGAGCAGATTGCGACGACGGTATCAACCCAGCTCAAGGCGGGTGCGGCAGGGTTCATGGACCAAATGGCGACGCAGATGTCTTCGAGTTTTGCCAACCTGGCGAGCGCCATGCGCGTGGATGCGGGCGCCTTTGCTCGTGCCATCCACTTCAACATGGACGCCGAGGATCTGAGCTCGCTCATGATGAGCTATGCCAAGGCGTCGAAGCTCACCTACGACAACAATCTGACCACGTTGGGCTATGCGGACGAGGCGGACCCCATTTCGGTCAAGATTTTCCCGCGCGACTTTGAGGCCAAGGAGCGCGTGCTCGATTACATCGATGCGTACAACAAGCAGGTCAAAGCTGCTGGCCACGATGAGCAGGCAATCTCGTATACCGACTACATGGGCATCATCATGGGCTCGGTGACCGACATCGTGAATACTATCAGCTTGGTGCTCATCGCATTCGTGAGTATCAGTTTGGTGGTGAGCTCCATCATGATCGGCATCATCACCTACATCAGCGTGCTGGAGCGCAAAAAGGAGATTGGCATCCTGCGCGCGATCGGCGCGTCAAAGCGCAACGTGGCCAACGTATTTAATGCCGAGACCTTTATCGAAGGCCTCATTGCCGGCGTCTTTGCCATTGTCGTCGTGGTGGCCGTGAGCTTTCCGGTTAATGCCTGGGCGCTTGCGGCCAAGCAGGTGCCCAACCTGATGAGCCTGCCCGTTCAAGACGCGCTGATGCTCATTGTAATTTCGGTGCTGCTGACGGTCGTTGCCGGCCTGCTGCCGGCTCGCAGCGCATCCAAGAAAGACCCTGTGGAAGCCCTACGCTCCGAATAATGTGACAAAGGGACAGTCCCTTTGTCACATTGGGTGGCTAGCTCGTTTTGCCCATCAATGTGATACGGATGCTTGGATGGGTGTACTCGTCAAATTCATCCTCGGGATCCGTGTCAAACGAATAGTACGTTTTGATGGGGTTGTCACTCGTCCTGATGGAGATTCTCTCGTAGAGCGAACCGTTCAAAAAAGCCTGCCTAAACTCTTCGGGGAGCTTTTGCGGTGCTAGGAGCTCGGGACTCACGGTCTTGACGTCTACGGTTTGGACGACAGAGGAAAGTTCGTCCAAGTCGAGCTCGATGCGGGCGAGGTTGTCCTCAAGGCTCGCGTCGGGGTCGATCTCTGCCGCGTAGCTCACTTCCGTGAGCGTTCCCTTGTTGTCAAAATCCAGGTACGTATAGGTCTTCTGGGCATCGGAGTCGCCGTCGTGCAGATAGCCGCGGACGTGATAGCCGTAATCTTGATATCGCTCGTAGGGGTCATCGGCGGACACGTACTCGCATGAGGGCTCTAATGCCTTGCGTGCGATGGCGATCTGCTCGGCCGCGGCCGCGGCGTTCTCCTGCATCTCGATGTTTCCCTGCGCCAGCTGCGGGATATAGGCGCCGCACACGATCGCGAGGGGCAGCGCCACAAGCGCGACGACCCACTTCTTTGCACGGGGGACAGGCACGCCACAGGCCTCTGCCATGGCCCTTGCGTTGGCGAAGCTTTCGGCAAGCACGTCTGCCGCGGTGGCGACGGCGCCTACGGCAGCGGCGACTTCTGCCGCGCCGCCCAGGTTGCGTGCGGTCTCGTTGTCGCTGTTCTTGAGCAGGCGTGCGGCGGCCTGCGTGCCAACAACGCCTGCGATTTGTGCCGAGCGGTCTTTCTCGCTCTGCTCGATGGCGAGCCGGTTCTGCATTTCCTTCCACTGCTTGCCGCGCATGCCAAAACGCGGCGCGAGGGCACAGTAGCAGAATATGACGAGCTCGATGGCGGTGAGCACCAAGGCGGTCATCATGCCCGTCTCTTGGAAGCCTTCGTGATGGAAGACGATGTCGTCGATCATTTCGAAAGGAATAATCAATAAGGGCAGCACGAATGCCATGGCAAGCGCCGCGCCGGCAACCTTGGGACAGATGCAGTATCGCTGGATGCGCTTACGTTCTTGTTCGGAAAGTGTTGCCATGGCTGATCCTTGGTGTCGTAACGGTCGTTGCGGCGCATGGGGCGCGGGGCGCATCAGTTTGAGCTAGCGCTGGATAAGAACATAGAGCAAGATGCTCATCGCGATGAGCAAGAAGCCTGCGATGTTAAACATCAGTGTGGCAAAGTTGCCCACGATGGGGCGTTCGACATAGCTTTTGTCTGGGTTGCCGGGGTTGTAGTACACGGTCATTTGGCTACCGAGGGGCCAAAGCTGCTCCGCGAGGGTGCCTAGGCGGGCGATGGGGCCTGTCTGCACGTGCAGCCAGCCCTTGGCGTCTTCGTAGGCGGTGGCTTGCGTGCGGATGGGGAGTCCCGACAAGCTTTTGGTCTTTATGCCACGGAATTGTTTTTTCGCGCGGTATTGCGTGCCGTCGACGGTGTATTCCAAAACGGGATTCATTCTGCCTTTACCCATAAAGCGATGGTCGATGACCGTCCCCATGGTCACGGCGGTACAGGCCTTGGCTTTCTTGCGGGCGGCGGCCTTCATGAGCGCGCTCACTCCGATAAGCAGGATGCCGATGCCCCCAACCAAGATGAGCGCGAGCAGGGATATCTGCGACGTGGTCACGGCGTTCTCCTTTGGCGCGATACCGTCATATGTGACCCAGTATAGAGAATCCCGCCATCGATGAGCTATTGCGGGGGGGTCAATTCTGAATGTGACAAATGGACTGTTCCTTTGTCACATCGGGGACTGCGGAATCGAGGTCTAATACTTTTCCCGAGAAGTGAACGAGTGAAAACGGACTCCCGAAGCATCGACACTTTTGGCGTGCAATTTCCTGCGGTTTTGCCAGTCAAATCCTGCGGTTTTGACGCCTAAAAATGTCAATGCTTCGGGGGTCCAAATACAGCCGTTCACTTCTCGGGAAAAGTATTAGACCTCGAAATATGGGCGGCGTTCGCGAACGGCAACTAGCTTGCGTCCGGTAGCCGGCACTTGGGGCAAAGGGACTGCCCTTTTGCCCCTTCACCATTGCATCGTATCTGGTGTGGAAAAAATATCGCCTGCGTTCTCGCGCCTGCGAAGAGTTCCTGAACCGCTTGAATGGGATGTGACAAAGGGACTGTCCCTTTGTCACATTGATTTGAGAGTGGATGTTGATGAATTTATCGCTGGCCCCTATGGAGGGGATTACCGGGCATGTGTTCCGTCGCGTGCATGCGGAGTGCTTTGGCGCACTCGATTGTTATTACACGCCGTTTTTGCCGCCGCCGCGGGTGGGCAACCGCTTTGGTGGCAAGGCGTTTAAAGAGGTCGATCCTGCCAATAACCAGGGGCTTAACGTAGTACCTCAGCTGATGTCCAAGAATGCGGACGAGTTTGTGTGGGCGGCGCAGGTGCTCGCCGAGATGGGGTACCGCGAGGTCAATCTCAACCTTGGCTGCCCCTCGGGTACGGTTGTTGCCAAAGGCAAGGGTTCGGGCTTTCTGCGCAACCTGGATGAGCTCGAGGTGTTCTTGAGCGACGTGTGCGAACGCTCACCCTTGCCGGTGTCGGTCAAGACCAGGCTGGGGTTGGAAAGCGATGACGAGTACGAACGCGTGCTCGACCTCTATTGCCGCATGCCGCTGGCAGAGCTGATCGTGCATCCGCGCGTGCAAAAGGACCGTTATACGGGCTCGCCGCGTAAAGAGTTTTACGGCGAGACGTTGGAGCGGGCGCCGTTTCCCGTGGCCTATAACGGCGACATCTTTGATCTTGAGGACATGGATGCGCTGGTGGGGGCCTATCCCGGAACACGCCACGTAATGTTGGGGCGCGGCTTGCTCGCGAACCCCGCGCTGGCTCGCATGGTTAAGGGCGGCCCTGCTGCCACGGCCGCTGAGCTGCAGCGCTTCCACGACATGCTGTTTGCGGCCTATGCGGACGAGATTGGGGACAACGCGGTCTTTCGCATGAAGGAGTGGTGGTTCTACGCCAAATGCGCCTTCGCCGATCCCGCGACCGTTCACAAGCTCGTTCGCAAGACCAAAAAGGTCGATGAATACCGCGCTGCTGTCGAGCGCGTCTTTCGCGAGCAGCCGCTTGCGCCTGTTGCCCGCTTTTGTGGCTACTAGTCGTTGGGGACGTTCTTAAACGACTAGTCATTCAAGAACGTCCCCAATGACTAGATTGAAAAGCTGTACGTCAGCATCCAAAGATGTCGGAAAATGTCGACTTTGGATGCTGGCGTACATGTTTGGTTCGTATGGGTTCGGCTCGGTTGGCGCGAACTGGCCGCAGTGCGCGTGCTAGAGCAGGTTCTTCTGCACCCACGCGATGATGTCGCTCGACTCGTAGAGCGGTTTACCGTCGATGAACAGGCAGGGAACCTGGCGCTTTCCGCCGACGGCGATGAGTGTCTGCTCGGCATCGGGGTCGGTCGAGATATTGCGCTCGGGGATGGTCACGCCGTTATCGGCCAAAAAGCGCTTGACCTTTATGCAATACGGGCAGC
>ERZ1673704.1275-NODE-1275-length-10834-cov-3.839688_pt1 | contig 10834 bp, 7 predicted proteins | sample MGYA00580234_ERZ1673704 | MGnify/ENA primary metagenome ERZ1673704 (study PRJEB41218, sample SAMN15661757) | gut metagenome | host: Homo sapiens | place: Canada: London | collected 2015-08-20/2019-03-30 | study: EMG produced TPA metagenomics assembly of...
ACTGTCTGAGTTTACTCATCGCATCTCCAAATGCTCCGACTCCCGGAAGGATCACTTTATCTGCATTCATGATCGTCTCTCTGTCTCTTGTGATTATTACTTCCTGTCCCAGAAGCTGCATGGCTTTCTCCACACTCTTTATATTTCCTGCATCGTAATCAATAATTGCAATCATCTTGTTGTCCTGCCTTTCATATGTGGTATATCAGGGATATTGTCCCGGACATTTACTTTATATTATTTGTCAAGTGAACTGTTATGGTTTATTGTACATCAAGTTCAAACCAGAATTCAACTCCATTGTCATAATTCTTTACACCATACTCCTGGTTGAATGATTTCATAATTGCTTTTACGATTGAAAGGCCGATTCCGTTGCCTCCATATTCTCTTGTATGGGCCTTATCTACTTTATAGAATTTATCCCAGATATGAGGTGCATCTGCTTCCGGGATCGAATTACCGGTATTAAATACCGATACTCTGACTTTGCCGTCTTTTTGCACCATCTTCACTTCGATCACCATATCGCCGCTGACATGATGGCATGCATTACTTACATAATTTCTTACAACCTGCTCTACTTTAAACTCATCTGCCCACGCATAGATGTCCTCTTCTGTGTGCAACATAATCTTGGCACCTGCCTGATCCGCCATGATCTCCATACTCTGCAGAACGCCTTTGACCAGTGCCGTCAGATTAAATCGTTCAAACACGATATCTTCATCACCGAATTCCAGCTGGTTCAATGTCAGCAGATTCTTGACCATCTGATTCATCTTGGACGCCTCATCCATAATAACATCACAGTAGAATTCCCGACTCTCCGCATCTTCATTGACTCCTTCTTTTAATCCTTCGGCATAGCCCTGAATCAGAGCGATCGGTGTCTTTAACTCATGAGATACGTTTCCTAGGAATTCGTTTCTCATCTTTTCCAGCTTGTCTTTCTGTTCGATGTCTTTCTGCAGACTGTTGTTAGCTTTCTTAAGTTCAGAGATCGTGCTCTCCAATTTCTCTGACATCCGGTTAAAGTTCTCTCCCAGTTCTCCGATCTCATTGCTTCCGCCGCTGGTGTATTTCGCATCAAAATCAAGATCTGCCATCCGGTCGGATAATCTCGCAAGCTCCCGGATCGGATCTGTGATTCTTTTTGAGAAATACCAGATCAGAAGAATGGATACAACGATCAGAACACTTCCTATATATAATAAGAAACGATTGGATATCGACGCACTTTCACGCATACTTTCTACCGGACTTCGAAGCAGGAACTGACTGCCGTCATCCAGACTTCCCCACATATCAACATAATAACTCTGATTCCACGGATCCCATGACTGGTTGATCTGATAGACATCCGTAGAATCCAGTGTCCGGCTTTCTTTTTGTGCCTGATTCAGAAAATATCCCATCATCTGATTCTTCAACATATTCTTGTCATGCACATTCGTATGCACATCATTATCCTTTTCAATTACCAGATAAGAAATATTATTCTTTTCAGCGAAATGAATGAGTGAATTATTCTTCTTTGTGCTGTCCCATTTATCTTCATTTGATACGTCATTTAATTTCTCATAAAGTTCTATGAAACGGGATTCCTTCTTACTTATATAATACGGCTCCAGAAATTTTCCGTTGATGAACATCAATGTCACGACCAGACAGATCAACAATCCTACAAAGGATGTGATCATCTGCGTCTTAATCGAATGATGTACACTTTTTATCTTCTGTTTCTTATCTTTACTTATGATCTTCATGCTTCATCAACCTCAAATTTATATCCCATGCCCCAGATTGTCTTAATGTAATTTCCCTTTTCTCCGAGTTTGCTTCTTAATTTCTTTACGTGTGTATCAATGGTTCTTGCATCTCCGAAATAATCATAATCCCATACATTATTTAAGATCTTCTCTCTCGATAATGCAATGCCCTGATTCTCTACAAAGTATGACAGCAGTTCGAATTCCTTGAAGCTTAATTCAATCTCTTTACCATCAATCTTCACCTGATGTGCGGCTTTATCGATTACAATTCCTCCTGCATCGATCTCGTCACCACCGCCTAATACATTGGCTCTTCTTAATATTGCATTGACTCTGGCTACCAGGATCTTCGGACTGAATGGCTTGGAAATATATTCGTCAACCCCCAGAGCAAATCCCTGTAATTCATCTCGTTCCTCTGACCTTGCAGTTAACATGATGATCGGCACTTTTGATGACTGGCGTACTTCACGGCATACCTGCCATCCATCCATTCTTGGCATCATCACATCCAGAATGATCAGTGCAATATCTTTTTCATCATAAAATACTTCCATTGCTTCCATCCCGTCGCCGGCTTCCAATACCTGATATCCTTCTCTTCCCAGGAAATCTTTCACCAGTTTTCTCATTCTGCTTTCATCATCTACTACTAATATTTTGATCTTATCCATAAGACCCGGCCCTCCTCTTAAATTTATATTTTCATGATATATTTTTCTTTGATCTTAATTATTATAGCAGAGAACTATGTAGCCTTTGTGAAGTTTCCGGTATATAGAATAAAAAAAGTACCCACAGTGTCATATTACTTATGTTACCATGGGTACTTTTTCTTAAGTTACTCTAATCTGTAATTTGTTGTTTTATACAACTCATACTATTCTTCATCTTCTCTTTTCTTTCTCTTAAGTGAGAATCCTCCGATTCCGGCTCCGAGAGATGTTACTGCAAGTCCTAACCACGCAAACATGCTTGATGGATCTCCGGTCTTCGCAGCTTTTCCACTCTTCGTATTCAATGTGGATCCTGTCTTACCGGATTTGCCTGATGTACCGGTTGTTCCATTTGTACCGTTAACTTTCTGTCCTGCATCCTTTTTCACAAGTGCACTGATTGCTTTATTCAACTTCTCAGTTGCTTTATCAACTGTATCCTGATCTTTCTTTTCTTTCAGTGCTGTGTCAGCCTCAGCCAGTGCTAACTGAAGTGCTTTCCAGCTGTCTGCTGTATAATCTGATTCTTTTAAAGCACCTGCTGCTTTAATTGCTTTTTCAAGTGCATCTGTTGATACTTCTTTCGTCGGCTCATCCGGTGTCGCTGCTTCCAGTGCGTCGATTGCTTTGTTCAGGCTATCTGCTGCTTTATCAACTGTATCCTGGCTCTCTTTTGCTGCCAGTGCAGATTTCGCTTTTGTCAGCTCTGACTGAAGTGCTTTCCAGCTGTCTTTTGTATAATCTGATTCGTTTAATCCTTCTGCCTTTTCAATTGCTGCTGCAAGTTTCGTTGTATCTACTTCAAATGGCGCCGGAGTTTCTCCCGGAACTTTGTATGTAAATGTAAGAGGTGTTGTATAACCAGTTGATGTAACCGTGATCTGGAATTCTGTTTCGGCCACCGCATCTTTAAATGGCGCTGCATCTGTCACCAGCGTTCCGTCTTTATCAATAATCTTTACAGAACCTCTTCCACTTGCTGCATAATCGGTGCCGTTCACATTTACAGATGTAATATTTCCGATATAAGTATTGAATGCTTCCTCATTACTGTTTTCTGCCACTGTAAGCTTTTTGTTATCTGCATCATATATTGCCGGCATATCTGTTGTTGACAGAATGAATGTTGTTTTCAAATCTGCATATTTTCCATTTTTATCTTTTACTGTAAGTGTATATTTCCCCGGATTAATTGAAGAATCTGCTTTAAATGTTAATACATTGCCTTCTACTTTCACATTCAATCCTTCAACGGTGTATTTCGGATCAAAATCATCCCTAAGATTCAGCTCTATCGCCGTCTTACCAGCAGAAATATCTGCATCTGCAACCTTAACAGCATCCTCTGTTTTTGCAAATTTTACAGGGACATAAAGATCATTAACATCAATTGTATATAGAACATTTGTTGTATAATATTCAATACTGTCAATCGTCTTGCCCATCATAGATGCATAATGCGCTGAAGATGTCGGGCAACCATGTACTGACTCTGTATATCCGGTACTCCAAGCGAGCTCATTTCCTCTCCAGATGTTCTCCAGATGACGCATACCATAGGCAGTTCCATCTGTTGTCTTTACAACGACTGCATTTACATTAGAAGATGCAATCTTATCTTCCGGAAGTCCGTCCAGATTGAGCTGGTAATCTCCATAAGAAGACTGTGTTAACAATTCTGCCGTAACACCTGTCAGAGCTTCTGCTTTCTTTCCTTTAACCTCGCTGAATACAAGTTTTCCATCCTTGTCCATAGAAACTTCTTTGTAATTTGCAGGAGCCTCTGTCAATGGATAGTATGCATATGTCTCGTTTTCAAAAAGTGTATCTTTTCCTTCTAATGTTGTGGTAGATGTCTGTCCACGGTTCGTTACTGTAATATCAACTTTATCCGTATCTTTTACTTCTTTGTATTTTGTAAGATCTACTGAAGTATCTACTTTCACAGCAAATGTAATACCATCAATCTGTGATCCATCTGCATTTTCATGATAAGAACCACCTGCAAGTCCTGTGGTACGTGTCTTGTTCTTTGTTGCAGAAGTAAATACATCAACATCCACGTCATTGTTTGTTGTCTCTGATTTGTAGAATGCTGCGTATGGGATGTTCATAAGAACATAAGTCTCTTTTTTCTCTGCTTTTACAAGTGCGTCGATTGCTGCATTCAGATGACTGGTTGCTTCATCCACTGCCGCCTGTGAATGCTTTGCTGCTAATTCCTCTTTTGCTTCCTGAAGTTCTGTCTGCATTGCTGCCCAGCTCTCTGCTGTGTAATCTGACTCTGTTAAGCCTTCTGCTTTCTTAATTGCTGCTTCCAGATTTGTTGTGCTGATCTCTTCGTCTACATCTTTTACGATATTTGCATCTGTTGCCTGGAAATTATAGGTTACATCTTTATATCCAAGTGCTGAGATTGTCATTGTCCAGTAGCCTGTTCCATCTGTTCCTTCCGGCAATGTACAACGCAGTGACTTGGTAAGTCCAAGCTGGATTCCCTGTGCTTTATGCATCCAGTTATCTGCTGCAAATTTTGTTCCATATGTTGCTTTTGCATTTGTGTATGTACTGTCGTCTCCATAGTATGTCCATTTTACACTCTGCATATTTGCTCCGAGGTCTCCGTAATTACCCGTCAGATCTACTCTTAAGAATTCTCCATAAGAGCCCTTTGCTTCTTTTACTGTAAGTCCTGCTTCTTCTGCTGTTGGTGCTGTTTTTAATTCCTGGCCTTCAATTCCAGATTCCGTTCCTGTCTCTTTTGCTGAGAAACTGAATGTTCCATCCGCATTCTTAGTTGCTGTCTTAAGTCCGTTTGTATTTGCTGTAACTTTTGCTTTCAGACCTTTGTATGACTGAAGTTTATTCTCGGCAAATCCTCCTGCAAGTTCTCCACCGTTTTCTACAACTTTGTATGCTTTGCAGAATGCTTCATAATCTTCTGCCGCTACTTTTACCGGTACATATTTCATTCCTGTAACATCATATTTTGTCATCTTCTTTGTTGTTCCGTCTTCTTCGGTGATTGCTCCACGGTCAAATGTAATCGTTTTTCCATCTGTCAGAACAGCTTTCTTTGAATCTGTCCAATATGACACTTCATAAGATTTTCCATTTTCTGCCTCTATGGTTGCCGCACACTGATAACTTCCTCTGTGAAGTCCATGATTCACTGTTGGACGTGTTACGACATCAAATGCACCTTTATCTGACTCTCCTTTTGTATCCAATTCACTGGATGATGAACTGTCTCCTGCTGCCTGTACTCCTTCTGCTGCCCAGTATTCCGCCCAGCTAAGTCCTGCATAGACATATTTATATTCTTCTTTTACTGCTGCTTTCAAGTTATCAATTGCACTATCAAGATTTTTTTTCGCTGCATCGACTGTATCCTGAGATTTCTTTTCAGCGAGTGCTGTCTCTGCAGACGCAAGTGCTGTCTTTAACGTATTCCATGTCTCAGCTGTGTAATCACTTTCTTTTAATGCTTTTGCTTTCGTAATTGAAGCTTCCAGAGCTGCTGTATCTACAGTTGCTGCTGTACTTGCTTCTGGTGCTGACTGGATTGCTTCTAATGCCGCTTTTTTTATGGCATCAGATGATCTTGTTGCAGTAGATACGGTATCCCAACTATTAATTGTATCTTCTGTTGCTGACTGACCAGCTAATTTTGATTTTATTCCCTTTGATTTAGAATATGCTTTGTTAAAATATGAATCGTTACCAGACTCATAGCCATTTTCCGGAGTTACTACAATATCAGAAAACTTTCCATCTTTTACAGTCAAGGCTACTCGGACATCATATTCATTCCATTCATCTTCATCATCATCCTCTGTTCTTGTGACATGTGCAGTCTTCGTATATGTTCCATCTTTTGCCACCTGATCTTTCGTTACCGCCATCGCCGGTACCGCCGGACAAATGCTGGCTGCCATGGTTGCCGACATCGCAACTGCCATTACTTTTGTCTTCATTTCTTTCTTTTTCATAAAAGCCTCCTTAATGAAAATATTTATTATTAAGTTAGTATATTCTAACTTATAATCAAAAAAATTTTACTAATCAGACATGTGCATTTTCCACACATGTCTGCATATTATGTTATTTTATACTCCAAGCCAGATACATAATCCAAGTAATATCAACGCTCTTAAAATTGTAAACCAGATTTCATTGCCTCTGATCTTTTTCACTCCGCAGTGAATATTCTTCTTCGGACATGTATCTATACATTTCTGGCACTGGAAACAGTCACCTTCTACTTTCCAGGAACCATCCGTCGGAAGTCCGATATTCGCCGGACATTTTCTGGAACATGCACTGCACTTTGGAATGCAGGATTCCCGGTCTCTGTGAAGTGCAAATACCGGCAACACCGGAACCAGTGAGAATACAGCTCCCATCGGGCAGAAATTTCTGCAGAAAAATCTTTCCTCCAGACACATTCCGACAATCAGAAGTACCAGAATGACCAACCCTATGAGATATCCATTCAGTTTAAAATTTCCTACATGTATCATGGAAAATACATCCCAAGGACTTGTTCCCTGTGCTTTACTGTATACACCGCCATAGCACGTAAATACGATGATTACCAGGATCACATATTTCAGATATACAAGTCTGTCTGCAATCCGGTCCGGAATCTGCACCGGTTTCTTTTTCATCTTTTTGCAAATCAGTCTGTATAATGCATTCACTCCATCGCCAAGACTTCCAAATGCACAGGCAAATCCACAAAAGAATCTTCCGAAAACAGCAGTATATACACACACAACAATAAGTACAGTAACAAATGATGTCAGTGCCACTTTTTCACCTGCACCAATCTGTGTAAATATATATTTCACACCTGCAAATGCTGCCGTGTATACCGACGGAATAAAGATAAAATACAGCAATTGGGTGATTGCCCTTATCCATATATGTATCTTTTTCAATTGTTTTGCATTCATTTATTTTACCGCCTTTTCTAATGCCTGTTTTGTCGCATTCTTAATTCCTGTAGAACTGAAAGTCGCACCACTGATCGTATCTACTTCTGCACTTTGCGCATCCAGAATCTTCGGTATAATATCTTTCGCCATAGTCAGATAAGAACCATCTTCTCCATCAGCAGAGACAATATTTACTTCCTTAATCTTCTGCTTTTTTACTATTACTTCCACTTTAACAGTTCCACCAAATCCATCCGCTTCTCCGGTATATGTTCCGTCTTTATAAGAACCGTTTTTTGAATCCTCATCTTCTAAACTTTCCGTATTTTCGATTTTGGCATTCAGTTTTGCAATTTCCTCATCTTTTGCTCTGGCTTCCAGCACGGAATTATATCCCAATATCAACCCGACGATCACTACAAGGCTCATCAGGCGCATCCAGAATTCTCTCATTCTTCTCTCTCCTTTAACTCAGTCTCTTTTTACTGTCTTTTTGCAGAAAGCAATGCGTTCTCACACGCATCCAGGATTGCTTTTGAAGTGCAGGTTGCACCCGATACTGCATCAATTCCTTCTGTATTACCTTTCTCGATCAGCTGGCTTGTCACACCTTTTTTACTTGATGTTCCGTTTGCCGCGCGGAGGATATATCTGTCATTTGATGAATCTCCGTCCCCTTTTACATCGGTAACAGCAACGATCTTGTCATCCCGCACCGTCACTTTCAATGTCAGATTATAGGCCGTGAAATCTTCATCTTCATCTGGTCTGCACAGCGCACGTCCTTCATAGATACCATTTTTATATACTGTAGTATCATCTTCGCCATCGTCTTTTTTCTCCAGCAGTGCCAGTGCCTGGTTCAGATTCTCAAGAGCCTGGTCTACATCTTCCTGACTGATCTCTGTCTTATCTGTATCAAGCAGCTTCTGTGCATCTTCCATTCTGGTCTTAAGAACCGCATAGGTTGCTTCCGTATAATCCTCTTGTTTCAGTTCTTCTGCTTCTTTCATCACTTTTTCAAGTTCTGAAGTATCAGCTTTTTCTTTATCTGGTTCCGTTGTCTGTCCGTTTGTTACCTTTTCTGCTTCTTTTAATGCATTCTTCACTGCATTTATAAGACCATTTGAACTGTAAGTTGCTCCGGATACTACGTCCACATCCGTACTCTGTTTTTTCATAATATTTTTTACTACATCCATTGCACGGTTAAAGAATTTTTCATCATCATGATTCTTTGTTACGAGCACTGCCTTGATTGATTTATCCTGAAGAACCACCGCTACTTCTATCTCTCCGTTGTATCCTTCTGCCGTTCCGTAATAAATACCTTCTTTATATGGGAAATTGCCTTTAACAGTCGTATTGTCTTCTGTCTTAGAAGTATCTTCCGTCTTCGTATTTACAGACTGTGAATTTCCGCTTACTGCAGCCTGACGGAGTGCGTCTCTTACCGCACTCTTGATTCCGTTCGAACTGTAAGTCGCACCGGAGATTACATCTACATTTGTACTCTGCGATGAAATAATATTGCCGATCAATGCTTTTGCACGATTCAGATAACTGCTGTCATCATGATTCTCCACAACCTCAACAGACGCAATCTTTCCTCCGCTGATCACAACCTTAACTTTCAAAGTTCCTCCGAATCCGGTTCCTGTTCCATAATAGGTTCCATCTTTATATGCTGCCGCATCCTGTACGTCAGCCAGTGACAGTGTACTTCCCTGTGCCGCTGCATTTCCGGACTGGGATTCTCCCGTCTCTCCACTGTCTTTTTCTCCTGTCAATGCATTCTTCACTGCACTGATAATACCATTAGAGCTAAATGTTGCGCCAGACACCACATCCACATCCAGAGTCTGCCCTGCAATGATCCTGTCTATCACTGCTTTTGCACGGTTAAAGAATGCTGCATCGTCCGAAGAACTTAAGATATCGATTGCCGTAATCTGTTTATCTTTGATCGTTACCGCAACAGTCACCTCGCCGGCATAACCGGTTCCTGTTCCTTTATAGATTCCGTCTGCCAGATCAAAAGAACCTTTTGCCTTGCTTTCTGTCTTCTTCGCTTCATCGGCATCCGTTGTCTTTGTCTCTTTCGTCTGCGCCTGAGCTTCATAAACCGGTGCCTGATAGCCGCTTAATGACACCCCGATACAGGCTGCAACTACAATCGCCGAGGTAGCCGGTGCACCCTGTTTTATTTTTTTGATCACTTTTTCTTTATCCATGTCTTCCACCTCTACTTTTTCATTATGTTTACCTTATAATCCGATTGAAAATCATCCGCAATTCCTTCTGATACATATAATTGATCGTCATCCGTAAGCAGGATCACATCAAATTTATCGCTATACTTCTTCCAGAATTTCTCTGCTTTCTCTTTTCCCATGATAAAAAGCGAAGTAGATAATCCATCCGCAAGTGTTCCATCATCACTTACGATTGTCACCGAAGTCAGTCCGTTCTCTGCCGGATAGCCGGTAGCCGGATCAATAATATGGTGATATTTCTTCCCGTTTTTTTCAAAGTATCTCTCATATCCACCCGATGTAATAACCGCCTTGTCCTTTGCCTGCAGGATTCCAAGATAATTTCCGTCTTCATCCGGACTTTCTACCGCAACCTTCCATGCACTTCCATCTGGTTTTGCACCAAGAAGCTGTACATTTCCTCCAAGACTTACCAGGCCGCTCGTCACACCACACTTTTTATAAATCTGCATAATCCTTGAAGATGTATATCCCTTCGCAATGCCTCCGAAATCAATTTTCACATTCTTGGGCAACGTGATTTTTTTTGTCTTTTTGTCATATTGGATCTTCGATGCATCTACATTCTTCAGTAACGCACTCAGTTCATCCTCCGCAGGAATCCGGTAATTCTCCGTTGTAAATCCCCATGCATCCATGACCGGGTAGATGGATATGTCAAATACTCCTTTTGTCTGTTTATATATTTTTTCAGAGCGTTCATACAAGTACGCCGTGTCATCCGAAACAACCGCTTCCCCGTTTTGATTTAATTTGTACACTTCACTGTTTTCATTTCCGGTAGACAACATTTCATCCAGCCGTTTGATCTCTGTCTCAGCTTTATCTACTGCTTCAGATGCATGCTCTCCATATGCTGTTACCGTCATATACGTATCCATCGCAAATATATCGCGGCTTTGCTTTTCTTCACTGGATTTTTCGGAATTTTCACTTTTGGAATCTTCTTTTTTATCTGTCTGCGTCTGTGTTTTCTTGGCGGATGCCGTACTGTTTCCACATCCAACGGTTCCCATTGACACCGCCGCACATAAAATGGCTATTACAATCTTTCTTTTCATTCTTTATCCTCTATATCTATAGTTACTTTCATCTACCAATAGTTAGTCCGTGTTGTTTTCAGTTCT
>ERZ1673704.1278-NODE-1278-length-10826-cov-4.863987_pt1 | contig 10826 bp, 9 predicted proteins | sample MGYA00580234_ERZ1673704 | MGnify/ENA primary metagenome ERZ1673704 (study PRJEB41218, sample SAMN15661757) | gut metagenome | host: Homo sapiens | place: Canada: London | collected 2015-08-20/2019-03-30 | study: EMG produced TPA metagenomics assembly of...
CCCCAGAGCCTTCCGGCCCTGGGGGTACCCGTACACACACATGGAAGTTCGCTTATTTATACGCGGTACGTCCAGCCGAAGGGATCGTCCCGCTTGCCCCACTGGATACCCGTCAGCTCGTCGTACAGCTTCTGGGACAGCTCGCCGATGCGGCCGCCGTTGACCACATAGCCCTGCTCCTGATAGTACAGCTCGCCGATGGGGGAGACCACAGCGGCGGTGCCCACGCACCACGCCTCCTCCAGCGTACCGGCTTTGGCGGCGTCGAACAACTCGTCCACGCTGAGCAGCCGCTCCTCCACCGGCATGCCCCAGCTCTTCAGCAGGGCGATGCAGGACCGGCGGGTAACGCCGTTGAGGATAGAGCCGGTGAGCATGGGCGTCACCACCTTACCGGCGATCTTGAACATGACGTTCATGCCGCCGCCCTCCTCGACGTACTTGCGCTCCACGCCGTCCAGCCACAGCACCTGGGAGAACCCCTTCTCGATGGCGCGGTCACCGGCGCGGTTGGCCGCGCCGTAGTTGCCGCCGCACTTGGCTTCGCCGGTGCCGCCGCGCACCGCGCGGACGTCCTCCGTCTCCACCATGATCTTTACCGGCTCCAGCCCGTTCTTAAAGTAGCTGCCCACAGGGGACAGGATCACCACGAACATGGCCTGATGCACACCGTGCAGCGCCAGATCCGGATCGGTAGAGAACAGGAACGGCCGGATATACAGGCTGGTGCCCGGGGCGGAGGGGACCCAGTCCTGATCCACCTCCACCAGCCTCCGGATAGCCTCCAGCGCATCGTCGGGGTCCAGCTGAGGCAGACTCAGCCGGTCGCAGGACTTGTTGAGCCGCTCCACATTGTCCCAGGGGCGGAACAGCTGCACGCCGCCGTCGGGACGGCGATAGGCTTTCATGCCCTCAAACACCTCTGTACCGTAGTGCAGCACGCTGGCGGCGGGGGAGAGGCTCAGCGGCCCGTAGGGTACGATTCGGGCATCGTGCCAGCCTGCCTGCTCCGTATAATCCATGACGAACATGTGGTCGGTGAACACCGAGCCGAAGCCCAGCGTGTCCGCCGGCGGCAGCGTCCCGGGGTGGGTGGTTTTCGTTACAGTGATATTCATGCTTCTGCCTCCTCAGATTTCCTTCAGATGCTCCATATTGCGGCGGATACCCTCGCAGCACTGGTGGAATGTGGCCTTTTCCTCCGGGGTCAGGGGCAGCTCCACCACCTGCTCCACGCCGTTGGCGCCGATGACGCAGGGCACACCGGCAAACAGGCCGCTCTCGCCATACTCGCCGCACAGCTCCATGCTGGCGGGCATGATGGCCTTCTCATCGTGGAGCACGATGTGAGCCATACGCGCAGCGGTGGTGGCGATGCCGTACTCGGTACACTGCTTACCCATGTAAGTTACCCAGCCGCCGCCGATGGACTCCTTCTGCAGGGCGGCGCGGTCGAAGCGGAAGCGCTCGTCGGTTTCGGCCCACTTGTCCAGAGGCATGCCCTTGAAGCTGACGCAGGACCAGGGCGCGAACTGCTGGCTGCCGTGCTCACCCAGCATGTAGCAGGTGATGGACTTGTGGTCGATGCCGGTCTGCCGCGCCAGTGCGCTCAGCAGGCGGGAGGTGTCCAGACCGGTGCCGGTGCCGAACACGCGGCCCCGGGGCAGACCCACGCCCAGCGCCAGCTCGCGGGTCACGATGTCGCAGGGGTTGGTGATGTTGATAAGCACGCCGTCAAAGCCGCTCTCCTTGATCTTGTGGGCATAGCTCCGCACGGCGGGAATGGTGAAATCCATCTCCGTCAGACGGTCATGGGTCTCCAGCAGCTCGATTTTGCCCACGCTGTTGACGATGACATCGCACTCGCCCAGATCGGCGAAGTCACCGGCCCGTACCGTGACGCGGTGGGGCAGGTAGGCCGCGGCGTCTCGCAGATCCTGCACCTCGCTGGCCAGCTTCTGCTCCTTCTGATCCACCAGGATCAGCTCGTCGGCGATGCCCTGCACCGCCAGGGCGTAGGCCACATGCGCGCCCACGTGGCCCAGGCCGATCACACCCACAATACGTTTTTTCGTCATTTAAAAACACTCCTTTGCGTTTATTTTCCGTTACATGCCAAAATGGGGGAACAGTACACAGGTATACAGCATGGTCAGCACCATGTAGATCACCAGAATGATGGCGAAGGCGGGCAGCGTCCGCTTCATGACCAGGTTCTCGTTGCCGATCTGATCCACCGTCGCGCTGGCGGCCACCGTGTTGTTGGGGCAGATCAGATTGCCCAGAGAGGCGCCGGCGTTCTGCCCGGCGAACACGGTGATGGGGTTCATCCCCAGCGCCTGAGCCGCCTGGATATGCATGTCGGCAAACATGATGTTGGAGCCCAGCCCCGTACCGGTGATGAAGGAACCGCTGGCGCCGATGACCACGGCGGCGGCGGGGTAGAAGCGTCCCACCACGGCGGCCACGTCGGAGGCCAGCAGATTCATCATGCCCGTGTTGGAGGACTGCATAATGTAGGATACCACCAGAAGACTGCCCATCGTCACCAGCACCGGCATCACGTGGCTCACGGTCTTTTTGCAGATCTCGCCGTACTGTTTGAAGCCGGTTTTCAGCGTCATTGCGCCCAGAAAGCCGCAGATAAGGATGACCACGTCCACCCACACGATGTAGCCGAAGGTACACATGACGGCAAAGCCGTTGGGCACCAGGGCCGGCACGCCGTAACGCACGGCGGGCAGCAGCACCAGCATGTACGCGTAGGGGGACAGGGCGCGGAACGCACCGTACTTCTTCTCCTCGCGGTCGACGTGGTAGCGGTACTCCTCCGGTGTCTTGACGCCCACGGTCTTCACGTAGGCCACGCTCAGCAGGATGGACAGCACACCGGTGCCCATGGAGGTGACCTCCGCGCCCACGAAGTTGGACAGTGCGAACATCACTGCGCCGGTGGTCACACCGGCAAAGGTCAGATAGGGCACGATGCCCTTGAAGCCCTTGCGGCCGAAGGTCATGGCCACCATAATGAAGGGGATGACCAGCACGCCGAACATGTGGATGCGTCCCACCATGGCGGAGTTCAGCGCCACGGTGCTCAGCCCCGCGTCAGTCAGGGCCGCGCCGCCGTTGATGGTGGTCAGGCCCGCGCCGCCCCAGGAGCACGGCGTGGCGTCGCCCAGCAGGGCCAGAGCGATGGACGTGATGGGGTCGAAGCCCAGCGCCACCAGGAACGGGGCCGCGATAGCCGCCGGTGCGCCTGCACCGGCCGCGCCCTCCAGAAAGATGGGCAGCATCATACCGATGATGACCACCTGCACGCGGCGGTCGTCGCTGATGCGGGCGATGGTGCCCTTGACCTCGTCAATCGCGCCGGTGGCCCGCAGCAGGTTCAGGATCACGAAGGCGCCGAACACCATCAGCACGATCTTCAGTCCCTCCTTGATGCCCTTCCACAGCAGGGCGTCATACACAGCCACGTTCTCCTTGAACGTCGCGCCGGTCACGTTGAAGTATGTAAAGGCCAGCACCAGCGTCCAGATCAGTGCCACAGGGGCGACGCGCCTGGCGGACTGGCGAAACCCCAGAATACCCACCAACACAACAATGATCGGACTCAGTGCCATCACAAAATTCAGGAAACCCATGGTTGCTTTCTCACTTTCTATGCATAAATATAACGATCAGCGGTCAGGTCACACACGGCCTGCCTGCCGATAGGGGCCGCGCCGCCCCTGCGCTGGCCGGACGCAGGAGGTCGCGTTTATCAAAAAAAGAGGCTCCGCCGGACGGCGGAGCCTCTCGTCTCATCTGTCTGTCGTTGGCCTTTCAGAAAAGGCGGCAGATAGGGGAGCGATGCACCGCAGTCCGCTTACCGGTAATCAGGTCCAGCAGCAGGACAAAAATGGACGCCAGCAGAGCGGCGTCCAGAATAATGATCATGCAGTTGTTCATCGCAGTGCAGGCGAAAGCGGCACAGGTGTCCTGTGCAGATGCGGCGGTATTCATGGTCATGGCAGTCGTCATCGCCGCACACTTCCTTTCCCTTAACGTTGAATGGAGCATAGCATAAATGCATGCGCCATGCAAGAGAAAAATTTATTATCGCAAGGAGAATCATTCAAATATACAGAAATTCCCCGTCCGCGCCCTGTATGGTTTGGTGAAATCTCCCGTCCGCAAAAAAGAGGCGGGCGCGGCGCGCCCGTCTCTTTTTTCTTGCGTATCAGACTGCCTTACAGGATGTGGTACTCCTTCAGCAGCTTCTCCAGATCGGTGCCCTGGATCTTGCTGAGCGCCTTCTTCAGCGCGAGCTTTTCGATGAAGCTGAACTCCATGTCGGTGGGGGACTTGCCGTCCCGCAGCTTCACCGTGGCATCCAGCAGGTCGCGGACATCGTACACGCTGCCCCAGACCTCGGGAACGCCGCGGTCCACATTCAGCAGGGTGTATACGGCCTCCATGCCGGTACGCATGGAATACTCGGTGGTGAAGATGGTGTCGCGGGGCGTCTCGGCAAACTGGCCCAGGAAGGCAAAGTTCACGCTGCCGTCGGGCACGACCTTGGGCCGGTCGCCGTAGGCGCGGGGCATGAAGAACGCGTCGATATACGGCATCATAACAGGTACGGTGTTGGCGCTGTTCTCGGCCAGATCCTCGATCTGCTCCTCGGGCACGCCCAGGTGGTACAGCCACTCCATGCAGATCTCCTTGCCGGTGCAGTCCCGCATGGGCTTCTTCACAAAGTCGCCGGGCTTGTCGGTAAACAGGGAATACACCCACACCAGGCAATGATCCTTGGGCTGCTCACGGAACTGGGGCTGGCGGTTGATGGTCCAGCTCATCAGCCAGCTGGAGTCCTTGACGGTGACGATGCCGCCGGTGACGACCTTGCCGCTGAACGGGTCGCGCTTGCAGATGCCGGTGATATAGGGGATGATGCGCTGGTCCAGGGTCTCCACGGTGGCGCTCATCCAGTTGGTCTGCTCAGGGTCGTAGCAGAACTTATCGGGATGGCCGAAATCGGGGTCCTGCGCGGCGATCTTACGCCACATGTCCCAGCCGCCGCCCTCCTTGATCTCGGTGTTGTAGGGGGCGGGCTTGTCCTGGCTGCCCATGGAGGAGTTCTCCACGCAGCCGCCGTTGGTGATGAACACCAGATCGTTCTCCGTCAGGTCGATGCCGCCCTTTTCGCCGTTCTCGATGATGTCGATGCGCTTGGCCAGCTTGTGCTTGGGGTCGGAGCAGTCGAACTCCACATTGGTCACCTGCACGCCGAAGTGGATCTTCACGCCGAAGCCCTCCAGATACTTCACCATGGGCAGTATCATGGACTCATACTGGTTGTACTTGGTGAAGCGCAGAGCCGTGAAGTCGGGCAGACCGCCGATGTGGTGGATATACCGCTGGATATACAGCTTCATCTCCAGGGCGCTGTGCCAGTTCTCGAAGGCGAACATGGTCCGCCAGTACAGCCAGAAGTTGGAGTTGAACACCTCATCGTCGAAGAAATCGGTGATGCGCTTGTCCTGCAGATCCTCATTGGGGGTGAAGAACAGCTTCATGATCTCCATGGCGCCCTTGTCGGAGATGTTGAACTTGCCATCGGTGTGGGCGTCCTGGCCGCGGTTCTCGGTGGCGCGGCACATTGAGTAGTTGGGATCGGCCTTGTTCAGCCAATAGTACTCGTCCAGCACACTGACACCCTCGGTCTCGATAGAGGGGATAGAGTGGAACAGATCCCACATGACCTCGAAATGGTTGTCCATCTCGCGGCCGCCGCGCATGACGTAGCCGATGTTCTCGAACCTCCAGCCGTCGCAGGCACCGCCGGCGGTGGAGCCCTTTTCCAGAATGTGGACGTTCTCGCCCTTCATCTGGCCATCGCGCACCAGATAGCAGGCTGCGGTCAGGGCCGCCAGGCCGCTGCCCACGATATAGGCGGACTTGTTGTCCACGCCCTCGGGCTTTTTGGGACGGGCAAACGCTTCATAGTTACCACTGGAATAATACATAACGGATACCTCCTAAGCTCATGCTTTATGTTTTCCTTTGTTGGCCAAAGCATACCGCTCCCGCAAAATTTCCGCAAGCAACAGGAGGCGCCCTGTGATCAAAATTCGACCACAGGGCGCCTCAGTGTTTAATTTTTGGGCATTTCTCCGTCCGTGTCCAAAAACGCTTATTCCGTGCTCTCGATGGTGCCGCCGCCCAGCACCTCGTCCCCGTTGTACAGCACCACGGCCTGCCCTGCGGTGACGGCCCGCTGGGGCTGATCAAACACCACCCGTATGGCGCGGCCCTCCAGTGGGTACACGGTGCAGGGCGCATCCACCTGCTGGCTGTATCGCGCCTTGGCGGTGCAGCGTACCGGTGCCTCCGGCGGCGCACCGGCGATCCAGTTGACACGCGAGGCTCTCAGGGTGTCGGTGAACAGGTCCTCGTTGTCCCCCAGCAGAATGGTGTTGTCCGCGGCGTTTTTCCGCACTACGTAGACGTGCTTTCCGGCGGAGACGCCCAATCCCTTCCGCTGGCCGCTGGTATAGCAGGGAAGGCCCCTGTGGCGGCCCAGCACATGGCCGTCCTTGTCCACAAAATCCCCGGGGATCAGGGGGGCGCCGTGCCGGCGCAGAAAGCGGACGTAGTCGCCATCGGGGATGAAACAGATATCCTGGCTGTCGGACTTGTCCGCCACGGTCAGCCCCGCCTCCCGTGCCTCCTGCCGGATGGTATCCTTGTCGAACTCCCCCACCGGCAGCAGCAGGTGGGCCAGCTGGAACTGAGTGAGCTGATAGAGCACATAGCTCTGATCCTTCTTTCGGTCGCGGCCCCGCAGCAGACGCCAGCGGCCCGCCTCCTCGTCGTATGAGATGCGGGCGTAGTGGCCCGTGGCCAGATAGTCGTAACCCATCTCCAGGGCCCGATCCAGCAGCGCCCCGAATTTCAGCTCCCGATTGCAGTCGATACAGGGGTTGGGCGTCCGGCCCGCGCAGTACTCGTCTATGAATTTCTGCATGACACAGCTGGAAAAACGTTCCGTTTCATCCAGTAAATGGAATTCCATCCCCAGCCGCTCCGCCACGCGGCGGGCGTCCTCGGCGTTCCGGGCGGACAGGCAGTCCACCTCCGGGTCACTGTAAAGACGGAGCATCGCGCCGCCGCAGACGTAGCCATGCTCCTGCAAAAGCGCGGCGGCGGTGGAGCTGTCCACCCCGCCGGACATGGCAATCAGTACGCGTTTGGAATTCTTCTTCATCATGAACTTCGCTCCTACGAAAAAAACGGGTATAAACAGGCAATATCTGTCAATGATAGTAATGCGGGAAAACGCCTCCCTCGCGGATCGCCGGAGAGGCCGGTATATGCGGATGTCCGCTCCGCCGCAGGAGTATGTCCCCCGTCAGGCGGGCAGATGCTCTCAGTCGTCGGAGTGCTTCTGCAGAAACGCCTGATAGGGCAGCGCATCCGCCAGCCCTACCAGCGCCGGCTGAAAGCCGCCCGCATAGTCGAACTGCACGTCCTCCACGGTGTCTTCCGCCATCTCGTCCGGCAGCGCCAGTGTCACAGACGTGCCCTGATCAGGCCGGCTGTCCAGCACCAAGCGGCCGCCGTGGCCCTCGGCGATGCGGCGGCACAGCGGCAGTCCCAGCCCCAGTCCGCAGGGCAGCGCCGCCAGCCGCTCCGGATGGAGGTAGCCGTCAAACACCGTCTCCATCCGCTCCACGGGGATGCCGCCGCCGGTGTCCGTCACCGTCAGCAGCACCTGCTTCCGTTCAAACCGCAGGGACACCGTGACGCGGCCGCCTGCCGGTGTGAACTTCAGCGCGTTGGACAGCAGATTCCACACCGCCTGCTCCAGCCGGTCCCGATGGATGGCCGCGGTGTGGTGCGCTGCGGCGCACTGGAACGTCAGGGTCGTGCCCCGCAGCAAAAACAAGGGCTCCGCCTGATGGCACAGGCCCGCCAGCCATTCTACCACGTCCGCATTTTCCTTGTAAAAAGGTTCGTCCGACAGCAGCATGCGCGCGTTGGACAGGTTGTTGGCCATCCGCAGCAGGGCATAATACCCCCGATTCAGCATGGCCGCGTCCCGATCCAGCGCGGCATCCCCGTCCCGCCGGTCGGGCGGAGCCAGACGGCTCACCGCCATGTGCATGCCGCCCAGCGCCGTGCGCATCTGAGCCGCCACGTGGAGCAGCACCTCATTGAGCAGCTGTTCCCGCTGATGAGGGGCCGGCGATGGTGGTTGGATGTCCGGCGGCTGGATGTCCGGCGGCTGGATATCTGCCGGCAGCGGCTTCTGTTCCTCGTTCATGTGCCACTTCCTTTCCTGCGTCGTTGTGAGACCGGCATGCCTGCCGGCACGGTAGTCTCCTTCACGCGCCTGTGAAGGCGCGGCACTACACTACTATATAATGTGGCCCGATGGCCGCCGCCATACACGGCAGTTACCGGTTGGTTATCCACACTATACCAAACGGTAACTGCAAAAACAAGTTTTTTGTCCTTTTTTGCTGAATCGGAAAAATTTTTAAAAAAGGGGTTGCATTTCTGAAAATATCGCATATAATACAAACATACCATACATTTGATATATTCCATCAGAGAGGAAGTCTTATTTTATGAGCATTAAAGTCGGTATCAATGGCTTCGGCCGCATCGGCCGTATGGTCATGCGCTGCTGCATGAACCACCCCGAGATCGAGATCGTGGGTATCAATGATCTTTGCCCCGCTGATTATCTGGCCTATATGCTGAAATATGATACGATGCACGGCAAGTTCGAGGGCGAGATCGGCAGCGCCGAGAACGCCATCATCGTCAATGGCCGCTCCATCCCCGTGTTCGCAGAGCGTGACCCTGCCAACCTGCCCTGGGCCAAGGTGGGCGCCGAGTACGTCATCGAGTCCACCGGCCTGTTCCTGACCAAGGAGAAGGCCGCAGGCCACATCGCCGCCGGCGCCAAGCACGTGGTGATGTCCGCCCCCTCCAAGGACGACACCCCCATGTTCGTCATGGGCGTCAACCAGGACACCTACACCTCCGACATGCAGTTCGTCTCCAACGCCAGCTGCACCACCAACTGCCTGGCCCCCATCGCCAAGGTGCTGCACGATAACTTCGGTATCGCCGACGGTCTGATGACCACCGTACACTCCACCACCGCCACTCAGAAGACCGTGGACGGTGTGTCTCTGAAGGATTGGCGCGGCGGCCGCGCCGCCTCCGGCAACATCATCCCCAGCTCCACCGGCGCTGCCAAGGCCGTGGGCAAGGTCATCCCCAGCCTGAACGGCAAGCTGACCGGCATGTCCATGCGCGTACCTACCCTGGACGTGTCCGTGGTGGATCTGACTGTGAACCTGAGCAAGCCCGCTACCTACGACGAGATCTGCGCTGCCATGAAGAAGGCCAGCGAGAACGAGCTGAAGGGTATCCTGGACTACACTGACGAGGCTGTCGTGTCCTCCGACTTCCTGGGCAACACCCACACCTCCATTTTCGACGCCAAGGCCGGTATCGCCCTGACCGACACCTTCGTGAAGGTGGTCAGCTGGTACGACAATGAGATCGGCTACTCCGACAAGATCCTGTGCCTCATCGAGCACATGTACAGCGTCGATCACAAGTAAAACGCCAATATCCTTTCAAAAAGGTTTTCCTTCTTTTTTGTTCCGGAAACAGCGCCGTCCCACCGGGACGGCGCTGTTTCTATTCTTTTGGTGAAACTTACGGCGGCGATACCGGTGATTTTCCGCAAAAACGGGAATCCCACGATATTTATCAGAAATATGCCTATCTTTCCGCGGATTTGTATGGTACAATAGGTACAACTCAGAGGAGAGGGAAAGGAACCCCTTACAATGGAACAGAATCCGATCTTGAACGCCAAGCTGTCCATGGACAGCGATATTCCCCTGTATGCCCAGCTGGTGGGCATCATCAAACGCAATATCTCCACCGGTGCGCTGGCCGTGGGCGATCTGCTGCCCAGCGAGGCGGAGCTGTGCCGCTGGATGAACATCAGCCGCAACACCGTGCGGCAGGCCATCGGCGAGCTGGAGGACGAGGGACTGGTGGTCCGCAAGCGCGGCCGCGGCACCTTCGTGGCCGACCCCGCCACCAACCGCCGGGGCGTGCGGTACTCCTTCACCACCGAGGTGTCCTCGCTGGGTAAGGTGCCGTCCTCTACGCTGATCGACTTCGACGTGATCGTGCCCAGTCAGGCCGTGTGCGAGAAGATGGAGCTGCGGGAGGGCACGCCGGCGTACTGTTTCACCCGCGTGCGCAACGTGGACGGCGAGCCGCTGATCCTGGAGACCAGCTACTATCCCCAGTACATCTATCCCCACCTGACACGGGACATGCTGCAGACCCACAGCTTTTACAGCCTCCTGTACCATGTGGGCATCGTGCCCTTCGCCGCCGACGAGAGCTATGAGGCAGTGGTGCTGGACGCGGAGAAGGCCAAGCTGCTTGGTGTGAACGCGGGAAACTGCGCCTTCTATCACCAGCGCCGCACCAAGACCGAGGACGGCCGGGTCTATGAGTACACCCGCAGCTATATCCGGGGCGACCGGGTACGGCTGGACGTGCATATGCAGAAGAGCGGCATGACCTTCTCCCGCATCATCGACTGAAGCCCTGAAAACGCCCCCAGCCGCAGAGCCTTCCCTCTGCGGCTGGCTGGTTTTTGCAAACTTTCCCCGCACCTCCCCTTTACAGCCCGACCTCTTTCGGATATAATAGAAAGGCTAAGGAAATCTGACACAAGAAGGAGACGACCCTATGGCAGTCATTGAATACGATGAATATAAGCAGAAGCT
>ERZ1673704.1292-NODE-1292-length-10749-cov-5.954928_pt1 | contig 10749 bp, 8 predicted proteins | sample MGYA00580234_ERZ1673704 | MGnify/ENA primary metagenome ERZ1673704 (study PRJEB41218, sample SAMN15661757) | gut metagenome | host: Homo sapiens | place: Canada: London | collected 2015-08-20/2019-03-30 | study: EMG produced TPA metagenomics assembly of...
CCAATTTTGGATTCCTGATGGCGTCTGTCGGTTCGGCAGTCGGCCTGGGCAACATCTGGGGCTTCCCCAATAAAATGGGCGCCTCCGGCGGTTTTACCTTCCTGGTCGTGTATCTGGTGCTGGCCGTTCTGTGCGGCTTTATCGTCATGGTGGGCGAGCTGGCGCTGGGCCGCAAGACCGGCAAGGGCGTGGTCAGCGCGTATCATGTGCTGAGCAAGCGCTTCAAGTGGCTGGGCTGGCTGGGTATCCTGTCCCCGTTCTTTATTCTGTTCTTCTACTGCGCACTGGGCGGCTACTGCATCAAGTACGTGGTGGTGAACGTGGGCGATCTGTTCGGCGCCAGCTTCGGCTCCGCCGCCTTTGCGGAGGTGGCTGCGGCCAACGGTACCTCTCTGGGCGCAGAGGTATTCAACGCTTTTATGGGCAATCCCACTGAGGCCATTATCTACGGTCTCATCTTTGTGGCGCTGACCATGCTCATCGTCATGGGCGGCGTCAGCGGCGGTATCGAGAAGGTTTGTTCCGTGGGCATGCCCGCGCTGTTCGTGATGCTGCTGATCTGCATTATCCGTGCCTGCACCCTGCCCGACGCGGTGAACGGCCTGAAGTACATGTTCGTTCCGGGCTGGGCTGTGGCCAACGGTATCATCGAAGAAGCCCCCAATTTCCTGACCGTGCTTTCCACCGCCGGCGGTCAGATGTTCTTCTCCCTGTCTCTGGGCATGGGCATTATGATCACCTACGGCTCCTATCTGGATAAGAAGGAGAACCTCCAGAAAAACGCCATTCTCATCATCGTCATGGATACGCTGGTGGCGCTGATGGCCGGCCTGTGCGTCATCCCCGGCCGTTTCGCCCTGGACCCCAGCGGCACGCTGGGCGGCCCCAAGCTGCTGTTCGTCACCATGCAGAACGTGTTCAGCCGTATGGGCGGTCTGGGCCCCATCTTCGGCATCCTGTTCTACCTGCTGGTGGTGTTTGCGGCGATCTCCTCGTCCATCTCCCTGCTGGAGGCCGTGGTGGCTCACTTTGTGGATAAGGCCCGCGATTCCGGCAAGGGCGACAAGCGCAAGAAGTACACCCTCATCGCGGCGGTGGCCGTGGGCGTGGGCGCTATCCTCATCTGCGCCGACAGCCTGGGCGGCGCCGACTTCACCCCGTGGAAGTTCCTGGGCCTGCCGGAGGCGGACATCCGGACATGGAACGACTGCTGGCTGGACTTCTTTGATATGCTGTCCGAGGGCATTATGATGCCGCTGGGCGCGCTGCTGATGTCGATCATGATCGGCTGGGAGCTGGGTCCCGATGTGGTCAAGGAGGAGTGCGAGCGCTCCGGCCATGCCATGAGCGGCTACGGCTTCTTCAAGGTCTGCATCAAGTTCATCACCCCGCTGTGCATGATCCTGGTGCTGTACGGCCAGATCAAGGAATTCTTCTTCTAAAAGCACATGAAAAGGACGCCGGAGCGCAGCTCCGGCGTCCTTTTTTGCGTCTATTTCGGAAAGTCAGCGCAGCAGCTCCACCGCGCCGGACAGGTTGTCGATGTCCACACGCTCCACGCTGGGGGCGAACTCGCCGTCCAGCGACCAGGGAATGTGGGCCTGGGTGGTGAGGGTCACGTGCTGCACGTGGCGGAAGATGACGCCCGGGTACTCATACTGCATCCGCGTCATGGCGGTGATGAGATTCTGCAGGTCCAGAGGCGTTTTGGGCATCCGCAGCAGCAGCAGCTCGAACAGACCGTCGTCCATCTTGACGCGGCTGGGGTCCAACTTCACCAGCCCGCCCAGGGAAGTGCTGTTGCACACCGCGCCGAAGATGAAGTCGCCCTCAAATGTCTCGCCGTCCGCCTCAATGCGGCAGTTGTAGGGCCGCAGAGAGTCCAGATCTCCCAGCCCCTCCAGTATGTACGCGAAGTGACCCAGGGCGTTTTTTGCCGCCTGGGACGCGGAGTAGGAGGAGCGGGTGAAGGCGCCAAAGGATGCCACATAGGCGAAATAACGGTCGTTGTGCCGCCCGATGTCCAAGGCGTGGGGCTGGCCGCTGGCGATGGCCTGGGCGGCGTGGCGGGGATCGGAGGACAGGTGCAGGCTGGCAGCAAAATCGTTGGTGCTGCCGTTGGGCAGGTAGCCCAGCAGCGGGCGGCGCTCCAGCTCCATCAGACCGGAGATGGTCTCATTCAGGGTGCCGTCGCCGCCGGCGCAGACTACCACATCGTACTGCGGGCCCCATTTGGCCGCGTAGGTCCGGGCTTCGCCGCCGGCCTCCGTCAGAAAGACCCGCACCAGATAGCCAGCGCGGGAAAAGGCGGCCACCGCATCGAACAGGGGGGCGTTGGATTTCGTTTTGCCCGCCTTTGGATTGACAATGAACAGGAGCTTCTTCATGGCTCTCCTCCTATATGCCGGTAAGTGCAGTGTGTCTCTCCATTATGCCACAACGCGGCGGGAAATGCAACAGTCAGACGCACAGGAGTGACGGCGTTGTCCGTGCGCAGCGCACAGCCCTCCCTCAGCGGCGGCAAGGGCAGAAAACCCTTGCAAATCGGGGTCTGGTCGGCTATGATAGGGGGAACAAGACCGGAAAAGGAGTGGTGTGCATGAAGAACCGGACACAATATCTGAAGTGGGGGCTGACGGCGTTTCTGACCGTCTGCGCCGTGCTGGTTTTTTACGACACATTTTATATGGGCGGTACACTGCAGCAGTTCGTGAGCAAGCTGGTCTCCGTGCTGGCGCCGGTGGTATACGGCGCGGTCATCGCATACCTGCTGACGCCGGTGATGAACTGGATCGAGAGGGTGCTCCACGCTGCGTGGCAGAAGGTTTTTCCCAAAAAGCACCTGAAGAACGCCGCTGGCATCCTGCGGTTTTTCAGCATTCTGCTGGCGGAGACGGTGGCTATCCTGCTGATCTACCTGCTGATGAGCGTGCTGATCCCCCAGCTCATCGACAGCGTGACCATGCTCATCAACAACGCTGAGTCGTATTACTATAAGGTATATAACTGGGCTGACAGTCTGCTGGACAGCGAGAACGAGGTGGCGGTGTGGATCGCCGACTTTGTCACAAAGTATTACAGCGATGGCGTGACCCTGCTGAAGGAGCACATCCTGCCCTGGGCGCAGACGACGCTGGGGACCCTGACCGGCGGCATCTGGAGCGGTATCCGCGGCGTCATCAACCTGGCCACCGACCTGATCGTGGGCATCATCGTATCCATCTACCTCATGACCATGAAGGAAAAGAGCCTCGCCCGCTGCTGCAAGGCGGTGTTCGCCATCTTCGACGAGCGGAAGGCCCGTGCCGTCATCCGCGGTACCCGCCAGGTGGACCGCATCTTCTCCGGCTTCGTGCGGGGCAAGCTGCTGGACTCCCTCATCATCGGCGCGCTGTGCTTCATCGGAGGCAGTATCCTGAAGCTGCCCTACACTCCGCTGGTCAGCGTGGTGGTAGGCGTCACCAACATCATCCCGTTTTTCGGGCCGTTCCTGGGCGCCATCCCATCGGCCTTTCTGATCCTGCTGGTCAGCCCCAAGCAGTGTCTCATCTTCATCATCTTCATCGTGGTGCTTCAGCAGTTTGACGGGAATATCCTGGGCCCCAAGATCCTGGGCGACGCCACCGGCATCTCCAGCTTCTGGGTCATCGTGGCCATTCTGGTGGGCGGCGGCTTCGGCGGTGTGCTGGGTATGTTCCTGGGTGTACCCATCTTCGCCTGCGTGCAGGAGCTGGTGAAGTACCTGCTGGACCGGCGGCTGCGCCGGCGCAACATGGCCACGGAGGCTTACGCCTATGTGGAGCGGGCCCGCGAAACGGCGTCGGAGCCGGCATTCGCGTCCCGGAACGATACATCGGAGGAACACCATGACTGAGGAGCTCAAGAAGAAGCTGCTGGATTTCAGCAACAGCCGCGAGCCGTTTCTGACGCATAACCATATGTACACCGCCGACATTGGCGACGGCAGCGCCGCCGTGGTGCTGCCCATGTGCCGCGACAGCCTGAACCGCTGGGGAGGGGCTCACGGCGGTATCCTGTTCGCCCTGTGCGACGTGGCCATGGGCATGGCCATCATGAGCCTGCGGCAGGAGGTGATAGTGACGGTAAACGCTACCATCGACTATCTGTCCGCTGCGGCGGCGGACAGCACCCTTACCGCTGTGGGGAAGGTGGACCGTCTGGGCGGCAAGCTGGCCTTCTGCTCGGCGGAGGTCACGGACGAGAACGGCAAGGTCATCGTGCAGTCCCACTGCGTCATGAGCTTCACCGGCCGTCCGCTGCCACTGTGAGGACGTATCTGCGGCAGCGCCGCAAACTGCTATGGTGGCTGACGGCGCTGGCTCTGTTTTTCGCCGCCTATTTCGCCCTGCGCACTGACCGCACCGCCATGAACCGGCTGTGCGGCAGCGTCATTTTCCCCGCCGTGCGGCAGGTGGCCCGCCTGTGCGACGGGTTCGACGGCTCCGTGGGCGAGGTGCTGATATTGACGGCGATCTGGGCGGGCATCATCTGGCTGGCCTGCACGGTGCGGCGGCTCATCGCGGGGCCGCGGCGGTGCGCGGTGCTGGCGGATTTCGTGCTGACCGCCGCCTGCCTGATGTTGACGGTGTACGGCGGCTTCTGCCTCCTGTGGGGCACGGCGTACAGCACCGACAGCTTTCAGGACAGGAGCGGCATCGTGGCCCAGCCCGTGTCAGTGGAGGAGCTGGAGCAGGTGACACGGTACTTCGCATCAGAGCTTACCGCGGCGGCGGACGGCGTGCCGCGGGACGCCAGCGGCGTCTGCGCCGCCGACCGAAAGACCATTCTGGCCGCGGCGGGCGACGCCTACGACGGGGTGTACGACGAGTTCCCGTTCCTGCGGGTGGAGACCGGCGGCGTCAAGCCCTTCGCCTGCTCCAACGCCCTCAGCGTGCTGCGGTTCACCGGCTTCTATTTCCCCTTTACCGGCGAGGCCAATGTGAACATGGACAGCCCTGTGGCGTGGCTGCCGTCCACGGTGTGCCACGAGATGGCCCACCAGCGGGGCGTTATCTCCGAGCAGGAGTGCAATTTCATCGGCATCCTGGCAGCCACGAGATGCGCCGATCCGGTGTACCGCTACTCCGGCTGGCTGGAGGGATACGTCTATCTCTCCAATGCCCTGTACCGCGCGGACCCCGACCGGAGCCGCGCCATCCGCGAGACCCTGCCGGAGACGGTGATCGCAGACCTGCGGGCGGACAACACCTACTGGGCGGCGTTCCGGGGACCGGTGTCCCAGGCGTCGGAGAGCGTGTACGACGCGTTCCTCAAGACCAACGGCGACGCCAGCGGCATCCGCAGCTACGGCATGGTGACGGATCTGCTGGTGACGTACTTCACCGATGCCGAGGCATAAAAAAGCAGCCCCGAAGCACCGCTTCGGGGCTGCTTTTTTATGCTTTTTACAGGCCCAGACCGGGGATGTTCAGGCCGCCGGTGAGGGCGTTCATGGAGGAGCTCATGGCCTCCTCCGCCTGACGCAGGGCCTCGTTGACGGCGGAAATGACCAGATCCTGCAGCATCTCCACATCCTCGGGGTCCACCACGTCGGGCTTGATGGTCAGAGCGGTGAGCTCCTTCTTGCCGGAGACTGCGGCAGTCACGGCACCGCCGCCTACGGAGGCGGTAAAGGAGCTGTTCTCCACCTCCTCCTGGGCTTTGCTCATCTCCTGCTGCATCTTCATCAGCTTCTGCTGCATCTGCGCCAGCTGCTGAATCATGCCGGCACCGCCGGAAAAGCCCTTGCGGGCGCTATAACCCTTTGCCATGTCGTTATTCTCCTTTGTATCATCAGTTTATTTGATCTTGAAGTTGTCCAGCTGCCGCCCGTTCTGAGCCAGCTCGTCCAGCCGGTCGCCGCCGGTAGAGGAGGGAGGCTCCCATGGCGGAGGATCGTTGGCGGGCGGCACCGGGGCCGCTGCCTGCGGCGCGGGCTGCGGGGCCTGTCGCGATGGCGGGGGAGGGGGTACGCTGCGTCCGGATGCGGGAGGGGCCTTGCCCACCGCCAGCATCACGCGGATATCGCGGCCCAGCTCGGCGGCGGTAACGTCCCGCAGGACGGTGAGGATCTCCGGCTTGTCCAGCTGCTTCTGGGTGAAGTCGTCGCGGCACAGTACGGTGAGGCAGTCGCCGTCCAGCACGCCGGAGGCCATGCTCAGCATGACCCGCGCATTCACCGGCAGACGGCCCTTGTACTGATCCAGCAGACGCCGCCACACGCTGTCGTCTCCCGCTGCCGCAGGGGCGGCGGGCACAGGCGGATCATTCCGGTGACCGGGACGTACCGGCGGCTCCTCCGGCAGGCCGAAGTCCCGCACCGCCTGCTCCGGCAGGGGCGGTTCTTCCGGCAGAGGCGGTTCCTCCGGCAGAGGCGGCTGCCCCATCACCGGCGGCTGACAGGCCGGACGCGGCGCAGGAGCCGGACGTACCGGCGCTTCCTGCCGCGGGGAGGGGCGCTGGGGGGCGATGGCGCCCTGCTGCACCGCCTGCTCCAGACAGGCCAGCCGCCGGTCGAAGGCGGTGAGGTTGCCGGACAGGCTCTCGTCGCACAGACGCAGCAGGCACAGCTCCGCCGCCGTGCGGGGACGGATGCTGTCCGCCAGGGCGGCGCAGCAGCTTTGCAGCGTGTCTGCCATGTACAAAAACCGGCTCATGGGCAGGTCGCGGCCCAGCTCGGTCAGGGTCTTGCGGTCGTAGACACCGGACAGCAGCGCCGCGCCGCCTTCCGGCGCGGCCTTCAGCACCGTCATATCGCGGGCCAGATCGCTCAGCTCACCCAGCAGAGCGGCCACATCCTTGCCGCTGCGATACAGCTGGTCAAACAGGGCCAGTGCATCGGCGGCGTTCCGCGCCAGCAGGCAGCGCATCAATTGCAGCGTCTGGGTGCTGCCCGCCAGACCCAGCGTGTCCAGCACGGTGCGGCTGTCAATGTCGCCGTCCGCCGCACGGCACTGGTCCAGCAGGCTCAGGGCGTCGCGGAGAGCGCCGTTGGCCATGCGGGCCAGGATCTCCGCACCGTCGGATGTCAGAGCGATATCCTCCGCCGCCGCGATCTTCAAAAGCTGCTGCTCCGCGTCACGAGGCAGGATGCGCTTGAAGGAGAACCGCTGGCAGCGGGACAGGATGGTGGCGGGGACCTTATGCAGCTCCGTGGTGGCCAGAATGAACAGCAGGTGCTCCGGCGGTTCCTCCATGATCTTCAGCAGGGCATTGAAGGCGTCCCGCGAGAGCATGTGGACCTCGTCGATGATGTACACCCGTTTTTTCAGCACGGAGGGGGGATACACCGCCTCCTCCCGCAGGGTGCGGGCGTCGTTGACGCTGCCGTTGGAGGCGGCGTCCAGCTCCGTCACATCCAGCAGGGTGCCTGCATCGATGCCGCGGCAGCTGCCGCACCGGCAGCAGGGAGCGCCGTCCACGGGGTGCTCACAGTTCACCGCCTTGGCCAGGATGCGGGCGCAGGTGGTCTTGCCGGTGCCGCGGGTGCCGGTAAACAGGTAGGCGTGGCCCACGCGGCCCTCCGCCACCTGACGCTGGAGGGTGTCGGTGATATGGGACTGGCCCACCACCTCGGAAAAGGTCCTGGGACGGTATTTACGGTACAGCGCCTGGTACACGGGCACACCTCCTGTCATAACAAAAATAGAACGTCCTCCGCCCATAGCCGCGAAGCCGGCTTCCCCGCGGCACATGGATGATCCCTCTTAATGCTGCTCGGTTCCCCGCCTGACATGATTCGTGGGTATCCATTGCGCGAGACCGGCCCCGCAGCTATCGGCGGAGGACAAGTTCACCCACTCATTCTACTACAAAAGTTGCCGCTTGGCAACTGTTTTTTGTCGAGGCGCTATCCCAGCAGCGTCACCGCGCCGTGGATGAGCATGCACAGCGCCATGCCCATGGCTGTGGGCAGCGCCGCCGCCAGCGCCGTCCAGCGGGCGCTGCCCGTCTCGCGGAGGATAGTGAGGCACGTGGTACCGCAGGGGAAGTGCAGCAGGCACAGCACCAGCATACACAATGCCGTCTCCGCCGTCCAGCCGTGGGCGGTGAGAACGGGGCCCAGCTCCGTCAGCCCCGCCGCCGTCAGGCTTCCTGACCGCAGATAACCCATCAGCAGCACCGGCAGCACGATCTCGTTGGCAGGGAAGCCCAGCAGAAACGCCAGCAGCACCATGCCGTCCAGTCCCATCAGCCGCCCGGGGCCGTCCAGCGCGCCGGCCAGCGCCGTCAGCAGCGTGCCGTTGCCCGCCGGCACGCGGCCCAGCACCCAGATCACCAGTCCAGCAGGGGCTGCTACCGTCACGGCGCGGCCCAGAACGAACAGCGTCCGGTCCAGCAGCGACCGCACCAGCACCTGTCCCACCTGAGGCACGCGGTAGGGCGGCAGCTCCAGCGAGAAGGCGGACAGCTGGCCCCGCAGCACGGTAGCCGTCAGCAGGCGGGAGGCCAGCAGCGACATGGCCACGGCGAACAGCAGGCACCCCAGCAGCATGGCGGCGGCCGACAGAGAGCGTCCCATCCCGGCCGCGCCGCCCGGAAAGAACAGACTGATGAGGACGATCAGCGTGGGGAACCGGCCATTGCAGGGGATGAAGGCATTGGTGAGGATGGCTACCAGCCGTTCCCGCGGGCTGTCGATGATGCGGCAGCCCGTGACGCCGCAGGCGTTGCACCCCAGCCCCATGCACATGGTGAGGCTCTGACGGCCGCTGCCGCCGGCGGCGCGGAAGCACCGGTCCATGAGAAAGGCCACCCGCGGCAGATACCCCGCGTCCTCCAGCAGGGTGAACAGCGGGAAGAAGATGGCCATGGGCGGCAGCATCACCGCCACCACCCACGCCGCCGTGCGGTACACCCCGTCCACCAGCGATTCCCGCAGCCACCATGGCGCGCCGCCCAGCAGGGCTCGCAGCGGCTCCTGCGCCGCCATGAGCCACCGGCTCAGCAGCTCCGAGGGCCGGTTGGCGCCCCAGATGGTGAGCCACAGCACCGCACCCAACAGCAGCAGCATCACCGGCACGCCGCCCCAGCCGGTGAGCACGCGGTCCAGCCGCCGGTCACGGGTGTGGACCTCCTCGGGGCGGCGGGAGAGACAGGCATCAGCGATGGCCGATGCCCGGCGGGCCACGGCGGCGCTGTCGTCTCCGTCCAATGGCGGCCACGTGTCCTCCCACGGCTCCCGCCGCGCCATGTCCAGCACCGCCGTGCGCAAATCGTCCATCCCCTGTCCGCTCCGTGCCGTCGCTGTCACCACCGGTGCGTCCAGTCCGCGGGACAGGGCGTCCACGTCCACGGCGACGCCCTTGCGGCGGGCCTCGTCCATCAGATTCACGCACACTACCAGCCGCGGCGTGCGGCAGCGCAGCTGCACCGCCAGATGCAGATTTCGCCGGAGGCAGGTGGCGTCCGCCACCAGCACGGTGACATCGGCACCGCCGCCGCAGATGAAGTCCCGGGCGATCTGCTCCTCCGGCGAGTCTGCCCGCAGGGAGTAGGTCCCAGGCAGGTCGATGAGCCGGAAGGCCGCGCCCTGCCATGTGTAGGCACCCTCCGCTACCGCCACCGTTTTCCCGGGCCAGTTGCCTGTGTGCTGGCGCATGCCCGTCAGGGTGTTGAACACTGTGGATTTCCCCACGTTGGGGTTGCCCGCCAGCGCCGCTGTGTACTGCTCCATTGACTGTCTCCTCCTTCTGCAGGCTGCTTCCGGCCATCCTATGCGGCGGCGGGGCGGCAGGTGCAGGACATGACGACGGGGCACGCCATGGCAAACGCAGAAAAGTAAAACCGCCCGAAGGCGGTTTTACTTTTAGCCGCTGCGGCGGGAATTGAACGTGCAAGACACCCCGGATGGGTTTCTTGCACACATTCTTCCTTTCCGAAAATCGGGGATACTGCGGAACATGTCATAAAAAAGCAGCCGCGCACCCGAGGGTGCGCGACTGCTTTTTGGTAAAGGAGAGAGAATAACAATGTCACTTACTTGCTTTCTGATGCTATCATAACACGGCATTCCGGAAAGTCAACGGCTTTGTGAGAAGATTCACAAATTGTTCATAAGCTCCGCGCAAATACGCTCTTGACATTGGAAAAGCACCGTGCTATTATTTAGCACACTAATAATTAGTATGCGAAACAATTCGAAAGGAGGCACATTGTGGAACGCTGTATCACGGAACGGCCGGAGCATTTCGGCCCGCTGTTCGGCTACTGCGACCATCAGGTGCAGAAGCTGTTGGATCGGCAGCTGCGGCAATACGACGTATCGCCCATGCAGTGCCGGACGCTGACCTACCTCCACGAGGCGAAGGGCGAGGTCAACCAGAAGCAGCTGGAGCGGCACCTGATGGTGAAGCCCAGCACGGTCAACGGCATCGTGGACCGTCTGGAGGAGAAGGGCATGGTCACCCGCACCGCCAGCCGCACCGACGGGCGCTGCCGTATTCTGGCGCTGACGGCGCAGGGGAAGCAGTTTTATGACAGGTTCACCGCCATTGTGCATGAGGTCAACGACCGACTGGAAAAGGGCTTTTCGCCGGAGGAGATCCGGCTGCTGACGTCACTTCTTCTGCGGGTGGCAAAAAATCTCTCGGAGGAGGACGAAGTATGCTGAAAAAGCTTGCCCCGTATACAAGGGGCTACCGGTGGTATATCCTGCTGGGCGTATTGTGCTCGGTGGGCGAGTCTGTGCTGGAGCTGGAGCTGCCCCGTGCCATGAGTGAGATCGTG